>Ga0256865_1000312_pt1 | contig 16935 bp, 18 predicted proteins | sample RVTome_14_FD_187337 | JGI IMG/M metagenome (GOLD analysis project Ga0256865, IMG submission 187337) | Soil microbial communities from uranium-contaminated site in the Upper Colorado River Basin, Wyoming, United States - RVT145D125 HiSeq ... | reverse complement strand
TCGGTTAATTGTGGTCTGACCCCGTTTTTACTCGGTTACAATGCCGGCTTGAAACGCCCGGAGCCTGACATTGGCTGCAGCACGCGATACCACCAACCAGCAATCGCAGGCATATCTGCCGGATTTCTGCGCTGCCGGCGCCGTGCTGATCATCGTCCTCGTTGCCACACTTGTCGCCATCGCCCTGACACTCGCCGCACGCCCGGAGGCCGGCGATTTCCTCGGCGAGCTCGGCCAGATGGCCATGTACGTTGTATGGATGGCGCTGCTCGGTACTGCGTTGCTGTGCAGGCTCCGCACATGGATTGAACGGTTCGGCAAAACGCAGGCGTTCGTGATTGCGTTCGGACTGTTGCTTTTGCTCTGCCTTGGCGTTGCCGAGGGGACATGGCAGCTGAATCGAACGTTGCGCGAAGTCGCCATCATCCACGATACACACGCCGGCTTTCTGACACGGACGATAGCGATCAGCTCGATCGTCATCGCGCTGGCGATGAGGTACCTGTACATATCGAGTGAATGGCGGCGCAGCATCGTACTGGAAGCGCAGTCCCGGATCAGCGCGTTACAGGCTCTGATCCGCCCGCACTTTCTGTTCAATAGCCTGAACACGATTGCATCCCTGGCGCGTTCCGATCCAGCGCGGGCCGAGGAAGCCGTCGAGGACCTTGCAGACCTGATGCGTGCGAATCTGGGAAATCCGAAAAATCGCGTTACGCTCAAAGAAGAGCTGGAGGTCGCAGCAATCTACCAGCGAATCGAGAAACTCCGCCTCGGCGACCGGCTGCGTGTGCGCTGGAACGTCAACGAACTGCCGATGCGTGCGCTGATCCCGAGCCTGACGATACAGCCGCTACTCGAGAACGCCATTTACCACGGTATCGAACTGCTGGCGGACGGCGGTGAGGTCGTGGTTACAGGCTCGCGCATCGACGACGATCTGCAGATTGAGATCAGGAACCCGGTCGCTGCGGTCACGAATCGGCGCAAAGACGGCAACCAGATGGCGCTGTCGAACATACGGCAACGCTTCGAGCTTGCCTACGGAAACCGGGCGGCGGTCGAAGTCGACGAATCGGCGGACCAGTACAGTGTGCGGCTGCGATTTCCCCGAGATGAGCAGCTTGCATGAATATTCTTATCGTCGATGACGAGGCACCTGCACGTGACCGCTTGCGGCAGATTATCGGGGACACCGGCGAACACACGGTCATCGGCGAAGCGGGTAATGGACGGCAGGCGCTGCTGATGGCAGAGAAGCTTCGTCCCGATGTCGTGTTGCTCGACATCCGGATGCCAGGCATCGACGGGATTGAAACGGCTCGGCACTTCAATACATTCGAGAATCCGCCTGCTGTCGTATTCACTACCGCCTACGACGAATACGCCATCCGGGCGTTTGATGCGAACGCCATTGGCTACATACTGAAACCGGTACGCCGCGAGCGCCTTGAAATGGCACTGCGCCAGGCGGCGCGACTCAGCCGTGAGAAGCTTGGCACAGTGTCAACACAGCCGGGATTGCCACAACAACGTGCGCACGTTTGTGCCCGCCGCCACGGCGAACTCAATCTCATAGCCATCACCGACATCCATTGCTTTGTCGCCGATCAGAAATATGTCACGGTTATCCACGATGACGGAGAGGACCTGATCGATGATTCCCTGAAATCACTCGAAGCGGAATTCAGCGCGCAATTCGTCCGTATACATCGCGGTGCGCTGGTGGCCGTCAACCGGATCGAAGCACTGGCCAAAAACGGCGATGGACAACTCGCGATCAGGCTGCGAGACGACGATTCACGCCGCAGCCTGCCGCTGATTGTCAGCCGGCGTCATGTTGCGGACGTACGACGTCGGCTGAAAGGAAACTAGTTACCGTGCGCATCCGGATCGCCACCAGGAAAAGCGCACTTGCCCTGTGGCAGGCCGAGCATGTAGCCGGCGAATTGCGCAGTCTGCCGGAGGTAACTGAGGTCGATCTTGTGCCGATGACGACCCGTGGCGACGAGATTCTCGATCGCAGCCTGCAGCAGATTGGAGGCAAAGGTCTGTTCATCAAGGAACTCGAGGTGGCGATGCAGGCTGGCACTGCGGATATTGCTGTGCATTCGATGAAAGATGTTCCGGCCGAGATGCCCGAGGGCTTTTGCATCGCAGCGATGCTGCGACGGGCAAACCCCGCGGACGCGCTTCTGACACTTGACGGGCGGAAGCTTGCCGAGCTGCCTCACGCTTCTGTCGTCGGCAGCTCGAGTTTGCGACGGCAGGCGCAACTGCTGGCGCTTCGTCCGGACCTGCAAGTAAAACCGTTGCGAGGCAACGTCGATACCAGGCTCAGGAAACTCGCCGAGCGCGAGTACGACGCCATCGTACTTGCCTGTGCCGGACTGGAGCGGCTTGGCCTCGAGAAACACATCAGCGAGCGCTTCGATCCCGAAACGATGTTGCCTGCGGCAGCGCAAGGCGTAATCGGCATCGAATGTCTCGAAGACCGTAATGAGCTGCGGGAGCTTCTGACGCAACTCGAGCATGCCGAAACACGGCAGACAACCATTGCCGAGCGCGCCGTCGCCCGTCGCTTGCGCGCGACTTGTCAATCGCCGGTCGCGAGTCTTGCCAGCCTGCACGGCGATGATCTTACGCTGCTCGCGTTGGTTGCCTGTGCTGATGGAGGCCGCATTCTGCGCGAGGAAATCACCGGCAGCTGCGCCGACGCGGAGGCGCTTGGTTGCGAAGTTGCGGACCGGTTGCTTGCGCGTGGCGCTGGCGAACTGATTGCGTCCGAACTGACATGACAACCGGCCCGCTGGATGGCCACGGCATCCTGGTGACGCGACCGGCGGAACAGGCTGACGAACTTGCGGAAGCTATCGAAGCGGCCGGCGGCATTGCACTGCGTATGCCGCTGCTCGAAATCGCACCGCGCAACGAAGCTGATATTACCGCGGAGGTTGCGGACATGGCTCCACCGGATGTCGTGATTTATGTCAGCCCGAATGCCGTTCGCCACGGCTTCGCCTGGCATCCGAACGGCGCGTTGACCGCGGCCATCGGACCGGCCACGCAGGCGGAATTGAAGCTCCAGGGACTTGGGAAAGTCATCTGTCCCCGCACCGGTTACGACAGTGAAAGCCTGCTTGCTGACAAGGCATTGACGGATGTATCGGGAAAGACCATTCGGATCATTCGCGGTCAGGATGGCCGTGAAATGCTGGGAATCACTTTAGGTGAGCGTGGCGCCAGGGTTGACCACCTGGCGACCTACCTGCGTCGCGCACGCCATGTTCCGGACAGCGAGATCCGGCAATTCGAGAACCTGCTGCGGCGCGGAGAGATCAGTTGCATTACAGTCATGAGTGATGCCACCTTGCACAGCCTGCTTGAAAATCTGCCTGCTGCTCGCAGGGACTTGCTGCGGCAAACCCGACTGGTGACCCCCAGCAATCGTGTGTTAAAAAACATTGCTGAACAAATGCCCGGCCTGATTGCAACCCTCGCACCCGGTCCGCGGCCGGACGATATGATCCTCGGGCTCTCTGCTTGCCTGAGTGAGGACAATTCTGAATGAGCGAAAACGCGAACAACGACAGCCCGCCGAACGACGCGATGTCCGCAAAGACTGCGCTGTCCCGCGAGAAAGACAACGACGAGCCGGGCACCACATCGGAAACGTCGAGAAATCTTGTCGCCTGGCTCGCGCTGGCTCTCGCGGCTATAGCGCTGGCGCGAGTTGGTTATCAGAGTTTTACCGGATCCGACGACGACAGCGCCACGAACATGCAGGCGACGCGGATCGAACAGCTGACGGAATCGCTGCATTCGATCCGGCGTACGACGGATGCCAACGAAGCAAGAATCGGCGAGCTCGGCGGAAATGCCGTCGGGCAAGACCAGCGCTTTCAGGCCATCGAGGACCAACTCGCGGAACGCCTGCAGCGTCTCGAAACACTGCAGGCCCGGCTCGGCACAGTGGATACAGCGATGGCGGAGCTGAGAGGGGTTTCCAGCGGTCTCCGTGACTCGTGGCTGTTGGCCGAAGCCGAGTACTACATGCAGATTGCCAACGCGCAATTGCAACTTGCCGATAATCCCAAGCTCGCGACGCTCGCACTGCAGCTGGCCGACGAGAAAGTCGCACAACTTGCAAATCCGGCCCTGACCGGGGTGCGCCGGGCTCTTGCCGACGAGCTTCGCGCCCTCGATTCCATCGAAAGGCCGGACATCGAAGGTATTTCCCTGACGCTTTCAAGCCTTACGAGTGTCGTCGACGGTCTGCCACTGAACACCGACATCGACACTCCCGGGGAGCCAGCTGTCCAGGTCGACCCCGACCTTACAGGCATGGATCGCATGATTGCGTCGCTCAGGAAGACGGCATCGGAGATTGTTTCTGTGCGCCGCAGTGACGAAACCGTGCGCCCGCTGATCGCGCCGGAGGCACAGTACTTTCTGCGCGCCAACCTGACTTTGCAGTTCCAGGCCGCGCGAATTGCACTGCTGCGGGGCGAACAGGCCATTTTCGACCAGTGTCTCGATGAGGCCGCCGGCTGGCTGAACAGCTATTACGACGCCGAGAGCGCACCGGTACGCAGCGCCCTGCAGACGATCGGCGAAATTCGACAGAGCGTAACCCCGGTCGCGCGGCCGGATCTTTCGGAATCGCTCAGATTGCTGCGGAAGTATCGCGTGCTGTCTGCAGCTGATTCGCACACCAATCCAGCGAGTGAACCGGCAGGTGACAGCGGAGCCACGCAATGAAGTTTGGCATCGTGGTTGTGATCGCGCTTCTTGCGAGCGCTTTTGCGGCACATTTCCTGCTGCGGGATCCCGGCTACGTAATCATCAATTTTCGCAGCTATATCATCGAAATGTCCGTTCCCGTGTTACTCGGGATCGTGCTATCCCTGATTTTTTGCCTGTGGCTGCTGCTCAAGATCTGGCACGCACCGCGAATGCTCGGTGAAGCAGCCAGCCGTTATCGCAGCAGCAGGGCTGGCGAGCGCCTGACACGCGGCATGATCGAAATTGCCGAGGGCAACTTTTCCAAGGGTGAGAAAATGCTCGCGCGTTCGGCCAGCGTCAGTGACGCACCACTCCTCAATTACCTGCAGGCTGCAAGGGCGGCACACCTGCTCGGCGAAGACGACCGGCGCGACAAATGGCTTAAGCAGGCTTACGAACAAACACCGGCTGCAGCCAACGCGGTGCTTCTGACCCAGGCCGAATTGCAGCTCGATCAGGGTCAGTACGAACAGGCACTCGCGACATTGCGCAAGCTTGACGAGAACGCGCCGAATCACAGTCACGCACTGGCGCTGCTGGGGCGCCTTTACTATCGGCTGGAAGACTGGGAACAGCTTGCCGATTTGTTGCCAAGACTTGGCAGGCACGGCCGTTTCGATGCGCAGACATTGGAGACATGGTCAGTCCGGGTGCACCAGGAACTGATGGGCAAGGCCGGAGACTTCCCCAAATTGCAGGAAGCATGGCAGAAAGTACCCAGGCCGCTGAAACAGCACGTGGCCTTGCTGGAGGCCTGGTATTCAGGGTTGATTCGCACACAACAGCACGATCTGGCGGAAAAAGAGCTGGCCAACGAGCTCAAGCGCGATTGGCGTACGCCACTGGTTCGGCTTTACGGGCTGGTCAATGGCACGGATCCGGTGCGGCAACTGAGCAGGGCGGAGAGCTGGCTGAAGCATCATCCGGACGACCCGGAGCTGCTGCTGGCAGCTGCGCGACTGTGCCTGCGCAACGAACTCTGGGGCAAGGCACGCAGTTACCTCGATACCGTCCTGTCGATTCGACCAACGCCGGAGGTCTACCAGGAGTTCGGCCGGCTGCTGAATCAGCTCGGCGACGACGAAGGTGCCGCCAACGCCTATCGAGCCGGCCTTAACCTGATCGCGGGTCCGGATCTGCCGGCGTTACCGCATTTCGGCGCGATGGGCGGCGGGTCGAACCCCGCCCGATCCTGAGCGCAACGGGCTGCGCACATTTCGGCCGTGCAAATTGCCGTTATCGGGGCAGGCTACGTCGGTTCGCGCGTGCTCGATAGCCTCGGGCCACACGCGGCCATAGCCTGTGGCCGCTCGCTGCCGGTCGCGTCCCGGCATTCGGTCAGGCACCTCGACCTCGACCGGGAACCACTGTTGCTGCAACGGCCGATGCCGGCCAGGATTCTGTACACCGTTCCGCCGTCCGCCAATAGCAGCGATAGTCCCGGCGATCCGCGCCTCACACGGTTTCTGGGAGCGCTCGATCCGCCCCCCGAGCATATTGTCTACATCAGCACCAGCGGCGTTTACGGCGATTGCGGCGGCGAGCTCGTCGATGAATCTCGCCATCCGGCACCGCGAAGCCCGCGGGCCCTGCGCCGTTTTGCTGCAGAGCGCCAGTTGCTCAACTGGTGCAGCAAATCCGGCAGCGCCTGCATCATTTTGCGGGTGCCGGGAATCTACGGGCCGGGTCGCCTCGGCGTGAAACGCATTATTGCCGCCGGCCCGCTGATACTCGAATCGGAGGCAAATCCCGGCAACCGGGTCCATGTCGACGACCTGGTCGCAGCTACAATTGCTGCGTTGAATCGCAGCATTCCACAAGGCATTTACAATATCGGCGACGGCGATTTCCGCAGCACCACCTGGTTCGCAGTGACGGTGGCTCGGCTCGCCGGACTGGCCGCGCCACGGAGCATTTCAAAAGCGGAGGCCCTGGACACGTTGTCTCCAGCGCGAACGTCTTTCCTGCTCGAGTCGCGAAAGCTCGACACAACAAGGATGCGGCAGGTGCTCGGGGTCCAACCCCGCTACGCCGATGCGGAAGACGGGATCAGGGCCAGTCTCCGCGTCGATGGGCTGCTGCGCGATCCGGACATTGCCGGCGCAGGGCCGGCCGGCCGAAGAGCTTAGGGCTGGCTTCGGACACTGCGGAGCCACTTGGTCAGCGGCTCCCATTGCTCCCAGTCCGGCCATGCCAGGTACTCGGGAAGTTCGAAGATTCCGAGGCCGCGAGTGTAGGCGCGCACATAGTTCTGGGCTTCCCGCAACGCGGTGAGGTAAGGCACTCTGGCAGCGGTCAGGTATTCATCGAGCTCGTCGAAAATCAACGTGTACTCCCGTACCCGGTTGGCGACGACGCCCACCTTGGCTTCCTTGCGCTCGATCTTGCCGACCTCCTTCAATTCCCTGATGAATCTGTCGGTAGCCTGCATATCGATGGTGGATGGCAATATGGGCACCACAATCGTCTCGGCGTGCCTGACCAGTTCCGTAAGCTCGGTACCGTGTGACCGGGCCGGGGCATCGATGATCAGATAGTCCGCGTTGCGGGGTGCGTGTCTTAACCCATCCTCGAACCCGGCAACCGCAGCAATTTTCGGCCGATCGCCGGGGCGTCGGTCCAGCCAGTCCAGGCTCGAACGCTGCGGATCGTAGTCTGCCAGAGCGACGGCGCAGCCCTCGGACGCGAAATAGGAAGCGATATTGGTTGCCAGCGTGCTTTTGCCGCAGCCCCCTTTTGCGTTCATGACCATGATGTGCCGCATAAAAATTTCCTGGAAGAGGGTTTACTGGAATTCCGGGTATTTATGTAAACTACCGTTGCAGAACACAAAAGTCCATTCGACCTGTCACTCTGCCTTGCATGCAGCAATTGCAGGCGGGGACTCATGTTAAGCTGCACCGGGCCGATCACCGGAGCCCCTCGTCGCTTGCCGGTGCACCAGGGAAGACTTGAGTCATGAGCACACAGCGAAAAGCGGATTTCGTCCAGGAGCAACTTTCGGAAGAGGCCGTTCACACTTATCTGAAGGAAAACCCGGACTTTTTCGAGCGCCACAGCTCACTGCTCGGCAGCCTGCGGCTGCCACATGTAACCGGTGGCACCGTATCCCTGGTTGAGCGACAGGTGTCGGTACTAAGACAAAAGGATCTCAAGCTCGAACGGAAGTTAAAGGATCTTCTCGAAGTCGCGCGCGCGAATGACATACTCGCAGCCAAGTTGCATCAACTGACATTGCAGCTAATGGCAGCCAACAACCTGGCCGACACGCTGAAAGAGCTGGAAACAGCGTTGCGTACGGGATTCAATGCCGATCAGTCGATTCTGGTGTTGTTCGGCGACCCGGCATCTTTCAGCGCCATTCACGCAGGGCGATTTTTCAAAGTCATAGAGCGCAGTGACGCAACCTTGAAGCCTTTCGAAACGTTTCTTGGCAGTCACAGTCCGCGCTGCGGCCAGGTACGCGACATTCAGCGAGACTTTCTTTTCGGCCAGCGCACGGACGAGGTCGGCTCTGCAGCGCTCGTACCTCTTGGCAGAAAATCGGAAATCGGGTTCCTCGCTATTGGCAGTGTCGATGCCAATCGTTTCCACCCCGGGATGAGCATGGATTTTCTAAAAAGGCTCGGACAGCTTGTCGCAGAGGCGCTCAGGCGGTACTGACGCAGACCGGAAGGCTGATGCTGGAAGGCGAAACAGACTGGATCGACCACTTTGGCAGGCACCTCGAATTCGAGCGGCGGCTGTCCCCCCTTACCTGCAAAAGCTACCGGCGCGACCTGGTATCCTTTTTCGAGTGGTCACACGGTTCCGGTATCGAACGATGGAAGGACATCGACAGCGAGCACGTGCGGTTGTATTCCGCGAGCTGCTATCGCAAAGGCCTGTCCGCACGAAGCATTCAACGCCAGCTCTCGGCACTGCGGACATTCTTTCGCTTCCTGGTCCGTGAAAAGCAACTGAAAAAACACCCGGTGCAGGCGATCAGACCGCCGAAATCGGGCAAGCGCCTGCCCGGAAATCTTGACGCTGATCGCATGGCGCGGCTGCTCGATCTGCCGGGCGGCAGTCCGATCGTGACCCGGGATCGCGCAATACTTGAGCTGCTGTATTCTTCCGGCCTGCGGCTGTCCGAGTTGACGGGATTGAATCTCGGCGACGTCGACATTGCCGACGCCACCGTACGTGTAACGGGCAAGGGCAACAAGGAACGGATCCTGCCGGTAGGTCGCCTGGCGCTGAATGCGCTGAGATCGTGGTTCAAGGTGCGTGCAGTGCTCGCCGGCGCCGACGAGCTCGCACTGTTTGTCAGCAGCCGGGGCAGCCGGATCAGCACCCGCTCTGTGCAGTCCCGTGTGGAGTACTGGGCGAAACGCCAGGGTATCGACATGCGTGTGTACCCGCACTTGCTACGTCATTCATTCGCGACCCATCTGCTCGAATCGAGTCATGATCTGCGCGGTGTGCAGGAGCTCCTCGGCCATGCCAATATCTCCACGACGCAGGTCTATACGCACCTTGACTTCCAGCACCTTGCCCAGATATACGACCGGACACATCCGCGCGCACGGCTAAAGGACAAACCCCGGACGCCAACAGAATAAAGCCGGGATCCCGCGCTGCGAGCGGCGTTTCTCCATTCAGTTTTTCGCTGAGGGTCAAACAGATGGAACAGTTTCGAGGGACAACTATTGTCTCGGTCCGGCTCCATGGCCGGGTAGCCGTTGGTGGCGACGGACAGGTCAGCATGGGCAACACTGTCATGAAGGGCAATGCCCGCAAAGTGCGGCTGCTGGCAAACGGCCGCGTCATTGCCGGGTTCGCCGGCGGCACTGCCGACGCATTCACCCTCTTTGAATTATTCGAAAGCAAACTCGAGCAGTACGGCAAACTGACCCGCGCAGCAATAGAGCTGGCAAAAGACTGGCGCATGGACAGGCGCCTGCGTCGGCTCGAGGCCCTGTTATGCGTCGCCGATGAGGAAAGCTCGTTCATCATTTCGGGAAACGGGGACGTCATAGAACCTGAAAATGATCTCATGGCCATCGGGTCCGGGGGCCCGTATGCACAGGCCGCCGCACAGGCGCTGTTACAGAATTCCAACCTCGATGCACGCACCATCGTCGAAAAAGCGCTCAATATTGCAGCGGACATTTGCGTATTTACCAATCACAATATCGTCGTGGAGGAATTGCCTGCTGCAGGCAAGTAACGGACCCCGTCTATGTCGCAAATGACTCCCAGAGAAATCGTTCAGGAACTCGACAAACACATCGTCGGCCAGGAAGAGGCGAAGCGTGCAGTTGCCATTGCATTGAGAAACCGCTGGCGCCGGGTGCAAGTCGACGAACCGCTGCGAAGTGAGATTACACCAAAGAATATCCTGATGATCGGACCGACCGGTGTTGGCAAGACCGAGATCTCGCGACGACTGGCCAGGCTTGCAAAGGCACCGTTCATCAAGGTTGAAGCAACAAAATTCACGGAGATCGGTTACGTCGGCCGCGAAGTCGACAGCATAATCCGTGATCTTGTAGACAGCGCTGTCAAAATGACGCGTGAAGAGGAGATGAGCAGAGTGCGTCACAGGGCAGAAGATTCTGCCGAAGAGCGCATACTGGATGCGTTGCTACCACGCTCACCTCGCGGCTCCGGTTCCGGTGCACAGCTCGAGGCACCAGGAGATGGCGGTGACACGCGACAGAAATTCCGAAAAATGCTTCGGGAGAAGAGGCTTGACGACAAGGAGATCGAGGTCGACTTTCAGGCTCTGCCTGTGGGCGTTGAGATCATGGCTCCGCCGGGCATGGAAGAAATGACAAGTCAGTTACAGGGCATGTTCCAGACACTTTCCGGTAACCGGCAGAAAACTCGGAAACTCAAAGTCCGCGACGCAATGAAACTTCTCACAGACGAGGAGGCCGCCAAACTTGTTGATGAGGACGAACTGAAGACGCGTGCGCTGCATTCCGTGGAGCAACATGGAATCGTTTTCCTTGATGAGCTCGATAAAGTGACACGCCGGTCGGAGACGGTGGGAGCCGATGTATCACGCGAAGGCGTTCAACGTGACCTTTTGCCCCTGGTCGAGGGATGTACGGTGAATACCAAGTACGGCATGGTTCGTACCGATCACATCCTGTTCATCGCGTCCGGAGCTTTTCATGTATCCAAGCCATCCGATCTCATTCCGGAACTGCAGGGTCGCTTTCCAATTCGCGTCGAGCTGAAGTCACTCGAAACCGACGACTTCGTTCGCATTCTCACGGAACCCGACGCGTCCCTGACATTGCAGTATCGGGCGTTACTGGGAACCGAAGACGTCAGCATTGTTTTTACCGAAAGTGGTGTACGACGGATAGCCGAGGTTGCATTCCAGGTCAATGCAAGAACCGAAAACATCGGTGCCCGTCGTCTGCACACGGTCATGGAGCGATTGCTGGAGACCATTTCTTTCGAGGCTTCGGACAAGAGCGGCACCACTTTGCAGATAGATGCCGGATATGTTGACGATCACCTTGCAGAGCTGGCGAAAGACGAGGACCTGAGCCGGTATATCCTGTAACGCACTGATGGACATAACACCAAATGAAATTCGCCTGCGCCGCAAATCCAGGCTGCTCAGCATCGCCTTCGATGATGGTTGCAGTTTCGATTATTCGTTCGAATACCTTCGCGTATTTTCACCCTCCGCGGAAGTCAAAGGACACGGGCCTGGACAGGAGGTCTTACAGACTGGCAAACGCGATGTGGAGATAACAGCCGTCGAACCTGTGGGGCACTATGCCGTGCGACTGGTGTTCAGCGACGGTCACAATACAGGCCTGTACACGTGGAAATACCTACACGAGCTGGGCACCCAACAGGCGGATAACTGGCGGCGCTACCTCGACCGTCTGAAAGCAGCAGGGTATGCTGATCTGCCGCAGCCGCGACATTGAAAAGATGAAAGAGAGTACGACACATTTTGGCTTTGAGACCGTTCCGGTTTCGGAAAAGGCGCGTCGCGTCAAAAACGTCTTTGATTCCGTCGCAAACCGCTACGACCTTATGAATGATCTTATGTCCGCTGGTTTGCACCGGATGTGGAAGCGTTTCGCGATCGGGCAGGCAGCAGTCAGGAGCGGACAGGCGATCCTGGATCTTGCCGGCGGCACCGGTGATCTCGCGCGGGAATTCGCACGACAGACAGGATCCGGCGGAATCGTCGTACTGGCCGATATCAATGACCGCATGTTGCGTGAAGGGCGACGCAGGCTGGTTGACGCAGGTGTCGGGGACAACGTTGCCATAGCGCAAGTCAATGCCGAAAGCCTGCCGTTTGCCAGCGCGAGTTTCGATTGCATCTCGATCGCGTTCGGCTTGCGCAATATTACCGACAAAGCGGCGGCTTTGGCCTGCATGTACCAGGTCCTGAAACCTGGTGGCAAGGTACTCGTACTGGAATTCTCGAGGCCTTCCGAAGCGCTCAAACCCGCATACGATTTTTACTCATTTACGGTATTGCCGCTCATGGGAAAGCTGGTCGCAAACGACGAATCGAGCTATCGGTATCTCGCCGAGTCCATTCGCATGCATCCGGATCAGGAGTCATTATTGCGCATGATGCAGCAGGCCGGCTTCGAGCGATGCCGCTATCATAATCTGGCCGGCGGCATCGTTGCGTTGCACGTCGGGTACCGGATTTGAGAGCAATATTTTGGATGCCCTGCGAATTGTTCTGCAGCCTCTGGCTTCCTTGCTGAACCGGCAGATACGGGCGCAGACCTCCGCACGCGTCATTTGCCAAAGCCTTGACGGCGCTTGCGCGGCAATTCGGGTCAGCAACACTTCACTTGCGGCGTACCTTCTGGTCGATTCGGGGCGCATTTCGCTCGCGGCAGATCAGTCGCGGGAACCCGATGTGGTAGTCAGCGGAACATTTCTGGCCCTGTTGCAGCTTGCCGGGTCGGCAAGTGAGGACCTGATCCGCAAAGGCGATGTCAAACTTGTCGGCGACGCTCACGTTGCGGCACAACTTCAGAAACTGCTGCTGCTGGCGCGGCCTGACGCAGAAGAGGAGCTTTCAAGGGTCGTCGGCGATGTTGCGGCGCACGGTATCGGCAACGCCGTTCGGAGCATCGGTGAATGGGGACTCAACGCCAGAGACATAATGCGGCAGAATGTCAGCGAATATCTGCAGCAGGAAAGTCAGGCAGTACCAAGTCGTTACGAGGTCGAACGATTTCGAAGTCGTGTCGAATCGCTGAGAGATGACGTGGCAAGGCTCGAAGCAGGAATCAGACGCTTTGAGCTGCAGTCAGCCGCGAAGCGAGACTCATAACTATGTGGCGCGGCAAAACACTGCTGCGGTTGCTGCATATCCAGCGCGAATTGGTTCGCTATGGCCTGGATGAGATTATTGTCGCGACTCATTTCCTACGTCCGCTGAGATACTTTTTTTATCTGTTTCCGCGCAGCAGAGATCGGTCTGCGCCCATCGGCGTGCGTATTCGGCTCGCGTTGCAAGAGCTGGGCCCGATATTCGTGAAGTTTGGCCAGGCTGTTTCTACGCGACGCGATCTTCTACCCGCAGACATTGCGGATGAGCTGGCCAAACTGCAGGACCAGGTACCACCCTTTCCGGCGGAACAAGCTGTGGCCATTCTTGATGCAGCTTATGGCAGGTCTGTTAACGAGGTATTCGAGCGCTTCGACTCCGAACCTCTGGCGGCAGCTTCGATAGCGCAAGTGCACAGTGCCGTACTACCTGGTGGCCAGGAAGTGATTGTCAAATTATTGCGCCCCGGTGTTCGTCAACTCATTGAACAGGACCTTGATGTCCTGTATGCCATCGCAGCACTGGCGGACCGATACTGGGCCAATTCCAGGCGCTTGCGTCCGATAGAAGTCGTTGCAGAGTACGAAAAGACCGTGATCGATGAACTTGACCTGATGCGAGAGGGCGCAAACGCAGCACAGCTCAAGCGAAATTTCGAAGGGTCGGACATGCTGTACGTTCCGGAGATCTTCTGGGACTTCTGTCGACCGAAAGTACTTGTTCAGGAGCGCATATACGGCATACCGATAAGCAACATGAAGGCTCTGCTCGCTGCTGGAACCAACATTCAGCGCCTGGCTGAGAACGGTGTCGAGATCTTCTTTACTCAGGTTTTTCGCCACAACTTCTTTCATGCTGACATGCACGCGGGCAACATATTCGTACAAACGGACGATCCGGAGCATCCCAGGTACGCAGCCGTCGATTTCGGGATCGTCGGTACGCTAAGTCCCACGGATCAGCAATACCTGGCGGGCAACTTTCTGGCGTTCTTCGATCGCGACTATCACAAGATCGCAAAACTTCATCTCGATTCAGGTTGGGTCCCGCCCCAGTCACGCATCGATGAACTGGAATCCGCCATCCGGTCGGTGTGCGAACCAATTTTCAACAAGCCCTTGTCTGAAATATCGTTCGCCCAGGTATTGCTGAGACTGTTCGAAACTGCGCGCCGGTTCAACATGGAAATTCAGCCGCAGCTGATACTGTTGCAGAAAACTCTTTTCAACATCGAAGGACTGGGGCGCCAACTCTACCCTCAATTGGACCTGTGGAAGACAGCACACCCGGTATTGCAGCGCTGGATGGATGAGCAAGTCGGCGGCCGCGCGGTCCTCGAGAGTCTCAGGGACAATCTGCCGCAGCTCAGGGACGCAATGCGCGAGCTTCCCGGTGTCATCCGGCACCTGTCCGAGCAGGCCTCGAAGGGCAAATTGCAAATGAACATTGAGTCCGCAGACCTTGCAACTCTGCGTCGCCTGCTGTCGGACCAGCACCGGCAACGGTTTTATCTTGGAAGTGGCGGGACAGCTTGTGTATGCGGCGTACTGCTGATTGGCCTTGGGCCTGCGCCTCTGTTCGGCTGGGCATTACTGGCGGCTGGCATCATTGCGATTCTGATCGCCCGGCCAGGCTCTTTGCGCTGAAGATTGCACGCAATACAGTTACGTGTCGGGATATAATCTCATGGAGACCAAAACAATAATCAGGGTCCACACGGGGAGTGATTATGGGCGACAGAGCGAAGAACCTGCAGCCTTCTGCCCGTCATGTATTTGATGAGCTGATTGCCCAGTACGCTCTCTGCGAGCGGTTGGACGAGCAAACCAGGATTCGTAATCGAATCTGGGAACAGTTCGGCGCTTGTGGCGCAACATTCATCTCCGATATGGCAAACTTTTCAAGTACGTCGAGAAAACTCGGGGTTTGCCATTTCCTCAAATTGATTCATCGCGCCCGACTGGTTATTGCGCCGATTGTTGCAGCGAACAACGGGACATTGCTCAAGTATGACGCCGATAATTGTTATGCTTTTTTTTCCTCAACAGACGATGCAATTCAGGCCAGTCTCAATATAAATGCGGAACTATTTCGCGCCAATCAGGCGCTCGACATCTCCGATCACATATATTTGTCGGTCGGCATCGATTACGGCGATTTGTTGCTCGTTGGCTCCGAGGATTTTTATGGTGATCCCGTGAACACAGCCTCGAAGCTGGGTGAAGATCTTGCGATAAAAGGCGAAGTGCTCGTCACAGAACGTGCAATTGCCGAATCCGGATATGTTGCACCTGAGAACGTCGAGCGCATGGTTGCTCGAGTTTCCGACATTGAGATCAGTTATCTGCGGCTGCCAATGATAAAGTCGTCCTTGCTAGCCAGTTCCTGAAGAAGGGGAGCTCAACAGCATGTTGCACGTTCCAGCAACACAGGAAACCCGCGCGCTCAGGCAAATACTCGAGGTAACGCGAAAACTTGCAGCCCCGTTCGATCTGGACACCATGTTAAACGAAGTCGTGGCCGCTTCCCTGAATATACTTGATGCGGAACGTGGCACCGTCTTCTTGTATGACAAGGATACAGATGAGTTTGTTGTTCGCGTTGGAACGGGTCTTGGATCATTTCGCATTCCTGCGAGCAAGGGTATCGTTGGGGAATCCGCAAGAACTCGCAAGTTGATCAATGTGCCAGATTGTTATGCGGACCCGAGATTCAATCGAGAGATTGACAAAGCAACCGGCTACAAGTCGCGATGCATGCTGACTGTGCCACTGATCGGATACGAAGAGTCCTTGATCGGTATATTGCAGATACTAAACAAGAACAGCGGCTCATTCGATGAGCAAGATGAGTTTGTTGCGTCTGCGCTGGCTGCCCAGGCGGCTGTAGTCTTGCACAGGGTAAAATTGACGGAAGCGATGATAGTTACTGAGAGACTTGACCGGGAGATAACCGTCGCACGTGATGTGCAGATGGGAACGCTGCCAAAGGTTATGCCAGAAATCAGCGGGTACGACGTTTCCGGCACTTTCTCTCCGACAGACCAGACGGGCGGCGACCTGTTTGACTTCGTGAAGCTTGCCGGCGACAAACTGTTCTTATTGATGGGCGACGCTACCGGACACGGCATTGGCCCGGCCCTGAGTGCGACGCAGGTTCGGGCCATGCTTCGAGTTGCGTTGCGTCTTGGCGCAAGCCTCGACGAAGCCTTCATTCACGTTAATGATCAGCTTGTGGAAGATCTGCCAGCGGACCGTTTTGTCACCGCTTTTTTTGGGCTCCTTGACGGATCGAATCACATCGTTCGTTTTCACTCGGGCGGACAAGGTCCGATCATGCATTTCCATGCCGCGAGGAACGCCTATGACTGGCACGAGGCGTCGACATTTCCGCTTGGTTACATGAACCAGACACGACTTGCCGAAGCGACAGCTATTGCACTTGAACCAGGCGACATACTCGGACTTATATCCGATGGGATCTACGAGTACGAAAACTCGGCAGGTGTCCGATTTGGCCAGGATGGAATTGTCAAAGTCCTTGCGGAGGACCCGGAGGCAAGCGCTGAGGAGTTGGTGCAGCGGATCATGCAGGCCGCGCGCAAGCACGGCGGCCCGGTTCCGCAAGCTGATGACATAACGATTGTCCTGGTCCGCCGTCTCCGTGATCGGGTTCCGTGACCCCAACGACCGCCCCTGATTCGCGGCTTCTTCTGGTTAATTTAGAACAAATGCAACCCGGGCAGTTTGTTGATGTGCGCGTCGGAGGAGATATAGTGTTTCCATGCCACCGCTATGGCGCTGATGCCAGTTCAAACTGGTCAACGTCGC
>Ga0256865_1000310_pt1 | contig 16960 bp, 14 predicted proteins | sample RVTome_14_FD_187337 | JGI IMG/M metagenome (GOLD analysis project Ga0256865, IMG submission 187337) | Soil microbial communities from uranium-contaminated site in the Upper Colorado River Basin, Wyoming, United States - RVT145D125 HiSeq ... | reverse complement strand
CCTCGTTCCGCGCAAGCTGCAAGCGCTGTTGCGTCCGGAAGGTGAGTAGAGCGAGAATCAAGAAACACTATTAGCCGCCGACAAATGCAGATACACGCCGATGATACAAACATTGAACCGCCGAGACGCCGAGACTGCCGGGTGAATCCAGAGCGGTAATCAAACGGCCAAAGGCTCACGATGAACATAGCCGATTCAAGGTTCACGTTTCCGGCGCAGGGTGTGGTTGAGCGCGATTGCGAGCGAGAACACCACGAGCGCGCCGCCCTGGTGCCCGGCCCCGAGCGCGACCGGCACGGCGAGAAGAAGCGTGCTGATTCCAAGGGCAATCTGCATGGCGACTGCAATGAGGAGTGCGTGAGCGAGGATGCGCGCACGGACTGGCGCGCCGCTCCCCACCACCTTCCACCACAGGAGCGGCACCAGTACCGAGAGCACCCAGGCAAACAGGCGATGATCGAACTGCACCGTGGCCATATTGTTGAAAAAGTTGAGATACCAGGGATCGAGCGCGAAGATTTCCGGAGGAACGACGTGGCCGTTCATGAGCGGAAACGTGTTGTACGCCTTGCCGGCGCGGATGCCCGCGACGAATCCGCCGGTCACGACCATCAGGCAAACGATGCCGGTGACCCACCATGCCATGCGCCGCAGCCACCGGGCGTTTTCATTCAGGGCCGCGCTCGCGCGCGGCCACAGCAGATCAAGCGCGAGCCACAACATCGCCGCGTAGATCAAGAAGGCGAGGGCGAGGTGCGCGGTCAGGCGGTAGTGGCTGACGCGCGGCTCGTCGATGAGACCGCTCGCGACCATGTACCATCCCAGCGCTCCCTGCAGCGCCCCGAGCACGAATATCCCGGCAAGACGATACGCGAGGCGACGGTCAATCTGCCTGCGCCGCCAGAACCAGACGAGCGGAACGAAGAACGCAAGCCCGATCAGCCGGCCGAGCAGGCGATGGAAGTACTCGAGCCAGAAGATCCCCTTGAATGCCTCCACGCTCATGCCCTTGTTGACCTGCCGGTATTCGGGCGTCTGGCGGTACTTGTCGAAGAGCTCCTGCCAGTCCCGGTCGCTCAAGGGCGGCACGATGCCGACGAGGGGCTGCCACTCCGCAATGGACAGGCCGGAATGGGTGAGGCGCGTGACGCCGCCCAGCACCACCATGGCGAAGATGAGCGCGCAACAGGCGAGGAGCCAGACCGCGACGGGCTTCTGCTGGTCGGTTGCCATATGCGAGTAATCTGCTGCGCCGGTGCGGGTAGAGAGCGTGGTGAGAAAGGCATTGTATCGAATGCGGCAAGCCCGTGATCAGGATCGGAATCGAGGGCATACACCTGTCAGTCAATGCCGCTCGAAGCAGCGCTTCGATCATGCCGGGCCGGGTCGCGGGCATTTATAATACGCATCACGACGTTGACTGATAGAAGGAGATGCAATGCGCGGTCGTATCATTTTCGTAACGGCTTTTATTGCCGCCGGTGCCGGCTCCGCGGGGGTGGTGCAGGCGAACGAGGCTATGCTGAAGAAATACAACTGCACGGCATGCCACGCGATAGACAAGAAGCTCGTGGGCCCGGCCTACAAGGAAGTGGCGAAGAAGTACAAGGGCAACAAGGACGCCGCCGCCATGCTCGTCCAGAAGGTGAAAAAAGGTGGACAGGGGGTATGGGGCCCCATCCCAATGCCGCCAAATCCGGTGGTCCCCGACGCCGACCTCAAGGCGATGGTGGACTACATCCTTAGCCTTTAGCCTGCATCAGCCCGCGGCGGCGCATGGGAGAATCCTCACCCGCGAGCCGCCCGTTCGACTTTCATATTGCTGCAAACTGCTGCGGCTAGTCTCGCCCGCTCGCGGCCCGGGCCTGGTATGGCGTATCCGGCACGCGCACGCCCGCTGCCAAGTGATTTTTGTCACGTTTTTTAGTGTTATCTGTTGCTCTTCGCTGATGTCGTCGAATGACGACAAATCCGTGAAAATCTGCCTGAGACGGAACCCAACTTTCGCTCTATGATCCGCGTGATGACGCCGGTTTCCGTTTCCTCCCTTGACTTCACGCGACCGCTCGAGCTCATGCGCACGAGCCATGCGCGCATCCGCCGTCAGTGCGATGCGTTGAGGCATCTCGTTGCCAAGATCAAGAAACAGGGTTGTGACAGTGCAGCCCGCGCTACGTCGGCCACAGTGGTCCAGAAGCTCGACGTTGCAACGTTTCACCACAAGGAAGACGAGGAGCAGGACCTGCTGCCGCGCATGGTGGCCTCGGCGACCAAGGGTCGCGGGTCCTCGCTCACCGGCATGGTGGCCGAGATCACGAGCGAGCATCGCGTCCTGCACCGCGCGTGGATCGAGCTGCGCGCCGAGCTGCAGGAATTTGCCGCCGGAGACCGTGACTCCCTCAACGGCCTGGCCGTCGACCGGTTCGTCAAGCTCTACCGCACTCACATCCTCATGGAAGAGGCGGCCGTATACCCGCTTGCCGAGATGCTGCTTTCCAACGAGGACCTGGCCGCTATCGGCACCCACATGGCGCACCGCCGCGGCATCGGCGCCAACTGATCGCGCAACGGCCCGCCGTTTGACGTAGATCAATCCCCGCTCCTCCCCGCGTAACGGATACTGGGGGAGGAGCCCCCAGATGGATCATCTTGCTGCCTTGCCGGAAGGCCTGCGCACGAGCTTCGTCTTTCTGACGAGCCTCGCGATCGGCCTCCTGCTGGGACTCGAGCGGCAGCGGCGCGTCACCGCAAAAGCGGGGCTGCGCACGTTTGCGCTGGTCGCGCTGTGCGGCACGGTGGCCGGGCTTCTCGCGGACACCACCGGCAACTCCTGGATCATCCCCACGGGCTTCGCGCTGGTGGGCCTCATGATCATTGCAGCCTACCGCACCGAGCCGACACCCGAAGGCGACTCTGGCACCACGACCGTCGTGGCCGTGCTGCTCTGCTACGGTCTCGGCGTGATGGTCTGGTACGGGCACATCCAGCTGGCGGCGACGGTGGGCATCGTCGCCACGCTGCTCCTGTACTTTCGCACCGAGCTCCACGGGTTCTCCGAGAAGCTCTCGGGGCGCGATGTCGCGAGCATGCTGCAGTTCGCCGTGTTGAGCTTCATCGTGCTCCCGCTCCTGCCCGACCGCGCCTTCGATCCCTATGACGTGCTCAATCCGTATCACCTCTGGCTGATGGTGGTTCTCATCTCGGGCGTCAGCCTGGCAGGCTACCTTGCCCTGCGGTTGATCGGGCCGCGGCGCAGCGTGGCGCTGCTCGGGGCGTTCGGGGGGCTGATCTCGAGCACCGCCACGACACTCGTCTATTCGCGCCAGGCCGGCATCTCTGCCGCCACCGCTCCGCTCGGCGCGGCGATCATCGTGGTGGCCAATCTGGTGGTTTTGCTGCGCCTTTTGGTGCTGAGCGTGGTGGTGGCGCCGGCGATCATGCCGCAGCTCGCCCCGATTGTCACCTTGGGTTTTGCCGCGGGGCTCGTGGTGGTCGCGCGCCAGGTGCGCTGCCTGATGGCGTCGCCGGACCTCGAAGCACCCGAGCTGTCCAATCCGACCAATCTCCGCGTCGCGCTCGGCTTCGGCGCGCTCTACACCGTGGTGCTTCTTGGCGCGGCCTGGCTGTCCGAGCACGCGGGCAGCCACGGTCTCTATGCCATTGCCCTCGTTTCGGGCCTGGCCGACGTGGACGCGATCACGCTATCCACCCTCAACCTCTTTGGTGCGGAGCGGCTGACGGGCGCTGTCGCAACGACTGCAATCACGCTCGCCTTCCTTGCGGCCGTCGCGTTCAAGGTCGCTGCGACCGCAGTGCTCGGTAGAGCTCCATTCATGAAGCGCTGCCTCGCGGGGCTGCTCGCCCCGGCCGCGGGCGTGGTGGCGGGGCTCCTCATCTTTCGCTAGGTTGCGATAATGCGTTGCGCCGGCGCAGTCGCAGCTACGTACGATAAAGTCACGTGATGGACCCGCTGCGCTCGCCGCTGCTGACGGACCTCTATCAGCTCACCATGCTGCAGACGTACTACCGCAGCCGCATGGAAAAGACAGCCGTGTTCGAGTTGTTCGTGCGGAAGCTGCCGGCAAACCGCAATTTCATGATGGCCGCAGGGCTCGAGCAGGCGCTCGATTTCCTCGAGCAGGCCCGTTTCGGGCCGGAGGAGCTCGACTGGGTCGCGCGCAGCGGCCTTTTTACGGCGGAGCTCGTGAAGCATCTCGAGCGCTGGCGCTTTACCGGCGACGTGCACGCGATGCCCGAGGGCAGCGTGTTCTTTCCCGACGAGCCGATCCTGCGCGTGACCGCGCCCATGCCCGAGGCGCAGCTCGTCGAGTCGCGCCTCATCAACCTGATTCATTTCGAATCCGTCGTCGCGAGCAAGGCGGCGCGCAGCGTGCTCGTCGCCCCGGGCAAGACGCTGGTGGACTTCGGGCTGCGCCGCGCGCATGGCGCCGAGGCAGGGTTGCTCGCCGCGCGTGCAGCCTACATCGCGGGCTTTGCCAGCACCGCGACCGTGCTGGCAGGATCGCAGTTCGGGATTCCGGTCGTCGGCACCATGGCGCACTCGTTCGTGCAGGCGCACGACGACGAGACCCAGGCCTTCATCGATTTCGCGCACGCCTTCCCGAAAGGCACGATATTCCTGGTCGATACCTACGACACGGAGGCGGCCGTGCGCAAGGTTGCGGCGCTGGCGCCGGCATTGAGGCGCGAGGGCATCTCGATCCAGGGGGTCCGGCTCGACAGCGGCGATCTCGTAGCGCTTGCGCGGAGCGCGCGCCGGATCCTGGATGCGGCAGGGCTCACTGATGCGGTCGTGTTTGCAAGCGGAAATCTGGAGGAGTACCGGCTGCGGGAGCTCCTGGCAGCGGGCGCGCCGATCAACGGGTTCGGCGTGGGCACGAGCCTCGTCACTTCCGCCGATGCGCCGTCACTCGACGCGGTCTACAAGCTGCAGGAGTACGCGGGCCGGCCGCGCCGCAAGCGCTCGGCGGCGAAGGCGACCTGGCCCGGCCGCAAGCAGGTCTACAGACTGAGCGATGCCTCAGGGCGCTTCCACCACGATGTCGTCACTGTGGAAGGTGACCGGCAGGACGGCGAAGCGTTGTTGATCCCGGTGATGCGGGGGGGCAAGCGTCTCGGCAAACCTGAGCCGCTCCCCGAGACCCGCGCGAGGGCCGCCGCCCAGCTCGAACGGCTGCCGGCGCGCCTTACTGCGCTGGAGACGGCTCCGGATCCGTACCGCGTCGACATCGCACCCGCGCTGCGCAAGCTTGCCGACGAGGTAGACCGCGCGACCGCCGAGCCGGCGGAAAGCGTTCCGCAGGAGCGGTAACCTGTAATCGCAGATATATTGAACCGCCAAGCACGCCAAGCACGCCAAGAATTTCTCTAAACAAGAACCAAACCGAACTTAGGTTACCGTGAGCATCGATCGTCTGCCGCCTGAGGCGCTCTACCGCCGCTGCGACGCGGCGCAGCTTGGCTTCGACACGACCGCGGAGCTTCAGCCGCTCGCGCAGCTCTTCGGCCAGCCCCGGGCCGCGGGATCGGTCGATTTCGGAATCGGCATCGCCCGCGAAGGCTACAACGTGTACGTGATGGGCTCGCCCGGGGCCGGCAAGCATACGCTGGTGAAGCAGCAGCTTGCCCGGAAGGTGGAGAAGCGCTCGCCGCCCAGCGACTGGGCCTACGTCAACAACTTCCGGGAGCCGTCCAGCCCCATCGCGCTCGAGCTGCCGGCGGGGCGCGGCGCCGCGTTGCGTGAGGACATGCGCACCCTCGTCGAGGAGCTGCGCACCGCGATTCCGGCGGTCTTCGAGAGCGACGAATATCGCGCGCACGCCGGGCAGATCGAGGCGGAGTTCACCGAGCGTCACGAGAAGGCGTTCGCCGAGCTCGGGGCCGAGGCTGCCAAGGACAGCATAGGGTTGCTGCGCACCCCGGCCGGCTTCACCTTCGCGCCGCTCAAGGACGGGGAGGTCATGTCTCCGGAGGATTTTGCCGGGCTGGGGGACGACGAGCGCGCGCGAATCGAGCGGCGCATCGGCGAGCTCCAGAGCAAGCTGGAGAGCATCATCCGCAACGTCGTGCGCTGGCGCAAGGAGCAGCGCGAGCGCTTCAAGCAGCTCAACCGGGAGATGACTCTCTACGCGGTCGGCCATCACGTCGCCGATCTGAAGGAGAAGTATCGCGACCTGCAGCGCGTGCTGGAGTACGTGGACGCGGTCCAGCAGGACGTGATCGAGAACGCCGACGAGTTCATCAAGGGCCGCGAAGCGCCGGCTGGTGCAATGGGCCCTCCCGCAGAGACTCCCTCGTTCCGCCGCTACCAGGTCAATCTCCTGGTCGATCACGGCGACCCCGGCCATTCGCTGATCGTGAGCGAGGACCATCCGACCTATCAGAACCTCGTCGGCCGCCTCGACCACATCGCGCAGTTCGGAACGTTGCTGACCGATTTCGCCCTGATCAAGCCGGGGGCGCTGCATCGTGCCAACGGCGGCTATCTGCTGCTCGATGCGCGCAAGCTCCTGATGCAGCCCTTTGCCTGGGAAGGGCTCAAGCGCGCGCTCTCGACGCGGGAGATCCGCATCGAGTCGCTCGGCGAGATGTACAGCCTCGTGACCACGGTTTCACTTGCGCCGGAGCCCATTCCGCTCGACGCAAAGGTGATGTTGTTCGGCGACCGGCTAATCTACTACCTCCTGCACGCGTACGATCCCGACTTCCGCCAGCTGTTCAAGGTCGCCGCCGATTTCGAGGAGCAATTCGAGCGCACGCACGAGAACGACCGCCTGTTCGCGCAGCTCGTGGCGACCATAGCCGGCGAGAAGAAGCTCGCGCCGTTCGAGCGCGGCGCGGTGGCGCGCGTGATCGAGCACAGCGCGCGGCTCGCCGGCGACTCGCGCAAGCTCTCCGCCAACCTCGAAACCGTGTCCGACCTGCTGTGCGAGGCTGACTACTGGGCGCGGGAGGCAGGGCGGGACCGGGTCGCCGCAGCCGACATCGAGCGGGCGATCGAAGCCCAGCGCAAGCGCGCGGACCGGTTGCGCGAACGCATGCACGAGCAGATCCTGCGCGGCACCGTGTTGATCGACACGGCTGGCGAGCGCGTGGGCCAGATCAACGGGCTCTCGGTGCTGCAGCTGGGCGACTATGCGTTCGCGGAGCCGACGCGCATTACGGCCACGACGCGGCTGGGCGAGGGCAGGGTGATCGACGTGCAGCGCGAGATCGAGCTGGGCGGGGCGATCCACTCCAAGGGGGTGCTGATCCTGTCGGCCTTTCTCGCGGCGCGTTTCTCGATCAACCGGCCGCACGCGCTGGCCGCCAGCCTGGTCTTCGAGCAGACCTACGGGCTTGTCGAAGGCGACAGCGCTTCGCTCGCCGAGCTGTGCGCCCTGCTGTCCTCGCTCGCCGACGTCCCGATCCGCCAGTCCTTTGCCGTGACGGGATCGGTGAACCAGCTGGGCGAAGCGCAGGCGATCGGGGCGGTCAACGAGAAGATCGAGGGTTTCTTCGACATCTGCAGCGCGCGCGGCCTCGACGGCAGGCAGGGCGTGCTGATTCCGGCGGCGAACGTCGAGCATTTGATGCTCCGCCCCGATGTGGTCGAGGCAGTCGCAGCCGGCCGATTCCATGTCTACCCGGTCGTCCACGTCGACCAGGCGATCGAGCTCCTGACAGGCGTGCCGGCGGGGGAGCCCACCAGCGCGGGCGCTTTCCCGCCTGCGTCCGTGAACGGCAGGGCCGCGCGTCGCATGCGCGAGTTCGCCGAGCTGCGGCGCAAGCTGGCGCCGAGCGGCGAGGGCGTGCGGGAGAGGAGGAAGCGGTGAGTGAAGCCGGCCCGGCGGCGGCGGGACTCCCGCGTATCGTTGTCTCGTTCGACACGACGCCGGTCGGGGAAGCTGCGCTCGAGGTGGCGATCGGCCTCGCGGCCGTTCTGAATGCCGAGATCGCGGGGCTCTTCGTCGAGGACGTGGGACTCATGCGCATGGCGGCCCTGCCGTTCACGCGTGAGCTTGGGCTTACCTCGGCCGTCCTGCGGCCGATCGAGACCGCCGACATCGAGCGCGCGTTGAAGCTTCAGGCCGCGCAATCCCGCGCGTTTCTCGAGGCCGCTGCAGCCGCGCTGAACCTGCGCTGGTCGTTCCAGGTGGTGCGGGGAGAGTCCGTCAACGCCGCACTGGAGTTCACCGCCGGATGCGCGCTCGTGGTGGTGGGCAGCGCCTCGGCGGGAGTGATCGGCCGAAGCATCCGCCCCGCCGGGCGCGCCGTCGGGCCTTCCGCGATGCCGCGCGAGGCATTCTACTATCTCAAGGCACGGCCGATCGTCATGCTTTTCGATGGCTCGGAGCGCTCGCTGCGCTCGCTCGCCGCGGCGCACACGCTCGCGGCCAGAGCGTCCTCGCGCCTGACGCTGCTCGTCACGGCCGACAACGCGGAAGACTACGACCGGCGACGGCGGCAAGCGCGGTCGTGGCTGGCGGAGCAGGGCGGGGCGGCAAAATTCGTGTGGCTCAAGAGCCGTGACGTTGCGAACGTCGTCGAGGCGGTGGGCGCGGAGCACGCGTCGGCCTTGCTCTGGCACGAAGGCGACACGCCTGCGGACCCGCGCGCGCTGCGAAGCCTGCTCTCGCAACTCGGCTGCCCGCTGATTCTCGTCAGCTAGGATTTAAGCAGTTTCGGGTCGGACCAAGCCAAGTACCAGAATTGACGAGACTGTCTCTCGAAATTGGCGCACTATTTGCGTTTGGAATGCCGATAACGGCATTGAAACTACCGGTCTAAGCAGAACCGGCTCTAACTCGATCGAACCCGACCGCGCTTAGAGCGCCGATTTTCGCCGCGAAAAGTGGCCTTTAAGGCTTTTTTGGGCCAATATTTTGAGCGTTTATTGCCTGCGCTCAATGAGTTGCGCTGGTCCGACCCGGAGATCGGGAGACCGCAAAATAAGTCGGTCGAAAGAATTCTCCTCGGCAGGGCGGTCCGAGCGCCCTGCATGGTCAGGCGGAACGGCCACGACGGCGCTTAATGAACAAAGCAAAGATTGGACCCATCACCGCCAATATGAGCAGCCAGCCCGAATGGCGTGCGGCCAGCGCGGCGACGCCGAAAAACACACTGGATTCGAAGTAAGTGCGCGCAGCATCAGTATTTGCGTTAGCGCCAATAGCGAGGCCGCCGAGAGCATATTGGCTGGCAATGGCGAGGCCGCCGCTAGCGGCCCATAAAGCTATCGCAGCGCCGCCAAGGGCGAACGCGCCAAGTGCCAGGCCGCCAACTGACCAAACGCCGATCGAAACGCCTGCAAGTGCCACGACACCAACAGACAGACCGCCCACACTGAGTCCTCCGAATGCAAGCCCGCCGAGAGCAAAGACGACACCGAACGCGATGTCGCCGACAGCGATCCAGCCTTTGGCGATTCCGCGAACTCCGGGCGAGCCCTCAGGCGGCCCGATAGCGACGTGAACAAGCGGGAGACCGAGCAGGGTTACTGACGATTGGTAGTTCATATCATCTGCCTACTAACGTCCGCGATGACGCGCGCCCGGAAGCGCGCAGCGCTTTCTGGCGTCGCGGTCGATCGCGCGGTTAGCCTCGGGCGTTTCCAGAACACGCTGCCTTTGAATCCATGCTGCAGTCATAGAACGATACTGCACCGCCTCGAAGCCCTTACACAGATGTTTTAAGTCCGGCTCTTACGGGCGGCAACGGGGATGTTGCGGGGTAAGGCCCCGCAGAAGGGGTGTGCGGTGAAGACAGCGCCCCAGTGGCTGAGTCCCATGGGGAAGGCGCACGTCAAACCAACCTTAAAAAAATCATTAGAACATATAGTTAGCACCATTCCTGCCCCTTGATGCGGAGATTGGTCGACGTGATCTCCGCATTTTATGCGGAGATTCTTCTTGCCTGTGCGGAAAATAATAACCATAATATCCGCAGTATATGCGGAGATTATATGGCGTACATCTGGGAAAACAGGCAATGGCCTGCACTGCACTGGGACGATCAGATCCTCGGCAGGCTGCTCGCGCATGTCTCCCGTGAGCAGGGTCGCCTGCTCGGAAAGATGGAGGGACTCGGCTTTGACCTGCGCAGCGAGGCGCACCTTCGCACGCTGACCGAGGACGTCGTCAAATCGAGCGAGATCGAAGGAGAAAATCTCCCTCCCGATCAGGTCCGCTCGTCGATCGCAAGGCGGCTCGGCATGGATGTCGGCGGGCTGGTCCCCGCCGATCGCAATGTCGAAGGCGTCGTCGAGATGATGCTCGACGCAACAAGCAACTACACAACACCCCTGACCGAAGAGCGGCTGTTCGCCTGGCACGCATCGCTGTTCCCGACCGGACGCACCGGCATGAGAAAGATCAATGTCGGAGCGTGGCGCGATGACAGCGCGGGTCCGATGCAGGTTGTCTCGGGCCCGATAGGCCGCGAGAGAGTCCACTACGAGGCCCCGCCCGCGAGCCGAGTGCCCGCCGAGATGGAAAAATTTCTCGCATGGTTTGCAAAGGCAGGCGAGACCGATCCCCTGCTCGTGGCGGGGCGCGCGCATTTGTGGTTTGTGACCATTCACCCGTTCGGCGACGGCAACGGCCGCATCGCCCGCGCAATCGCCGACATGGCGCTCGCGCGCGCAGAAAAGATCGGGCAGCGCTTTTACAGCATGTCGGGACAGATCAAGGCCGAGCGCAACGAGTACTACAACATCCTCGAGCGCACGCAAAAATCTGATCTCGACATCACACGTTGGCAGAGCTGGTTCCTTGAATGCCTGCTCCGCGCGATCGAAGGCGCACAGGGGACGCTCTCGGCCGTCCTGAACAAGGCGAAATTCTGGGAACGGTTTGCGAAACAACCGCTCAACGAACGCCAGATCAAGGTGCTCAACCGCCTGCTCGACGGTTTTGAAGGGAAACTGACCTCGTCAAAGTGGGCCAAGCTCGCCAAGTGCTCACAGGACACGGCATACCGCGATATCATGGACCTCGTCGAGCGCGGCGCCCTGCAAAAGGACCCCGGCGGCGGCCGCAGCACGAGTTATTCGCTCATTACTGACTAGCTAACGAGTCTGTGGGAAAACCCCAAAACAACGCGGTTCTGGTCCCCTCGCAAAAGCACCGCTGTTTTGTCGGTGCTTAAGAAACTTGCCGCTGCCGCGCTCCAGGATTTGCTTCAAGCAGAGATCACGGTGCAGTCGATCGTTTCCGTCCGAACTTACCGAAGGGCTGCTCATATTGCATTTAAATCGATCGAGCCTCGGCGGGGGACTTTTCCTACAGACTCAACGTCGCGGTTCAGGGGCGCGCGGGGACCACGCTCACAAGCGCGAGGCTGTCATTCCGCGCGTCCCCTGCAACCGCTTGTTATGCGGCATCGTCCTCTTTTGGCGGCAACCCGCCCGGATGATTGTGCCAAAGATTCCCGGTCCGCTCGAACTCTCGCTGCTTCCACTCTCGCCACTCGTCGAAGTCCATTCGTCCGTACCCTGGGTTGTTCCCAGAGTTTCCGTCCGGGACCAAGCCATGCTTTAGTTCATAGGCGAATAGATTAGCCTCCGCCAACGCCGTTTCGAACGCCTCAAGGCGAGTTTCGGCTATCGTCTTCTCGTCGGGCTTCGCTTTGTCTTCCGGGACTGGTTGCGCGCTCATCGCACTTTCGCGTCCTTGCCTTACGCCCGCATTGTGAGCCAGCGCCAAGATGGTTATCGTGATAACCGCGAAGCCCAAGGCCCATGCCCACAAGTCTGGGCGGACAAACACCCACAAGATTGAGAGCGCCACGACGATGATTGACAGCACAGACGCAGCTCCGCCGCTCGTTCTCCTTTCAGCCATGGCCGTTACTTCCTGCCCCATAACGAGTCTGTAGGAAAACCCCAATACCGCGAGATTTTCGCCTCGTCCCAAATTCACTGCAATTTTGTTGATGCTCGGGATTGTTGCCGCTGCCGCGCTCGACGATTCGCGCTAGGAGGAGAACGCGACGCGGCTGGTCGTTTCCGTCCAATCTTACCGAAGGGCCGCTCATATTGCATTTAAATCGATCGAACATCGGCGGGGGACTTTTCCTACAGACTCAACGTTCGCGTTGAGCGGCCGCCGAGCGGCGAAGCCGCGAGGGTAGCTGCCAGCGACGCTGGCAGCCGGTCCGCTCGAACGCGGGGTTCGGCGTCATTGCGCTCACCGATCGGTCGCCGCTCGCGCGGCGGTCAGGAATCGGAGACGATTTCGTGGGTCACGTTGTCGACGACCACCGGACTCTCAAAGTACGTGACCGATGGTGGTGCACCGTACTTCTCGCGAACATAGCTCTTCCAGTCGTCCGTGTAGAGACGCTCCGCGTCCTCACGGGACTTCCACAAGTACACGCCACCCGCGGTGCCTCCGTCCTGGGATAACACGTAGTACTTCCGGATGAGCCCTTGAGTGTCCCGGTACTTCGGGGCGGTACTTAGGAAGATCTCGCGGGCTTTGTCGCGAGTGACCGGTTGCGGAAGCTTGAACTGAACAAACGCGGTAATCATGGTGATCCTCTCCTTTAGGTCGTGCAGCGGCGCGATGAGACCGGGCCCATCCATGACGCCGAACGTTCCGCTTCACCGGCGCGAAACCAGCAAGCGAAGCGCCGCTGGTTGAGCGTCCGGTGCAAGCGGTGGTTCGGCGTCAACGTTAACTTCCCGGGGCCAAGTCCGTTGCGTTTGAACGTAACCAATCGGTGAGAGCTTCGCGCGAGACCTCACCCGCGGCTAGAGAGAGTATGAAACGTTCCTGCTCGTCGACGGGGGCGCGGATCTGCATCCCGTTGATGACAAGGAAAACTTCCATGGCCGCATGCGCGATACGTTTGTTGCCGTCAATGAATCCGTGACTTCGGATTAGCGAATAGCCGAGCGCTGCTGCTTTCTCCACAAGTGTTGGATAGGCATCCCGGCCGCCAACGGAAGTCTTCGGCTGCGACAGTGCGGATGCCACTGCGCCGAGGTCCCGGATGCCGGCACTGCCACCACTCTCAGCGAGGATTCGCCGATGAAGCGCGAGAACCTCGCCGAGGGTAAGAAACCTCACGTAGCCAGGCGCCGATACAGCTCGCGATTCTTCTGGAGCACGCGGGAGGCCGCGGCTTCAAAATCATGCGCGTCTGCGCTCACCAAATCAGCCACCGCAGCTTGAGCAAGTTCCTCGGCATTGACGCCAAGCGATTCGGCGATTTCCTGAAGCCGTTCGGTCTGCGCGGCATTCAATTCGATAGCGATCTTCATATGGTCATTATCCCACTGCCCTTAGCCAATCGCCAAGGCAGACTCTCTGACGCCGAACGTAATGTGAGCTTCGTAAATGTTGGTTAATTAGACACCCGGGGTTATTCGCTTGTCATCCTTTCCCCGAAATCATGCGTTTAGAGGAGCGTGGTCGCAATCAGTGGCCAGGATAGGCTGCGTGAGTCGCAGCGATATCGAAATAGGCCGCTTGAGGGGGTGGAGACGGGTGACGAGTCGAGCAAATTCAGTGCATTTCAAGGCGCATCAGCTCAACCCCGATGGCTGCATCGAGTGCGCAAGAACTTGGGTGACCAGTGCTCAGCACTACGCCGCTTTCCGCTTCTTGTTAAGAACTCCTTGGCGTGCTTGGCGTCATGGCGGTTCAATTACCGTCCTTGATTATCTCGGCGGTCTCGGCGTCTCGACGGCTCAATTATTGAGTTTTCTGTGTGCATCTGCGTTGATCGACGGTTGCATTCAGGTTTTCACGGCGCGGCGCGCGCGCGCGAGCCGGCGCATCACCGCCCGCCACGCCGGCGTCTGATCCGGCCCGCGCGTGTCCACGCTGATCGCTGCCACGCGCTCCTCCGGAACCAGCCTCTCGCGAGATTCGATCTGGCGCTCCAGGATGGATAGATCGGCCTCCGAGGCATCCAATCCGGCCGCCGCCCGCTGCGCGACCCGCTCGCGCAGGAGCTTCTCCGGCGCATCGAAGTCGAGCACGATGAATGGAACGCCCCGGCGGCGGGCGATCTCGTGAAAGCGGCTCCGCTCCGCGTGCTTTAGAAACGCAGCGTCCACCACAGCGGGGTAGCCTGCACTGATTGTCATCTCCGCTGCGGCTGTCAGTCGTTCGTATGTCGCCTCGGTCGCTGCCGGCGTGTAGATGCCGCTGTCGCGCCCGGACCCGCTGCGCGCGAGCGGCCCCAAACCGTGCAGGCGCTTGCGCTCGACATCGGAGCGCACGCGTACCGCCCCGATATGCTCGATCAGCGCCTGCGTCGCGGTCGTCTTGCCCGATCCCGAGAGCCCGTGCGTGATGAGAAGGGCGATGCCGCCCGCCGTGGAGAGCTGCGAGGCGAGCCGCAGGTATCCGTGAAACGCGGTCTGCAGGCGCGACTTGTCGCTCTTCAGGAGTCCGGGCTGCTGCGAGCGGATGAGATGCACCTTGGCCCGCACCAGCGCCCGGTAGACGAGGTAGTAGCGCAGCACGGCCAGACCCTCGTAGTCGCCGCTCGCCTCGAGATAACGATTGAGGAAGCGCCAGGCGAGGTCGGGCCGGCGCCGGTCGTGCAGGTCCATCACGACGAAGGCGACCTCGCTCAGGACGTCGATCCAGCGCAGCTCGTCGTTGAACTCGATGCAGTCGAACGGCAGCGGGCGGCCGCCCGTCATCACGATGTTGCCGAGGTAGAGATCGCCGTGGCACTCGCGCACGCGGCCGGCGCGCTTGCGCGCCGTGAATTCGCCGCGCCGCGCCTCGCCCTCGCGTTCGGTCCACACGCGCAGCACCTGGGCGGCTTCCTTGTTGCGGGCGAGTTGCAGGCGCGGCACGATCTGGTCGAAATTCTGCAGAGCCGCCGCGATGATCGTCTCGGGCGCGCCCAGCCGATCGAGGGGGCCGGCCGCTGCTGCGCCCTCGTGAAAAGCGGCCACCAGCGCGGCGAGCGCGTCGACTTCCGCGGCGCCAAACGTCCCGCGCTCGAGCATCCGGGAGGCGAGGGCCTCCTGCGGGAATTCGCGCATTTTCACGGCGTAATCGAGGAGAGGGCCCTCGCCGCCGATGTGGGGCGCGGCCGGCGTGCCGCGAACCGTCACCACCTCGAGATAGAGCTCGGGCGCAAGGCGCCGATTGAGGCGCAGCTCCTCCTCGCAGTAGTGGCCGCGCATGCCGAGCGTCGAGAAATCGAGGAAGCCGAGGTTGACCGGCTTCTTGATCTTGTAGGCGTAATCGCCGGTGAGCAGAACCCAGGAAATGTGCGTCTCGAGCAGCCGGATCTCGCGCACGGGGTGGGAATAGCACTCCGCGCGCATCAACCCGGCGGGAAGGAAATCCGCGCCCGCTTCTCGCTCGCTCTGGGCCGTCCTCATGGTCTCATGCGCCTGCCGCTGCAGGATCCCGGGACTTCGTCCCGTAAATCATTACAGCTGAGGACCATACGGTTATCGTTGATCTGGGTCAACGATATTGCCCGGGTCGCGGTCTAACGTCATACGATGCCGGTTCACAACGCAGATATTGGCGCGATCTTCGAGGAGATCGCGGACCTCCTGGAGATTCGCGGCGAGAACCCGTTTCGCGTGCGGGCGTACCGTAACGCGGCGCGCAGCGTGGGTGAGCTGGGCCGCGATCTGGCGACCCTGCTCGAGGAGGGGCAGGACCTGCCGAAGATTCCCGGTATCGGCGCCGATCTTGCCGCGAAGATCCGCGAGATCTGCAAGACCGGCACCTGCAAGCTGCTCGAGCAATTGCATCGGGAGATGCCCCCCGCCATCACCGAGCTGCTCAAGATTCCGGGCCTCGGGCCCAGGCGCGTGAAGCTCCTGCACGACAAGCTCAAGATCAGGGCCGTCGAAGACCTGAAGCGTGCTGCGCGGGCAGGACGCATCCGCGAGATCGCGGGCTTTGGCGCCAAGACCGAGGAGAGCATACTGCGTGCGCTTGCCGAGCGCGGTGAGGCGCCGGAGCGCTGCAAGCTCGCGGTCGCGGCCCAATATGCAGCGGCGCTGGAGGCCTATCTTGGCAAAGTTTCAGGCGTGCAGAAGGTGACGGTCGCCGGCAGCTTCCGCCGCATGCGCGAAACCGTGGGCGATCTGGACATCCTGGTCGCAGCTCGCGCGGGGAGCCCGGTGATGGAGCGCTTTACGCACTACGACGAGGTGAAGAACGTGCTTTCCCACGGCGACACCCGCTCGAGCGTGACCCTGAAAAGCGGGCTGCAGGTCGACCTGCGGCTGGTGCCTCCGGAGAGTTACGGCGCGGCGCTGCACTACTTCACGGGCTCGAAAGCGCACAACATCGCCGTTCGCAAGCTGGGGCAGGCGCGGGGGCTGAAGATCAACGAGTACGGCGTCTTCCGGGGGGAGCGGCGAATCGCGGGCGAGACCGAGGAGTCGGTTTTCGGCGCGGTGGGGCTGCCCTGGATCCCGCCGGAATTGCGCGAGAACCGCGGCGAGATCGAGGCGGCGCGGGCGAAGCGCCTGCCGCGGCTCGTCGAGCTCGGCGATCTCAAGGGCGATCTCCACGCGCACACCAAGGCGACCGACGGGCATAACACGCTCGGCGAGATGGCGGCTGCGGCGAAAGCCGCGGGCCTCACTTATCTTGCCATCACCGAGCACTCGCGCCGGCTGACAGTCGCGCATGGCCTGGACCCGGTGCGGCTCTCGAAGCAGATCGACGAGATCGATTGCCTGAACAGCGAGTTGAAGGGGTTTACCGTGCTGAAGGGCATCGAGGTCGATATTCTCGAGGACGGCCGGCTCGATCTGCCGGACTCGGTGCTCTCCCGTCTCGACCTCGTGATGGGCGCCGTTCACAGCGCCTTCGACCTGCCGCGGCGCAGGCAGACCGAGCGGATCCTGCGGGCGCTCGACAACCGGTATTTCACGCTGCTTTCCCATCCTTCGACGCGCCTGATCGGCGAACGCGAGGCGATCGACATCGACATGCTGCGCATCGTGCGCGCGGCG
>Ga0256865_1000307_pt1 | contig 16975 bp, 33 predicted proteins | sample RVTome_14_FD_187337 | JGI IMG/M metagenome (GOLD analysis project Ga0256865, IMG submission 187337) | Soil microbial communities from uranium-contaminated site in the Upper Colorado River Basin, Wyoming, United States - RVT145D125 HiSeq ... | reverse complement strand
CCATTTCGATTCGTCTTCCGGAGTCGATGATCGAGGAATTGAAAGTTTTGGCGAACAAACGTGATGTTCCTTATCAATCACTATTGAAGGTATTTCTTGGGGAAAGAATAGAAGAAGAATTAAAGAAATCATCTTTACGGCGGGCCAAGGCCTAACAACAGGCTGAAGCTGACGGCTCACTTGGGGAGTTTCCTGAGTGCCCGCAGCTTAGCCTGACCGTTAGACGCAATTTACCGAGGAAAGCATGAAAAGCATATTGGTCACATCATTTATGATCCTGGCGATTTTTCCCGCTGTTGTTAAAGCCCAAGATAATATTGAAAGGAACAAAATAGAATATTTAATAACCTCTATTGAACATATTGAAGGGGCAAAATTTATTAGAAACGGCACAGAGCATAATGGGAAGGAAGCCGCAGAGCATTTGCGGAATAAACTTAAAAGTGCTGGTGGTAAGGTCCAAACTGCCGATGATTTTATCAGGCTATGTGCTTCAAAATCTTTTATTTCAGGCAAATCTTATAAAATCATAACATCTGATGGGAAAGTCATTAATTCAGAACAATATTTTCGTGATAAGTTGAAGGGATATATTTTCACTGGCAAGTAAATGCGTCTAACAACAGGCTGAAGCTGACGGCGGCCCTGCGGGAAAGCATGAGGCCCCGCAGCTTAGCCTGGGCGTTAGACACACGTGAAAAAGATAATGTTATGAAAACGGAGACCATAAAGTCATGGATAAGTCATTATTATCGAAATATACATTAAGTATAGTTGGTGGAATTGTAGGTGGAGTTATTGCGTATTTATTTAGACCTTCATCGTTTATGGTAGGTCAACTTCCATTTATTCATGTTATATCACGTGGGAAAACATTAAAGGGATTAGATCAAATATTAATTTCTATTGCGGAAACATCATTTAATTACTTATTGGCAGGAATAATAATTGGAGCCATATCTGGATATCTAATCAAATTTATAACGGCAAAAAACAAATAATTATTTCGGTGTCTAACAACAGGCTGAAGCTGACGGCCGCGTGGCAAACATCTTGGGCGTCCGCAGCTTAGCCTGAGCGTTAGGACGACCAGGAAAAAAATAGGAGAAAAGCAGATGCCACTTGTACGAATTGCATACAGAAAAGGAAGAAAAAAAGATTTAGGTAACAAGATCGCAGCAGTTATTTATCGATCTATGGTCAATACAATAAATGTCCCGGAAAAGGATAATTTTCAACTTATAACGGAACATGATTCAAACGGCCTTATATACGATCCTGAATACCTTGGGATTAATCGTTCGGAAGGGATTATTATTATTCAAATCACACTGAATGAGGGTCGTACAATTGAAATGAAGAAGGCATTTTATAGAGAAGTAGCTGAGCGACTGAACAAGGAATTAGGCGTGAGGATCGAGGATGTTTTTATAAACTTAGTGGAAGTGAAAAAGGAGAATTGGTCATTTGGGAACGGCATTGCACAATATGCTCAATAATAAATAGATATCATGGCGTCCTAACCACAGGCTGGAGCTGTCGGCTGCCCTGCGGAAGGTCATGATGCCCCGCAGCTCAGCCTGGGCGTTAGACGCACAGTGGTGAAAGATGCGGTAAAAAAACATTTGCATAATTCTATTGGGTGTGGGTACAATATGTTGTACAACATAACGTATTTCACAGGAGGGTGTCATGCCGAAAGTTCTCCCCACCGAAGATGTCAGAACCCTTTCAGAATTTAGAGCCAATACTGCAGCCTTTGTAAACCAGGTAAAAGAAACCCGTAGGCCACTTATTTTGACACAGCATGGGCGGAGTGCTGCTGTGCTCCTAGATGTTAAGGCGTATGAGGATCTTATTGAACATGCAGAGTTGCTTCATGACGTTGAGGTTGCCGAGGCTCAGATTGCTGAAGGGAAATTTATAGAGCATGATGACTTCAAAAAATATATTTTCGAGCGGCTTGGCCTATGAAGGTTGGTTGGTCATATGTTGCGTTAGGAAATCTTATTGAAACGAATAAATATATAGCAAGTGAAAATCCGGAGGCGGCACGGAAAGTAATAAATGATATTTTCGAGGCTGGAAACAAAATAAAGGTATTTCCAGAAAAAGGTCGCATTGTTCCAGAACTTCGAAGAAAAAATATAAGGGAAGTATTTTGTTACGAATACCGAATTATTTATAGGATCGAATCGAAGCGGATATATGTACTAACCGTTCTTCATATGAAACAGCGATTAAAGAAAAAGCATATTTAGGCAATTACTGGCGTCTAACAACAGGCTGAAGCTGACGGCCCGCATGGCGAACTGCTTGGGCGTCCGCAGCTTAGCCTGAGCGTTAGACGCTAATATATATGGCTCTTCAGGGTTTGTGGTGGGTTGACTCCGTTTTCGTGGTGACTGACTTTGGCATGGGCAATATATGTTATGATATTATAGACATATAGGAGTTGCTTATGAAAAGACTAGTTATTTCTTTTGTAGTGGGCATGATGTTTTTAGTTGGTTGTCATAGAGGCGCATGGGTGCATAAAGATGGACGTGAACAAAAAAGATTCTACGAGGACCAGTTAGTTTGTGAAAAGAAGGCTAATGATAAAATAAAAGAACAGTTTGGGTTTGATAGTTGTTCAGATTACGCTTATGAAAAAGGAATGGAATACCCTGTATATATTAGTTCATTTAGTTGGAATCCGAGACATATAGCACAAACAACCCCAGTCCCTAACGAAAGATATCAAAATAAAGCACTTGAGCAATGTGAACTTATTTATCAGGCAATCCTTGATAATTGCATTAAAGAAAAAGGTTGGTCATGGAAGATAAATGCTAATTGAATAATATATTGAACAATAATGGGCGTCTAACAAGTGCTTGAACCTGACGGCTGCCCTGCCCTGATCTCGGTGGCCCCGCAGGTTAAGCGCATCGTTAGACGGATTCTTGTACCCTATGCGGGCTATCGCCCGCGATACGAAAAATGCGTATGATAGTGCGAAGGAGAAAGGAGTCGGGAGCATGAAATTCCTGGTTGAGATCGAACAGGAAACTGATGGGCGCTGGCTCGCTGAGGTTATGGAGCTTCCGGGCGTGATGTCCTATGGGAAGACTCCCGAAGAGGCGAAGTTGCGAGTTCAGGCACTGGCGTTGCGAGTAATTGCGGATCGTATAGAAAATGGGGAGGCTGGTCCAGACCTGACAACCATATCATTTGAAGCCGCATGAGCGAATGGCGCAGTAGCCGCGCCAGGCAGGTATTGGCGGCTCTGTTTCGTATCGGGTGGACAGCCAAACGTCAATCCGGATCCCACCGCACGCTCTCAAAATCTGAATTTCCTGATTTCGTTTTTTCCTTTCACGACAGCGAAGAAATTGGTCCCCGTATGTTGGCCCGAATTGGAAAGCGAACGGGGCTTAAACCTGAAGATTTATAATTTTTCAAAGAACCGTCTAACAACAGGCTGAAGCTGACGGCTCACCTGCCGAAATTCTTTAGTGCCCGCAGCTTAGCCTGAGCGTTAGACCGACTTTTATACGCTTGGGATCGAAGGAATAACGGCATTATTGGGGAAAACCAATGGGATTGAAATTCGAATGGGATAGAAGAAAGGCTGTTTTGAACATCAAGAAGCATGGAGTGTCATTCGAGGAGGCGGCCGCAGCGTTCGGGGATCCGTTGTCGGTGACGATCCATGATCCAAAACATTCTGATGACGAGGACCGATTCCTATTGTTGGGGGAAACCCAGGACAAAAAACTCGTGGTAGTTGCACACACCGACCGAAAGGATACAATACGACTTTTTAATGCACGCCCGGCGACTCGACAGGAGAGGGAAGACTATGAAAAAAGCTAACAATGCCGAAGAGATGAGACCGGAATACGATTTCAGTCATGGTGTCAGGGGCAAGTATGCCAAGAAATACGAGCAGGGCAGTAACATCGTCTTGCTCGATCCTGACGTGGCGAAGTTGTTCCCGGATTCAAAGACGGTCAATGATACCTTGCGCATGTTGGTGAAAGTCGCAAGACAGAAGGTAAAGAAGGCCGGTTGATCCGGCCTTTTTTTATTTCTGCGGTCTAACAACAGGCTGAAGCTGACGGCTCACTTGGTGGAGATCCTGAGTGCCCGCAGCTTAGCCTGAGCGTTAGACCGGCTCTTTTTGAGTTAAATATTTTTACCGAAAGGCACCAGATCGCGGGTTGCGAAACGCTGGCGCTCCCTGTACGATCTTACTGGTAAGATCATAGGGAGGTGCTCGCAATGGCTGAATTGGCGACGACTAGGTTGTCCTCGAAGGGGCAGGTGGTCATACCGGAAGATGTTCGGCAGCGGTTGGGATTAAAGCCGGGAGTTCAATTCATTGTTGTTGGGGAAGGCGATGTCGTGATCCTCAAAACCATATCGCCTCCGTCGATGAAAGACTTTGATGGCTTGGTGTCGAATGTTCGCAGCCAAGCACGGCGTGCCGGGGTCAAACCTGCGGATGTAGCCGCCGCCGTAAAGAAGGTGCGAGCCAAGTAATGAAGGTGGTGCTGGATACAAACGTCCTTGTATCCGGCATTTTCTTTTCCGGTCCACCGGCCGCGATTCTAAATGCCTGGAGTCGGGGCAAGATCCGATTGATGGTGAGCCCTGAGATCCTTGATGAGTACAAGCGGGTGTCGGAAGAGCTTTCAGGAAAAATCCCTAATGTGGACATCCAGCCCATTTTGGATTTGATCGTTGTGCATTCGGAGGTGTGCGATCCGCCTTCCTTGCCGCTGCCTGTTTGTGAAGATCCTTCTGATGACAAATTCCTCTCTGTTGCGATCGAAACTCGCGCGAGGATCATCGTCAGCGGTGATAAGCATCTCTTAAAGGTTTCCGGCTACCAGGGCGTCTCCGTATTAACCCCAAGGCAGTTCGTCGTTCGGTTTCTTCCTAGTGAGTAACAGATCTATGACATTTTCGCGGTCTAACAACAGGCTGAAGCTGACGGCTCACTTGGCGAACTTCCGGAGTGCCCGCAGCTTAGCCTGAGCGTTAGGCAGACTTTTTTTATCGACGATGGCCATTGACAGCGGGGTTAGCATGGGAGTATGTTGGTAGTATGAAAATAAAGACATCTATCACACTGGCGGAAGATTTGCTGAAGGTCATCGATGAGCAGTCGGGACCGCATAAGAACCGATCTGATTTCATCGAGAAGGCGGTGAGGGCGTATGTGGCTCAGGTGACGCGAGACCGGCAGAACGCCCGAGACTTGGACATTATCAATCGACAGGCAGATCGCCTGAACCAGGAGGCAGAGGATGTGTTGACCTATCAGGTGCTCCCATGAAACGTGGGGAGTTATATCGTGTTTCGAATCCCACCGCAAAAGATCCAAAAAAATCCCGCGTGTTTGTTATTGTCAGCCGACAAATTCTTCTCGACTCGCGTTTATCAACGGTGATCTGCGCCCCTATTTATACAACTCATCATGGCTTATCGACCCAAGTGCCAATTGGAATTGAGGCGGGTTTAAAGCATGAAAGCAGTGTCCACTGCGACGAGTTGGTCAGCCTACCAAAGTCGGTGTTGACGAACTACGTTGGTACCCTTCCATTCAAGAAGACACAAGAGCTCAATAAAGCTCTTTGCATCGCGTTGGACATACCAGAAATTATATAGCGCTGCCTAACAACAGGCTGAAGCTGACGGCTCCGTCAACGATTCTACGACGGCCCGCAGCTTAGCATTATCGTTAGCCAGACCGTTTGAGGAGGAGATGATGTTGCCTGAAAAACAGAAAAAGGCATATAGAGCATTTTATGATTCGGCGCGCCATAACGAATATTTGGATGAAAAAACAACGATCCTATTACACCTTGCGTCTGCATTCGCCATTGGGTGTTATCCCTGAATGGAACACTACCTTGGCGTTGCCAAGGAAAATGGAATTACTGAAAATGAAATTGGTGCCGCACAATCTATAGTAATGGCTGTTTCTGCTGGCAGGATCACCGCACAATTTAAGGAAGTCAGGCAAAAAAAGAAATAATATTTCATATTGCGAGAAATAAAATATTTATCAGTCTATTTAGGCTGGCTAACCACAGGCTGGAGCTGACGGCTGCCCTGCGGGAGATCCTGAGGCCCCGCAGCTCAGCCTGAGAGTTAGCTGGTCAGGGGAATGATGGAAAAGGAATGGTTTAGACGCAGTGTATGGTCATCTGAAGACGCGAAGGAATTTGAAAATAAACTTATGCGTGCTCATGCGGGAAAAAGAGCGCAATATTTACGCATACAGGCTGTTCACCTTGCTGAAGCGTCGCTTGACGCTCCAGCCCTACAACTGCTTGAACGCATGCTGGTTGAATACCCTGACGATTATTTTATAGCACTTGCGCATTCCCAACGAGCAAACATACTATTGCGGCTTGATAAAATTGAAGAAGCAATTGTTGCTTATCGCCAAGCGATGGAAGCACAACGGGAAAACCCTAATGTTCACACGAATGCATATCTGGATTTTGCATGGTTCGTTGCCAATACATATCGGACATCCTTGTTCGATGAAGCGCTTGATATACTGAAAGAGTTTGGTGGAGATGAAGCATTTCCCGTAATGAAATTTAAGTATTTTGGGGCATTGGCAATAATTCAAGCGACAATTGGCAACTTGCCTGTAGCATCTATTCATGCAAAAAAAGCCTTAGCTGCAATAGAGACTAAGGAATCCGATTTTAGGTATCATCGCAATATAGGTTTAGTACGTGATGTTGAACCTAATATATTAGAGCGATTAAATAATATTGCTGCCAGCTAACAACAGGCTGAAGCTGACAGCTCCTTCGGTTCACGCTTTTGATGTTCCGGCGCATTAAGGTCCTGGGCCGGGAGCAAAAAGCGCGCCCCTCGGCCCGCAACTTAAGCGTAGCGTTGGGCCTAAACGGAAAAGGATGATGATAGTTAAATCGGAAAATGCGAAATTTCGAGAGTTCTACGGAGTTCAATTCCAAGTCTTGGCTATTGGGCCAAAATCAATGGTATGCAAAATGTTGTATAAAAAAACAGATTCTGTACCAACGCACAAACACCCGAACGAACAAAGCGGCTATGTCATTTCCGGGAAATATAGACTGAAGTTTGGGGAATATTATCAGACTCTAGAATCAGGTGACAGCTATGCAATTCCAGAAAACATAGAACATAGCTTTCAGATATTGGAGGCAGGAGAAGTAATTGATGTTTTCACACCAATCAGGGAGGACTATTTATAGTGCGTGGCCCAACCCATCCATCAAGCGGAACGCGCTAAAGTGCGCCCCTATGTCAGACGTTGGGCGTCATGAATAGTCCTTGGCTTAATGTTCCGCTTGCCGATTACGAAGGGCACATGGCACTGCCTGGAATCGAGCAGGCTCAATTGCTGTCCGATATTTTTTCGAGCGCCCTTGCGCAGTTTTCGCCTCGCTCCGTCGCGGTCATTGGTTGCGCTGGCGGGAATGGGTTTGACAGAATTCCACCCGCTATCTCAAGAGTGGTTGGGGTTGACCTTAATCCGCGCTTCGTCGCCGAAACTGAGGCTCGATTTAAAGACAAAATATCGAACCTGGAGTTGATGGTTGGTGACATTCAGAGTCATGAAGTTGCGTTTGCGCCTGTCGATCTAATATTCCTTGGTCTTGTCCTAGAATATGTCAATGTCGAATCTGTCATTCCAAGAATGCCATCTATGCTTACGGCGAGCGGCCATATGGTCACGGTCCTACAGTTACCCACTGTTGGTGACCAGCAAGTATCTCCCTCACCATTCACGAGTGTTCAACCGCTGGGGGAGGTTATACATTTGGTGCCGCCGGTTCGCCTCCAAAGTTCTGCGGAGGCTCAGGGTTTCGTTCAGTTGGAGTCACGAAATGTCGTGTCCAAGGGTGGAAAGCAGTTTCAAGTACAAGTATTCGCTATGCCGCCCAACCCGGCGGTCAACACGGACGCTGCGCGATAAAGCCGCGCAGCGCCGGTTACCTCTACGTTAGGCTCTCAATTCTTGCTGATATCGGAGGCATGCTGACTGAAGGAGGAGTTCCCAATGCTGCAAAGCGTCAAGCAATTTATTGACTATTATGAGGGGATTCGCCGTCGGACCCGGCATTTTATCGACACTATCCCCGCGGACAGGATCGAATGGTTACCAGTTGAGGACGAATTCACGTTCGGAGACCTCATCCGCCATCTGGCAGCCACCGAGGCGATGTTTGTCGACGCCGTGGTGAATGGAAAATGGAAATACGCTGGGCATAAAACTGATTTGAAACAAGAGCGCGAAGTAACCATCGCGTCACTCCAAGCCACTCACCGAGAAGCCATGAATAAATTGGGCACCTTAAGCGACTCCGCCTTAATTGAAACTCGCCCGTCTCTAAGCGGCACGGAAGTCAAGAAATGGCGATTGTTGATGGCGATGGTCGAACACGAAGTTCATCATCGTAGTCAAATAGCAATGTACCTAACGCTTATCAAAATCAAACCCCCTCACATCTACGGTTTGGGTGTGGAAGATGTAATCGCTTTAGCAACCGGATAATAAATTGGAGCCTAACAACAGGCTGAAGCTGACGGCTCACCGGATGAACTTCCTGAGTGCCCGCAGCTTAGCCTGAGCGTTGGGCGGACATGATAAGACAATACATGTAAAAAATCTTGCACATGCGAGATGAGAGCTTGAACAGATCGCAACTCTTGAAGCGCTTAGACGAGGCATGGCAAACATTAAACGAGGCATACTGCGGTCTGTCAGACTCGACGATGACGGAGTCTTGTGTCACTGCAACCTGGTCGATCAAAGACATTATTGCGCATGTCACCTCGTGGGAAGAGGAGTCGCTAAAGCATTTGCCGCTCATCCTCGCGGGGGAAAAGACTCCAAGATACTCCGTTATGTACGGTGGCATTGATGTGTTTAATGCTCAGACAACGGAACGGAATCGGAAGTTGTCCCTTTCTGAGGTACTTCGACAGCGGGACGACACTCACCGTCGACTCATCGACTTCATCCAGAGTGTTCCAGAGGATCAGTTCGTCCGGGAGACTCGCTTCCGTCGTCGTCTGCGTCTGGATACGTACAACCACTACTCGAAGCACAATAAGGCTATCCGAACGTGGAAAGAAAGGGGGTTATAGTGGCGTAGCGAAGTGTGAAAAAATTCCAGGCTCCGCCCAACTATCGGCTGAAGCTGACGGGTCCTGCGGTCACGCCGCTTGCGTCTGTTAACTGGATCGGGCAAGCTCACCTTGCCCTCGGCCCGCAACTTAGCCTGGGCGTTAGCCGGACAATTACCGGTTCCTAAGACTGGATGGGACAAGCAAGTGGGGACTATTTATTGCTGAACCTTGATGATAAGCGATGGACTGAACTGAAGGGCGGATACCGGGTTCCGTTCGATCCGCGTCTGCTCTTGCGGAGATTAGAGTCTGGAACAGACATTCAAGGATGTTGGCAGGAGCTCTGGCAGGAGCTTTACCACCAAGGGGATGTTGGCGAAGCATCGTATGCGGCAGTTCCACATTTGGTCCGGATTTATCAAAATCGTGGGAAGATCGACTGGAACACATATGCGATTGTAACATCGATCGAATTAGCTCGTAATGTTGGAAAAAACCCTGATGTTCCATTGTGGCTACGGCAGGGATACGATGATGCAATTAATAGACTTGCGATGATAGGCTTAGGCGAGCTTCCACACGCAAATGATAAAGAAACCATTCGATCCATACTTGCTATTCTCGCAATTTGGAAGGAAGCTCAAACATATGCCCGAATTATTATTGACTATTCCGAGGACGAATTGAATGAACTTGAGAACCAAGGATTCACAGGAGACAAGTAAATTAATTCCTGCTAACCAAAGGTTGACGCTGACGGCTCCATCGCGTTCACGCTTTTTCTGTTGGTTGCGGTTAAAAAGCGCGCCCGCTCGGCCCGCAGCTTAGCCTGAGCGTTACGCTGACTTGACAGGTGGTATGACAAAGGTTATACTTTAGGTATGAAAACAGCCATATCGATACCGGACAAGGTTTTTCGTTCCGCCGACTCCTTGGCGAAGCGTCTTGGTGTATCCAGAAGCCAACTATACGCAACGGCGATGACTGAATTCCTATTACGGCATCAGAGCCGAAAGGTGACAGAGCGCCTCGACCATATTTATGAGGAGGAAGATTCCTCTATGGCGCAGGGGTTCATCACCGCTGAGATGAAATCACTACCTTCTGAGGAGTGGTGATGGAGCGAGGCACGGTATGGTGGGCAGAGCTCCCCGAACCGATTGCCTCTGAACCTGGATTTCGTCGGCCCATAATTATTATTCAATCAAATGCATTCAACCGAAGTCGTATTCGAACGATCGTCGCCGTTGTCCTCACCTCTAATCTTCGCCTCGCCGATGCTCCTGGTAACGTTCTGATCCCTGCAACCGATTCCGGCCTTCCAAAAGATTCCGTCGCAAACGTTTCGCAAATCATCACATTGGATCGAACATTTCTAACAGAACAGTGCGGGCGAATGCCATCGCGAATTATGAAGGCCATCGATGACGGCATCCGGCTTGTGCTTTCACTTTGATTGATTTGCAGCCTAACAACAGGCTGAAGCTGACGGCTCACCTGACGAACTTCCTGAGTTTCCGCAGCTTAGCCTGAGCGTTAGGCTCACTATCTGTTAGATCAAAGGGTGTTGACGGGAACGGGCAATATACGTATAGTATACGTATAACGATTGCTGGAGGTTCATCATGCAAAAGAAATTGACGATCTCTATTGATGAAAAAGTCTATGAGGGCCTACACGATGTGATTGGGCCGCGCAAGATCAGCAAGTTCGTCGAGGAATTGGTGCGCCCGCACGTCGTTCGGCCTCAATTTGACTCCGAATACGAGATGATGTCTAAAGATAAGGTTAGGGAAGCGAAGGCGCTGGAATGGGCTGAGGGAACTTTCAGGGATAGCTCCCATGAAACGAGGTGACGTTTGGTGGGTTAATTTTGAACCCTCTATTGGAGGAGAAATTCGAAAAAAGCGTCCCGCCATCATCGTCAGCAACGATGCCGCCAATAAATTCCTCAACCGCGTTCAGGTTGTTCCACTCACCAGCAAGACGGACCGCCTCTACCCGAGCGAGGCATACGTGCGTGTAAGCGGGAAGGTGGGTAAAGCGATGGCTGACCAGTTGGCCACGGTGAGCAAGGAGCGCTTGTTCAAACGAATTGGTGTTATTTCCGTTGAGGATTTGCGGAAGGTGGAAGAAGCCATAAAAACTCATTTAGATTTATTTTAAGGAGCCTAACCACAGGCTGAAGCTGACGGCTCCTTCGCGTTCACGCTTTTTCTGTTGGTTGCGGTTAAAAAGCGCGCTCGCTCGGCCCGCGGCTTAGCCGGAGCGTTAGCTGGACCTAAAATCTAAATTGAAGGCGTAGAAGAAATGATATGAAAAGCACCAGGAGGATCCAATAATTACGACTAATTTGTCGGGAGGGTGAAGAGATGGAATCGTCTAGCACGAGAAAGGGTTTCATCGGACTGGTGGGTGTCGGGTTGTTCCTCCTCTCGTCGTGCGCCGGATCGTCGTCGTACATGAAGCCGACAACCGAGCGGACTCCGTTGATGAAGGACAAGGCCGTCGTCCGGTTCATGCGCCCGTCGTCTTTCGGTTTCGCCGTGAACATCAACGTCCTGGACGGGGAGAAGACGATCGGGAATAGTGTCGCGAAATCGCAGTTCGACTACTCGACCGACCCGGGTCGCCACCTCTTCATTGCGTCGGCCGAGAATCAGGATTACTTGGAGGCTGACCTTGAGGCGGGGAAGCTGTACTACGTTTTCACGAACATCTACCCCGGTGTCTGGCGTGCGCGCGTCGCATTCGAGCCGGTCACACGGGGGTCGAAGTACTGGGACGAGGTGGAGAAATACGAGAACGAGCTTACTCTCCTGCGATCCGACGAGGTGGAGCTGAAAATCTGGCAGGACGGCCATGCTCAGGATACGAAGGCGATGGTCGCCGCTTACGAAAACGACCCGAAGAAGTCCGAATATCCGAAACTCTCGGCGGGGGACGGACGCTAGGCGGTCCCTCCGCGACCGATCAAAAAATAATATGACAGACGTTCACGTTGACGAATTCAGCCAACGAATAGTAACAAAATTGAATGGTTCTAATTTTTGCTAAGTTGCAACTAACTACCGGCTGAAGCTGCCGGCTGCCCTGGGGGGGAGGCATGAGTGCCCGCAGCTTAGCCGGAGCGTTATGCGGACTCGATAATAATTATGAAAGGCTTTTAATTGAAGAAAGTCTATATAGCAAAAAACCCTGCTGACGCCCATCTATTGAAGGGATTATTAGAAGGAGAAAATATTGAGGCTGACGTTCGTGGTGAGTTTCTATATGGAGTAAGGGGCGAAGTTCCTATTACCCCAGATACCTGCCCATCGGTGTGGGTAATGGATGATGCCGATTACGATCGGGCGATGGAAGTGGTTTCGGCATTTCGTGAAGAGGGACCACCAAACGCCATTGGAAGCAAGGCCTGGCGTTGCAGTTGTGGAGAGGAGAACGATAGCCAATTCTCGGAATGTTGGAGTTGCGGCAAGGCACGTCCTTTTTAAGAAGGCCAGATGGCTAATATATGCCGCATAACCACAGGCAGATGGAGAGGGGCGTTCGGAGAAAAGGAGAGATGATAATGAAATTTGAAAGATATATCGTTGGGATGGATAGCAAACAAAATTTCCAGACAACCAAAAGAATTTTGGTGACCTTATTCAGTTGCTGGATGCTCTTGGTCTTGACCGTTGGAGCAGCGCAGGCACAGACAAACTGGCCCCAATTCGCTGCCTCAAAAGATGGCGTTCCGATCTCGTATGAGGACTATGGTTCCGGAGAACCGACTCTGGTTTTTGTGCATGGTTGGAGCGGCGACGCCCGTTACTGGCGTGCCCAGGTGTCAAGTTTTTCTAAAAAATATCGCGTTGTTGTTCTTGATCTTGCAGGCCATGGCCATTCCGGTATGTCCCGCTCCATGTATTCCATGGGTGCATTCGGGGAGGATGTACGGGCAGTGGCGGAAGCAACAGGCAGTCGTAAAGTCATCCTGATTGGTCATTCCATGGGCGGCTCGGTGATTGCCGAGGCGGCTCGGCTCTTGCCGGGTCGCGTTATTGGCTTAATCGGTATCGACACGCTTGAAAACATCGAATATCCGATGACTCGCGAAGAGTTGAAAAAGATGGTCGCTCCTTTAGAGCAAGATTTCCGGACCGGAAGTCGACAGTTCGTAGGAGAAATGATTTCTCCCCAAACAGATCCGCAACTTCGTGAGTGGATTCTCTCGGATATTTCGGCAGCTCCGCCTTCCGTTGCCTTAAGTGCGATGAACGAAATGATGACGCAGTACGTGACAGGAGATGCCGCCAAGGTTTTTGAAAAAATCCGCATCCCCGTCGTAACCGTGAACGGAGATCTATGGCCTATCAACTATGAAGCGAATCGGCGCCACATGTTTTCATATGAAGCCATTGTTCTGAAGAGAGCCGATCATTTCCTGATGATGAATCGACCGGAAGAATTCAATCGTGCCTTGGAGAAAGCAATCCGAATGCTTAGTGTTCAGGACCGCAAATGAAGCCTAACTGCAGGCTGGAGCTGACGGCTGCCGTACGGGATATCCTGATGCCCCGCAGCTCAGCCTGAGCATAAGCCGTATTTTCGATTGAGGTTAAAATGATCAAGGAGCAAATGGACAAGATATATAGCGACATGAATCTCAATAATATCCCATGGAACATAGAGACCCCTCCCGCCATATTCCAAGACCTGATTAAATCGAATGTATTGTCTCCTTGTAAAATAATTGAATTCGGTTGTGGAACTGGTAACTATGTACGATATTTTTCGAAAATGGATTTTGATGCGACAGGAGTAGATATATCTGATAAAGCCATTGAAATAGCCAGGGAATTGGCGCGAAATGCCGACGTTAAATGCGAATTTATTGCAGCCGATGTCCTTGGAAATATGTCAAAAATTAAGGGTAAATATTATTTTGTCTACGATTGGGAATTGCTTCATCATATATTTCCGGAAGATCGGAATAAATATATTGAAAACGTCCATAGATTGTTAATCAACCAAGGGCGGTATTTGTCCGTCTGCTTCAGCGAGGCGAACACACAATTTGGTGGAGTTGGAAAATATAGAAAGACCCCAATGGGTACTGTTCTTTATTTTTCCAATGAAGAAGAGATAGAGGCATTATTCAGCAGGCTATTTTATATTGTGGAATTGAAATCGGTAGATATTCAAGGCAAGCAGGGGGTCCATAAAGCTATTTATGCTCTCATGAGGCGAAAAAACGGCTGACGACAGGCTGTAGTTGGTGGCTCCACCGGTTCACGCTTTTTGCATTTCCGCGGGTGTAGAAGATCCCGGGCCGCGAGGCATAAAAGCGTTCCTCTCGGCACGCAGCTTCGCCCGAGCTTCCGTCAGATTTTGAATGCCTTTGAAGGCGTAAGAATACGGTGGCGAGCTTGGGAAGGGAGGTGGTGCCATGAGATTTATTCGATTATATGTTTTTGGTAGTGGGTTATTGATTGGATTGTTCATCAGTGGGCATGCAATGGCCGAAATGTATAAAATCGCCGTGGTCACGCTCTCCGCCGCCGCAGGTCATGCCGGGTGTTGGGTACGCCTCTAAGGGTTGAAACAGTTGTGAAGGATTACGGCCTCGATGCCGAAATATACGGCAGGAACGCATGAGGGCAAACGGCAGATACAGCATAAATCGAACGAGGCCTGCCATCGATGTCCAGGAAAAGAATTATCAGGCATTTGGTCCTGCCCTTGATTGCGCCGGGGGCGATTGTCTGGCTTTACTTCACACCGAAAGATGTATATGGTTGCGCGAACCGTGGATACATGGCGTTGGCGGTCGTGTTCCTCGCATTGCTTGCAGCCATTGCCACGGCATATAAGGGCATTACGGAAAAAAGGCATGGGGAAACCGAGTCGGCCAACTGGTGGATCATCACGACGCTGATTCTGTTGTCTCCATTGGTTCTTCTTGTTGGGCCGCTCGGATGAGGTGGCCATCAGGTTTCCGGTGGTCTCACGGCAGTGCGAACAAGGAGCTGCACCCATGAGAACAGCACGTCTCACGAACGGTCGCCATTATCCCATCGGCAAGATTCTTTGCATCGGCCGCAACTATTCGGAACATATCAAGGAGTTGGGGAACGCCCCCCCCGAAGCGCCGGTGATCTTCATCAAGCCGGCCTCATCGGTCATCGGCGAAGGAGAAGAGATCGTTATTCCGAACTATTCGCACGATTGTCACCACGAAGCGGAACTGGCTCTCCTGATCGGCAGGAAGGGGAAGGATCTTCCCGTGGACCAGGCGATGGAATATGTCGCCGGATTCGGGGTGGGCATCGATCTCACCCTGCGCGATGTCCAGGGGGAACTGAAGAAAAAGGGGCTGCCGTGGGAGATCGCCAAGGGATTTGACACCGCCTGTCCGCTCTCCTCCTTCATGGAGGCATCCCGTGTGGCGGACCCGCAGAACCTGCAGATCCGCCTGACGGTGAACGGCGAGATACGACAGGATGGAAACACCTCGATGATGATCCACCGGATCCCCGCCATCATCAGCCATATGTCGGGTCGCTTCACACTCGAACCCGGGGACGTCATCCTCACGGGAACCCCTGCGGGCGTCGGCCGCATCGTCCCGGGGGACCGGCTTGAGGCGGAAATTCCAGGCGTGGCTACCCTCCGTGTGTCCGTGGCGTAACCCGGACGCATCCCTTTTCCCCTTGACGCGGCCCGGCAAATCCTGTTAGATATGATCCTTTGATTTCGAGGGGAAGGTCTGCGCGATGAAAACGACAAAGATGCTGACCAGGGATTCTGCCGATCAGACGTGGTACGTCGTGGACGCCGAGGGGAAGGTTCTCGGCCGAATGGCAACGAAAATCGCCGACGTCCTGCGCGGCAAGCACAAGCCTACGTTCACGCCAAACTCCGACATGGGCGATTTCGTCATCGTGGTGAACGCCGACAAGGTGAAGCTCACCGGGAACAAGATGACGGGGAAAACATACTACAGCCACTCCGGATACATGGGCGGCCTCAAGTCCACCACACCCGCGAAAGTGCTCGGGAGTGCGCACCCGGAACGGATCGTGGAATGGGCGGTCCGCGGGATGCTCCCGAAAACGCGCCTGGGCGACCGCCTCTTCACCAAGCTCAAGGTCTACGCAGGGCCGGAACACCCGCATAAGGCGCAGCAGCCGAAGGTCCTGGCCGTCAACGAATAGGAGGAACCACCGCACCATGGCTCAAGCGAGAATTTACGCAACGGGGAAACGGAAGACCGCGGTCGCCCGCGTCTACATCAAGGCGGGAGCCGGCCGCATCACCGTCAACGGCCGGGAGTTCGAGGAGTACTTCCCGGTGCTGGCGCTTCGCGCGGTCGCGACGCAGCCCCTGGTCCTGACCGGGAAGCGGACGCTCGTCGACGTCGACGTGAACATCGGCGGCGGCGGCCCAATGTCCCAGGCCGAGTCGGTCAAGTACGGCATCGCGAAGGCGCTGCAGATCGAGAACCCCGAGTTGCGGACGCAGTTGAAGCGCGCGGGGTTCCTGACCCGCGACGCGCGGATCAAGGAGCGTAAAAAGTACGGCCAGCCGGGGGCTCGGAAACGGTTCCAGTTCTCCAAGCGGTAACCCGCGGAAGGGGCGAAGTCGCCCCGATTCGATCGATCTCCCGAAGGGGAAGGCCGGGCAACCCGCCTTCCTCTTCTTTTTTGCCCGGGCGGCGAAGCCGGTGGGCGTTTCCCACGTCGAAACCTTATACAATGGGAAGGATGGGAATACGGATGAAGCGCGTGGCGATCTTCGGGGCGACGGGGTACACCGGTTTCGAGCTGATCCGGCTGCTCCTGCCCCACCCGGG
>Ga0256865_1000306_pt1 | contig 16994 bp, 13 predicted proteins | sample RVTome_14_FD_187337 | JGI IMG/M metagenome (GOLD analysis project Ga0256865, IMG submission 187337) | Soil microbial communities from uranium-contaminated site in the Upper Colorado River Basin, Wyoming, United States - RVT145D125 HiSeq ... | reverse complement strand
CCCATAGGACCCATAGGACTCATAGAACCTATGGCCCCCCGGGACATCGTTATGACAAGAGTCGAATTCATCAAGCTGCGCAAGCCTGAAAAAGCCAGGCATCTTTGCGAACTGGCCGATGAATATTTCCGCGGCGGCAAAAGGGTACTGATCACCGTTCTGGACGACAACCAGGGGATCACCCTCGACCGCTTCATGTGGACCTGGCAGAAGGGTTCTTTCGTCCCGCACGCCTATGACAACGGCGCCGTCGACTGTCTGGACGAGCCGGTGGTCATCGGTTCCAACGAGCGCAATCCCAATGCTGCGCAGATTCTGATCATGGGCAAACCCTGCTCCCTCGATTTTATCCATCAGTTCGAGCATGTCGTCGATTTTGCCGAACTCTACGAGGACGACCTGGCCGCCGACGCCCGGCGTCGTTTCGCCCGCTACCGGGAGGCAGGCCTTGACCCCTGCATGCATCAATGAGGGCGGCCCGGCCAGCCTGGTCAGACTGGTTGCGGTGCCGGAACTCGATACCGAAGTTACCCTCCAGGCTGCCGCTGTCGAAGCGCTGAGGCGCTGGCAGGCGCGCCCCGGCGAGATCGTCACCGTCGTCGATCCGGAGCAGACCTGCTACCGGGCCCGACTCACCTCCCTGGAAGCCGACCAGGGGCGGGCCATCCCTTTCGAAAAATCTCTGCGTTCGCTCGAGAGCCGGGTGTCCATCGAGGTCTACCAGGCCCTGCCTGAAAAGGAGCGCTTCGAACTCATCCTGCAGAAGCTTACCGAGATCGGGGTGGCAAGGGTTGTCCCCTATGTTTCCCGGCGCTCCGTTACCCTGGAGGAGCGCGATGCCGGCCAACGCAAATCCCACCGCTGGCCCGAGGTCATTCTGCGGGCCGCCAGACAATGCAGGCGGGCGATGCTCCCCGAACTTTACCCGGTTGTTTCCTGGGATGAAGCCACCTACCTGGCGAGTCACGCCGAACTCAAGCTCATGCTCTTCGAAGGCGATGCTCCCTGGACCCTCAAGGAAGCCCTCAATGGGGCCCGTCCCGACCGGGTTGCCCTTCTGGTTGGCCCGGAGGGAGGCTTCGCGCCGGAGGAGGTCGAGGATGCGCGGCAGATGGGCTTCCTGCCGGTCTCGGTCGGCCCGCGGATCCTGCGGACCGAAACCGCCGCCATCGTCGGCGCGGCGCTCGTCCAATATGCCCTGGGGGACCTGGGCTGACCTGGATATCCGCCCGAGGGTATTTCCGGGGGCGAGGCTGAACACTGCCGACGGCCTCGGCCTTTTTCGTGTCGAGAAAATTGCCACCTTCCGGGGTCGTTTGAAAAGAGTTGTAATTTCAGCTACCTGCGTATTAGCACGTTTTTTGCTTGATTAAATTGTTGAAAATAAGTCAACTCTGCGTTTCATGACCTCCTGGGTAGGCCGATGGAAAAGCCGTACGAATTCCTTGAAACCAGCACCCATCTCCTCCCCCTCCTGCAAGAGATAGCAGCGGCTATCGTCGTCACCGACGACAGCAATACCGTCTCGCGCCTTTTGCTCGAACTGGCGATCCGGCATGTCGGCGCGGAGAAGGGTTCCCTCATGCTTCTCAATGGCCATCAGGAACTCTACATCCACTGTGCGCAGGGTCTGGACTATGAGTTGGCCCGCAGTTATCGGGTCAAGATGGGAGAGGGGATCGCCGGACTGGTGGCGCAAAGCGCAGAGCCGATGATGGTCGAGGATATCGCTACTGACGAGCGGTTCCGTCAGGTAGGTAGAGACCGCTACGCTACGCGCTCTTTTATCAGCTGTCCCATTTGGGGCAAGGACCAGGTCATCGGGGTGCTGAACATCAACGACCGGAAAGACGGAAGGCCCTTTGCCGCCGCCGATTTTGCCCTCGTCCAGATTATTGCCGCTCAGGCAGCAGTCGCCCTGAAAAATGCCGTCCTTGTCAACAGGCTCAGGGCCAAGGCCGCTGACCTGGAGGACGCCAATCGCAAGCTGATCGATGGCGACGTCGGTAAGTCCGAGTTCCTGACCCGCATCTCCCACGAGCTGCGTACCCCCCTGAACTCGATCAAAGGCGCCGTCTATCATCTTCAGCAGGCCTCCGACCTTAATCCCTGGGACCGGAAGGATTTCCTTGAGATCATTGGCAACGAGACCGACAAGCTGATTGCCATAGCCGAGAAACAGCTCGACTTTCTCAGAGTCGAGAATGAAAGCCGCATCATCAAGAAGACCGTCATTCACCTCGGCGACACCTTGAAGGAAATCCTGAACTCCCGTTTGCTGCATACCGCCCTGGGCAAGAAGAATCTAAAGGTCAAGCTGGACCTCCCGACGGAACCTCTCGACGTCGTCGGGGACAAGGTGCTGACCAGTCAGCTCCTTATCAACCTCATGGAAGGGCTTATCCATTTTCTTCCCGAAGGGTGCTCGGGAACCGTATCTGTCCGCAAGGGAGAGTTCGTCGAACTCAGCCTCGAGTTTTCCTCGCCCTTACCGGGAGAGGTAGTGAATGGCAATTACACCTTCAGGAATTTCGACTTCTCCAGCAAGCCCGACGATTCGGTCAAACTGCACCTGGCACGCAGGACAGCGGAGGCCCTCGGCTGGCAACTGAGGAAGGAGAACCTGGCGGGCGGCTGCCGCGTTTCCCTCCTCATTCCCCAGAGCAGCCGGTACAGGATCGAGGCAGCGATCAACACCACCATGGAGCTGGTCCTTGACTTCACCTCCGAGCTTTTCGGGGTCAGCAACTGCTCCTTGATGTTGGCCGATGAGCTCACCGGTGACCTGGTCATCAATTGCGCCCGGGGTCTCGATGAAGCGATCGTCAGGCAGACCAGGATCAATGCGCCAAGCCGCATCGCCGGATGGGTGGCGCAGGAAGGCAAGCCTCTCCTGGTGGAGGATATCGGGGCCGATCCCCGCTTTTTCCGGATGAACCTGGACACCCAGTATAACTCCAGGTCCCTGCTCTCCCTTCCGCTCAAGGTGCAGGATCGGGTCGTCGGGGTGTTGAACTTGAATAACAAGAAGAGCGGGGATGCCTTCAGCCAGCAGGACCTGCAGACGGGGATGGTATTCATGGCGAGGATCGCCGCGTTTGTCGAAAAACTTTACACCGGGTCCTGGACAGATGATGAGTTGGGGCAATTGTTGACGTCGCTGGATGCCCTGCTCAACGCCGAGCGGAAGTACCCGAAAAAGGATCCCCGCCATCTCCGTCTCATGAACCGCCTGATGGAAGAGTTGGACGCAGCCGCCGAAGGACGGGAAATCGCCCTTTATATCTCCATGATCTACGATCTGGGCCTGATGCTGATCGACCGTGGGGTCATGGAGAAGCCGGACCCCCTTTCCCTCCTGGAGAAATCCGCCCTGAAGTCCCATCCATATACCACTCTCGATCTTCTCGGCGCCTTCGAACCCTCGGAGATGGTCCGCAGAATCATACTCCACCATCACGAACGATTCGATGGCCGTGGCTACCCTGATGGTCTGAAGGGAGAGGAGATCCCCTTTTTGTCGCGGGCACTGTTAGTGGTCGACGCTTTCTGCGCCATGACGGAAGTGCGTCCCTACCGCCAGGCACTCAGGCCTGATGAGGCGATGACCGAGATCCGCAAGGGGGCGGGGACCCATTACGATCCCCGGATGGTCGAGGCGCTGGAGGGGGTTTTGGCATGCGGAGACGGCTAATCGCCGCACGCACCGTTATTTCGGGTCTCCTCCAGCACGTCATCATCCCCTGAAAGTAGAGGGGACCATCGTCAGGGCCAGAATCGTCTGCAGGACCCGGGGTGAAACAAAAAAAACGGCAGGGTGAATATTCGCCCTGCCGTTTTTTTTATCAATCCCGATGAGGACTTGTCTTACTTCTTACGGCGGAAGTAAGCCAACCCGAGCAGGCCGCTGCCGAGGAGGAGGAGGGTTGCGGGTTCCGGTACCGGTACCGTGCCGGCATCGTGGGAGAAGGGAGTTTCCTGCGATAAATTGACCGTCCTCGGTGGTTCTGTAAAGGTCAAAGTGCAGTTCGTATCCCTCCATCAAATTCGAGACATCGAATAAGAAGGGCACGTAAAACATCCCGCTGCCGCCCGTAGGACCCTGGCCCGCTAAGTCCTGGGTGTTGTAGGGATCAGTCTCTTGGCCAGCAACAAAAATAAAATCGTACTCCAGATAGAAGGTGTCGAAGATACCATGCGCTCCAAGTTCAGGTGGTTGGGTGTCACTTTACGAAGATCGTTTTCATGTTTTCTCTCCTTTCCTCGCCGGTTGTGGCGATCAACTTTGGGTGAGTTGTCTTTTCCAACCCTTGCCAATCTAAATGAGCATAATTTGAACCATATTCTATTGTTGTCGGCGATCTAAAAGAGTTGTAAAGTTTTCCGACGCATGCTGTTCACAGGCAAGGATCAATGCGCAAAGCCGCAACACCGGATCGGTGGGCAAGAAGGGGTTTGCCTTTCTGGGCCACCCATCCGTTTACCACTTTCGATCTTTTCGTAGCCTTCGAACTCTGGGAGAAGGTCCGCAGAATCATCCTCCACCAGCATGAACGATTCGATGGCCGTGGCTACCCCGATGGTCTGAAGGGACAGGATATTACCTCCCTTTCACGGGCACTGGAAGTGGTCGACGCGTTCAGCGCCATGACGGAAGTGCGTCCCTACCGCCAGGCTCTCGGGCCGGATGAGGTGATGGCCGAGATCCGCAAGGGGGCGGGTACCCCTTACGATCCCTGGATAGTCGAGGCTCTGGATGAGCTGAGATGGCAACCCGAAGTTATTAATGTCGAGATAATTTACATAGGCATAAGGTCTTTAATGATTCTATGTAATTTCAGTGCCTTACATGCTGGCACCAAATTTGCTATTTTGTTGGTCGGGGCTTATGAGGTTCTTTCAAGGGTTCTTTCAAGAGGAGGCCAGGATGAAAAGATTGCTGGTGTTATCCATGCTGATTTCTGCGTTTATGGTTAGTGGTGCAGGAGCAACAACCTACACCTGGACAGACTACATCAGCTTTGATCCCGAATACATCGGCCATTGGGATTCTTTTTCCTACACGCACGACCTGACAGACAATGCTGATCCATTCAATCCTGGCGACGATTGGCTTTCTGATTATTACTTGGAAATCGCGCTTCATGATGATGGTGGTAATAGAGATTATTTTGAAGTTGCCTATATCTATCAACCTGGGCAAGACTTGCTAGACGGTTTTTACGATTTCTCTTACAACAACAATACTTTTGGCTGGACTTTGACAGGCCTTGCCTTCCTGAATGAGTTTGGCACGCTGGATGTTTCTATTACATCCCTGTGGGGCGATTTTTATCTGGATTATTCCAATCTTGTAGCAACGGGTTCCGATAACGCCCTTACTCCCATCCCTAACCCCGAACCAAGTACCTTCCTCCTTCTCGGTTCCGGCCTGGTGGGCCTGGCCTGGTACGGTCGGAAACGCAAGAAGTCCTGAGTGTTGCCAGCTTTACCACAGACCAAAACAAAAAAAACGGCGCCCCGGCGCCGTTTTTTTTATTGTCCGCACAGCCTAGCCGGCAAGCCCGTTCTGTCGAATGAAGCCGGCATCACTCCATGCCAGGAGAGCATCAATCTGAGTCGCACCAACTGTAGGCGCTTCTGCAACTTACCAGAAAAGCCACTTTCCGGTCTGAAGCACATATATCCCCAGGGCCAGGTTGGCAACCGCATGGGCCAGGATGCACTGGGAGATGCTTCTGGTGAAGTAGAGCAGCAGGTTGAAGACCGCACCCGCCATCATTCCCGCGAGGAAATAATGATGTTCAAGGCCGATAAGGACGACGGTGATCAGGAATGAGGCCCAGGAAAAGGTTCCGATTGGGATTTTGGAAAAATCGTTGCCGATGATGTAGCGAATCAGGAACGAACGCCAGAAAAGCTCCTCCATGACCGGGACGACTAAAACAGCCCCGGCGAGCCGCGCCGTCGTCATCCCGACTTTTTCGGGGCCAGCGAAAACATTCGGATCAAAACCGGCCGGCGTCCCCAGCGTGCCGAAACTCCAGTCCATGTTGACCCAGAGCAAGAAAACCCCCAATCCGGCAAGCAGGCTTGCCGTCGTAAAGACGGGCCTGCCGAGGTCGCTGCAGCGTATTTCCTGGTAATGCCTTCGAAAATAGATCAGGACTGCGCCGACCGTGACCGCCTTTACCGGATAAATCCAATAGATGGCATGGTCGCCAACAGGGAGGAGGCTCTTGCCCTGCAGGTAGCGGGCTAGTTCCTCCAGGCCGATGAAAAGCATGAAAAGGGCGAATGGAACAATCCGGGGAAAAGCTGTTTTTTCCAATCGACCCCCCTGGCAAATTTGATCAAGCATTATTTCGCACCCACAAAACTACAAGATTTTACCAGATTTTCATCACTTAGCCAACTGGCCCTGGTTCCGGTTAAGAGGCGCGTGAGTGTCGGAAACCCTTACATGTTATCTTTATTTTTGTTTCCTTTTGAGAATTATTTGAGAAATTGAATACTTACAAATTTGGTCTGGTTTATGCTTAACCTTTGGTAAAGAGCGTGATACAGAGGTTGGAAAGAAATTTACCCGAAAAGCGAAAAGCACAAAGGAGGCAAGTATGAAAAAGATAATGATTTTTTTGGGAGGAGCGGCCCTGATCGGGCTGTTGATCCTGTTACCCGTCCACGCATCGGCACTGATCTTTGACTTGAACACCCTGATCTCTGGCAATTCGTTGACGCCAACCTCCTCATGGGGGACCATCGAAATTACGGATAATGGGAACAGCGTCGACATAGAGGTGGATCTGATCGGCGGCGGCGATCTCAAGGCATTGAGCTTTTACCTGAATTACGATGACGCCGCATTCGAAAACGATCCTTTCACCATCCTCCCCAGTGTCTCGGTAGATGAAAACGACCAGCAAGCGAACGGTTATACCTTAGGATTTTTCGACCTGAAGATCCCTGCCACCGGCAATCTTGGCTTTGAGCCCTTTACCGGCACACTGTCGCTTGTCGGTTTCGATCTGGACCCTGAAGACTTCAATTTTCTGGACTCCGGTGGCAATCTTTTCGCCGCGGTGCATATCGGCAGCATTGGTGAAAACGATGATTCGCTTTGGGTCGGCGCCGGAAACGGAACGCCTCCCATTCCCGAGCCTGGCACTATCCTTCTTCTCGGCGGTGGCCTCCTGGGCCTGGCCCTCTACGGAAAGCGGCGCATGAAAGCTTGAGCAATTTTATCCTGAAAAAAGGGGAGCCTTGCGAGGCTCCCCTTTTTTTTGCGCTCTTTGCACGAAGGGAACGAAAAGGTTTGCAGATATCGGTTGCGATATCAGATGAACCAATATTTAACAAGCCCCAATTCCCTCCAGCAAGTCCTCGAGTCTTTCCTTCCTGCCATTCTCCGTCAAGTCCGCCAGCCTTCTGTAAAAATCATTTTTCCTATAAAAAGCAGTTTCGCGCAAAGCTCGCAAAGATCGCAAAGGAAAATCAGTCGGTTACTTAACACTGGCTTTTCACCTGATCGGTTCGGGTCCATATCTTCACAAGTATTTGAATTTCTTTGCGGCCTTGGCGCCTTTGCGCGAGTAAATGCCGTTTTTAGGTTTATCCGCGAAGAACACGAAGAAACCCTAAGAAGATCAAAGGGATTTGCTATGTGAACTGTAAGGATGCGTCAAATATGTTTTGGAAGCTTTTGAATTCCTTCATGAAACTTTGTGCGCTTCGTGGACGGATGATTTTCCAGCATAAATTTTCTGAGGCAGAGACCCGTGATTGATTTTTATTTGAAATATAGTATATAGTAACTGGCGACAAGATGAAGATTCTAATTATTTTCTGATACCTTAGCGGATTGACGTATCCCACCGCGGGTGCGAACGGCTAAGCCAGGCGGCTGCCCTTCATGGGCACAAAGAAACCACGGAGAGCGTCGACGAGGCTGAGGATGTCAGTGTTTCGCTGGCTACCTTAGGAGCGGCAGGAGGTTTGTTTCCCCCGCCCAGCCTGTCTTTCGCAATATGGAATCGCTAGTTCATGGGTTCGGGGGATGGAGTGAATTCTTTTTATTTTACCGTGGACCTGCAACTGCGGGTTGTTTCGATAAGCAGGGAGTTGGAAAAAGCCAGGACCAATTCTTCTCAGCCGTTGCTGGGCCTCCCCTACCACGAGGTGCTGCCCCTGATCTTTCACGACGGCGCTGAGGCCGTCAGGCAAGTCGTCCTCAGCGGACAGCCCCTCACTCTGAAGAACTACCGGTTCGCCTGTTGCCACCAGCCTCTCGATGCGGATATCGACATCAGCCCCATCCTCGATGGCGCCGGCCGGACCACCGGTGCCAGGGTGAGCCTCACGCTGATTGAGGGTTGCATCCTGGATGCCCGGCTTAAAAAATCCCAGCACCTGATCGATATCGGCAAGCACGCCGCCATCCTCTCCCACGGTGTCCGCAATCCGCTGAATGCCATCAAGGGGGCGGTTGTCTATCTGAAAAACCGCTACCGGCACGAAACCACCCTCTTGGAGTTCGCCGCTATCATGGAGGAAGAAATCTCCCGTCTCGACCGGTTCATCACGGACTTCCTCAGCGCCTCCCTGGGTGACGCCGAAAAGGAGACTACCGACCTCAACAACCTCATCAGGAGGCTGGAGGTCTTGACGATCATGCAAGCCAAGGCTGCCGGCGTCGAGGTTCTGTTTCGCTACGGCGAGGTCGCGCCGCTGCAGTTGAGTCCCTTTCATGTCGAGCAGGCAATACTCAATGTGCTCAACAATGCACTCCATGTCCTGTCTCCTGGCGGAAAGATCACCGTTGAAAGCAGGGTCGAAACGAGAGGCGGCCGGCTCTTTTGCGTGGTGGAAATTACGGATGATGGACCCGGGATTCGGGATCGGTCCGGTGAAGGCTACTCTGCTCCGCTGGAAGAGACGGCACGCGCCAAAGGCAAGGGGTTCGGACTGTTCATCACCAGAGAGGTCCTGCAGGGCCACGGCGGCATGCTTGAAGTCAGGAGCGGCGAGGAGATGGGTACCACCGTGCGCTTGTGCTTCCCCCAGGAAGGCCGGGAGGACGCCAGATGAAAGCCGCTGGACGCGTACTGATCGTTGATGATGAGCCCAACGCTCTCAAAGTGTTGTCCGCGATTCTCACAGACGAGGGCTACCAGGTTTCCCAAGCGTTCAGCGCCAGCGATGCCCTGGCAAAGATCACCGAGAATCTGGATGCCGTCATCACTGACATGCGGATGCCGGGCCGTGACGGCATGCAGCTTTATGAACAGATCGCCGAGTCCTTCCCGGATATTCCGGTGATCTTCCTCACCGCCTTCGGGACGGTCGATTCCGCGGTGCAAGCCATGACCAAGGGGGCCTTTTATTACATCATCAAGCCTCCCGACTACCCCAGCCTCAAGGGGATTCTGGCCAGGGCGGTGGACCAGCGGCGACTGAAGAGGGAACTGGAATCCCTGAAAAAACGGCTGTCCAGCGAAGACAAGCTGACCCAGATCATCGGCAGGAGCGCCGGGATTCGTCGAGTCCTCCAGGTGATCGAGGCGGTCAGGGATTCGGAAAGCAGCGTTCTGATTTTTGGCGAAACCGGCACCGGGAAGGAACTGGTGGCCCGGGATCTCCATTTTACCGGCAGCCGCAGAAATCGACCCTTTGTTGCCGTCAACTGCGCGGCTATTCCCCGAGAGCTGATTGAGGCGGAGCTGTTCGGTTACGAGAAGGGTGCTTTTACCGGAGCCTCGGCGCAAAGGATCGGCCGTGTGGAACAGTCCTCGGGAGGGACGCTCTTCCTGGATGAGGTCGGCGAACTGGAACATTCGGTTCAAGCCAAGCTGCTGCGGGTTCTTCAGGAAAAGGAGATTGAGCGGATCGGCTCGAATTGCCGTGTGCAGGTCGATTTCCGTCTGGTCTCCTCCACCAACCGCGACCTCCCGCGAGAGATCATGGCCGGCAACTTCCGCAGGGACCTTTATTATCGTCTCAACGTCGTTGAAATCGTTCTCCCTCCCCTGCGCGAGCGCATGGATGACATCCCTTTTCTGGTGGCCGAGTTCGTCAAGGAGTTCTGCGCCCGGGAAAGGAAGACCCTGATCGTATCAGACGCTACGATGCAGAAGTTCCAGAACTATTCCTGGCCTGGAAACATCCGCCAGGTTCGCAATGTGGTCGAACGCGCGGTAGTGCTGGCCAAGGGGCATACCATCACCGACCGGGACCTTCCCGAGGAAATGCTCGAAGTCGAAACGGATCGGCAGCCCCCTTCTGCCATATCCACTCTCAAGCAGATAGAGGCGCAGGCCATTCGCGACACACTGGAGCGCTGCCAGGGAAACAAATCCAAGGCGGCCAAAATACTCGGTTTCTCCCGCAAGTCTCTCTACAAACGGCTGCGTGATTTCGACATCTCCTGACATTCCGGCAAATTCCAAAATCCCTTCTCTCTGTTCCATTCGACCCCTGACTTGAAGATAAAACACCCCCGCCAAGTGTTTCCATCGGTTACACCCTTGTTTCCCTGATTACAGATTGTTAGCTGAAGTGTTTCCATTGGGCACAGGTCATGTGCGGCGCCTGTTTCGGTGCGCGCCAGAATAGCGGGATATATGCCTCGACCATTCTAAAAATAGAATTAAAAACAGGTAGTTACGGACTTGGAACGGGTATTGCTCCTTATATGGTAACCGGTAAACCGAGCCCGGCGCCTGCAAGACTTTTTTAGCGGACGGTTCCGCAGGTAGAACCAGGCTCAATGAAGTCGAGTAGGAATCCTATGCCGCCTCTCAGGGGCTCATTTTTCGCTTTATTTAGATCGGCAACGCACCATCTTGATTGGCGAGCGGGTTTAAACATGCATAACAAAAAGATACTCGTATTCGATGAGGAGAGCTTCGCCAGAATCTGCCATGCTCTTCTGCAGCTGGACGGCTATCCCGCCGATTGTCTGAACAAAATGGATATCGAAATGGCGGGTGAACTGGAAGATTACGGCCTTGTGATCACCAGTTTTCCTTACGGTTTGAGTCTTTTCCCGCGACTGATGGATCGGCAGATTCCTGTTCTGGTTCTTTCCGACTGCCTGAGCGGAGAGCTGCTGGAATGCCTTAAGAGCATCAGAAATTCCCTGTGCATGGTCAAACCGATTGATTATGAGCAGTTCAGAGGAAAGATCAAGAATGTCATGAACAGAGATTGGAGTGATTCTGATGTCTGCGAAATCGTTTAAACATCTGGTTCTCCTTCTGGTCCTGACGGTTTTTGTCATGGCCTGCAGCAACAGATCCAGGGAAGACCTGTTGCAGGAAGGGGTGCGGCTGCGGAGTGAAGGCAATTTCCAGGGGGCGGTGGTGCTGCTGAAGAACGCCCTGGAGAAGGATCCTAACTATTTCGAAGCCCGTTATGAACTGGCGGAGACCTATCTGCTCAGCGGCAACCTGGAAAGGGCAGAGCGGGAACTACAGAAAGTCGAGCTGCAGGCTCCATCCCTGCCCGACCTTCCGTTACAACTGGCAGAGGTCTACATCCGCACCGAACGGGCGGATCTGGCGGTGGCTCGAATAGAAAAATACCTCTCAGGGCATCCCGACAGCTCGCGTGCCGCGGACCTGCTGGGACAAGCGTTCACTCTCAAGGGAGAAATGCAAAAGGCTGCCGGTCATTTTCGTCGGGCGATACAGCTCGACCCACACAACACGCAGGCCCGACTGCACCTGGCCGAAGTCTTCGTGCGCACCGGCGAGGAGTCCTCCGCGCGGGAACTGCTCACGGAACTCCTGGAAGAGGACAAAAAGAATCGGCCCGCTCTCTACCTGCTGGCCTGGCTGGAAGTCTCTCTGGGCAAAGGGGGACGGGCGTTGGAAGTCTACCGCCAGCTCGCTCAAACCGACCCTGGTGATGCGCGCGCTCTGTATCTGGCCGGACTCCATCATCTCGAAGGTGGAGATATCTCCGAAGGGGAGAAATTTGCCGATGCCCTGCTGGCCAACTTTCCAAAACTCGCCGTCGGCTCTCTGTTGAAAGGGATGGCCCTGTACCTGAGAGACGACCCGGGAGGGGCCATTACGCATCTGCAGCAAGCACTGCAGACAGGGACAAATCTGGCCGCCGACTACTATATGGGACTCAGTTATTACCGTCTGGACAAGCTTGAACTGGCGCTGAACCAGTTTCAGCGGATGCTGGACCATCAGCCCGAGGCGGCCCAGCCCCGGCTGATGGCGGCGATGATTCTGCTCAAACAGCAGCGCATCGATGAAGCGGTGGCGGAAGTCGAAAGAGTGCTGCAGCGTGACAGTACGAACGCACAGGCCTACAACATCCTCGGCAGCGCCTGGATGGTTCAGGGAAAATCCGATGCAGCCATGACGGCATTCGAAAAGGCGACCGAACTGAACCCGGGTCTGGTCGATGCTCACCTCAAGAAGGGATTTTTCCATGCTTCCCGGGGGAATCCGGCCGGGGCTGAGGATGAATTGACCACCGCGCTGAACGCGGCTCCACAGATTCTGGATACCCGACTGCTTCTGGCAGCCCACTACCTGCGGCAAAAGAATTACCCTGCCGCCGTCAAAACCCTGAAGGAGGGATTGAGCGGCAAGGAGAGTGATGCGCTGCTGTACAATTTTATGGCGGCTGCTTATTTTGCCAAACAGCAGCCCGAAGAGGCGCTCGCCTGCCTGCGTCGGGCAAAAGAAGCGAATCCAGGCTTTTTTACCGCCTACTTCAACCTGGCCGCCTATCATGCGAGTCGGGGGGAGTATGAGCGCGCCATGGAGGAGTACGCCGCCGTCCTTCGGCAAGACCCCGGTCAGCTTCAGGCGCTGCTGCTGAGCGGTCAGGTGTTGGAAATGACTGGTCAGGGCGAGAAGGCCAACGGCTTTTTCCGCAAAGCAGCCGAGACCGGCAAGAGCGAGGGACTTTTGGCCCTGGGTAAGTATCTCCTCGGCCAGGGGAAGGAAACAGAAGCCTTCGAGGTCCTGACCAGTGCCCAGAAGACGCATCCCAAAGATGCCTCCCTGCTGGAGTTCCAGGGCCAGGCCCTGCTTCGTCTGGGTCGCCACGCGGAAGCGGCGGCGGTCTTTGCGAAGCTGGACCGTGTGGCTCCAGGCAAGGGGGTGGCGGGGCAGGTCCAGGCGCATCTGCTCGGCGGCGACGTGGCAAGGGCCGAGGCCCTGGCCAGGGCGATGACGGTTCAGCAGCCTTCTTCACCCGTCGGCTACCTGCTGCTTGCATCCGTCTACGAGCATCGCGGCGACGTCCCGGGGGCCCTGGAGGTTCTGCAAAAGGGGCGGACCAACAACCGGCGGGCGCCGCTTCTGGTCATGCGGATGGCCGGGCTGCACGAGCGCAATGGAGAGTTCGACAGTGCCCGCCGGCTTTACGAGGAGTTGCTCCGCCAATCGCCAAACGATCACCTGGCCATCTTCGCCCTCGGCGCCCTTCATGATCGCCAGGGGAACAAACGGGAGGCAGTGCGACGCTATCGGGAGGTTCTGGCTCTGAAGGAGGACTTCGTGCCGGTTCTCAATAACCTCGCTTATCTCTATGCCGATAGCCTCGACCGCAAGGAGGAGGCACTGGAACTGGCACGCAAAGCCTACCGCCATGCGCCGGGCAGCCCAGTGGTCATGGACACGCTCGGCTATGCCCTGCTGCTCAACGGCCGGGCCGAAGAGGCCGGGCAAATGCTGGAAAAGGCGGTGGTAAGAATGCCGGGCAACCCGACGATTCTTTATCACCTGGCATTGGCCTGCCAGAAGCTGGGGAAAAAGGACGAGGCCGTTGCCTATCTGAAAAAAGCTCTGGCCCTTGGCGAATTTCCGGAAATGCTGCGGAGCCGAAACCTTTTGGAGAAACTCACCGGATGATGCTTCCGGCGAGTGCTTTGATGGAAGTGCTGGGAGGCGGACATGGGTAAAACGTTGCTGATTCTCATGGGAGGAGACGCCTTGATCGCCATTCTCGCCCATTATTTCGGCTTTTTCCTTTGGCTTGATTCTACGCTGGAGCGGGGTGAGATCGCCAGATCGGGGCTCTTCAGGATTTTCTTATTCGCCGTTGTGCTGATTTTAACCTCGTACTTGTCCGGCCTCTACACCCGCGAGAAACAGTCCCGGAAGAGAGAGGTTCTGGTTCGCATTGTCGGCTCGCTCCTCCTGGCCTTTTTCCTGCTGTCGTTCCTGTTTGAGATTGTCCCGATGGCCGCTGTGGAGCACAGCCGTCTGCTTCTCGCCCTGGGAGCTTTCGGCCTCATCCAGTTCATCTGGCATCACCGCTACGCCCTCATTCTGCACGTTCCCGGAGTAGTGCAAAAAGTCATGATCCTCGGGGTGGGACCGGCGGCGAAACAGCTCGAGAAAAGCATGGAGGAGAGTCAACACAACTTCGTGCTGACCGGCTTCATCCAGCCAGCCGGCGAATCGGCGGTCCTCGACCCGTCGGCGCGGATCCTCGGCACGATGGATAAGCTTGTCGATACCGCGCTCCGTGAAAAGGTGAACAAAATCATCGTCTCCCTGTCCGAGCGGCGGGGTGTGCTGCCGGTTCGGGATATTCTCAAGTGCAAGCTTAACGGCATCGCCGTGGTCGACGGCCTGTCGTTTTACGAGGAGATTACCGGCAAACTGGCGATCGAGAACATCAACCCGAGCTGGTTCATCTTTTCCGACGGCTTCCGCTTGACCCCCTTCATGCATTTATACAAGCGGGCTTTCGATCTGTTCTTTGCCGCCTTGGGACTCCTCCTCACCATGCCCATTCTGCCCCTGCTGGCGCTGGCGATCCGCCTCGAATCGCCGGGCCCGATTCTGTTCCGGCAGTTGCGGGTCGGTGAAAACGAGATACCCTTTCTTCTCTACAAATTCCGGAGCATGCGGCAGGATGCGGAAAGCGCGACGGGTGCGGTATGGGCCCAGGTCGACGACCCCAGAGTCACCCGGCTCGGGAATTTCCTGCGCAAGAGCCGGCTGGACGAGATCCCGCAGCTCTTCAATGTGCTCAAAGGGGACATGAGTTTCGTCGGCCCGCGGCCGGAGCGCCCCGAGTTCATCGAAAAGCTCAAGGAGAGGATTCCCTACTACGGCAGCCGACACTGCGTCAAACCCGGCGTTACCGGCTGGGCCCAGGTCAGCTACCCCTATGGGGCTTCCGAGGCGGACGCCTTGGAGAAGCTGCGCTACGATCTCTACTACATCAAGAACTATTCGCTGCCCCTCGACTTTCTCATCATCCTCGAAACAGTCAAAGTGGTTCTTGGCGGCAAAGGAGGAAGATAATGAAACGAATTTTGTGGTTGTTGTCGCTCGTCGGCTTTTTGGCAGTTGCAGCGCAGGCTGAGGATTACATCATCGGCGGTGGCGACGTCCTGCAGGTTTCGGTCTGGGGGGTGCCGGAACTGAGCGGCCAGTTCGTTGTCCGGCCCGACGGCAAGATCACTCTGCCCGCCGCCGGTGACGTCGCCGCCGCCGGGCAGACCCCTATCCGGCTCGGCGAAAACCTGGCCGCCGTGCTGAAAGGCTTCGTCAAGAAGCCGATCGTGACGGTTGCCGTTACGGGCATCACCAATAACCGGATTTACATCTCGGGTGGCGGGGTGCCCCCTGCCGTGGTCAATCTGCCGGGCCAAACCACCCTGTTCAAGTTCCTCTGCAGCCTGCAAGGTCTGGAGAACGCGGACCTCCGCCATGCCTACCTGCTGCGCAAGGGTAAACGGATGCCGGTCGACTTCTTCGCCCTCTTCTGGGAAGGGAATTTTTCCGGGGACCTGGAGTTGCGGCCCGAAGACATTCTGTTCATTCCCAACAACGAACTGAACAAGATCTATGTTCTCGGCGCGGTCGTAGGCCCGAAGTACATCTATTACCGGGACGGCGTGACGGTTCTCGACGCCATTCTGGAGGCCGGTGGATTCAACGAGTTCGCCAGCAAGAACGATGTGGTGATTTTCCGGAAAAATCAGCAGAGGATCAGGGTTAAGGCCAAGGATCTGACCCGGGGGAAGGATATGTCACAGAACGTTCCTCTGGCTCCCGGTGATTATGTGGTCGTGTCCGAAGGTTTTTTTTAAGGCCGTTAGGTTTGGCGCGGGGTTGTCAACCAGTAGACTTCATGCCGCCCAAGGGGCGGGTCGGGTGCCAAGATGGAAAACCACACAAACGAATTCAGCAAATATCTGAAGATCTTCTATCGGCGGCGTTTTCTCTTCATCGCCATTTCCCTGCTGGTGATGACCGTAGCCGTTGCCTTGTGTTATAGCTTGCCCAGGCAGTACCGGGCGGCCAGCACGGTTTTCATCGAGAAGAGCATCCTCGACGAACTGGTCAAGGGCATTGCGATAACCCCTGCCAAAGACAGCCATAACCAGGTGCTGCAGGTGCTGCGTTACGACATGCTCAGCCGGGATATCCTGTCAAAGACCCTGAGAGAGATGGATGCAGAAACGCCGCTCGCCAACGAGGTTGCCTTCCGGGAACTTGTCGACGACCTCCAGAAACGCACGGAAATCACCATCAAGGGGAAGGAAGAGCTGTTCATCGTTTCCCTCAAAGACAAAAACCCGAAGTTCGCCGAAGACTACGTCAACACGCTGGTCCAGACGTACGTGGAACAGAATGTAGCCGGCAAACGGGAGGAAACCTTCGGTGCCAGCCGGTTCCTGGAGGAACAACTCGCTCTTTTCAAGAGCAAGCTTGACCTGGCGGAGAATGCCCTCGCCCTTGAAACCCTCCAGGAGAAAAAGACTCGGCTCAAGACCCAGTTGCGGTCGGTGGCGCCGAAGGTTGCCGTCTTCGGCGAGGGGAAGAAGGAGGATAGCATCACTCATCTCGAACGGCAGATCGGCAAGCTCATGCTGACCTACACCGAGAACTATCCCGAAGTGATCCGGTTGAAAGCCGAGCTCGAGACGCTGCAGGGGCAGGGGGGCAAGGGGTGGAAGTCGTCTGTCGGCGAAGGGGCGATGTTCACCACCAACCCCATGCGCC
>Ga0256865_1000305_pt1 | contig 17024 bp, 13 predicted proteins | sample RVTome_14_FD_187337 | JGI IMG/M metagenome (GOLD analysis project Ga0256865, IMG submission 187337) | Soil microbial communities from uranium-contaminated site in the Upper Colorado River Basin, Wyoming, United States - RVT145D125 HiSeq ... | reverse complement strand
AAGCCACGTCGAGAGCGTGTTCTCGAGCTTCTGGATCGTGAAGGGCTTGGACAGGTACCCGTCCATCCCGACGGCAAGGCAGGCATCGCTGTCTCCGGCCAGGGCGTTGGCGGTCAAGGCCACGACGGGGAGATGACCTTCCCCGGACTCCTTCTCCCGGGCCCGGAGCGCGCGTGTGGCCGCGTACCCGTCCATGACCGGCATCTGGCAATCCATCAGAACCAGGTCGTACCTCGTGGCGGCGAGCGCGTCGAGGCATTCCCGGCCGTTTCCCGCGACGTCGGCAACGCACCCGAGGACCGAGAGCATCCCGAGGGTGACCTCCTGGTTCATGGGGTTGTCCTCCACCAGCAGAATCTTCCCCTCGATCTTCCGGCGCGCCTTCACAACGTTGTGGCGGGTGACCAGGCTCCCTTCCTCCCCAGGGTCGCCGAGCCCCATGACCGCGGCGATGCTCTCGAAGAGGACGTCCCGGCGGATCGGCTTGGTCAGGTACCCGGAAATCCCTGTCTCCCGCGCCCTTCGTCCGTCCCCGCGGATCCCGACGGAGGAGATCATGATGAGGCGAATCCCGGACAGGAACGGGTCCGAATTGATCATCCCCGCCAACTGCAGGCCGTCGATGGCGGGCATATTGAAATCCAGGATCGCCAGGTCGAAGGGAGCACCTTCGGTAGCCGCTTCCCGGAGGACGGATAGCCCCTCCTCCCCTCCTCCGGCGCCGCGGCAGTGCACCCCCCAGACGTACAACTGCTTCTGGAGGATCTCCCGGTTCGTGGCGTTGTCGTCCACCACGAGCACCCGCAATCCCCGCAGATCCGACCGCGGGACCGACGGGAGACGTGCCGACGTCTCCCCCTTCCGGAAGGGAACGGTGAAGGCGAACTCCGACCCCACGCCCGGCGCGCTCGTGACCTGGATCTCCCCGCCCATCAACCCGACCAGCTGCCGCGATATGGTCAGCCCGAGCCCGGTGCCGGCGAACTTCCGGGTGGTGGAGCCGTCGGCCTGGGTGAAGGAGTTGAATATTTTTCCCTGGGACTCGGGGGGGATGCCGATCCCCGTGTCCCGGACGGAGAACCGCACGGTCACCGACGCCTCGTCCCGGGCCTGGGCGGACACCCGGACGATCACCTCGCCGCGGTCCGTGAACTTCACGGCGTTCCCCACCAGGTTGACCAGAACCTGCCGGACCCTGCCGGGATCCCCCCGGAGAGAGGAAGGCACCTCCGGCTCGACGAACGTGGCAAGCTCGAGCCCCTTGGACTGGGCGGGCGACGCAAGGAGATCCGCAACCTCTTCCACGACCCCCCCGATGTCGAAGAGGATTTCGTCCAGCTCGATCTTCCCCGCCTCGATCCGGGAGAAATCGAGGATGTCGTTGATGATGTCGAGCAACCCCTCCCCGGAGCGGCGGACAAGCTCCACGTTCCGGCGATACTCGGACGGCAGTTCCCCCTGGAGAAGGATTTCGGTCATCCCCAGGATCCCGTTCATCGGGGTCCGGATCTCGTGGCTCATGTTCGCCAGGAACTGCGATTTCGCGATGCTGGCGGCTTCCGCGGCCTCCTTTGCATGGACGAGTTCGACGGTCCTTCGCGCCACCTCCTCTTCGAGCTCCTCCCGGTGCCGCATCAGTTTCTCGTCCCGGGCCTGGATGTAGCCGAGCATCGTATTGAATCCCTGGACCAGTTCCCCGATCTCGTCGTCGCTGTGCTTGTCACAGCGCACGCCGAAGTTCTGGTCTTTGGACACGGTCTTCATTATTTGGGCCAGCTCCACAACCGGTCGGGAGATCGTGGGGGCGAAACGTCGGGAGAGCAGGTACGCGCCGCAGAAGGAGGCGATGAGTACCAGACCGGAGAGGATGAGGTACCGCTTCATGCGGCCCCCGAGCTCGTGGAACGAGGCCCGCAGGACCACCGTTCCGATCCGCTGTCCCTCGATCGTGATGTCCGACACCGCGTCGATGGCGCGGAAATTCCAGGAAGAGGCTTCCCTGTGGAGAGATTCCAGCTCCCCGGCGTTCACTTTCCGGCGACCGGCGACGAGTCCGACCGAGAGGGGAAGATCCCCGGGAACCGCCTTCGGGGAGACGTAGGCTGCCAGGATCTCGTTTTCGCCCGTGAGCAGGTAGGCGGCAAGGATCGACTCGTTACGGCGAAGCCCCAGGATCGACTCGTCCGCCACTTTCGCGTCCCTGAACATGAGCGCGGCGACGCTGTTGTTGCCGATCACGGTGGCGGTCGATACCAGGGCATTCCGTGCATCCGTCCGGAAGGACAACGCCTCGTTTACTACGAACACGATCGAGGAACCGGCCAGGACGAGCCCGCTGGTCAGCAGAATGACGGCCACGAGTTTCTTCCGGATGGGGGCATCCCGGAGCGACAGGATCATCTCCCGCCTCCCTCGCGGCCGTGGACGCTCTTGCCGAGGTAGAGGAGCTTCGCGTTGATCTTCACTCCCGCCTTCTTGGCGGACTCCTCGTTGATCTCGAACCCGACCCGGTCGTCCTGCCGGATAAATCCGATCGTGCCGCCCCGGCCCGCGAACCCCTCGAAGTCGGCGACCGTCAGGACGGACCACCGCTGCACGGCGCCAAGGACCGGTTCCAGGGCCGCCTTCTCCGAAGCGCCGACGAAGAGCACGTTGCACCTCTCCAGCGCCGACAGGACCGGAACCTTCCGGACAACCACCCGCCTCCCCGAAACCTTCTTCCCGTCAAGGGACGCGAGGGAGGCCGCGATGGGATCGCTGCCGAGGACGGAGATCACGATGGGGTCTTCCCGGGAGCGGAAGGCGGAGGCCGGCCATTCCACGAATCTGAGGAAGTTGAGGACGAAGGCGGCCTTCACGTCGCCCTCCCCGATTCCTTCCGCGGCCCGCGTCGGCGGACAGAGCATCCCCAAGAGGATGGTGATCACTACCGCCACCCGCAGGCTCTTCCGGTACGGAAGCGGCGTTGTATGCCGCCCGTGCGTTTCCCGGAATCCTTCGTCTTTTTCACCTCGACTGCTTGTCATGGCTTCGGTTTTATCGGCTGGCAGATAAAATACTTTAATTATTAAATGGATTAGGGCGATCAGCCGGCGAACGACCGGTCCGGCAACGGGAGGTTCACCGATCGTATCCCGGAAGGAATGTTCGTCCGGTTTCTCCGAGGAGCGGATCCGGGGTATATTTCCTTTTATGATGAAGATCCCGGAATTCCGATGAATCCCCTTTCGCTCCCGAAGCCCGAAGCGGTCCTCTTCGATTTCGACGGGATTCTCGTCGACAGCGAACCGATGCATTACCGGGCGTTCACCGAGGTTCTCGATCCGCTCGGGATGGGGTTCCCGTGGAAGGAGTACGTCGAGGTCTATATGGGGTTCGACGACCGCGACGCGTTCCGGGAAGCGTTCCGGGCCAAGGGGATCGCCCTCGACGACGCGAACCTCGCGAAACTCGTCGGAGCGAAATCCGAAGCGTTCCTGCGTGGCCTGCGCGACGGGGTGACGGCCTACCCCGGTGCGGTCTCCCTGATCGAATCCCTTCGGGCGGCGGGCCGCGCTCTGGCCCTGTGCAGCGGCGCCCTTCGTTCCGACATCGACCCGATCCTCGCGCAACTGCGTGTCGCCCGCTGCTTCGACGTGATCGTTTCCGCCGACGACGTGCGCAGAAGCAAGCCCGACCCGGAAAGCTACCGACTCGCCTTCGCGAGATTGTCGGAGAAGTACGACGCGTTGCTGACCGTCCCGGAAAAATCGGTCGCCGTCGAGGACACCCCCGCCGGGATCCGGTCCGCGAAGGGGGCCGGCCTCCGGGTGCTTGCCGTCACCAACAGCTACGGCGCGGGGGAGCTCGCCGAGGCCGACTGGATCGTCGAATCGCTGGAGAGCGTCCGCTTCGAGGGATGACCTCCAACGACGAACGTTGGCGCAGGCAACCGCATCGATAACGACTTCGCGAAGAAGATCGCCCGGGAGACGGGCAGCCAGGTGTTCCTGGCGACCCCCGACGGGGTGTTTGCGAAATCCTATGACATCGGTGTCGCCGAGGCATTCAATCCCCGAAGACGCGCTACGGGAAACCAGCCGTACTCTTCACGCCCTGATCGAGGCGTCCCCCCTGGCGGTGGTCGTCAGCGACGCCTCCTGCACGGTCCACGTATGGAATCCTGCAGCCGTTCGGATGCTTGGATGGACGGAAACGGAAAAGGGAGCCGGGTGAGGGCCAAAATCCCCTTTAGAATCAATATGGAGCGCCATACCGGACGAAACTGGGCACTGTTGGGAGGAAACAGTCAACTTTCCCTGATTCATCCCCCTTGCAGGTCCTCCTCGCAAGCGAGCCTCCTCCGCCGATCGGCGGGGGGTTCATACTCCTTGCTGTTTTTTCCCGCGCCGATCATTTTCCAACTCTTACACAGAAGGCAACCGGCACGGCGATTTTTTGGACGTCCGCTTTTTGCCGAGCCCGGGCGATGTCGAGTTCCCTTTGCGGCATGCGGAGCTCAAGTCCGAATTCTTCGAGAAGTTCGGTCAGCATCGCATACGATGCCCGTATCCCGGCGGGGAGCGCCTCGATTTCCAGCCTCACATCCTCATTGTAATAGTCGATCGTCCACACCGTATCGCTCAATAACACCTGAATATTATTGGTTTCAGATGCGATAGGAAGGGGACGGATCCCGGGATCTCTTCTGGGAGCTTCGATCCGGGTGGGGAGGAGAAACACTATGGAGGCTTTGAAGTCGCGCAGGATTCCAGGGCGCCCGCCCTGTCTGGCACAGCGGGTTCTGGCGGGCGCGGCGATCGGATTCCTTTGCCTCTTCTGGCCGGCCGATGGGTCGGCGGCGAAGGGCGATCCTGCGACGGGAACAACCCTCGACCTCACGGAGATGAGCCTCGAGTCCCTGATGAACGTGTCCGTCTACAGCGCCTCCAAATACGAGCAGAAAGCGACGGAGGCACCATCCTCGGTGAGCGTCGTAACGGCAGAAGAGATCCGGAAGTACGGATACCGGACCCTGGCGGACATCCTGAACAGCCTGCGGTCCTTCTACGTCACCTACGACAGGAATTACAACTACATCGGGGTCAGGGGATTCGCTCCGCCGGGGGATTTCAATACCCGGCTGCTTCTCCTGGTGGACGGCCACCGGATCAACGACGGGATCTACGATACCGCGGCCGTGGGGACGGAGTTCATCCTCGACGTGGACCTCATCGACCGCGTGGAGGTCATCCGGGGACCGAGCTCGTCGCTCTACGGCAGCAACGCATTTTTCGGGGTCATCAACGTCATCACGAGGCGGGGAAAGGAACTGAAAGGGACTGAGGTTTCGGGAGAGGCCGCCAGCTTCAGGACCTTCAAGGGGCGGGCCACGTACGGCAACCGTTTCGGCAACGGGCTGGAGGTCCTCCTATCCGGAACCGCCTTCCGCAGCGAGGGACAGGACCTCTTCTTCCCGGAATTCAACGACCCGACAACAAACAACGGGGTCGCGGAAAAGAGGGACGGCGACAAGTTCCGGAGCTTCTTCTCCACCCTTGCCTACCACGACTTCACCTTCCAGGCCGCCTACATCTCCCGGGAGAAAACGATCCCCACCGGCTCCTACGGCACGGAGTTCAACGACCCGCGGAACCGGACGGTCGACGACCGGTATTACGCGGACCTAAAGTATGACCACGATATCGATGAGAAGACGAGTATCGCCGCCAGGGTCTATTACGACTGGTACGGCTACCGCGGAGACTATGCGTTCTCGGATAACGCGATCAACCCGGTCCCGCCATTCCGGTTCGTGAACAAGGACGACACCCGGAACGCATGGTGGGGGGCCGAAGCAAAACTCACGCGGAGGATGCTGGAGACCCACCGGCTTACCGTGGGAATGGAGTACCGGGACTACTTCCGGCAGGACCAGAGGAATTTCGACGAAAACCCGTTCACGAGCCGGCTGGACGACATGAGGAGCACCAGGGTCTGGGCGATTTACCTCCAGGATGAATTCGAGATCGCAAAGGGGCTGATCCTGAACGCCGGAGTCCGCCACGATCAGTACTCGACCTTCGGTGGGACCACCAGCCCGAGGGTAGCGCTGATCTACAATCCGCGGCCGAAGACGACCCTCAAGCTCCTTTATGGTACGGCGTTTCGCGCCCCGGACGTGTTCGAGATGTTCTACACCGATGGCGGGGCAACCCAGAAGGCGAATCCGGCCCTCCGCTCAGAGAAGATCCGGACCGTCGAGGGCGTCGTCGAGCAGTCGGTAGGGGATCACCTCCGCTTCCTCGCCGCCGGCTACTACTACAAGATCACGGACCTGATCACCCAGGAAACCGATCCCGCGGATGGTCTACTGATGTACGACAATGAGGAAGCCGTTTATGCCCGCGGAGTGGAGACGGGATTGAACGGCAGGTGGGCGAACGGGATGGAAGGCCGGGCAAGCTACACCTACCAGAAGACCTGGAGCGAAATCGGCATAAAGCCGGTCAACTCCCCCCGGCACCTGGCCAAGCTCAACCTGATCGCCCCTCTATTCGCCGAAAAGGTCTTCGCCGGCGGGGAATCCCGGTATGTAGGAAAACGGACGTCGCTCCAGGGAGACACCGCGCGAGCCTACTACGTCGTCAATCTGACCCTGTACGGCCGGAATCTCGTCGCGGGACTCGACGCCTCGGCCAGCGTCTACAATCTGTTCGACTATCGGTACAGCGACCCAACGGGAAACAAAAATCCTGAGGATATCCTTTCCCAGGATGGTCGGAGCTTCCGCGCAAAGCTCACGTATCGGTTTTGACCGGGGATGACGAACCGTAAACCCACCCGTGACCCGGCTCGTGGCCGGGCCGAAAAAATCACCGTCGGGATCGTCCTGGTCGCGATGCTGATTTCCGGGGGGGCGCCGTCGTTCGCCCGCGGGGAGCAGGCGCCGGAGTACACCGTCAAAGCCGCCTTTCTGTACAACTTCGCCAAGTTCGTCGAGTGGCCCGCCGACGCCTTCACGGGCCCCGCGAGCCCCATCGTCTTGTTCGTATACGGCGTGGACCCGTTCGGTGACGCCCTCAAATCCCTGAAGGGAAAAACCGCCAACGGAAGGCCGATCGTCGTCCGGTACGCGGCGAATCTCGGGGAGCTGGAGCGATGCCACCTCCTCTTCGTCAGCGCGTCTTCGATGGCCCTCCTGCCGAAGATCCTGCAGGCCACGAAAAGCTGGAGTGTCCTGACGGTCGGCGACGTGGACGGTTTCGCCAGGGACGGGGGGACCATCAACCTGGTGAACGAGGAGCAACGGATCGGGATCGAGATCAACATGGAAGCGGCCCAGCGCTCCCGCCTGATAATCAGCTCGAAGCTCCTCGCGCTGGCGAAGATCGTCGCCCCGGGACGGAGGTAGAGGGAATGCTCCGCGCTTTCCGTGACGCGCCCCTCAAACGCAAGCTCATGATCGTCGTCATGGTCGCGAGCGGGACGGTCGTGGTCGTCGCATCCCTCGCGATGGCGATCGGCGAGGTGCTCTCTTATCGCAAGAGCCTCCGTAGCGAAATTTCGACCCTCGGGGAGATCGTCGGGGCCAACACGGCGGCGGCCGTGACGTTCAACGACCGGAAGGCGGCGGAAGAAACACTTTCGGCATTGCGGGCTCACCCGCACATCGTGGCCATGTACGTCCTATCCGCCGACGATCGGGTTTTCGTGAGGTATATCGCAAGGAACGCAGGCGGTGGCCGGCCGGAAGATACCCGCGAAACCCTTTCCCCGACGATGGAGGAGACAGGCCCCGGCCGGGAGGGAACGTTCGACCTGAGAGCCGCCGTGCCGATCTTCCTGGACGGCCAGAAGGTGTCCACGGTGATCGTCACGGCGGACATGAAGGCGTTCTGGGCCAGGCTGGCCTGGTTTCTTGCCGTCACCCTGATATTCATGTTCGGGTCCTTTTCCATGGTGTACTTCGTGTTTTCGAGGCTCCAGGGAACGATCACCGAGCCGATCCTGCACCTCGCGCAGACGATGCGTGTGATATCGAGGGAGAAAGATTACGCGGTCCGCTTCCCCAAAGAGACCGGCGGCGAGATCGGCGACCTGATCGACGGCTTCAACGAGATGCTGGGGCAAATCCAGCTGCGGGACGAGCACCTGGGACGGAACCGGGAGGAGCTCGAGGAAAAGGTCGCCTCGCGCACCGCCGAGCTTGCGGAAAACGAGGAGCGGACTCGCATCATCCTGTCCGCCGCGGGGGACGGGATCCTGACGATCGACGGCGGAGGGAACATCGATTCCTTCAACCCGGCGGCGGAGCACATCTTCGGCTACGGCGCGGAGGAAGTGGCCGGGAAGAACGTCGCGATCCTGACTCCCGCCGAGTACAAATACCAGATCGGGGAGTTCGTGGAAAAGTACCTGAAGGTCCCGGGGCCGAGGACGTCGGGGTACCGGACCGAAGCGATCGGTCTACACAGGGACGGCCGCAGGATCCCCCTCGAGCTGGCCGCCGACGAATTCTTTCTCCACGGTCGCCAGATGTTCGCGTGCGTCCTGAGGGACATCACGAAGCGTAAGGAGATCGAGGGCCAGCTTCAGAAACTTTCCAGCGCCGTCGAGCAGAGCCCGGTCTCCGTCGTCATCACGAGCCGCGATGGAACGATCGAATACGTAAACCCCCGTTTCGTCGAGATGACGGGGTTTACGCTCGACGAGTCCGTCGGGCAGAATCCCCGGATCCTGAAAACGGGGGTGCATGACGACGATTTCTACAAAAACCTGTGGAAAACCATTCTCGCAGGGAATCTGTGGCATGGAGAATTATTCAACCGGAAGAAGAACGGCGAAACCTACTGGGAGCACACCCTCATCGCCCCCGTCCGGGGCGCGAAGGGGGAGATCACCCACTTCGTGGCGATCAAGGAGGACATCACCGAAAACAGGCGCGCCGCCGAGGAGCTTCGAATGGCCAAGGAGGCCGCCGAGGCGGCCAACCATGCCAAGTCGGATTTTCTCGCCAACATGTCGCACGAGCTCCGGACACCGCTCAACTCCGTCATCGGTTTTTCAGGGATCCTGAAGAAGGAGTTCTACGGGAAGCTCAACGAGAAGCAGTCCGAGTACGTGGGCTACATCGGGGAGAGCGGGAAGCACCTGCTGGGGCTGATCAACGACATCCTGGACCTGTCCAAGGTGGAAGCCGGGAAAATGAAGCTGGAGGCGGCTTCGGTCGCGCTCCTGGACGTGATCCAGGCATCGGTCGCCATGCTGAGGGAGAGGGCCTTGAAGAACGACATCGGGCTCTCGGTCGAGATCGGGCCCGGGCTGGAGGGGACGATCGAGGCGGACGAGAGGAAAGTGAAGCAGATCCTGTTCAACCTGCTGTCCAATGCCGTCAAGTTCACTCCGGAAGGGGGATCCGTCACGCTGACGGCTTCGAAGGAGGAGAACGCCGTCCGGATCTGCGTCGCGGATACGGGGATCGGGATCAAGCCCGAGGACATGACGAAGCTGTTCACCGAGTTCACGCAGCTGGAATCGACGTACACGAAGAAGTACGCAGGAACCGGACTTGGGCTGGCGCTCACGAAGAAGCTCGTCGAGCTCCACGGAGGCGGGATCTGGGTCGAGAGCGAAGAGGGGAAAGGGAGCCGGTTCTTCTTCACGCTGCCGTGCCGGCCCGATCTCCTTTCGGAAGACGTCCCTGCACCGGGGCAGGCATCCGGCGGCCCGATACGGGCGGAGAACCTGGTCCTTGAGAGCGAGGCATTCCGGGGGAAGGTGCGCGACGTCCTGGAATATCACAGGGAAAGAGGGAGCGGTTTCGGAATTCTCCGGCTCGAATTCAGGGGGTGTGCCGGTCCCGAGTTCCTGATGAAGGCCGGGGAGGTCGTCCTGGAGAATACGCGCAAGGACGAAGTCATCGGCCATGGAGACCGGCCGGATTGCCTTTACGTCCTCCTGATGGAAATCTCCGGAGCGGCGCTTGGGAACACGGCGGCGCGACTAGTGGACAGGTTGCGCAGGCGCGGCTACGAAGCCGTGCAGACATCGGTCGTGTACCCGGAGCATGGGAAGGACGCGGACGGTCTTCTGGCTGCGTTCCACGGGAATCCCGTATCACCGGCTCCGTCGCCCGGTGAAACGGCGCAGGGAGGGTGAGCGGATGATCGAACGGATTTTGGTTGTGGAGGACAACGAGAAAAATCTGGTCCTGATGCGGGATGTCCTGCGTTATTTCGGGTACGAGGTGCTGGAAGCCAGGACCGGGCTCGAATCCATCGACATGGCCGTGGAACACTGCCCCGGGTTGATCCTGATGGACATCCAGATGCCCGTGATGAGCGGGGTGGACGCCATGAAAATCCTGAAGAATCGGGTGGATACCAGGGAGATCAAAATCCTCGCCGTGACATCCCTGGCCATGCAGGGCGACCGGGAGAGGCTCCTGGAAGAGGGATTCGACGACTACATCCAGAAACCGATCGACCTCGTCGAGTTGCCGGAGATCGTGAAAAAACACCTTCGGGTCTGAGAGCGAAAGGAGAGGCCATGCCGGAGCGTATCCCCCGGATTCTCTGCGTCGACGACGAAGTGATGAACCTGAAGCTCCTCGAGGCCATCCTGCTCCCGTCTGGGTACGAGGTCGTCACGGCCGGGGACGGGCAGGAGGCGCTCCACAAGATCCGCGAGGGGAAGATCGACTGCGTCCTGTTGGACGTCATGATGCCGAAGATGAACGGGTTCGACGCCTGCCGGAAGATCCGGGAGAACGAGGAATCGAGGCACCTGCCCGTCGTCCTCATCACGGCCCTGACCTCCAGGGAAGACCGGATCCGCGGGATCGAGGCAGGGGCCGACGATTTTTTATCGAAGCCCTTCGACGAGGCGGAAGTGATCGCGCGGACGAAGATGCTCCTCAGGATGAAGAGCCTCGGCGACCGGCTCCGGAACGCTTACAGCGACATGATCGAGATGAACTCCTACTCAGAGAAGATCGTCCGGGCATTCAACAATGCGGATTTCGACCTCATGTCGAAGATCGACGGGATCGTGGAGGTGTTGTTCCAGGGCTGCGACAACGGCTCGGGCGGGCCGCAGAGCATCGTGGTCCGCCTTCTGGGCGGGATGACAAGACACGAATGGTTTCTTTACGAAGGGAAAGGGGATGTGGGACGCGCCGCCGTCGCCATGGATTTCGCGCCGGATGTGCCCGGCGGGAGACCATCTACGATCTTCTATTCCAACGATCCGGACAACGAACCGGTTTTCCGGCCGTTTGCGGGGAAGTTCAAGGAACTCGGCATCGAAATCCGGAACCTCGTCGGCTACGCGAGCGACTCACTTTGCGTCTTCGCGCTCAACTACGAGAATGGCGTTTCCCGGTACGAGGCGGCCGTGGTGAACCACCTCGTAATGCACACCCTCTTCCTGCGGTCACTGGCGATGGAATTGAAGGAGGTCGACGACGCCTTCTCGTACACCGTCTATGCCCTCGCGAGGGCCGCCGAGGCGAACGACGAGGACACGGGGAACCACATCCTGAGAGTCGGCGAGTATTGCTCCCTCCTTGCCGGGAAAATGGGGTACAGCAGGGAGTTCGTGGAAAACATCCGAGTGCAGGCCCCTCTCCACGACGTGGGGAAGATCCACATCCATCCCGGCATCCTGAAGAAATCCGGGGAATTGACGACCGAGGAATGGGTATCCATGAAGCAGCACACGGTCTACGGGGGAAAGATCATCGGGGAACATCGGAAACTCGGCCTCGGGAAATCCATCGCGCTGACCCACCACGAGCGATGGGACGGCACCGGATATCCGGTGGGCCTGAAGGGAGAACAGATCCCCATCGAGGGGAGACTGGCCAACATCGCCGACCAGTACGACGCATTGAGAAACGCCCGGTCGTACAAGCCGGCGTTTGATCATGACACGGCGTACAAAATCATTACCGTCGGTGACGGAAGAACGATGCCCTGTCATTTCGATCCCGAGGTGCTGAGGGTCTTCCATGAGAACGCGTCCGAGTTCGAGGAGGTCTACGAGAAACTGAAAGAGTGATGAAAAAGGGGCTACGGTGATTACCGCAACCCCTTGAAATTTCTGGCGCGCCCCATCGGAAAGAATTCGAATCGCATCGGAGATCCCCATCGAGGTGGGCTTGACGGAAGAAGATGCCGTTCCGCACTGCTTGAATATCCATGCAAGCGCCACCCGGTCGTCCACGGGGATCGCCCCGTCTTTTGCGGGGCGCAGCATCTCCCGGAACCCCTTTCCGATCTCGCCGTTTTCCGAACCGACCACCCCGTTTGCGGCATCGGATACTCACGGTATCCTAGGCGGTCCCCCAAGCCCGAGGCGGGAGGGGATCCTTTCCACCCCCCGGTCGCCGACCGGGGTATCCAGGAGGCGGCCATGAAGGATTTCGAGAAAAAGCGACAGGAGGAGATCGTTTCCCTGCAGAAGTCGTGGAAGGAAGATCCACGTTGGAAGGACATCGTGCGGCCCTACCGGGCCGAAGAGGTCGTACGTCTCCGCGGCTCCCTCCGGATCCGGCACACCTTCGCCGAAATGGGCGCGCACCGCCTGTGGGACCTCCTTCATTCGGAGCCCTACGTTCCCGCCCTGGGTGCCATGACCGGCAACCAGGCGGTCCAGCAGGTCCATGCGGGCCTGAAGGCGATCTACGTGAGCGGCTGGCAGGTGGCGGGCGACGCCAACTCCGCGGGGCACATGTACCCGGACCAGAGCCTCTATCCCGTGGACAGCGTCCCCAAGCTGATCTCCCGCATCAACAACGCCCTGACCCGGGCGGACCAGATCCAGCACATGAACGGCGACGGCGACGGAACCTACTGGTTCGCGCCGCTGGTGGCCGATGCGGAAGCGGGGTTCGGCGGCCCGCTGAACACGTACGAGCTCATCAAGGCGATGATCGAGGCCGGGGCCGCCGCAGCACATCTCGAGGACCAGCTCTCCTCGCTGAAGAAATGCGGGCACATGGGCGGCAAGGTCCTGGTTCCCTGCGGCGCCTTCGTCGAGAAGCTCGTAGCGGCACGGCTTGCCGCCGACGTCCTCGGCGTGCCGACGCTGATCGTCGCCCGGACCGACGCCCTCGGGGCGCAGCTCATCCGCAGCGACTACGAGGATATCGACAAGCCGTATCTCACGGGAGAGAGAACCGTCGATGGATACTTCCGCGTGAAGGGGGGCCTGGAGTTCGCCATCGCCCGGGCGCTGGAGTACGCCCCGTACGCGGACATCGTCTGGTGCGAGACTTCCACGCCGGACATCGGAGAGGCCGAGGAGTTCGCCCGGGCGATCCTGGGAAAGCATCCGGGGAAGATCCTCGCCTACAACTGCTCTCCGTCCTTCAACTGGAAGCGGCACCTCGACGACGCCACGATCGCCGATTTCCAGAAACGGCTGGGCGAGATGGGATACAAGTTCCAGTTCGTGACCCTGGCGGGGTTCCACTCGCTGAACGCGGGTATGTTCGAGCTCGCGAAGGGCTACAGGGAGGAAGGGATGACCGCCTATTGCCGGCTCCAGGAACGCGAATTCGCGCTCGAGAAGGAGCAGGGGTATGCGGCGGTCAAGCATCAGAGCTTCGTCGGGGCGGGATACTTCGACGCCCTGCAGATGACGATCTCCGGAGGACAGGCGTCCACCGCCGCGCTCAAGGGGTCCACGGAAGAAGAGCAGTTCGGGAAGGCCGGGCCGGTGGAACTCGTCAGGCGGCGGGCCGCCTCCGGCCGCCGGTCCCACGGGTGACGGGGGATCCCGGGCAGGTGCCCTCGCGGGAACCACGGCGGCGTTCCGGCTCCCGCGGTTCCTGCGCCAGGGCGAACTCGACGGGCGCCGCCCGGAGTCCGCGGCCCTCGGGATAGCGGCCTGGATGTCCTTCGGGCCGGCGACCCGCGTCCCCGCCCCGGTCTGCCGCGTCGATCCATCGCAAGGAGCGGGAAACGATGCTCTTCCCGCCGCTATTGTCTCCATCCGGACGGCCGGCGAGTTTTTCACTGGCATGAGGAAATGGCGACACTTCTCGGCCATCCGCGGCCGGCGGCGGGTTCGCTTCGAATCCTCGCAATGCGCGATGGGAGAAAAACTGGCGCGCCATACCCGACGAAACCGGGCACTACTGGGAGGAAACGCTCTCCTTCCCCTAATTCCCCCTACTCCCGAACTTCGAGCATAAAGGTCCCATATTTTTTATCAGTTTCCAAGATATGGCTCAACAGCCAGTCCCTTAAAAATTCCACTGTGCTTAGCGGGATGCTGGCATCCCCCCGGGAATATCTACCCTGCAATTCCGTAACTTGCGAGATGAAGAATTCATGCTGCTTCTGCTGATATTGAAGCTCGGGGTACCCTATGACCTTAAGCCAGTTTTCTTCTTCGGTAAAATGGTGTCGGCTGTACTCATTTAACTCTTGCAATACAGGGCCGACGATCTCCATGCCCTTGTTCCCTCCTGCCGCCTCCCCCAACCTGTTAAGGATGTCAAAAAAACTTTTATGCTGATCGTCCAACTCCTTGATACCGACAGAAAAATCATTTTTCCATTTGAACAGACTCGTTGTCATCGCATTCTCCTTTCGGTCCCTCCGGGAGGTTTATCGGACCGCGTCAACTCTTTTCCCTTTTCGGCAAAAATTGAAGGAAAATTCAATAAAATGTCCACCTCACCTGTGTCAATCCGGATTCCCTTTATGTATTGAGGTGGCGCGCCCCATTTGAAAGAACTCGAACCGCCTCCAGGTTCCCCATCGAGGTGGACCTGACGAACGACGACGCAGTTCCGGTCGCAATCAGGGCAGGGGCGTCGGCTGACTTGCGCAGCCAATATGCCTCGCCCCGGAAATCCGCCGAGAGAAGGAGGGCAACGCAGTCATGAACTCGACAACGTTTCGTGCGGGGGGGAAGAGTTCGCCAAGATCATCGCGGACGTCCTCGCGCTCGTCGATCGCGTCGGCGAAGGCGCCGGCGCCGCAGAACAGGCCGCCATGCGCGAGCGCGTGATTGCGACGTCGCGCTACGAATGGATGTTTTGGGACGCCGCGTGGCGCCGGGAGACCTGGCCGGTGTGAGCGTCTTCGGCCGCGTGATGGCCTGCACACAGGTGCGCGGCCGCGTTCACCGACGCCGCACCGGCGATTCGATCATCTTGCGGACCCGCGAGATCTCGAATTGCTTCTCGATGCAGAGGACCCTGGAGGCCACGAACTCCGGCGCTCGCCAAGTGATTGCGCCGCCCGTCATGAACACCATGCGTGCCGCCACCGGCGGATGCGTCGCTGACAGGTGATCGTTCATGTTCCGCCAAGCGCGCCATCATGCGGGCCGAGTTCGTCCGGGGCGGCCAGGAACGGATCACGCCCTCGCCACTTGCCTTCCCGGGAGAGAAATCGCCTGTATGTTACCCATCCGGCTCTGACGGAGAGCCCCTGAAAGGCGCCGCTGGAAGTCATACACCGATTTCCAGGAGATAATATATAGAGATCCCGAAGGAGGCGCTCCCGGAACGGAGGAGGCGCGGCCCTGGCGCCTTTGGCATGAAGCCGAGACGGAAGGGATCGCGGAAGATGGCGTACCCAAAGAAGCATCGCGGCCGAAGGATAATGGGCAGCAGGAGGCGGCACCAGAGATGGAAGCGGCGCCGGGGGATGCTTTAGGAGGCGGAATTCCCGGCACGATGATCGTCCCCGCACCAGCGCGCAGCGGGGAGCCGGCCAAAGGGGGTTTGCCGTCAAAGTGGAATTCGGGGGTCGACGTTATGGTCCGAATGAGGTGAAGGCTGCGCGTTACACGGCGCCTGAAAGCCCCTCGGACTCCCGAGTTCGGGCGTCTTTCGCTTTTCATCGGATACGAATACGGAGGTGAGGAAAGTGTCGCAGATCACGAAGGATACACTCAAGCGCGGCCTCGCGCAGATGCTCAAAGGCGGCGTGATCATGGACGTCACGACGGCCGATCAAGCCAAGGTCGCCGAGGAAGCCGGGGCCGTCGCGGTGATGGCCTTGGAGCGCGTGCCGGCCGACATCCGCGCCCAGGGAGGGGTGGCCCGCATGGGCGACCCGATTCGGGTCAAGGAGATCATGGCCGCGGTCACGATTCCGGTGATGGCCAAGGTGCGGATCGGTCATTTCGTGGAGGCGCAGGTTCTGGAAGCGCTTGGCGTGGACTTCATCGACGAGAGCGAGGTGCTCACGCCTGCCGACGAGCAGTTCCACATCGACAAGCGGAAGTTCAAGATTCCGTTCGTCTGCGGCGCGCGCGACCTGGGCGAAGCGCTACGGCGCATCGGTGAGGGTGCGGCCATGATCCGCACCAAAGGTGAGGCGGGGACCGGTAACGTGGTCGAGGCGGTGCGCCACATGCGGGCGATCACGGACGGGATCCGCCGGCTGCAAGAGCTGCCGGACGCGGAACTGATGGCCGCAGCCGAGGAGCTCCGCGCGCCCTATGATCTGGTCGTGGAGGCGCGGGGGCTCGGCCGGCTTCCGCTGGTGAACTTCGCGGCCGGTGGTATCGCGACGCCGCCGGATGCCGCATTGATGATGCAACTGGGATGCGACGGCGTGTTCGTCGGCTCGGGGATCTTCAAATCCGAAGACCCGGCGCGGCGCGCCCGGGGGATCGTCGACGCCGTCGCGCACTTCAACGAGCCCGAGGTGATCGCCCGTGCGTCCGAGGGACTCGGTGAGCCGATGCGCGGGCTCGACGTGCGCGCGCTTCCCGAAAAGGAGCTCCTGCAAATGCGCGGCTGGTAGAGGCGATCGCTGGGTTTCGATGATCCGCATCGGCGTGCTCGGCCTGCAGGGCGACGTCACAGAGCACCTCGGCATGATTGAAGTCTGCGGGGCGCAGGGGGTGGAGGTGCGGACGCCCGCGGCGCTGGAGATCGCGGACGCATTGATCATCCCCGGCGGGGAGAGTCCCACGATCGGGAAGCTGCTCACCCGCGGCGGGCTCGATGTGGCGATCAAAGACCGCGCCGGCGCCGGGATGCCGGTGTACGGTACCTGCGCGGGGATGAT
>Ga0256865_1000304_pt1 | contig 17033 bp, 23 predicted proteins | sample RVTome_14_FD_187337 | JGI IMG/M metagenome (GOLD analysis project Ga0256865, IMG submission 187337) | Soil microbial communities from uranium-contaminated site in the Upper Colorado River Basin, Wyoming, United States - RVT145D125 HiSeq ... | reverse complement strand
ACCTTCTGAGTTGGTCACGCTCGACCGCAGTATGAATATCGGGAACATCGACAGGTTGGGATTTGATCGGATCAATCGCGAGAGCCGCGGTGGAACGCTGAATGTGTTCGCTGATTCCCAATGGCCGAAGGTTGAGACACTTCTCTTTACCGTGTCTGCAATTTGTGAGGAAGACGCCGCACCAGTCCTGAACTTCATCGAGAATCACGTGGGCGAAGAGGTTGGGCTTCTGACCCATGAGGGCCGACTGTGGCGTGGCTTTGTGACCAACCCGACCGAGGCGGTTATTCAGGATCGGCAGGACTCGTTCACGATCAATGTTGAGTTCGAAGGGAGACGCGAATGATCTTGCAAGCCCCGTATCCCACGCTTCAAACGACAACGATCCTGCCCGACCCGGAGTTTAGCGACGGGGAAGGTGCGACGGGTGAGGCGATCCCGAGACGCACCATGAACAACGTCGTTCGCGTCTACCGCAAGACCAAGCCCCGTCGCCGGTTGACTTGGCAATTCCGACTGACACAACCAAAGGCGATCGAACTTCTTGAATTCGTTCGTGCGTACTTCGGGTCACGGGTAAAGATCACAGACCACAACAACCGTCAGTGGGTCGGTTTTCTGATGAACAATCCCATTGAGATTCGCAGTGAGCGTTCGGGCAGACCGGACGTCCAAGGCATTCGAGGCGAAACGTACTCAGCGCAGATTGAGTTTGAGGGGGAAGAGGTTTAGATGTGGGTCCAGCGTTTTCGTAGTTTGATTGCGCTAATCAACGAGAGACTGACCTTGTAGCGTTTGGCCAACACACGCTGAAGTGCATCTGATTTACGAATCGCTACTACTTGCGACTCGGACAACTTTGAGCATGCACTTCTCTCACCCTTTAACCTCAACATACATCCACGGCCCTTTCGCCACATATCTTGGACGTTCATTTTCTGAGTACCGAGAAACAGATGCCGCGGATTGCAACATAGTCGATTATCACATTTGTGACAGACTAACTTGTCTCCGGGGTCTTTTCCGTAATGAAGGAAGTAGGCGATTCGATGCGGCCCGAAAGCGCAGTAGTTCAACGACACCACTCCATAACCGTTACTACTAGCTGTTGCAGCCCACTCCCAGCAATCGTCCGCCCCACCCTTGAAGACCTTGGACCAGAACCGTTTAATCTGCTTGTCAGTCAATTTCGGAATCGGGGTGTGTTTTCGCATAGTCGCATGCTCCAAAAGGTGTACGCGGAGAGTGTACCATTTCAGTCAATAAAACTACTCTCGCGGTAGAGAGTCAACCAATACACCACCACTTGTAACGGTCGTAACGATGAGAACCATTTCGGCAAATGCTCTCGCTGAGATTACCAAGACGCACGGCGCAGAACCAGTAAACATCGTCGAGATTCGATGGGTAGAAGGCGGTTCATGGCATATCTACGCAGATAAAACCATTCCCGGCGTAGCAGCCGGTCGGATTCTCGATTTTTCTGCGGTAGATAGCATCGTCAGCGTGACGAGTGGGTCAGACTCGAATCAAATCAGCCTGACGATTGATGATTCCGACGAGACAATCAAGCACATCTTCGATCAACATGACGTACACAAACGCGATGTCCGCGTCTACCAGTGGTTCGAAGGTCTTGACCTCTCTGACAAGTTTCTGCTGTTCCGCGGGCAAATCAACTCTCCCATCGTGTGGAATGAGGGTGCGAGAACTTTCTCCCTAGATGTCGTCACCCGCGTCGAAGAAAAGGAAGTCGGGTTCTCGGCCGAAGAGGGTCAGTTCCCGCAGATTCCAGATTCGCTGATCGGCAAACCGTGGCCGCTTGCATTCGGCACGGTGCTCGACCTGCCGGCGCTGCGGATTGCGAAGTCGATCACCGGCACGACTCAGCAGGGAGTTGGTATCATCAGCGGCACTGACCTTCATAAGAAGGTCCATCTGGTAGATGACGCCGACCTGCAAGACGTCGGACCGCAACTCGCCCAACTGAACACGCAGTCGAGTCTGCTGGCGCAAGTAGCAACCGACTGGCTCGGAGTTGACGACAGTGTGGCCGACCGGTTGCGATCTCAGATCAACGCCATCACCCACCAGATGTCAGTGATCCTCGCACAGGCTGCACTGTCGTCGCAAGTTGCGCAGGAACGGCGAACGCAGGACGTCGAGCGGTTCAACGACCCGGTAAACATCGGTCCCAGCGAGATCAACATTCTGGGCGGCGAGGATTTCCCGCAGGGTATCCCCGTGCAAGTGGATATCAACGGCGGGCTGTTCACTGGTGTTTTCGACTGTCAAACGTTTCGCATCACCAGTCGCCGGCATCCAGATAATGAAGCTCGCGCACAGGAACTCTTTGACCAGTCCACAGGCGGGATCGAAACCTCACAAACGGGGTTGCAGACGCTGTTTGAGCAGTCGTTGCTGGGTAATAACATCATCGACATGGAGATGCAGTCGCCGCGACATATCAACCCGCCGCGTCACATCCAGACGATTGTTATCACCAACCCGCCTACCCAGCGACGGACGAACGTCACGCAGGTCGCTCAGCATTTCTGGGCGGACGCCGGGAGTCAGGTGCGACTGATCTCAGACCTTCCTGAGACGCACATTGTCTCTATCGTGCCCGGCACAGTGCTCGCCGTGAAAGCCTACAAGCAGTTCGAAGGCATTCGCCGACTCATCAACGTACCCAACGAGTTGTGGAGTCAGGTCACGGAGAACTTCGGCCCGATCACCGCGGAGACCGTCCGACTGACAAAGCAACTGTCGTCGATCCCCGATCAAGGCTGGGAAGACAACCTCTACGTCACGTTCGAATCGTCAGTTGGGCCGAACACGGTAGACGTGATGGAATACCTGATCGACACGTACTCAAACTTGTCGAAGGATACGACCAGCTTTGACGCGGTGAAAACGAAACTGACACCATTCCCTTCTAGTTTCGCCGTGCTGGACCGCCCGCAGATTCTCGAACTGCTGCGGAAGATCGCGTTCCAATGTCGGTGCGCACTGTTCATCAAGGATGACACGGTCCATCTCAAGTACCTGCCCGAAGAACCGGCTGCCGACGATACGATCACTGAAAGTGACGTCGCCGCCCAGAGCATCAGCGTCACGCTGACACCGACCGAAGACCTCGTCACGAAGATGGACGTCACGTGGCGACCTACGTATGCCGACGACGACGAGCGGAAGATGATTCTTCGGCACAACGTTGCGAAGTACGGAGATCAGGCCGAAGAGTTCGACTGGTTCATCTACAACCAGCCGGACATCATTCGCAAGGCTGCGACGTTCTGGTTGATCCGCAAGAGTAACACGTGGAAGCGGATCAAGTTCAAGACATTCTTGAACATGCTCCGACTTGAGACGTTCGACACGGTGTTGCTGGACTTCAACCGGACTTTCGTCGCCGACAATGACGTAAAGGCAATCGTCGAGCAGGCCGTATATGATTCTGAAAGTAATTCGATCGACTTCGAGTGCCTTGTTCCGGTCAAGGCCGGTCAGATGTCGCCGTACAAATTCTTCTGGCCGGCGGCAGCCGAGGGTACGTTCCCGTTGCCGGATGATTTCCCCGGCGGCGACAATGTGGGAGAGGGGGCGACTGGTGACCTGCCCGTATCTAGCCTGAATCTGCCCAGCCCGTGCTCAAGCAAAATCTTCATCGGTGGGCCGAACATCGTGTTTGTCGGACCTGCCGATCACGGCGACCCGACGCCACAGGATACCGGTTTCGTTGCGCAACCGCTCATCCCTGCTGGCACCAACTTCAACCTGATCGCGTCGCCAAGGCCCAACGTCGATCTGACGCTGACCTACGCACCCCGAATTCCGAGGCCGGTCATCCCGCCGCTTCCGGTCATTCCGGTGATTGATATCACGAAGACGTGGGTGGTTGACACCCAAAGCGGGAACAATCAGTTCGCCCTGCTGTCCACCATTTTGAGGGAGATCAACAGTGAGGGGAAGTTAGTCATTGACACGGATGCCCTGTGGGGCGACGGGACGGACGAGAAAGAGTTCGATTTCCGATTTGACGTCGAAGGCGATCAGTGGGGAGCCGGGACGGCATTTTTGAAATCTGATGAATAATCAGGCATCCGGGCAGTGCTTCGATGCGGGTCAGCCTGAACTCCCCACCATCGCCACGGGCCGTATCCGTGGTCGGTGCTCCGCCCTCAGATTTTGAAAGAGCCGTCGAATGGTAATCAAAATCGATTGGACTGTGTAGCCGGCTTCCACCCTTTTCTAAACGTCTTCGCTGCACGCTTGCGGCGAAGACGTTGTGCTTTGCGCCACGCGTCTTCCGACAACCGACACCAGTGAGTGTACCGGCCGGGCAGATCGTCACTCTCTCCGATGCGACCGAACGTGATGAAGCCTTCATCGTTCCACCGCTCGGCGGTACTGAAATCCTTCGGCGTCATGTTGATCGTGTTGACCTGCCCACCATAGCTGACCTGCCTGTCTTCGAAGTACAGCAGAAGCTCATGCTCACGTTTCTTCATCTCAATGCCTCTCTTGCTGTTTGGACGTAGGAACAAGGTTCTGCGTTTGCGATTCTCTCCAATGCCGATCGGAGTTTTGAATTTTCGCAGTGTAGACACTGCCGCCCGGTGCGGGCGTGCCCGCACGTCTCGCAGGCGAAGCAAGTCCTACCTTGGTCGGCGACGAACCGGTTCAGCCTGCGGTTCTCGCCTTCGAGTTCGGTAAGTGCCGCCCCTCTGAAGTGACATGCGAGGCCGTACCACTCTCTATTTAGAGTTTCGTACAAGTTCTGCGCGAAAGCCCGCACTTGTTCGTCAGTGATTTTCATCGTCATACTCTCGGAGTAAACCTTCGAGGTCGGAGTTGATTTCACAACGATTTACCGGACCCAGCATCCCCGCCTCATAGAACCCGTTGACTTTCAACTGATCTTGGTGCCCTGTTACCCAGTAACAGCCTTCGTTGTTCGATGCGATTGGATTCGGTAGCAACTTCGCTACCGCCGCCAACGTGCGCCGATTGTTGATTCGGTGGAAAGCCAAAGTCACATCGAAATGCTCGATGTCATCTGGAAGGTCCGAACATTCGATCATTTGTGCGAGGTATCGCAGTTGGTTAATCAGGTGTACTTTCTTCATTTCTTGACCTTTCCAAAATCGGGGCATTGCTTGTTTCTGCAACGATCCTCTTTGAAGCCGCTATGCTTTGATTTGCACGTCGGACAAGTCCACGTACTACTTTGCTTTAGCTTTCTGTTCATCGAGCACCCTGTAGAAGCTGAGTTGGTCGTGTCCGATACGTCGAATCAGTCGTTCGTGAATCTCTTCCAGTGAGAACGGTCGGTATTCGCCTAGTAACCGCTTCGCGTTGTCAACGCCGATGTCAATACTACGTCTCTCTGGAAACCGGTTATCCAACGTCTGCTCGCGCAATGAATGGACGTGCCCGTACACATGGCCGTGGCCGTTGTGGCTGCCGTCCCAGTACGCATGCGGGTAGTGACTGACCCAGATTTTGAAACCGTCTGGACATCTCACTGACAGACCGTCGAGAACTCGCGTGAACAACTTCGGATTTTTCTTGTCGTGATTCCCGCGGATCAAGACAACATCCTTGCAGGTGATCCGGTGTCGGTATTGCTCTTTACCGAAGTCGCCGGCGACAATCAGACGGTCGTTTCGATGTACGAGATTATTGATGTACGACAGCAGATGGTCATCATGCTCCTCGATCGTGCTGAACTGACTTCGGCTGGCGACATTCAGGATTTCAGGGGAGCCAAAGTGCGTGTCGGCGGTGATCCAGACTTTCATGCGAGTCCCGACAAGATTGAAAAAGAGACAGTGTCACCGGGTTCAATGGTTCGATCAAAACCCTGACAATGGATAGACTCACCATTTCGGTACAAAACCAACATGGTCAGGTCAAATGCGAAAAATGGGCTTTCTTCACACACTATCAATCCAGTGACCGGTTCGTAATGACATTGGAGAGTGGCAACTAACTCCAAGCCACGGTAGAAATGAATCACGAACTTCGGAACATCGACGCAGTGGCAGTCTTCAACCACGTTAAGGCCGATGTACTTTCTGGTTCCTTTGCAATCAGGACACATTAACGGCCTCGTCACTATGTGGGCAAAAGTCGCACGTACCTTGATTCACAATTCGACCGTTCGCCGGACACTCTGCACACCGACAGAATTTCGTAATCAACGCCGCTCCGCACTGTGGCCTTCGCTTCATGGTCAACTCGCGGTGACGGCATGGTGCCCATTCCGAGAGTTGTCGCCACGGATTGCTCGGGTCTCGCACGTAGCCCGCGTGCAGTTTCGGGATCGTCAACCCCGGAACCTTCTCGTAGGTCAGTGCATCCGGTTCGATGATCGGCAGCTTATACTTCGGCATCGCAGAGCAGTCTCAGCACAGCTTCCAGCCTTACCGACTGTACTTCAGGATCAAAGGTCTGGTCAATTTCAGCCACGTAAGGCGACGAGACGATTGCTGGGTCTACGAATCCAATCTCGTCGTCACCAACCAACTCGAAAATCTCGACACCGAATCGGTCCAGAATGACAGCATTCGGTTCTCCCTCGGGGAAGAACGTGTATGGAAATCGCCACTCTGAGTCTTGAGTGCCAAGTGGGGTTGCATTCCCCGGCGCAACCCCACAATCCGGCTCTGGTTCCCATTGCCCTTCACCGACGTCAATGTACCCGTCGATCACATCGCCAGTTGCGATCAGGGTATTCTGCACCCGCATCTCCCAGCGTTTGAACCCGCGGCCGACCCAGCCTCGCCCGCCGGATCGTCGTTGAATCACAGACTCTTCACTGCACGCCATTTGGGTGATCGTCAGCGGAATTACTTCCGCCATAATCCAACCGGCCCAGTCGAAGTAAAGAAATCTTCCAAGGTTCGGGAAGAAAAAATCAGTCACGTCGAGAAGTTTTTCGGACGTGTGATCCCGGTCTTCCTCTTCGCAGCAGCACTCGGGAAGTGATTCCAATGCTGCTACAAGCTCGTCGATCGTGGACTGCTTCCACAGTTCAGGCACCGGAGAGAAATTAAACTCTTCAGGACACATCTCCAATAGTTTGTCGATCGCGCCCTGCACGTCGGATCGTTTCCAAATGGCGGGGTCTTCCAGCAATTCGAGCGGATCGACGTTGCAGTTTTCCGCAGCGTCGTTTATGGTTTGGATCAGTGCGTTCCACGCTTCCGCGGAGTCTGCACCGTCGAGCTTGTAGACTGTCATGGGTACGTCTCACTGACCTCTTCGAGTGATTGTTCGAGTTCAGCGACTCTACTTTCGAGTTGAATCACGTCATCGTCACGCGATGCTGCCCCCTCTTCGAAGCCCGCGTCGTAATTGTCGGGTACGTCTTCCTGCGCCCTTTGCATGCAGTCGTCGCACGGATCGACAACCAATTCACCACGGTGGTAGGTCGCGTTCAAAGTGTTCCCACAATCACACACAACGTCTACGTCGATTTTAATTTCAGCCATTTCTCACCATTGAAGTTGAAGCATTCGTTTGTAAACTTCAGAGCATGCAATCGCATCCGACAAGGCGTCGTGCGGGTTGTCGTTGTTGACCTTTAGCTTTCGGCACAACCTCGTCAGCGTGAGTCGTTCAAAGGGCGGTTCCTCGGCGTTGAGCACCGCCCGGTCGTTCATCGCCGCGGCGATCGCCATCGTGTCGCGAGCGCGGACGTCGAACAGGTCACCCAACAAGTCGTCTCCCAGCCACGCCAGCAGAAAACCCCGCTCGAATGGCCAGTTGTGCGAGATCGGCACAGGGCGATAGCCGAGCTTCTCCTGCCACTCGATCAACAACTCCATCACCTTGTCGGAGTCGGGGGCGTGTAGCCTCAACTCTTCGAGCGATATCCCATGTGTCCGAGACGCGGCTATGTCCGACCGTTCCGGATACTCGGGCTTCAAATTCGTGTAGAACGGGGTGCCGGCAAACTGGAAATCCGAAGTGAGCGGTAGCACCGCCACTTGAATGATTTCGTGGTAGCCCGGTGCGGTCCCAGTCGTCTCGATGTCAATGGATGCGAACATGGTTAGTCTCGTGTGAAGTCTGCAATCAGCTTCGAAGCTGGTCCCGCGGGCGGCCGGTCGTCGTTGGCACGCTCACACATGATCGCGTCAATCAGGATTCCCAAACACGCCCGTGCGTGGGCGAGATGTATCAGCCCGGACTCGTTGTCGTTATCCTCGCCGTCAAACCACCGGTCGAGATGTCGCCTTGCGGCTGAAATGTAGATGGACGCGTTGATCTTTGTAGATCGCCAATTGAATGCTCCGTACTTCTCGGCCCCCAACTCCATGACCTTTGCTTCGATGATGTTCGCCGATGCGGGAATCAAATGCAGGTTCGGTTTCTTTCGACCGATTACATCCTTCGGGTTGCCGTCATCTGGGGCGTCATCTGGGGTGTTGTCGTCGGGTGCGTTGCCGAACACCTGAGCGTCGCCGAACACCCGAGCGTCGCCGAACACCTGAGCGTCGCCGTACACCCATGCGTTGCCAAACACCTGAGCGTCGCCGGACACCGAGGCGTTGCCAAACACCCAAGCGTCGTCGGACACCGAGGCGTTGCCAAACACCTGAGCGTCGCCGTACACCCATGCGTTGCCAAACACCTGAGCGTCGCCGGACACCGAGGCGTTGCCAAACACCTTTGCGTTGTCGGACACCCAAGCGTCGCCAGTTTGTGAGAGGTTGCTCTCACTTTCTAACCATCCACCAAGACACTGATCGGATACTCGCCGAATTCTTGTCAAGGTTCGGCCGAGGAAAACCATCTTTTCATCGGTGAAGGTGTACTTCACAGTTGCATTACTCATTGTACTCTCCACTTCAGGTTTGCAATCATCACCATGTTCTTACCGTCCCGCTCCCGCGGGTAGTTGTCCGGCAAGCGTTTGGACACTTTCTTCTGACTCCACTGACTACGTTCATCGATTGGTAACCAGTTGATGAACCGTTCGTAAACCTCACTAAATCGCACGGAATCCCCGACCGAGTTCTCACCGAATTCCGTCAGGAACTGCAACAACGAATCCTGATTCATTTCTTCGGCGGCCCGTTTATTAGCCGTCTCAATTGCACAGAGTCGCATCCGACCGCAGTGCGCCGGTAATGTCATTCCCATCAAGGTTCGCATGAACGCTGAAGATTCCTCTCGGAGTCTTGCCATCAACGTCGGCTTGGGGATGTCTTTAACCGGCGGTGGGACATTCAGGACGACGATCCGTGTGTCTCCGGGAAACACCGGGCAGGCGTCTCGCTTGTTTGCACACTGAATGAAGTGAAGCGTGTTCGGCTGTGGGTATGCGTCTGTCCGCATCTTGCGAATCCACAGCGTGCGACTCGTCACCCAGTCTTTGATCCTGTTGTAAATCTGCTCACCCGCGGTACTGAGGTCACGTTCTTCAACAACGGCAAGAATCGCGTTTGACAGTTCCCCGTTGAATTCTGTGTTGTTGGACAACGCTCGGTCTGCACTGCACACTCCGCGAGTCATCAACAACCCGATTGCTTCATGCAGAATTGACTTCCCGGTGTTCTGCCCGCCATACAGGAACAGATATGGCAGCGGCTCGAACGGTTCCCGCAGCATGCACGCAATCCAGAGCAGTCCGTAGTCATACCCGGTGCGTATGTTGTTGCCTTTCGCCCAACAAGATTCCTTCAGTGGCTGAGTCAGGTCTTGGAAGACATGCGATAGAACGGCGTCCCAATGTTCGTGAGGCCCGTCATCATCTGCGGGGGAAAAGGTGAATTGCGGCGCTCCGAGGTTCCACCGGCGATCGCCGGGGTACTCAGGTTGAAACGGCAAATTGACAAGGCCCCACGCGTCAACCACTGCCCCGCCCAAAATCTCTTCGGCTTCGGCTTTCTTGTGACCCAGTGAAACGAGATATGATCGAACATTGTCTTTGGATTTCCGGAACCAGCCAGTCTTCGTCTTCACTGCCCAACCGCCCTCATCGCCGCTGGATAGCACAAGGTGTCTGACAACTCCGTCGAAATCTTGTTTCGCGTCGTGTACGACAGCCCTGACTCCGAAAACGCGAGTGTACTTCCCGCGCTTCCGGACCCAGCCTTGCATCCCGTCAACTTCCTGCCCGACGACGTCGATCACGACACGTCCATCTTTTGCCGTCCGCATGACCGCGGTGTGGCCGTGGAGTGCCGGCAGTTTCACGCTGACCCCGAGTGAGGCGGCTGCCTCTTCGACCTTCCTCGGGTCGCTAAATGTGAATGTGCCCTCGTTGTCCGGGTCTTCCGTGCCTTGAAAGACGCGGCAAGCCGTTTCCAGATCGAGATCGCGGTTGTACGGGCACGACGTCCAGTCTGAGCCGTCCTGTTTCCAGAGCGGAGACTCGACGACACCGGGGGAGAACCGGTAGACCAGCCACGACCCGCCCGGCTCAGGGAAGAGGAATGAATTCGGCGATCCGGGGTCTCCCCCACTGGACAACGTCTCGAATCGACCCCGCAGTCCGAGGTCTTCGTGGACTTTCTTCAGCGCAGATGTATGTGTCTGAAGCAAGTGATGGTCGGCAACCCAGATCGTTGAGAACCCTGTCACCATCAAAGCGTCGATAACCGCATGATGCTCAGCGTCCAGAACCGTCGCCGGCCGAGAGTTTGCAAGTTGTTCGAAGGTGTCGTTAGCTCCGACGAGACGGACCTTCGACCGCCGCCGGGCGACAACCTCAAGGTGGTCACGCCAGTTCAGAGGCAAGTCAGCTTCGGTCAACACCTGCGTTGACGCCTTGATGAGAGCAAGTCCGCCGGCATCCCATGCTTTTCTATGCCAGAACCACATATTTCCGCCACAAGCATCGACCTGCGCGGCGAAATCGAATCCCGACTCGCTCGACAACATTCCGAGCACGGCACGGGCTAGAGCCGCGTGCTCGTTGTGGTTGGTCGTGGGAATGGCATCCAGCAAGACATACAGGTGGATGCCGCCGCCGCCTGTGGATCGTCGAACTTCGACGAACGGGAAGTCCGACGCGACAGCCTGCACATTCCGCAGTTCCGAGTCGGTGATCCCGATGCCCGCGGCGTGCCCAGTGATGGTGTCAAAATCGAAACCGACCCAACGGCTGACACGATCTCTCCAATCCCAACCGGTCGAGCCAATGGCTTCGACGTAGAGGTCAAGCGGGAAGCGGATGGTCCAATCGCTGAACTCCGGGTCGCTGCTGGCTTTACGGGGTATTCGGAAATTGTACCACTCGGTGATCCCATCCGACCAAGTATTCCGCTTCCCATCGACAGGCTCCCCGTCGCCGGCCAACACGTTGACCTGCGTTTCGAGGTCGATAGACCACCGGTCGAGCATCGCGGGGTCGTGATGCTCTTGATTTCGGATGAAGCTGGTGAGAGATTCGCTAACTCGCATGCCCCCAGTACACGAGTCACGGGCAAATCTGCGCGTGATTCTGGGAAATTCTTGAAAGTTCCGGACGATCGGATGATTTCCCTACTATCCGTGTATGGGCTTTGTAGAGGTCTACAAAAAGGTCTTATACAAAGAAAAATAGGGAAATGGTCCGATCGTCCGCGCGACGCGTCGATCGACGTAAGCAAATGATGACACTTCAACTAACAACGAATCTGAAAATCTGCTGACTTTTGCTAACAGATTTGCCGACTGGGCGTGTACTGTGGGCATGCAGATCGCCGTCGCAAACATTCGAGACCCAAAAGTTCTGCTGAGAACGGTAGACACCGGGTCGGTCGAGTTTCAGGAACTGATGGACTCGATTCACGATCGGGGGGTATTGAAACCTTTACTGGTCCGCCCATTTGGAGCTTTCTACGAACTGATCGACGGGATGCACCGCCTGATGGCTGTGCGGATGCTTGATCTTCTCACCGTCGATGTCAAGGTCATCGACTGCGACGACAACGACGCTCTACTTCTCCAACTGCAAGCAAACGCGATTCAGGTGCCGACGTCTCCGGTCGATTATGCGAGGCGGCTACGTCACCACATGGACCTCAACCCGACGCTGACGTTGTCGGGCTTAGCACGCGTCCTCAACAAGAGTACGCAGTGGGTCCGACAGATTCTCGGCCTACTCGGCCTCTCAGAGGATGCCCGTAAAGCCGTCGAGCGGGGCGAGATTTCCCTGCGGTCGGCCTACGAACTGCGAAAGCTGCCGCACCCCGATCAAGATCGGTGGTTGCCGCGGGCGGTTGTTTGCAGTGCGAAGCAATTCGTCGCCGAGATCGCTCCCGCTGTCCGTGCCTACGTCAACGGCCGGCAGCAGGGGCGATACGTTCGAACGAGTGGTGAGCCGAAGGCGTACCTTCGGTCTTTGAAAGAAATCCAACACGAATTGGAGAACGAAAATGAAGCGTCTGCTGTAATCACCGTTGAGGGAGCAAAGAACTCGTTGGACGGATTCAAAGCAGCCCTCAAATGGGTACTGCACCTTGACAACTTCACTATCAGGAAACGCAATGAGCAAAACCGCAACGAAACCGAAAGGGACGGCTGAGCCGGAGACCGGCCTAACCGTCGCATCCTTGACCAACCTGCCTTCGACTGAATTCGCATCCAGCGATTACGACGACCTGTCGAAACGCACCGAGTTCCTCGGCCGCGTGCAACTGTACTCGAAGGGCGAGGCTATCGACACCGGCAAGGTCCGTCCGGGTCACTATGGCATCCCCGAGAGCAAAGAGAAGATCATCGAACTCGGCAACAGCATCGACATCCTCGTCCTTGCTCGCCGACCGAAAGCGATGGACTTGTCCGACATCAAAGACATCGTTACGGTCTATGACTCGGGCGATCCCGAGTTCCAGCGGATCAAAGAGACGTCGAGCAAATCGAACTCCGGCTGCATGTACGGCGTGTCGTTTCTGGTCTGCGAGCGCTCGACGGGTCGCTTCCTCGAACTGTTCTTTGGCGGCAAGTCGAGTCGCCCGGTCGCCGCGGAAGTCTATCCGTACATGCCGGCCGAGGACAAGGCTCCGCAGCCTTTGACGCTCAAGTCCAAGCTGGTCAAGAACAAAGCCGGCAACACGTGGTTCGTCCCCGTGGTCGTCCCGTGTTCTACGCCGATCGACATCGACGCCGCCAAGGCAATCGATGAGATCAACAAATTCATCAACCCGCCGAAGACGGAAGTCGTCGAACAGCCGGCCAACCAGCGGACTCGATAACCGTGCAAGCTCTACTCATTCAATCGCCGCGCGTTGATTTCGCGAAATTCCTGCAAACGTGCGAGAAGTTGTTACCTCATCGCCCGGCCGCACTCTCTGATGCGAGTCCCCGGCGATTGAGTGAGTTGGAGCGATGGCTTTCTTGTCTGGCCGGCTTCCGTGCGACAGACGACATCGAGTCTGACGTTGCTAGGCACGCGATGCTCAGTGTTTTGATCTGGGCACCGCACGATCAACTGCGGGAATTCGTCGAGTTGTGCGGCCTGCCGCACATCACGACGCACACGGTGAACTTCGCATTCAGCGCGGCCGTTGTCAGCGGAACGTTGTACCACTGGCAGCGGTTGACGGTCGATCGTCCTCATTTGCAACCCCTCGTCGATGACATTCACGCACAATTCAAGCTCGCCGGGGTGCCGTTGTGAAACTGATTCTCTTCGACCTGCTCACCGTCGCGTTCCTTATTTCGATTCCGGCCGCCGGAGTCTTGTCCGTCGTCTGGTTGTCCGCCCTCATTCACGACAGGTTGTTCAAATGACAAAGCCTAACCCTGATGATTACGCAGCCCTTAACACCACGTGGTTGCCGAGCATTGTGCAAACCCTTCAAGCTGCGGAAGAGATGAACAAGGTGCAAACCGAGTTCTTTATGGAGTTTGACGAAATTCGACTTTGGCACGGTGACGGGTGGAGTCCCGGATTCATCGTAACCCGTGATGACGAGTTCGTGTTCGTACCGGATTACAAAGATCGATGATCGAACAGACCCACTTCATCCTGCCCAGCGGAAAGCGTTACCGGAAGCACCCGGTCACGCTCCGACACGACGGCGACCAAATCTGGTTCGTCGAGTCGCCCTTCGCGTTGAAGGATGAGATCAAGGCAATGCAGGGTGCGAAGTGGCATGGCTTCGACGACGACCCAATCAAGCAGTGGTCGATCAAGGATACGCCGCGGAACCGGTTCAACCTCGGCTACCTCAAAGGCGAGAATGTCTACGAGTGGTTTGACCGACGTGTTGAAGATCGAGGGTTCTCAGACTTCGGCGGTGAATTCAGTCTGATGCCGCATCAGATAGAGATGGCGAGTTCGGCACTCACCCACCACTACCAAATTTGGGCAGTGGAAATGGGCGCGGGAAAATCTGCCGCAGCGCAAGCAGTAATCGAGAAATCGGGTAAGCGTAATTGGCTCTGGGTCGGACCAAAGAATACGCTACCGACTATTCAATTCGAGTTCGAGAAGTTTTCGTTCCCCTTTTCAAATTTCAACGTCCGATTCATCAGCTTCGAACAACTCGTCAAGGCCATTGCTGAAGGTCTTGAGACGCCTGACGGGATGATCGTTGACGAAGCGTCAAAGGTCAAGACAGCAACGGCCCAGCGTTCGAAGGCTGTGCAGAGCGTGGCGGACCGCATCCGCGACAAACACGGTTACGACGGGTTTGTTATCCTGATGACCGGTACGCCGGCAACGAAATCACCGACTCATTGGTGGAAGCAATGCGAAATCGCGTGGCCGGGGTTCCTGCGTGAGGGGAGTCCGCAGTCGTTGGAGAAGCGACTGGCATTCATGGTTGCGGAAGAGTATGCGGCCGGCGTCTTCAACAAGCGGGTCGGATGGCGAGACGACGAGCGGAAGTGCAACGTCTGCGGGCAACCCGAGGATGAACATAGTGACGATCACGCGTGGGAGCCGTCTGTCAACGAGATCGCCTTGCTGTACGAACGACTGAAGGGACTCGTCATCATCAAGCACAAGAAAGACTGCATCTCGCTCCCGGACAAGAGATATCGCACCATCCGATGTCAGCCAACCGCGTCGATTCTCCGGGCCGCGAAGACTTTGGCGGATTCCGCCCCGAACACCATGACCGGCTTGACATGGCTGCGGGAACTCTCTGACGGGTTCTTGTATCGCGATGAGAAAGACGGAGTCCAGAAATGCGACCATTGCATCGAAGGTAAGGCACTCGACTGGCAGCGCAACGATGAGGACCGGTTCGAACAAGTCGAGATCACCTGCCCGAAGTGTCGTGGGACGCTCGAAGTTCCGCGAACGGTTCGAGTCTCGAAAGAAATCCCGTGCCCCAAGATCGACGAACTCAAGAACCTGTTACTTGAGTGCGACGAGACGGGGCGGATTGTGATCTTTGCGGGTTTCACTGGCTCGATCGATCGGATTACTGCTGAAGTGCTGAAAGCGGGCTGGGACGTCTGGCGGTGCGATGGCCGGGGGCAATCGATCACCACCAAAGACGGGCAGTCGAGTCTCGACCCTCTTCGGTATTGGAAGAATTGGGACAACCCGCGGGTTGCGTTTGTCGCCCACCCAAAGTCGGGCGGCTATGGACTGACGTTGACCGAGTCTCGAATGGCCGTGTTCTACAGCAACGTCCATGAGAGTGAAGTCCGGGTGCAAGCCGAGGATCGCATCCATCGTAAGGGGGCAGATGAGAATCTCGGGTGTGAGATTGTGGACCTGCTTCACCTGCCGACCGACGAACGCGTGTTGGAGATCGTCCGCGAGGATCGAAGGATTGAGATGTTGACGATGGGCGAGATTACGAGAGGGATCGAGTGGGAAGCCGAATAACCTGTACATGTTGCAGTCGTTCGCTTCCAGTCGAGATGTACTACCCGCGAACGTCGAACAACAACGGCAGACGTCAGCCGTGCAAAGATTGCACGTCAAAACAAAACAAAGAGTACCGTGATCGTCCTGAGAACAAGCATCGAAAGCGGGAACTGTCGAGAGTCTATTATCGCCGTCCGGGAGTTCGCGAACGTGTCCTTGCGAAGAGTCGTAAACGTCGCCGCACTGACCATCTGAAGTACAAGTTTGGGTTGACCCTTGATGACGTGATAAGGATGCGGCGGGCGCAAAATGACCGGTGTGCGATCTGCAAAGAGATATTCGAGAAGACTCCACATATCGACCACGACCATCAAACCCGAATAGTTCGCGGACTACTTTGTTCACGCTGTAACACGGGATTAGGGATGTTTCGAGAGGACCGGAACTTTCTCATGGCTGCTGTAAGATATCTGGAAACGAAGGTGAAGTGATGGACAAGTCCGACATCCGGCAATTCGACGGTTCCGTCTGCGGATTCATGGGAGCCGTTGAGCGGTTCGAACATCAGATCACTCGTCTGGCTCAATTGATGAGTATGCAGGCTGAGAACGACCAACGGAAGGTGTTGGGACACTCGATGGCTTATACCGAAGAGGACTTTGTCAATGTCTGAACTCCGATTGGCTCAACTGTTCCATGATACCTACGAGCGACTTGCGCCAGAGTTCGGGTACGAAACCCGTCTCGAAACACGGACGTTCGATCCGGAGTCATCGAACGGCCGCTTGATGCTCGCCGTCTGCAAAGAGCTTCTCGATCTTGGCTACGTGCGTCACTACGGAGAGGGGACGGTCAAAATCGCCAAGCGGCATTATGAAGATTTGTTGCGGTCACAAGGTCGTCTCGAATACCTCGAAGGACACGGCGTAGACAACTGGGAAGGATACGCGGACGCGATGGAAGAGTTCGAAAGGTCCGGTGAATGGTGATTGAGCGTTTGAAAACCTTCGCCGAATGGGTTGCCATCGTGGCCATTTTCGGAATCACCGGAGCCGTGGTCATAACGGGGATGGTGGTTGTGGTCATAATGTTGTGGTGCTTCTGGACTGAATTCATTCCTGATTTGTGTGGTCGGTAGTTGTTGGGGAATTCGGTCCCCTGTAGACGTGGGGCGAACTGACGCCCAAGTCGGACGAGTGAAGCGGCCATGCTTGAGCTTGCTGCGATGACTCCGGCGGACACGACGACCCGACCAAGG
>Ga0256865_1000301_pt1 | contig 17125 bp, 16 predicted proteins | sample RVTome_14_FD_187337 | JGI IMG/M metagenome (GOLD analysis project Ga0256865, IMG submission 187337) | Soil microbial communities from uranium-contaminated site in the Upper Colorado River Basin, Wyoming, United States - RVT145D125 HiSeq ... | reverse complement strand
GAAGGCCTCGTTGCGCCTCGGCTTCCCGTTCACGCCGGCGATGCCCTGGTGGATCATGACGCTCCCGGTGGCGGTCAGCCCGCCGGCCGAGCCGTAGAGCACGTTGACGACTCCCCCTCCCGCTATGGAACCGACGCCGTCTCCCGGGGCGCCGAAGGCGAGATCGCCGTAGCCGTCCCCGTTGAAGTCGCCCCCTGCGATGGCGGCGCCGAAGCGGTCACCGCGCTCGGATGGCCCCTCGACGCCCGGCGAGTCCTGGTACCACAGCTCGTCCGTGGCGGTGCTCGGTCCCGACCCTCCCCCGTACATGAGGTTCACGACGCCACCGTTGACGATGTCCCCCAAGTCCTCCCCCGGTGCCCCGACCGCCAGGTCGACGTAGCGATCGCCGTCGACGTCGCCCGCCAGGGCGGCTCCGAATGCGGCGCACGTGCTGTCCGGTGTCTTGAACCAGAACGTGCTCGCCGCCGCCTGGTCGGCTCCGACGTGGACCGTGACCCTCCCGCTCGAGGTCATCGACAGCAGGTCCGACCGGCCGTCACCGTCGTAGTCGCCGATGCCATACGCGCCGGAGGGATCGGCGGGAGCACCGGTCGTCCTCGTCACGGCCGATCCCGAATAGCCGCCGTCGTCCGTGACTATCCGGAGCCGCACATCTGCCCCGGCTTGGATGGCGTAGAGGTCGGGACGACCGTCGAGGTCGTGGTCACCGAGGTCGAAGTGCCACGCCGCCCCGCGGGTGTCGCCGAGCCCCGTCGTGGTGTCGACGAGGCGCTTCGTGTACCCGGACTTGCCGGACCACACCTCGATCCTCGTCTGTCCCGACCGGCCGATCACGTAGAGGTCGACCTTCCCGTCACGGTCGTAGTCGCCGGCCAAGTACACCGCGTTGGCCCGCAGCGGCAGATCGTTCGAGATCACCTTCTGTGTATCGTATCCCTTGGCGTACCGGAAGACGGAGGCTCGGACGGTCGATCCGCTCGTCTTGAACACCCATATGTCGGGGCGGCTGTCGCCGTCGAAGTCGGCCACGAGCCGCTTCGTCCCGACGTCGGCTCCGTGGGCGTAGAGGCGTGACGTGGCGCAGTACCTGAAGCTGCCGCTCGATCTCGCATACTCGAGGAGCAGGCTGCCGTCCCCGTAGTCACGCAAGCGGACGAGGTCGGGTGCACCGTCGCGATTGACGTCTGCGAACGTGTGCAATGCGCCTGCGGCAGTCGAGGCCCAGGCTCCCTGCCCGTCGAAGGCCTCGTCCGTGTAGCCACCGGCTGTCGTGTTCGGGGCGTACGGGCCCGGGATGGCACCGTACCCCTTCGTGGCGGCCGGCCCCTTCCACGAGAAATGCATGGCGTCCTTCGTCTGGCTCCAGTCGCCTCCCCAGCAGAACCCGGCGTCCCGCCACGCCTGCACGTACCAGTCGGGCATGTCGGTGACCAGGACGCCGTCCGACCTGTAAGGATTGGTGTCCCAGTTGATGTCGATGGTGGTCCCGAACGAGTGGGTCGACATTCGGTAGCTGCCCCCGATGCGCCTCCACACCCACGTTGCTGCGATGCGTGCCGTGTAGTTGCGGCCCCGGGCTGCCTCTGCTGCGAGGTTGGAGGCCACCCGCTGGAAGGCAGGCAGCGCTCGTTGGTGGACCCTGACCGTGATGCCGCCGCTCATCGGAACGGTCCAGTCGACCATCGACCCGGCGACGTCCGAGTAGTCCCTGCCGAAGAATGCGCCCCATGGCCCGCGAACCTCGTGGCCGGGCGGGAGGGACCGGTTCGAAGAGGAGTTCGTGGTCGACGCCGGAGTGATGACACCGGCCGGGTCGTCGCACGCCCCCGACTCGTTGAAGAACGGCGACGTGAGGGAGGCGACTTCGGCGCCGTGGTCGTGGCCCTCCTCATCGCCGGCGCCGTGTCCGTCCGTCGGCGGTGGCTCGTCTTGCGCGCCGGCAGGTGCCACGCCGAAGGCGACGAGCAATGCGATCACGGCAACGGTTCGGGTCCCGATACTCATCCTCCCCTGAGTCTTCGGCGCCTGGCGCCCCGCGCCTGAGCGCGGCAGCCACTCAACCACAGTCCGTGGATTACGTCGGCGGGACGTGAGGCTCAGATGATCGGTGGTCGACCGAGCATCGTCATGCGCCACACGGTGCGCCACCGCATCGGAACCCGGGCGCCCGGGTCGGCCCGTAGCCCCTCGCCGATGCCCCTCCACACGTCTCGGGCGGCCGCCGGCGACCCCGAACGCAGGGTGGAGATCACGCTCCAAACCGCCACGTAGATCGCTGCAACCACCCATGGGAGCCGCCGCCTCGCCAGCCACACGCGGTTGCGGCTCGACCTCCTGTGGTATTCGTCGTGCCGTTGCGGCCGTTGGGCGGGGTGGAGGACCTCGAGATCGGCCCGGTACTCGATGCGCCAGCCGGCGTCGAGAGCGCGCCACGCCAAGTCCGTCTCCTCGTGTGAGTAGAAGAACTCGTCCGGGAACCCGCCGACATCCTCGAAGACCTTCCGGCGGACGGCGCTCGCACCTCCGAGGAACGTCGTGACGTCCGAGCTTCGATCGGGATCGGACCGACCGAGACGGGGGATGTGCCTGCGCTCGGTGCGACCCGTCGCCGGGTCGCGCAGCCGCAGGGACACGATTCCGAGGTCCGGGGCTGCCGCGAAGGCGGCGACGACCGCAGACGCCAGACCCTCGTCGGCGTAGCAGGCATCGTCGTCGAGGAAGAAGACGATGTCGCCCGTCGTGTGGCGAACCCCGGCGTTGCGCCCTGCCGGGATCCCCGCGTTGTCGGCGAGTCTCAGCACACCCGCTCCGGACGGCGCCGGCACGTCGGCGCCGTTGGCGACCACGAGGACCTCCGGCTCGACGTCTGCCTGCCGCCCGATCGACTCGACCGCGGCGGCCAGCTCCCTCGGCCTGTCCCCCATGCTGAGGACGACCCACGACGCCGAGGGAGTGCTCACGGTTCCAGCCGGGCGATCGCCGGCTCGCCTTCCGTGCGCCGGCCTGTCAGGAAGCCGAAGCCCCACGCCAGGTGCATCGTCGGCAGGACCACCGGCAACAGCAGGCCGGCCGGATCGGCCCGTCTCACCGTCTCGAGGAGCGCCGACGCCGCCAGGGCTGCCAGGTACAGCCCCGGCACCACCAGCGAGAGCGGGCGGGCCGGTGTCAGCGCCAGACCAGCCGAGGCGGCCAGCCCAACGACGAGCCCGGGAGCCGCCAGTTGGCGCCATCGCAGGGAATCGGGGTGGCGGCGGAGGACCTCGCGCTTCCACGTCCCGTACTGGCGGTACTGGCTCGCCAGGGCAGCCAGTGAGCGTCGTGGCGAGTACTCGACCGCCAGATCGGGATGGAAGTAGACCACGCCGCCCGAGGCGCGGATCCTGTGGTTCAGCTCGTAGTCCTGATTGCGCACCAAGGTCGTGTCGAAGAGCCCGACCTTCGCCAAGGTGCTCCTCCTGAAGACGCCGAGGTATACGGTGTCCGTCGGTCCCGGCGCCCCGCCGATGTGGAACTTGGCGTCACCGACGCCGAGCGGAGTGCTCATGGCGAGGGCGATGGCTCTGTGCATCGTCGACGTCCCTCTCGCCAACTGGATGCCGCCGACGTTGTCGGCCCCGGTGCCCTCGAGGAGCTCGACTGCCCGCCTCACATAGCCGGACGGGAGCACCGAGTGGGCATCGCATCGAACGATGACCTCCCCTGACGAGGCGATGATGGCCGTGTTGAGGGCGGCAGGCGTCGAGCCGGCCGGATTGTCCACCCATTTGAGACGGCGATCGCTCGACAGCTCGCCGAGCAGCGTGCGGGTGCCGTCCGTGCTCATGCCGTCCGCCACGACGACCTCGAGCCTCCCGGGGTACTCCTGCTCGAGTGCGCTCGCCACGGCAAGGCCGACCGCGTCTCGCTCGTTGCGGACGGGGATGACGATTGACACGTCCGGCCACTCCATCGGACGAGAGGCTAGAGGCCGGGGGCGGTGATCCGGGATCTCTCCCCCGTTCCGGCGTCCCGGCGTCGCACCCATGCGACGGGGGTACGCAGGAACGGCCTTCGGTCCCGCTCGGGCCGCTATTGCGCCCCGAAGCCGGAGAGCACCGTCCACACGCTCTTGCCGAGGATCTGCAGGTCGAGCCACGGCGACATCAACTTCACGTAGTAGAGGTCGTACGTCAGCTTCTCGACCGTGTCGGCCTGGTCGTCGGCATATCCGTAGTTGACCTGAGCCCAGCCGGTCACGCCCGGGCGGATGAGATGCCGGTAGCGGTAGAAGGGAATGCCGGCGGCGAACTGCTCGACGAAAGCGGGCTGCTCCGGGCGGGGGCCGACGAGGCTCAGGTCGCCCTTGAGGACGTTGAACAGCTGCGGCAGCTCGTCGAGCCGGATCTTGCGGAGGAGGCGGCCGGCACGGGTCAGCCTGGAGTCGCCGACGACCGTGAATTGCGGCCCGTCGGCGTCGGCGTCCTCGACCATCGTGCGGAACTTGTACAGCGTGAACGTCTCTCCCCCGCGGCCGACCCGCTCCTGCCGGAAGATCGCCGGGCCCTTCGAGTCGACTCGAACGAGAAGCCAGATGAGGCCGCACAGGAAGAGCCACAGGGGGGAGGTGACGAGCACGAACGTGACGTCCAGCACCCGCTTGACCGGGGCGTAGCTGTTCCGCGAGACCGGAGCCGTCAGCTCCCAACCCTCGGCGAGGTGGACGATCGGAAGCCGCCCGGTGTGCTCCTCGTACACGTTGCCGAGTGCCCGCACCGGAAATCCCGCCAGGTTCCATGACGAGACGTAGCGCGCCATCTCCTCCGAGAGAACGGGACGCAGGTCGAGCGTCAGGGTCACGCCCGGCGGCGGGTGCTCGGTCGGAGGATCTCCGGACGGGTCGTAGACGGCCATCACGTCTGCGTGTTGCGTGCTGCGCATGTCGTCGACGAGGCCTTTCTCCGAGGAGATGAGGATCATCCGCTCGGTCCACGGCTTGCGTCGGCGCAGCGCCCTGTGCGCCAGCGCCCCGACGAGGAACACGCCCATCGTCTCGAAGAGGAAGGGCCTCGACCAATAGACCCGGAAGAGGACGAGACCGACTGCGACGGTGGCAACCGCGGTGGTCGTGATCGCCACGGCGCGGCCATAGGAGGGACGAGGCACTCCGAGGACCGAGGCCCGGGCACTCAGGTACGAGCCGAGCACGACCCCGCCGGCGGTGAGGCCGATCAGGGGCCAAATGGAGGCACCCGGCCGCGCTCCCCACGGGAGTGGCGTGTCGAAGGTGACCAGCGAGGCGGCGACCATGCCAGATGCCAGGACGACCAGATCACTCGCCAGCACAGAAAGAAGGAATCTCCTGCGCATGAGCAAGCGGAAGCATACCCGCACGCCGCAGGAAAGAGACTGCACGGCGGCGCCGCCGGGCTGGCGCCTGGTGAGAGAGAAGGCATCGGACCGGGGCGACTACGCTCCCGGCCCGATGCCTTCAGCTTCGTTCAGCCACGCGGCGTCCGTGAGCGCCTCCGTCGAGGTGGTGTGGGCGACCCTCCAGGAAGCCGAGACGTGGGAGCTCATCGGGCCGCTGCAGAACGTGTGGGACGCCGAGCACGATGCGCACGGACGTCTCTTGAGGTATCGGTGGAGCGCCGTCGTCGGTCCGACGACGTATCGGGGGACGAGCGTGGTCACCGAGTCGCAGCGGCCGACCGTGATGGCCCTCGCCCTCGACTCGAGCGAGGTGGCCGGCGTGCTCACCACCAGACTCGCCATGGCCGATCGCAACACCAGCCTCGACGTGTCGCTCGCCATCACGTCGAAGGGTCCGCTCGCCTCGCTGTTCTTCCCGGTGGTGGCGGCCGCCATCGGCAACGGCCTGCCCCAACAGGTCGACGCCTTCGCGGCGTCGTTCGAGCAATGAGGGCCCCGGCCGGCGGTGACCGTTCCCGACGAACACCACCTCGGCGTGCCCTACGAGCTCACGACTCGCACCCGGATTCGTTCTCGCCGTTGCAGGAGTCCGTCCCCGACCCGCCCACCAGGGTGTCCGTGCCACGGCCGCCGACGAGGGTGTCGTTGCCACCCTGCCCGCGCAGCGTGTCGGCGCCCGCCTGACCACGCAGGGTGTCGCCCCCGCCGCCCCCGGCGATGGTGTCCATGCCGTCACCGCCGTCGAAGGCGTCTCGTCCCGAGTTGCCGTTCATCTCGTCGTTGCCCACTCCACCGTCGCCGACGTCGTCGCCACCGCCACCCGCGATCTCGTCGTTGCCGCTGCCGCCGTCGAGCGTGTCGTTGCCGCCGCCGCCTTTCAGCGTGTCCTTGCCGCTCCCTCCGTCGAGGTCGTCCTTGCCGCCGGACCCGATCAACGTGTCGGCGCCGCCCTTGCCGTCGAGGGTGTCGTTGCCACCCATGCCGCGCAGCACGTTGGCGCCACCGTCACCCTTCAGGGTGTCCTTGAAGGGTGATCCGTCGACGTTCTCGATGGACGCCAGAGTGTCCGAGCCCTGGTTCCCTGTGCCATTGGCGAGGTTGACGGTGACGCCGGCGGCGGCACCGGAGTAGTCGGCGGTGTCGACGCCGCTGCCGCCCATCAGGTTGTCGTCATCGTCGTCTCCCGCAAGGGTGTCCTTGCCCTTCTGGCCGAAGATCCTGTCGTTCCCGTTGCCGCCGTTGCCGACGTCGTTCCCGTTGCCGAGGCAGATGACGTCGTTGCCACCCTTGCCGTTGACGATGTCGGCACCGCCCAGAGACACGATGACGTCCTTGGCGGACGTTCCGTCGATCACATCCGGGCCGTCCGTTCCGATGATCGTCGCCGCCTGCCCGTCGCACTCGAGGTCGGGGAGGTTGGACAGAGCGTCCACCGCGTCGACCAACCCGTAGCCGCTGAGGTTGTCCACCCCGTTCGTCTCGATGTCGATGGCGGTGTTCTGGAGCTGGAAGTAGACACCGGCCGGCGTGAAGTCCGGGGCGCGGTCGAGGAGGAGCGCAGCCACGGCGGCCGCATGGGGCGCCGCCGCCGACGTCCCGAAGAAGTTCGGGAAGGCGTCGGCGTCGAACCCGATGTCGGATCCGAAGAACGTGGTGTTCGTGCCGTCGGCGGCCGCGATCTCCGGCTTGTGCCGCAACTCCGGACCGCCCGGAATGGTGTTGCCGCTGCCGTCGAAGTAGATGGGGATGTTGCCTCCGAGCGACGAGAAGGGCTCGACGTTCGTTTGATTGTTGGGTGGGTCCACGGTCGGGTCGTCGATCTCACCGTAGAAGACGGCCGCCACCGACCGAGCGTCCTTGGCCACGGCGTGGCCGTACTGCTGGGCGTCGGTGAAGATGTCGCCCTCGAAGCCGAGCGAGGTGATGCTCGACGTGAGGCCGTAGGTGGCGATGCGGAAGTAGTTGCCACCGCCGGCGGCGCTGCAGAAGCGGTCGACGACGACGAAGACGTCCTGCTGCGATCCGGTCGTGTTCTGGTAGCTCAACCCCTCGAGGGGATCGCCGGCCTGCGTCCCGGCAGCGATCCCGCAGCCCTGGGCGCCGGCGCTGGCCGCCAGGAGATTGGCGGCTGGATCGGCGGCATCGAGGAGGTAGATGTCGAAGTCGTTGATGGCGCCGTCCCCGAGCGTGCCGTCGAACGGGTCGTTCCACTGCATGATCATCAGAACGCCTTCGCCGGGGTCGAGCCTGACCCGGGCGAAACGGTCGTTCCCGCCGAAGTCGTGACGACGGTCACCGAAGTCCTCGTAGGAGTCGGTGACCCCGAACGTGCCCTGGTTGCCGGCAGACGAGAAGTACGGGACACCGGCGTCGGCCGCCGCTTGGGCCGCCTGGGCGACGACGCCGTCCTGGAACATCGGCTCGGCGAAGTAGATCACGTCGTCGACGATGACGTTCGATCCGCAGTCGACGAGATCGGTGATTCCCTGGGCGAAGTCGGCCTCGCTGATGAAGGCGGTCCGGAAGCTCAGGTCGGCGCCCGGGGCCAGGTCGGAGATCAGCTCGGCCATGCCGCGACCCTCGTCGCTGCCGGCGGTGTCCTGGATGACCCGAACCGAGGCGGGGACGTCACCCGAGGTCTGGGAAGACGTGCCGCTGACCGTCCGGTTGCAGCCGCTGCCATTGACCGTGCCCGTCCCGGCGCCGTCGAACGAATCGGACAGAATCCCGATGTCCACGCCCGTGCCGTCGACGCCGAACTGGGAGCGGGCCTGGGCCGCCCGCATCGAGTCGTCGGCCTGGTTCTCGACCGACCCGGTCGCCGTCGTCGCCCCGTACATGGGGTGGATCGTCGCAAGGCCCTCGAGCTCGACGAGGTCGGCGATGCCGTCAAGGGCAATCGCTCCGTTCAGGAACCCGACGTCGAGGTGGGCCCCCGTCACCTGCAGTCCGGCAGCTTCGGCGGCGGCGACGGTCGCCGCATCCAACCTGTCGAATCTCAGCTCGACCTCAACGAGGCTGTCGACGAACGTGACGATGGGGACTTCCGCTTGGATCGCGGCGGTATCGGTGCCCTCCGCCGCCAGATCCATGGCGGCGACCAGGTGGCTCGACACGCTCACTCCCTGGGAGGTTCCCACGACCGATTTGACGGGTTCCTGCCGCCTGGTCGCCGCGGGAGCTGCGACCCACCCGGCGCTGACGAGCGTCAGTACTGACACGAACACGAATAGGCGGCGCATGTGGACTTCCCCTCACGAGATCATCGCCAGCCGAGCATACGCGATCGGGTCAGCCCGTTGTCGCTCCGAGCGCCGCCGCGATCGAGACGACGGAGTCCAAGTCGGCGAGATCCAGGAGGCCGCTGGGCGAGATCGACCCGGTCAGCAACCGCAGGTCCGGGTAGTCGCCCGTGATGTGCAGACCTACCGCCACGGCGGCGGCGCGCTCGACGTCGGTGAGATCGTCGAAGGTGACCTCGATCATGACCCCGCCGTCGTCGAATCTGAGCTCGGGGAGCTCGGCCGCGATCTCATCGATGCCCATGCCGGCCTCGGCCAAGTGAAGGGCCTGGATGAGACGCGACGCCAGCTTTGCCTCGGACCCGGTCGGCTTGTCCACACGTGAGTCGTCCGACGGCAAGGTCTGCGGTGGAGCGGCCGTGGTCGTGCTCGTCGATGTCGAGTCGGTCGCAACGGGGTCGGCTGCACCGCATGCAGCCAGGATGATCGCCATCACCACGAGTGAGCGCTTCATGACATCCCTGAGACGCCGACACTGCGACCGCACGTTCCCGAGATGGCTGTCGGAGCGGTGGATCGACCCCCGGCGACGACGCCCAGAGCGGAGTCCGTCCCCGCTACGTCGACTCGTCCGCCGCCGCCTGCAACTCGACGGCCACCTTGAGCGCCTCCTCGCGACTCTCGCTGATCTCGGCACGGTCGGTCAGCAGCGTCACCTGGTTGTGGAAGATCTGGAGGAAACCGCCATGGATCCCGACGGTCGTCCGCGAGGCGTCCCGTCCCTGGATCTCGACCACCCCGGTTGCCAGCGCAGCCATCGTCGGCTCGTGGTCCCGCAGCACCCCCATCTCGCCTTCTGTGGTCCTCGCCAGCAGGAAGTCGGCCTCGCCCGTCCACACGACGGCCTCCGGCGTCACGACGTCGACGTCGAAGTACGGATGCTCCGCCATCAGGACGCCTCGATCTGCTTGGCTTTTGCGACGGCGTCCTCGGCGCCCCCCACCATGTAGAAGGCCTGCTCAGGGAGATGGTCGAGCTCTCCGTCGATGATCTGCTTGAACGACGAGATCGTCTCGTCGAGCGGTGTGTAGATGCCCTCCTGGCCGGTGAACTGGGCGGCGACGAACATTGGCTGGGCGAGGAAGCGCTGGATGCGGCGGGCCCGCCCGACGATGAGGCGGTCCTCCTCGGACAGCTCGTCGATCCCGAGGATGGCGATGATGTCCTGGAGGTCCTTGTAGCGCTGCAGGATCTGCTGCACCTGGGTGGCGACCGCGTAGTGGTCCTCGCCGACGATCTGCGGGTCGAGTGCCCGGCTCGTCGAGTCGAGAGGGTCGACGGCCGGGTAGATGCCGAGGGCGGTGAGCGGCCTGGAGAGGACCGTGGTGGCGTCGAGGTGGGCGAACGCCGTGTGCGGCGCTGGGTCGGTGATGTCGTCGGCCGGGACGTAGATCGCCTGCAGGGAGGTGATCGACCGGCCGCGCAGCGACGTGATGCGCTCCTGGAGGAACCCCATCTCTCCGGCCAGCGTGGGCTGGTAGCCGACCGCCGAAGGCATCCGACCGAGCAGGGTGGAGACCTCGGACCCCGCCTGGGTGAAGCGGAAGATGTTGTCGATGAACAACAGCACGTCCTGGCGTTGCACGTCACGGAAGTACTCGGCCATGGTGAGCGCCGACAGGGCGACACGGAGGCGCACGCCTGGGGGTTCGTCCATCTGGCCGAAGACGAGGGCGGCTCGCTCGATGACGCCGGACTCGGTCATCTCGAGGAACAGGTCGTTGCCCTCGCGGGTCCTCTCCCCGACCCCGGCGAACACCGATACGCCACCGTGCTGCTCGGCCACCCGGCGGATCATCTCCTGGATGAGCACCGTCTTGCCGACGCCCGCCCCGCCGAACAGGCCGATCTTGCCTCCCTGGAGGTAGGGGCAGACGAGGTCGAGTACCTTGATGCCGGTCTCGAACACCGTCTTCTGCGGCTCGACGTCTTCATACGCCGGCGGGTCGCGGTGGATCGGCCACCAGTCGCCGGTGAACTCGACGTCCGGGGCGTCGAGCGACTTCCCCCACACGTTGAAGATGTGGCCGAGCGTCTGGTCGCCGACGGGCACAGAGATCGGAGCACCCGTGTTGCGGACCTCGGCTCCCCTCACCAGGCCGTCGGTGGGAGCGAGGGCGATGGCACGGACCCGGTTGTGGCCGAGGTGCTGGGCCGTCTCGCACAGCACGGTGTTCGCCTCGCCGAGCAGCTCGTAGTCGACCTCGAGGGCGAAGTTGATCTCGGGAAGGGCGTCGGGAGGGAACTCCACGTCGATGACGGGGCCGGACACCTTGACGATGCGCCCGGTCGCGAGGCTTTGCGCTGTTGTTGTCACTGTCATGCTCCGTTGTCGCTCGAGAGTCGTGCTCGTAGAACCGTCTTCATCCGGAGAGCGCCTCTGCGCCTCCGACGATCTCGGAGATCTCAGTGGTGATCTCCGCCTGGCGAGCCTGGTTGGCCTGGCGTGTCAGGAGCCTCGTCAGCTCTTCCGCGTTCTCGGTCGCTGCCTTCATCGCTCTGCGGCGCGCCGCATGCTCGGATGCCGAAGCCTCGAGGAGGATGCCGAACACGGTTCCCTCGAGGTACCGAGGGAGCAAGCGGGTGAGGATCTCCTCCGGCGATGGCTCGAACGTGTACCCGCTGCCCGTGGTCGCCGCCTCCATGTCCGGCGGCTCGATCGGGAGCAGCGGCCAGAGGCCGGCGTTCTGCGTGAGCGCTGAGACGAAGCGGGTCGTGAACACCTCGACGGAGTCGATGACGCCTTCCTCGTAGTCGTTGAGCAGGACGTTGGCGATCGCCCTGGCGTCCCCGTACCCCGGCGTATCCGTGACGCCGAGGAATGACTGCTCCAGTACGTACTTCCGATAGCGGAAGTAGCCCTGCGCCTTCTTGCCGATCGCATACAGCCGCGTCTGGAGCCCGTCGGCTCTGTGGGCCGCCATCGCCCGCTCGGCGAGACGGATCACCGATGCGTTGTACCCGCCCGCCAGGCCTCTGTCCGACGTGACGACGAGGACGCCGACCGTGCGAACCTCCCTGCGCTCGAGCATCGGATGACGCAGGCCACCCGAGGCGGCCGCGATGTTCCTGATGACGTCCGCCATCTTCTGGGTGTACGGCTTCGACTGGGCGACCCGCACCTGGGCCTTGGCGATCCGCGATGTGGCGATCAGCTCCATGGCACGGGTGATCTTCATCGTGGACTGGACGCTGCGAATGCGCCTCCGGATCTGGCGAACCTCGGCAGATGCCATCGGCTACTCCCCGGCCTCCCCGTCCGGCACCTCGGACGGTTCCTCGTCCGAGCCGGCCTCCGCCACGTCGTGGGTCGGCGCCACGGCCGCCGGAGCAGCGGTCTCGCCCCGGCCGGTCGCCTTGAACGTATCGATGGCGCTGCGCAACTCGTCCTCCGGCAACTCGCCGGTGTCACGGATCGACGCCAGCAACCCCGGGTGGCGTGACTCCAAGAACCCGCGCAACTCGTGCTCGAACTCCCTGATCTGCTTGACCGGGACGTCGTCCATGTAGCCCTCGGTGACCGCGAAGATCGCAGCCACCTGCCCCTCCACGGGTACCGGGGCGAACTGGCCCTGTTTCAAGGTCTCGACGACCCGCCGGCCGCGCTCGAGCTGGGCCAGCGACGCCGAGTCGAGCTCCGAGCCGAACTCGGCGAAGGCTTCGAGCTCGCGAAACTGGGCGAGGTTGAGGCGCAGCGGACCGGCGATCTTCTTCATCGCCTTGATCTGGGCGTTGCCGCCGACCCGGGACACCGAGATGCCGGCGTTGATGGCGGGCCGGATGCCGGAGAAGAAGAGATCGGACTCGAGGAAGATCTGCCCGTCCGTGATGGAGATGACGTTCGTCGGGATGTACGCCGAGATGTCGTTCGCTTTGGTCTCGATGATCGGCAGCGCCGTCAATGAGCCCGCTCCCAGCTCGTCGGAGAGCTTGGCGGCGCGTTCGAGCAGCCGGCTGTGGAGGTAGAAGACGTCACCCGGGTACGCCTCACGCCCCGGAGGGCGGCGCAGCAGGAGCGAGATCTCCCGGTACGCCACGGCCTGCTTGGACAGGTCGTCGAAGATGACGAGGGCGTGCTCGCCCTTGTACATCCAATACTGGCCGATGGCGGAGCCGGCGTACGGGGCGTACATCTGGAGCGCTGCCGCCGTCGAGGCGGGGGCGCTCACGATCACGGTGTACGCCATGGCCCCGACCGCATCGAGTGCCGACTGCACCTCGGCAACGGTCGACGCCTTCTGGCCGATCGCCACGTAGACGCACTTCACGTTCTCGGTCGCCTGGTTGATGATCGTGTCGACGACGATCGCCGTCTTGCCCGTCTGACGGTCGCCGATGATGAGCTGGCGCTGGCCGCGTCCGATCGGAATCATGGCGTCGATCGCCTTGATGCCGGTCTGCAACGGCTCATGGACGGGCTGTCGCTCCACCACCGACGGCGCCTGCGTCTCGAGCAGGCGTGTCTCGGTGGCTTCGATGGGCCCCTTGCCGTCGACTGGGTTGCCGAGCGGGTCGATCACCCGGCCGAGCAGCGCGTCGCCGACGGGAACCGACAGCACCCGCCCCGTCGCCCGTACCTCGTCGCCCTCCTCGATCGTCGAGGAGTCGCCCATGAGCACCGCTCCGATCGAATCCTCGTCGAGGTTGAGGGCGACGCCGATCATCCCACCGGGGAACTCGAGGAGCTCGGAGGCCATGGCGCCGGGCAGGCCGACGACGCGTGCGACGCCGTCGCCGACCGAGGTCACGTAGCCGATCATCTCCTGCTCGAGGCGAGGAGACCAACCCTCCAGATTCTTGCGGAGCGCTTCGGTGATGTCGCCGAGTACCAATTCAGCCATTCGCTATCCCCATGCCTCTCTCAGATCCTGCAGGCGGCTGCGGACCGACCCGTCGATCACCATGTCACCGACCTTCGTGACGATGCCGCCGACGAGGGACGGGTCGACGATCACGTTGGCTCTGATGCGCTTCCCCGTCATCGCCGCCAGGGTCTCCTCGAGGCGTCCGACCGTCGCAGCGTCGAGGTCGACGGCTGAGCGCACCTCGGCCACGGTGAGCCGCTCGCTCTCGGCGGCGAGATCGACTGCCCGCTTGGCGATGCGGTTGAGGTCGGAGGTGCGCCCGGCGCCGACGAGCAGAGTGACGAGTGCGATGGACGCTCTGGAGGCCCGGCCATCGAGCACGTCCGTCAGCACGGCTTGCTTGCGCTCGACGGGCACCCGCGGGTCGGCGAGCGTGTCGTGCAGCTCGGCGGAGCCCTCGACGGCGCGGGCGATCTTGTACAGCTCGTCCGTGATCCCGTCCGGGTTGCCCTCCGCACGACCGACGTCGAGCACGGCGGAGGCGTACCCGTCGATGACGCCGGAGTCGGTGATCCCGTCCATCAGTTCTTGGTGCTCCCCAGCTCCTCGATGTAGCGGTCGACGAGGGCCTGCTGGGCGTCACGATCGAGGCTCGATCCGACCACCTTCTCGGCCACGTCGAGGGACAAGCTCGCCACCTCGCGGCGGATGGCCGCCTCGGCCCGCTCCCGCTCCCCTGCCAGGTCGGCCTGGGCGCGTTGCTTGATCGCCGTTGCCTCCTGCTCGGCCTTGGCGACGATGTCCGCCCGCACCTTCTCGGCCGACTGGCGGGCCTCTTCGACGATCCGGTTGGCCTCTTGGCGGGCACCGGCGAGCTGCGCCTGATAGTCGGAGAGCAGGGACTGCGCCTCGAGCTTGGCCTTGTCGGCCGCCGCCAGATCAGACCGGATGGCGGCTTGGCGCGCCTCGAGGATTCGGTTCACGGCAGGCAAGACCCGCTGGCGCACGACGATGAAGATGATGACCGCGGCGATGACCCCGGCGATCAGCTCCGACGTCTCGGGACGAAGCAGGTCGATGCCTCCGCCCTCCTCGGCCTCTTCGGCCGCAAGGATGAGCCCGGTTGACAGGAAGAACATCGCTGCCTCCTAGGCGATGAAGAAGAGCACGAAGCCGAGGAGCGCCAACGCCTCTGTGAAGGCGATGCCGAGGAACATCGTGGTCCTGGCGACACCAGCCGCCTCCGGCTGCCGCGCCATGGCTTGGATGGCGTTGCCCGCCACGATGCCGATGCCGATGCCCGGCCCGATGGCGGCAAGCCCGTAGCCGACGAGAGCGAGCGGTCCGCTCAGGTTGTCGATGTTGCCGCTCACCCCCTCGGCTGCCTGGGCAAGGATCGTCTGCACTGCGAGGAGTGCCTGCATCCGCTGTTTCCTTTCTCTTTTCTACAACCGTGTCCGGGTGCCGCTCAATGCTCCGGGTGCACCGAAGACTGGACGTACACCGCTGAGAGCAACGTGAAGATGTATGCCTGGAGGACGGCGACGACGATCTCGAAGACGAAGATGCCGAGCCCGAAGACGAACCACAGGATGCCGATGCCGGCCCTGACCCCGATGTCGCCGACGCTGCTCATGAAGATCCAGCCGGACACGAGCAGCAGGGTCAGCATGAGGTGGCCCGCCACCATGTTGGCGAAGAGTCGAACCGCCAGCGTGATGGGGCGCAGCGCGAACACTGACACGAACTCGATGAGGCCGACGAGCCACCGCAGGCCGATCGGCACGCTGCGGGGCCAGACGAGATCACCGACGTACCGAAGACCGTTCTTGGAGAAGCCGACCACCACGAAGATGACGTAGGTGACGAGTGAGAGAAAGAGCGGGATGGCCATGCGGGAATTGATCGGGAAGTTCACGAACGGCGTCACCTCGAAGAGGTTGCCCACGAGGATGAACGTGAAGATCGTGAGGAGGTACGGGGCGTACTTGGCGCCCTCCGGCCCGATGATCCCGAGCGCGATGTCGTTGCGGACGAATTGGACGAGTGACTCGACCATCAGGCCGAACTTCGTCGGCACGAGTTGTTGCCTGCGCAGCCCGAAGTAGAAGAGTGCCAGTACCACGAGCATCGCCAGGAAGATGAGGAAGACGGTGCGCGTGAAGTGGAACGGGCCGATGGAGAAGAGCGCCCTCTTGAACTCGAACAGCTCGAGGACGTCGGCGGGGGCGCATATCACCTCACCCGTCGTATCGCACTCGCTGGTGGCCAGGATCAGTTCCACTCGAGCTCCCTCTCCGCGCCGCGCACCACGGCCCACGCCTCCCACGTCAGCAGTGTCAGATATGCGACGACTGCTGCGATGCCCATCGCCGGGCGGTCGACCTCGAACACGGCGGCCAAGAGCAGCATCGTGAGTGTGATGAGGCCAAGCCGCACCAAGAAGCCGAGCAAGGCGGCCGCATGATAGACCCGGAGGGACACCGTCGCCGCCTTCGACAGGACGGCCCCTGCGAGCAGGAAGTTGGCGACCACGACCGTGACGCCGACGGCGGCGGACACGGCGCCGGCGCCGCCCCGTAACAGGAGGGCGCCGCCTACGACCGCCGGAGCGACGACGACGGCGCGGCGAACCGTCTCCCAGGCGAGGATGGACTCCACCGGTGTCTGCAGAGGGCTCGGCGAGCGGTAGGCCCGTTCGATCGACTCCGCCTCGTCCGGGCCGCCGCCGGCCCACGCCTTCCGACTCATGTTTCGCCGTCTCCTGTCGGGTCGGTCGCCCCGGCCGGCCTCGGAAGGGTGCGCGCTTCCGGGTTGATCTGCCGTGCGGACTCCATCATCCGCCAGAAGCCGACGGCCACGCCGGCGATGATCATCACCACCGTGAGCCACGGGTCGGTGCCGAGCGCCTTGTCTGCGAGGAAGCCGATCAGCAACCCTGCGAGTATCGAACCGAGGAAGTCGCCACCGGCCGACCACTCGCCGACGACAGATGCACTGCCGTTCCTCCGTCGGTTCTCCGGATGGTCGCTCACGGTCCCTCGATGCTACCGGCAATGATTGTGATTAGTTTCACAAGCGGCTGATGCGACTGTACAACAAGGCCGGGGGGTGCCGCAACCCTGTCACACGTGTCCGGGGAAGCCCGCCGGGTACGACGGGAACGTCGCAGCCAGCTCGGCCACCTGCTCGGCGAGCTGCTTGAGGGCGATCTCGTCCTCCCGCTTGCGGAAGATCTCCACCATGAGGCTGCCGAGCGTCGTCATCTGCTCCTGCTTCATGCCGGCGGTGGTGACAGATGGTGTCCCGATCCTGACCCCTGACGTGATGAACGGCGAGCGCGGGTCGAACGGGATCGAGTTGCGATTCAGCGTGATCCCGAGCGAGTCGAGCAGACGGGCGGCGTCCTTGCCGGTGAGGTCCTCGTCGACCGATCTCAGGTCTATCGAGAACATGTGGTTCTCGGTTCCTCCGCTGACGATGCGGGCGCCCTCCTCGGCGATCGTGTCGGCGAGGACGGCGGCGTTGCGCACGATCTGATTGGCGTAGGCCTCGAAGTCCGGCTTCGCCGCCAGCTCGAAGCACAAGGCCTTGGCTGCGATCTGG
>Ga0256865_1000300_pt1 | contig 17237 bp, 17 predicted proteins | sample RVTome_14_FD_187337 | JGI IMG/M metagenome (GOLD analysis project Ga0256865, IMG submission 187337) | Soil microbial communities from uranium-contaminated site in the Upper Colorado River Basin, Wyoming, United States - RVT145D125 HiSeq ... | reverse complement strand
CTTCGAAGGTGAAGCTCTGCTCCTGCTCCCGCAGCTGCAGCACCCGCGTCGTTCCGGCGGCCGCGTCCTCTCCGGCGAGGCGGAGCGGCAGGTCGCACCCGTCCCGCCCGAGCAGCCCCACCGCCACCGGGATGTGGAAGGGCTCCTTGCGCTCCTGCCCCGGAGTCGGCGCGGTCTGCTGAGAGAGGGTCAGGGTGTAGCTGCGGCTGGCCTGGTCCCAGGTGCCGCCGGCGGTGAGCACCGGCGTGCCGGCCTGGGCGTACCAGCGCTTGAACTGCTCCAGGTCGGCGCCGCCCGCGTCGGCCATCGCCGCCACGAAGTCATCCACCGTCACCGCCTGGCCGTCGTGGCGCTGAAAGTAGAGCTCCAGCCCCTTGCGGAAACCGGCGGCGCCGAGTAGCGCGTGCTGCATGCGGATCACCTCGGCCCCCTTGTTGTAGACGGTCATGGTGTAGAAGTTGTTGATCTCCTGGTAGGAGTCAGGGCGCACCGGGTGGGCCAGGGGGCCGGCGTCCTCGGGGAACTGGCCGTTGCGCAGCACCCGCACGTCCTGGATGCGCTTGACCGCCCGGCTGGTCATGTCGGCGGAGAACTCCTGGTCGCGGAAGACCGTCAGCCCCTCCTTGAGGGAGAGCTGGAACCAGTCGCGGCAGGTCACCCGGTTGCCGGTCCAGTTGTGGAAGTACTCGTGGCCGATCACTCCCTCGATCCCCTGGTAGTCGGCGTCGGTGGCGGTCTCCGGCAGGGCGAGGACGTACTTGGAGTTGAAGACGTTGAGCCCCTTGTTCTCCATCGCCCCCATGTTGAAGTCGTCGACCGCCACCACCATGTAGATGTCGAGGTCGTACTCCAGACCGAAGGTCGCCTCGTCCCAGGCCATCGCCTTTTTCAGGCTCTCCACGGCGTGGGCGCACTTGTCGCGGTTGCGCTCCTCGACGTAGAAGCGCAGCGCCACCTCGCGCCCGGAGCGGGTGACGAAGAGATCCTCGATGCAGACCAGCTCCCCGGCGACAAGGGCGAAGAGGTAGGAGGGTTTCGGGAAAGGATCCTCCCAGGTGACGAAGTGGCGGCCGTCCTCCAGTGTCCCCTGCGCCACCGGGTTGCCGTTGGAGAGCAGCACCGGGTAGCGCGACCGGTCGCCGGCGACGGTGGTGGTGAAGCGCGCCATGACGTCGGGGCGGTCGGGGTAGTAGGTGATGCGCCGGAACCCCTCCGACTCGCACTGGGTGCAGAAGTTGCCGCTCGAGACGTAGAGCCCCTCCAGGGCGGTGTTGGCCGCCGGGCGGATGGCAGTCGTTACCGCCAGCTCGCAGCGCTCGGGGATCCCGTCGATGGTCAGGCTCTCGGCGTCGACCCGGAACCGGTCGGCGGCCAGCGGCTTGCCGTCGAGCTCGATGCCGAGCAGCTCCAGCTCCTGGCCGTCGAGGACCAGCGGCGCTGCTGCGGCCGCCGCCGGGTTGCGGCGCAGCTGCAGGCGGGAGCGGACCACGGTGCGCTCCGGGTCGAGGTCGAAGTGCAGTCCGATGGCGTCGACCAGGTAGGGGGGAGGGGTATAGTCCTTGCGGTAGATGGTGCGGGGGGTGGTCATGCCAAACTCCCGGGTTGGAGGTTTCGGGTATCAGGATAAAGGAGAATGAAAAAGGACCGGAGAACCATAGCGGATGGGCGGAGCGCTGTAAAGGGGGATGGCAAACGCGTCGCGCCCTGCGCTAGCCTGAAGGCGGGACCGATTCGGGAAGACAGCGATGGACGCTCTGGCCAGGCTCGCGGGACAGAAAATCCTTGCGGCGACCCGATGGTTTAGCAGTTCTTTGCCCCAGCCTGAAAACCTTTACTTCGCCGGTCCCGGCCGGCCGCCGGGTTACTTTCCTTGCTCGTCCAAGGAAAGTAACCAAAGGAAGGACGTTCGCCTGGCGGCGGACACTTCTGTCGCGGAGAGTTGGCTGCTTCTACCAACGTTACCGCAACTGAGAGCCGGTACGTCTCCGTAGGGCCCTCTTGCGAGCCGAAGTGGATCGTTCAGCAGGGTTGCGCGGCTGTTGCAGACACCGGCGCTGCTGGTTCGAGAAACCTAGCCTCGCGACAGGGCCTGCGACAGCCCGGCAAGGGTTTCCTCGCAGGGACGCACTGCAAAAGTCGACTTCACCACCAACCGCAGAAACCTCCAGTCGACTGCGCCAGAAGTGCCCGCCGCCAGGCGAAAGCCGATTTTTGCTTACTTTTTGGCGGCCTGCAAAAAGTAAGGCGTCTGGCGGGACGCGACCCGCCGGTTTTGCCATTAAACCTTAGCCAGGTCAGAGTCACCAACTTGCTCCCCCCAAAAATCGGCAACCTCCCGCAAAATACTGCCGGAAACCAGCTCCGTCGCCTCCACCTCGAACCAGTCGGACGGCATCGACCGGGCATACCCCAGCTCGATAAACCGGCTGTCCATCAGGACGATCAACCCGCGGTCGGTCTCGGAGCGGATGACTCGGCCGGCCGCTTGGACCGCCTTGGCCATGGCCGGGATCACGTAGGCATAATCGAAGCCGGCGCCGTACTGCCGCTGATAGTATCCCTTCATCAGCTCCCGTTCGAGATCGTAGCTGGGCAGCGGCGGGCCGACCACGAAAGCGCCGATCACCGCCTCTCCCGCGTAGTCGACCCCCTCGGCGAAGGAGCCGCCCTGCACGGCAAAGACGATCGTCGGCAACTCCTGACTGCGCAGGGCCTCGACGATGGCCTCGACGGCGGCAGCCTTCATGCTCCGCTCCTGCCGCAGCACGGTGAAGCCTGCCGGAGGCCGGAAGAGAGCGGCCACCCGTTCGAGGAAGTCGAAGCTCGGCAGGAAGACGAAATAGTTGCCGTCGCGCAGGGCCGTGATCCGCGCGACGGCTTCGGCGATCCGGGCGTAGTTGCCCTCCCGCCGGCTGTAGCGCGTGGAGACCTGCGGGATGATCAGCAGCTTGCGCCGCTCTGCTGGGAAGGGACTGGCGAATTCCGCCGTCCGCACCCTTTCCGCAGCGAGGCCGGAGAGCCGCACGTAATAATCGAAGGGCTTCAGCGTGGCCGAGAACCCCACCACCTGCTCGTATTCGCCGTAGCAGTCCTTCAGCATCGCCGAGGCATCGCAGCAGGTGATCTTCACCGTGCCGCCGGTCGGATGCGGATGGTAGGTGGTGAAGAACTCCGGCCGGTCGGGATCGCCGGCGTAATCCAGGGCTTCGGTGAATTCGGACCAGTAGAAGCAGAGGCGCAGGACAACGTCCTTCTGCCGTATCTCCACGTCGGAATCGAGGTAGCGGGGCAAAAAGGCGCGCAGCCTCGCATCCTGTTCGAGAAAACGATCCCCGGGCGGATCGATCCGCATCGGCCCCGTTCTCTCCCCCTGCCGACAGGATGCAACGGCCTGGAGGCATCTGTCGAGCAGCTCCTCCGCCTCGCCCCGGAAGCGGGCGGGGAGGTCCCGGATCTCCGCGCGCATCCCCTCCAGGGTCACGGAGGAGAGGCTCGGCGAGTAGTAGTCCATGGCCCGGGCCGGGAGGTTGTGGGCTTCGTCGATCACCAGGCTGGGCTTTCCGGCCTGGTCGACGCCGAGGTCCCGCACGCGGCCGAGCGCCGAACGCGGCGCGAAGACGTAGTTGTAGTCGCAGATGACGACATCCGCCTCCCGGGCTCCCTCCAGCTGCAGCTCGAAGGGGCAGACCTGGTACTTCTCCCCCAGGTCACGGAAGACGCGGGCCTGCAACGTCCTCTTTTTTGCCAGGATACCGGGAAGGCCGTGCGCCTGGAGCTTCGCGTAGTAATCGCGGGCATACTCGCAGTAGTCGGGGCTGCACAGCGGCTCGTTCTTGAAGCAGATCTTGGCCTTGGCGGTGAGCGAGAGGGATTTGAGGCGGGCGCCCGTCTGCTGAAAACGGCTGACCGCGTCCTCGGCCACCGAGTGCTGGCTGTTCTTCGGCGTGACGTAGACCGTTTTCTGGCCCCGGCCCAGCGCTTCTCTGAGCACGGGATGGAGGACGCCGACCGTTTTGCCGAGCCCGGTGGGAGCCTGGACGAGCACCGGCCTGCCCTCGGTCATGCCCTGCTCGATCTCCTGCATGAGTTCAATCTGGCCGGGACGCTGGCTGGTGAAGGGAAACGCGAAGCGCGAAGCGACCTTCCGCCGCCGGGCGGCACGCTTCTCGGCCTGTCTCGCTTCGACCACGAGTTCGTCGAGACGGGAGTCCAGCCATTTTTCGTAGAGGGGGAGGTCGAGTGCGAGGTCGAGATCCTGGGATTCACCGCTACGGGAAGAGACGAGGTGGAAGGAGAGTGCGGGAAGGATGCCGTGTTCGCGCCGGTAGAAGTAGCCGTAGCTCAGCAGCTGCAGACCATAGGAATGCTCCATCGGGTGGTCCGCGAGCCGGCGGGCAAGCTCATGGATATTGAAACCGGACTTGATTTCCTCGATCCTCGGCGGGTCGTGCCGGAAGAGACCGTCCATCCTGCCATCGATCCGGAAGCGGTACCCCTGCCGATCGAACAGGCCGTTCACCGGCACTTCGGCCTGGTACAGGGGATCGGCCTTCGCCCTTTTCTTCTGGATGCGGAGGTGAATTTCCTGGCCGTCGGCGGCCGAGCGTCCATACCCCGAATGCGCTTCGATGCTGCCGGTGCGGGGGACCGGCAAGGCGAAATCGACCAGCGGGACGGTGATGAGTTTCGTCACAGCAACGGATTTTACCGCAGGTAATTGATGAACAGGGTCGCCGTGCCGAAGTAGATGAGGATGCCGGTGATGTCGTTGGCGGTCTGCACGAAGGGGCTGGAGGCGATCGCCGGGTCGATGCCGACCTTCTTGAAGAAGGAGGTGGCGAGCACCCCCATGGTGGCGGCGACGGTCATCGCGGTAACCATCGCCAGGCCGACCACCAACCCCAGGTAGGGGTTGTGATGCCAGCCGATGGCGACCAGTCCGACCACCACCCCGCAGACCGCTCCCATGATCATGCCGACCCGCAGTTCCTTGTAGAAGACCTGGCGCAGGGTGGAGAAGTCGATGCGGCCGGTGGCGAAGCCGCGCACGACGATGGTCGCCGACTGGCTGCCGACGTTTCCGCCCATACCGGTGATGACCGGGATGAAGGAGACCAGGACGATGATTTCCTGGAGGGTGGCCCTGAACAGCCACATCAGATAGCCGGTGATCACCCCGCCGAAGAGGTTGGTCACCAGCCAGGGCAGGCGCAGGCGGGCAATCTTGAACGCCCGAAAGCCGTAGAGATGCTCCTCCTCGCTGGCGCCGGCCATCTTGTAGATGTCCTCCGTCGCCTCCTGGCGCAGAACGTCGATGACGTCGTCAACGGTGATGATCCCCATCAGCTTGTTCCCCTCGTCGACAACGGGGATGGCGAGGATGTTGTACTTGGCCACCAACTGTGCCACCTCCTCCTGGTCCATGTCGGTGCGCACTCGGATGACGTCGGTGGTCATGATGTCTTTCAGGTGCGTGGACGGCGGCACCACGAGCAGCTGGCGCAAGGAGAGCACCCCCACCAAGTGGCCGTGCTCGTCGGTCACGTAGACGTAGAAGACCATTTCCACGTCCTCCGCCTGCTGCAGCGCCTCGATCGCCTCCTTGACGGTCATGTCCTCGCGCAGGGCGAAGACCTCCGTCGACATGATACCGCCGGCGGTGTCCTCCTCGTACTGCAGGAGCTGCTCGATCTCATCCGAGTGCTCGTCCTGCATGATGCCGAGAATCTCCGCGGCGAGCTCCTCGGGCATGTCGCGAATGATCTCGACGGCGTCGTCGTAGGGCATCTCCTGGAGAACGGCGGTGATGGTCTCCTTGTCGATCTGCTCCAGCAACTGGGCGCCGGTGGCGGGATCGAGCTCGGAGAGGACGTAGGCCGCCGTCTCGGTATCGTCGATCAGGTTGAAAAGGATGCGCTGTTCCTTGAGGTCGAGATAGCGGAACAGATGGGCAACGTCGGCCGGGTGCGACTTGGCGACGACCTTGGTGAGATTGGGGTAGGCGCCGCGGCGGATGAGCTTGCGGACCGTGTCGAGGAGCATCTGCAGCTTTTGATCCATGGGGCCTACTCCTGAACGGCGGTATGGGATGGCGAAACGCGTAAGCTTAACACCGGCCGCCGGAGGCTGTCAACGCCGAGCCAACCCAAGCCAGAACCCACCACCCTCTGCTTCTTCGCGCCCGGCCCCCAATTGGCTCGCATCATAAAAAGTGGCGCCGCCCCACAGTGACCTTGACTATGTCTCCCATTGCACTAATCTTTAGCCAGCGACATGATACCCCATGACATAAACTGAGTGGTCATGGGCAATAGGAAGAGCAAGCCCGACGAGGAGATTCATGCGAAACGTAACCGCCATTGTACTGAGCTTTGCGCTGGTCATGCTTGCTTCTCTTCCAGCCCCGGCTGCCGACCGACAGGAAATTTTTTCCCAAATCGGCAAAGTGAAGATCTTGGGGAATGGTCCTCACTATCTTGATTTGGCAGGAGGGCGGTTTGACGCCTTCGATGGGGACGATGCCTTGGCGGCCAACCTCGAATGGAGGTCCGGAAGGAAATACCATTTCATTGGCCCCGCCATCGGGCTCCTGGCCAACACCGATGGAGGAATTTTAGGGTATGGGGGCATCTATGCCGATTTCGCCATCGGACATATTGCCATAAACCTGTCATGGGGTGCCGGCGGCTACGAGCGGGGAGACAGCAGAGATCTCGGCGGCGTCTTTCAGTTCATCGAGAACTTGACGCTGGCCTACCAGTTTGAAAATGGATTGTGTGCTGGAGTCCGCTACCAACACATCTCCAATGCCGACTTGCATGACAAGAATCCTGGCAATGACTCGATTTTTCTCTCCCTCGCCTACCCGCTTTAAACTCCCATCGGCAATTCAATTTGCCAAAAGTGTAGACGCGACTACTGGGCGATCTTTGTCACCATCGCCGCCGAGCAGTTTTGCACCAACCTGCGCGCCTCGATCGCCGCGACCGTCCCCAACTTCGTGCGCGGCATGGTCGTGCCGATCACCCTGCTGTTCCAGTTCGCCCGCCGGCATTTCGGACTGCAGAGCGGGGTGGTGCTGGTCGGCGGAGTCTGCGTGCTGGTCGCCCTCTACGCCCTCTACCACCTGGAGGAGACGTTTCACAAGGATCTGGATTATTTCGAGCAGGCGTTGTGAGACGGTTTGGAGGCACCCAATTTAGGGTTATCTGGTTATCCACCATGCTTAAGCGTGGCATCATGTAGGCCGGGATAAGGCGTCAGCCGTTCCCGGCATGCTTCGATGCATTGCTGCTCTGTTGGGTTGCTTTAACTAGAATTAATCTAGATTGGATGGCATGTTTTGCTCAATGCAACCACCTATGTTTTTACATGTTTCCCACATATATTTTGTCCCGTCTGGTAGCGTACGGGAATGCATCCTTGAGGTAACCACCCATCTGCCATCTTGGAGGGAATAGGTGTGCCTGTGGGTCGATACCCCGGCGTACATACTAAAATCTTTGTCTTTATTTGCATCCTCTCGTAATGGATGTGTTGTTGTGAGATATTCTTGAACAGCAAATTCACAAATACCAGTGTATGTGGATATTAGTGAATTAGTTTTTTGCACATCAATTTTATGTGGCTTTGTCAAAATATATTTTCTTAACCGCCAACCTGATGGAACATACTTATTTTCAGGAATTCTTTCCTCAGATACTCTTGGTTCGTTGGTATAACTAGCCATGAACTCAGCAGTAGATTTTCTGAAACTTGCCACTACTTCTGCTGAATCCAAATCATTGGCGATGACCAATGTAGCAATTACAGTCAGGGAACAAACAAGAATAAAGATTTTTACAATAATTTTCATTTAACCCTCCTATTTTTAGTTTTTTTCTGCCAATACTGCTGCTTGATTTAATTGGCCTTTAATGACATCTTTTATTGCCTGATTGATATCATAAAATATTATATCAATACTGTCTATCAAGTCATCAAGTTTTACAAACACTACTTGCTGCAAGTATGGTGGAGTGCATTGTGGCCATACTTCCCAAACAATCTCTTTACCTGATACAATGTAATACTCAATGCTGTCTGGAAGCTTTATGAGTATTCTTTCTATATAGGGGTCTTCCTTATATTTTAATATCTTTCCAATCGTTGCTTTTATGACGGCTTTAGCCATGACATATTGTATGCCGTCTTTATTAAGAACTGGAAATGTATTGGAATATACCTTAACCAAGGCAACATCCAAGTGTGTAATTTTTTCGCGCATATTTATTCCTCATTTCTTAATTATGCATAACTCGTTATTGACCGATTAGAGACTAGCTTCTACATGTAATTGCATGCATTTATCTGTAGATACTTGCATATACAGGTGATGCCAACCGCATATATACTGGTAGATGCTTTTCCCTGTTTCTCCGATTTCACGCATCATCTACATGTATATGCTTTTTCAGTGGAGTGCCGGCAATGTTGCTGCACCTCACAAACCATCGGATTTCCAGGATGCCGTGCTTGCAATTTGGGGATTCACGAAAAAAACAGAACCGCCCGTCGGCGCGCAGCCGAGGCGGGCGGTTCTGTTAGTCATCTTCTTGAAAACTCCATCCTGACTTCCCTCTCCATCTGCCACCTCCCGAAGAAAAACGGCAGCTTATTGAAGCCTTTTAACGCCTGGATGTCAAGGGGGTGAGGGTTTTCATGCCGCGTTCTCCTTCGCCGCCTCCCGCTCCAGCACGTCGGCGATGAACTTGTTGAGCGATACCCCCTTCTGGGCCGCGGCTATGGCGATGCGCTGGTGGAGGGCGGGACCCACCCGGACGTTGAACGACCCCTTGAACGGCTTTTCCGGCGCCGTGCCCTGCTCCCGGCAGGTCTCCAGGTAGTCGTCGACCGCCTCCTCGAATGACCGGCGCAGGGAGTCGACATCCGTCCCCTCATAGCTCACCAGGGCGCGGATGAACTCCACCCGCCCGTAAAACACCCGGTCTTCGTCGCTGTAATGGACCGAGCCGTAATAATCCTTGTAGCGCATCATGTCCTTCATAAGAGTCCCTCTCCCCGGAGCAGCTCCAGGATCTGCTCCATCTGATAGCGCTTCAGCACGGCCGTCGGGTGCGGCTTGTGGAGGATGATGGGCGGCCGCGTGTCATGAACGAACTTGACACGTGAGCCGCCGGTCTTGCCGCCGACCGCCTCCCGGTAGCCGAACCCCACAAGCAGGGTCATCAGCTCCTGCCAGGTGAAATCCCTCGGCAGGGCACCGAATCTCTTAACCAGCTTATCGCGTTTGGTCATCCCCCCTCCTCTTAGGCAAATCTATCAGAAACAACAACCTCCTGCAACTAATGTTAGTTGCAATGGACCTCTATGGTGCCATGCATGAAATTTGCGCAATCTGGTTATCCACTTCACTAAAGTTGATCCAATGGCCCAGGGTTACCCACTGCTGGGGTGAAAGGCTGACAGACGGCAGCATCCAGGGAAGTTGCTTCCTCGCCAAGTTGCACCGGCGGTGTTCACCGGCACTGACCGTCGGCGGTACTACAGAACCGCGGCGACAGGAATGCCCCCGGCAGGGAAAGCCATTTTTTGCCTTCTTTTTGTTGACGCCTGGACAAAAAGTAGGGCGTCTGGCGGGACGCGACCCGCCGGTTTTGCCGTTGAGCCAAAACCAGAACGAAAGCACAATCCTGAACTTCGCCGGTCCCGGCCGGCAGCCGGGTTACTTTCCTTGCTCGTCCAAGGAAAGTAACCAAAGGAAGGACGTTCACCTGGCGGTGGGCACTTCTGTCGCGAGCAATTTCGGTTCTGGCGGATGTCGGAAATGATGACCCGTGCGGTGCTTCGTGGAGAGGAAGCAAAGGCCGGCTTCTATCAACCTTTCTCACATTGATCGGATGGGTCGGAATTTTCTCCGCCAGTGGGTGAAGGGCTGACATGCGGCAACATTCCGGGCAGTTGTTTCCTCGCCAAGTGGCACAGCGGCGTTTATCTGCACCAATGATCGCCGGTACCACTGAACCGATGCGACAGGAATGCCCCCCGCAGGGGAAAGCCATTTTTTGCCTACTTTTGGCGCTTGGACAAAAAGTAGGGCGTCTGGCGGGACGCGACCCGCCGGTTTTGTCGTCGAGCCTAAACCAGAATGGAGCACAAACCTGAACTTCGCCGGTTCAGGCCGGCAGCCGCACCCCCGCCATCGTCACCTCACCTCTCGAACTTGTACCCGACCCCATAGACCGAATGAATGAGCTCTTCGCCCGGCGCGGCGGCGGCGATCTTCTTCCGCAATTTCTTGATGTGGCTGTCGATGGTGCGGTCGCCGACGGTGCGCTGGTCAGGGTAGATGCGGTCCATGAGCTGGGTACGGGAGTAGATGCGCCCCGGGTTGGCGGTCAGGAAGTGGAGCAGCTTGAACTCCACGGCCGTCAGGTCGAGGTCGTGGCCATGCAGGGTGGCCAGGTAGCGGGATTCGTCCAGGACGAGTCCTTCGGCCTGCAATGTCGCCGCACCGGCGCGGCGCAGCACCGCCTTGACCCGGGCCACCACCTCGCGGGGACTGAAGGGCTTGCAGATGTAATCGTCGGCGCCGAGTTCCAGGCCGAGCAGGCGGTCGATCTCTTCGACACGGGCGGTGACCATGACAATCGGCACCGCGGAAAAACTGCGGATCTCCTTGCAGACCTCCAAGCCGTCCTTGCCCGGCAGCATCAGGTCGAGCAGGATCAGGTCGGGCTTCTCCTCCCGCACCCAGGAAGCCACCTCCAGGCCGTTATCCAGCCGGCAGGCTGCGAATCCCGCCTGCTGCAGATAATCGCTCAGCAGCGACGCCAGCTTTGGCTCGTCCTCGACGATCAGAATCTTTCCGCTCATAGGCTTCCTTCCGTGATCGGCAGCACGACCGTGATCCACAGCCCCCCCAAAGGCGAAGGTTTGGCCGTGATCGTTCCCTCGTGGGCTTCGACGATGTTGCGGCAGATCGCCAGGCCGAGCCCCGCCCCGCCGGTCGCCCGGCTGCGCGAACTCTCCACCCGGTAGAGCCGGTCGAAGAGCCGGCCGATCTCGGCTTCGGGCACGCCAGGGGCGCTGTCCATGAAATGGATGGTGGCGAACCCCTGACCGGTCTCCAGCCGGATGTCGAGCCGGCCTCCCGCCTCGGTATATTTCAGCGAGTTGTCCAGCAGGTTGTTGAACAGCTGATGCAACCGCTCGGGGTCGGCAAAAACGTCGATCGCCGGCGCTGACGGGATATCCTCCACCAGCACGATCCCCTTGCCTTCAAACCTGGAGCGGAATGAGTCGGCAGCCTCCCGCAGCTCTTCACCAAGATTCACGTTGCATTTTCGGTAGGTCAGGGCGCCGACATCGGAGAGGGCAAGCTGGTGCAGATCGTCCACCATCCGGCTGAGACGCATCACCTCGGCATGCAGCGAATGCAGGGTCTCGGGAGTGGTCCGGCGCACACCGTCCTGCAGAGCTTCGACCTCCCCGCGCAACACGGCCAGTGGCGTGCGCAGTTCGTGGGAGATGTCGGCCACCCACTGCCGGCGCGCTTGCTCGTTCTTCTCCAGGGTCAGCGCCAGGCTGTTGAAATCCCGGGCGAGCTGCCCCAGTTCGTCGGTTGCCATGACCGGCACGCGGATGGCGTATTCCCCGGCCGAGAGGCGGCGGGTGGCGGCGGCCAGAGCCCGGATGGGACGCACCAGGCGCTTGGCGAGCGGCAGGGCGATCAGTGCCGAGACCAGCAGCGTCACCCCGGCAATCAGGGCAAGCGCCAGCTTCTGTTGCCGGACGAACTGCAGCTGGTGGACATCATAGGCGCTCCGGCGCGGCACCAGGCCGAGATAGCCGACAGTCTTCCCCTCCAGCCGCAGCGGCCGCAGGTCGACCTCGCCGGCCTGCTCTCCGGGTCCGAACAGCGGCTGGCGGGCGGCATCGAGCAGCAACACCCGCCGTTCGAACGTCAGCGGGCGGGGCGGTTGACCCGGCTTCGGCGACCGTGGTTCTCTCTCCAGCCAGCGTTCCAGGCGTTTTTCCCGCCGCCGCAACTCCTCAGGGTCGGTCGGCCCCGACGGCAGGGTCCGGATCATCAGCCGCAGCCAGGTCACCGGCTCGGCACGCAGAAAATCCCAACTGCCCCGCTCAGCATAAGCTTGCTCAAGATCCGTCGCCAGGATTTCCAGGCGCTCCTGCTCGAGGGTATTGACGTAGCGGAGAAACCCCCGGTCGATGCTCCACTGCACGATCAGCCACATGCAGAGAACGACGGCGGCGGTGGCCGCGAGCATGGACAGGAACAACCGGTACTTGATGCCGACTTTCATTATGATCCCACCTTCAACTGATGTTCATCTTTTTCCTACCACAATTCTGGCCGGAAAAACACCAGTTACCCGCCCCGCCCGGCAATTTCCACATTTCTTCCATATTTGCGCCACATTTGCGCGGTATTCATAGAATCAAGAAAACAGGAAGCCGCAATCAACACAGACACTCGGAGGACATCATGACAAAGACCAGAACTTCAGTTGCAGCGTCAGGAAGGCTCGTGCTGGTGTCACTTTTGGCGGCCGGATTCCTCCTCGCCGGGAGCGGCCTCTCCTGGGCTGACCGGGACGGCCGCCGGGATCGGCAGGAGAATCGCTACGAGCAGCGGCAGGACAACTGGAAGAATAGCCGCTACGACAACCGTCACGACAGCCGATTCGAAAAAAGGGGCGACCACCGGAAGCACAAGGTGACGGTGGTTCGGGAACTGCCCCGCGGCTACAAAACCGTGGTGGTCAACAGGACCCCTTATTACGTCCATGAGCATCGCTATTACAACCGGGTGCACAACGGCTACGCCCTGGTCGGGCCGCCCGTCGGGGCAGTGTTTGCAACGCTGCCGTTCGGTTCGATCAGCGTCAATATTGGCGGAAACTTCTTTTATCGGACCGAAGACGTTTACTACCGGCCGACGCCTCGGGGCTACGTCGTAGTCGACCCCCGATCCCGGTACATCGCCGAGACATCATGGTATGGGCATCGGTACTAAACGCTCGGTCCGGGACTGAACATGATCAACCCATGGGGCAGTGCCCCGCAGCCAAGGAGAATACACCATGAAAAAATCGTTTCTCGTCGTCACCGTCCTCACCGCCGCCCTGGTCGGCGGCCTGTTCTTCAACTCCCCGCAAGTCAACGCCGCACCCTCCGGGGATCCTCCGAAGTTGGAGCGCAGCGGACATCATGATGGAACCGGCGAACGGTTTCTGGCCCGAATGAGCAAAACTCTCGACCTGAGCGCCGAGCAGCAGGAAAAGATCAAGGCCATCATGGCAGAACACCGGAACAAGGTTGCGCCCCTGCGGCAGAGTCTCGATGAAAACCGGGACAAACTGCGTCAGGCGGCCAAGGCCGACACCTTTGACGAGGCCGCGGTCCGCAGTCTGGCCGCCAGCCAGTCGGCCGCCAAAACCGAACTGATGGTCGAACGGGCCCGGATGAAAAACCAGATTCATGCGGTGCTCACCCCCGAACAGCGCAAACTGGCAGAGGAGAAGCTGGACCGCGGAATGGGACACCGGGGCGACCGGCATCACGGAAAACGCTGTAAATAATTGGAATTATCAACCTGAGACCAGCCAGACCCGGGCATCCGGTCCGCACCGTCAAGGCGGCCGGATGCCCGCCTTTCTTTGGCGATTTACTGCATCCATTGCCGAAACACCGTAACGAGACATCCAATGAAAGCCTGTTTTTTCCCACTTACGATGATCTTTGCCCTGCTGCTCCTGGCCGCCCCGACCTGGGCCGCTACCGACGAGACGCTCCGGCTGACACTGCCGGAGGCGGTAACGCTCGCCATCACCGAGCATCCCGACGTGGCACTGTCGCGACAACAGGAGCAATCCGCGGCGATCACGGTGGAGGCGGCCCGTGGTCGATTCCTCCCTTCGCTCCAGGCCAGCGGCCGCGGTGCCGAAAACTACGACCGGCAAACGATCGGAGGGGACTCCGGAGACTCGCGGACGGCCAGCCTGAGCCTCTCCTCCACCCTTAACCTTTTCAACGGTTTTGCCGATGCCGCCTCCCTCGACAGTTCGCGGGAGGAACTCGACGCGGCTGCAGAGGATCTGCTGCGCCAGCGACAGACCGTTGCCTTCGCGGCGGCATCCAGCTACATCGCCGTCCTGACCGACCAAGAACTGGTGCGGGTCGTCGAGGAGAACCTGACCAGTCAGACGCTGCTGCTGGAACAGATCGAGGCCTCCCACCGGGCCGGCAGCCGCGCCGTTACCGATCTCTACCGCCAGCAGGCCGCCACCGCCCAGGCTGAACTCGGCCTCCTCGAAGCCCGCCGCAACGCCGAGGTGGCGGGCCTGCAGTTGCTGCAGAGCCTTGGACGCACGCCGCCGACCACCGTCGAGGTCCTGCGGTAGTCGGCCAGTCGAGCGCCGCGACGCAACTGGCCAAGCTCCGGCAACAGGTGGGAGTGGAGGTGGGAGAGGCCCTGGCCGACTACCGCAAGGCCGAGAAACAGCAGGCGGTGGCCACCCTCCAACTGACCTACGCCCGGGAAGCCCTCGCCGCGACCGAGGCCCGCTACCAGGTCGGCGCCGCCACCTGGGTGGAACTGTCGGATGCCCGCAGCACCTTCGTCCAGGCCCGGGCCGACGAAGTCAGAGCCAGGTACGCTATCCTGGCGCAGGGGCTGGCCGTCGGCTTCGCCCGCGGCGACCTCGGCCAGATGCTGGCCCAATTGTCCCCTCAGGAGAAGACCTCATGAAACGCACAACCCGTATCGCCCTGCGCCTGGGCATCGTCCTGATCCTCGCCGGAGGGGCTATCTCCGGGCTTTTCCTGTGGCGCTCGGCCGCCCAATCCGCCACCCCCGGCAGCGGCTTTCAGACCGCTCCGGTGACCCGCGGCACCCTGGAGCGTACCGTCTCCAGCACCGGCACCCTGGCGGCGGTGGAGACGGTTGCGGTCGGCACCGAGGTCTCGGGAACCATCGAGAAGGTCCTGGCCGATTTCAACGATCAGGTAAAGAAAGGGCAGGTGCTGGCGGTCCTCAAGCAGGACCTCTTTGCCGCCGCCGTGACCGAGTCCCGGGGCGCGGTGAGCCAGGCGGAAGCAAGCCTGGCCCTCGCCGAACGGGAGTACCAACGCAACCTCCCTCTCTACCAGAAGGGGTATCTCTCCGAGCAGGAGTTCCTCCCTCTGCAGATCAACGCCGACAAGGCGCGGGCGGCTCTGGAGTCGGCCCGGGCGGGCCTCGCCAGGGTCGGGACCAACCTGCAGAATTCAGTCATCCGCTCGCCCATCGACGGCACCGTCATCCAGCGCAGCATCGATGCCGGCCAGACCGTGGCCGCGAGCCTCAACACCCCGACCCTGTTCGTCATCGCCAGGGATCTGGCGCGCATGCAGATCGAAGCCGACGTCGACGAGACCGACATCGGCCAGATCCGCCAGGGACAGACGGTGCGTTTTTCCGTGCAGACCTGGCCGGAACGGGTTTTTGACGGGACCGTCCTGCAGGTGCGGCTGCAACCCGAAGTCGTCTCGAACGTGGTCACGTACACGGTCATCGTCGATGCCCCCAACAAGGAAAGTCTTCTCCTGCCCGGCATGACCGCGACCGTCGATTTCATCATCGAACGGGTCGAGGACGCCCTGCTTGTCCCCAACGCCGCCCTGCGCTTCCAGCCGTCCCAGGCGGCAGAGGGCGAAGCCGACCACCGTCCGGCGAACGCGACTGTCGACAGCGGCAAGAGCCGGGTCTTCCGCCTGGCTGGCGATGGCCGCCTGCAGCGGGTGCCGGTGACGGCAGGGATCTCCGACGGACAGTTGACGGTCGTTTCCGGCGCCGGCGTGGAGGCCGGGATGGAGGTGGTCACCGGCCTCGGCCAAAGCGAGGAGAAACGCAGCAAGAACAGTTTCTCGCTGCTGGGAGCCATGCGGGGAGGACCGCCGCGATGACCCCGGAGACCCTCGTCATCCGCAACGTCGCCAGGGTCTTTGCTCTGGGGGACGTCCAGGTTCATGCCTTGCGCGGGATTTCGCTGACCATCCGGCGGGGGGAGTTCGTCGCCGTCATGGGGAGTTCGGGGAGCGGCAAGTCGACCCTGATGAACATCCTCGGTTGCCTCGACCGGCCGACTTCCGGCGAGTACCTGCTGGCCGGAGTGGAGACCGCCGGCCTCAACCGCAACCGGCTGGCCGACATCCGTAACGAAAAGATCGGCTTCGTCTTCCAGGGGTTCAACCTGCTGCCGCGCACCACGGCGGTGGAAAATGTCGAGCTTCCCCTGCTCTACGACCGCCGTCACCGCATCGCCGACCCGCGGGGCAGTGCCGTCGCCGCCCTGCAACGGGTCGGCCTGGGGGAGCGCCTCGACCACCAGCCGAACCAGCTCTCCGGCGGCCAGCAGCAACGGGTCGCCATCGCCCGCGCCCTGGTCACCCGGCCGGCGATCATCCTGGCCGACGAGCCGACCGGCAACCTCGACAGCCGAACCACCCTGGACGTCCTCGCCGTTTTCCAACAGCTCAACGCCGAAGGGATGACCATCGTCCTGGTGACTCACGAGCCGGAGGTCGCCCGCTACTGCCGCCGCATCGTCGAGCTGCGCGACGGCCAGGTGCGCCGGGACGAGCCGGTTCGCGCCCCGCGGGATGCCGCCGCCGACCTGAGCCTGCAAGCACCTCCGGATGAGTTTGGCAGACTACTCGAAGATGTTTAAGAACAAGGCTTTCCAACGCAGAGACGCGGAGGCACAGAGACCGCGGAGAGAAAGATCATGAATATTGAATGTTCTCTGCGTTCTCGACTTTACCTCCGCGACTCTGCGTTAAAATAAGTAATTTAAACAACTTGAATCAAACTATTTCAGGACGGGGCAAGGTGATCCATGAAGTGGCGCAAGCTGATGAAGGTGGCATTGAAGAGCATTGCCCGCAACAAGATGCGCAGCCTGCTGACCATGCTGGGGATCATTATCGGGGTCGGCTCGGTCATCACCCTGGTCGCGTTGGGGGAAGGCTCGCAAAAGGACATCGAGGGCCAGGTCGCCTCCCTCGGCACCAACCTGCTGGTGATCCGGCCGGGAAGCAGCCTGTCCGGTGGGGCGCGCGGCGGAGCCGACACCCTCACCTTCTCCCTGAACGACGCCGAACGGCTGCGGAAAGACGCCGCCCTGCTGCAAGGGGTCTCCCCCGAGGTCCGGGTGCAGAGCCAGGTGATCGCC
>Ga0256865_1000297_pt1 | contig 17294 bp, 17 predicted proteins | sample RVTome_14_FD_187337 | JGI IMG/M metagenome (GOLD analysis project Ga0256865, IMG submission 187337) | Soil microbial communities from uranium-contaminated site in the Upper Colorado River Basin, Wyoming, United States - RVT145D125 HiSeq ... | reverse complement strand
GTAGGATGGGAAAGTGCGGTTGAGGGAGAGCTGATTGCCGGGGAGCACGCCCATGCTCATCAGTTTCTGCATCTTCTTGTGGTCGCCGGTGGCCAGATAGGCGATCTCCCCTTTCTCGCCGGCCTTCAGCTCGGTGAGGGCGACGACCCCGACCGCGCCGGTCGCCTTCGCCTCCTCGCAGCACTTGCCGGGGGGGATCGGCTTGCCGTGGGGGCAGGTGGTGGGGTGGTTGAGAAGGGTGCAGATCTTGGTGTCGACGCCGTGATGCAGCAGGTGCTCGAACTCGCAGGCCTTGGCGTTCCCCTTTTGACCCTTGAGGTCGAGGATGTCCATCAGCAGGCGCTCGGAAAGCCGGTGGCGGCGCACGGTCATCATGGCTTCATAACGGCCCTCGGCGCGCAAGTAGACCCGCTCCCCCTTGATCTCGATATAGGCCAGACGCACCAACTCCTTGAGTGCCTCGTCGCCGGCTTCGACCTCGAGGAGAGAGAACGGCGCGGAGTTCTCACCCTCCTCCACGGTGGCAATCCACAACCCTTCCAGGATTTCTTCCGCCTTTTCGGACAGTTTCATCAGCTCTCGTCCTCTCTTTTATCGTCTTTCTTTTTCGACCAGCGTTTCAGAAACCCGGGCACCACCGGGTTGGCATAGCCGCAGTATGGGCAGTGTACCTTGCGGCAGCCGCCGGGACAAGCACCGCAGCTCTTCTCCTGGCCCGGCTCGTCCGGGATTTCCCGACCACAGAAACCGCACTTCATGCCAGTATACCCGTAAACAGGAGGAAGCGGTTCAAACCCCAGCCGGTGGCGAAAGCGAGTACGGAGACGAAGACGAAGATGCCGATAGAAGCCTTCCAGCCCCGCTCCTTCTTCATCATCAGGAACTGGGCGACGCAGGGGACGAACAGGGTCAGGGTGACGCCGGAGACGGCGAGTTGGACGGCGCTGAGCATGCCGTTGGTCTGCAGGTCGTAGAGCCCGGCGGCACCGAAGTCGCGACGGAAGAAGCCGAAGATGAAGGCGGCCGCCGCCTCACCCGGCAGCCCCAGGGCGCGCATCACGGGCGTCATGGCCGAGACCAGCCGGTCAAGGATGCCGGTCATCTTGCCCGCCCAGAGCAGCACCGAGGCGATGACGAAGAGCGGGAAGATTTCGAGGAAATAGGCCTGCATCCGCGTCAGGGTCTTGACCAGCACGTTCTGCAACTGCGGCAGCCGCAAGGGGGGCAGCTCCATGTAGAACATCGGCCTTTCGCCGGGGAGCAGTCGGGCGGCGAGAAATCCGATCACCAGAAAGACCAGGGCGATGCAGACGCTCCAGACCGCCAGCGTCCCCGGCACTCCGGAGAGCAGTCCCAGGATCACCCCCAACTGGGCGCTGCAGGGAATGGCCAGGGCGAGCAGGATGGTGGCGAGAATCCGTTCGCGCACCGTTTCCAGGGTGCGGGTCACCATGGTCGCCATGGTGTCGCAACCGAAGCCGAGAACGATGGGGATCACCGCCCGGCCGCTGAGGCCGAGCTTCTTGAAGATACGGTCGACCAGCATGGCCAGCCGGGGGAAATAGCCGGTGTCCTCGAGGACCGAGAAGACCAGGAAGAAGGTGCCGACGATGGGCAGGACCAGGGCGACGGCGTAACGCACGCCGAGGGTGAGGATGCCGTACTCGCCGACTAGCAGTTCCTGCAACCAGTACCAGGGGATGAACCGGTCGGCGAGGGCGATGAACCAGGGGTTGATGTGCTCTTCGAACAGGGTCCCTTCGAGCAGGTCGACGAGGGTGCCGGCGCCGAAGCCGCCGACGAACTCGTAGAGGCCGAACCAGAGGATGGCGAGCAGGATGGGGAAGCCGGTCCAGGGATTCATCGTCCAGTCGGAGAGGCGCTCGGCGAAGGTTTTACCCTCCCGGCCCCGCTGGCTGACGGCCCCTTCCAGAAGCCCCTTGCAGACCCGCTTGCGCTCCAGGCTGATGCGCAGATGCAGGTCGCTGCGGCGCTCGAAGACGACGGCATTGACTGCCGCCTCCACGCGGGCGTAGCCCTCCTCTTTTTCGGTGGCCCGCACCAATTCCTCCACCCCGCCGTCCTTCTGAAGCAGCAAAAGAGCGATGGCGCGGGGGTTGATGCGGTATTCGCCGGCCAGTTGCGAAGCGACCTTCAGGATATCCCGCTCCAGGTCCGTGGCATAGCCGAAGACGGCGCGCCGCTGCCGGTCGAAACCAGCGATGGCGGCACGAATCTCCTTGAGGCCGCGCTTGCGGGCCGTGGCGGCACCGATCACCGGGATGCCGAGCTTCTCCTGCAGCAGGGGGATGTCGATCGACATGCCGAGCGCTTCTGCCTCGTCCATGATATTGACCACCAGCATCACCGGCAGCCCCGTCTCGATCAGCTGCAGGGTCATTGGCAACATCCGCTCGAGGTTGCGGGCGTCGATGACATGGACCACCGCGTACGGCTCCTCGGCGAGCAGAATGTCCCGCGCCACCCGCTCCTCTTCGGTGATGGGGAGCAGCGAGTACATCCCGGGCGTGTCGAGCACTTCGTAGCGGTTCCCCTCGATCTCGCAGAAGCCGCGGGAGACCTCCACCGAGGTGCCGGGATAGTTGGAGACGGTGGTATAGGCGCCGGTCAGGGCGTTGAACAGCAGGCTCTTGCCGACGTTGGGGTTGCCGACCAGGATGAGCTTGCCGCCGGCAGCGCCTCCTTTGTTCGAACGGGTCATTACAGCCTTCCCGAAAACCTAAGATTGACTATCATTTTCACGCTATCCCCCCAGACTGACCCGCCGTGAGAAGGAAAACCACCCCCGCCCTGACGGGCACCCCCTCCTGAATCAGGAGGGGGATGGGGGGTGGTCAGAGGGGGAGTTGAATGGATTAAAAACCCTTTTCAGCTCTTTCCCGCGCACTTGCCACATTTGCCGTAGAGTTCCAGGCGGTGGCTGACGATCTGGAAACCGTGCTCCCGGGCCACCTTCTCCTGCAACTCCTCGATCCGCGGATTTTCGAACTCGATGATGGCGCCGCAGACGGTACAGACGAGATGGTCGTGGTGCTGCTCGCCGATGGTCGGCTCGTAGCGGGTCTGCCCGTCGCCGAAATGCCGCTCCTCGGCGATGCCGCATTCTGAAAAGAGCTTGAGGGTGCGGTAGACCGTGGCATAGCCGATGCCGGGATGCTTCTTGCGCAGGCGCAGGTAAAGCTCCTCGGTCGAAAGGTGGGAGCCGGAGCGCAGGAACTCATCAAGTATGACGTCTCGCTGCCGCGTCGACTTAAGCCCCTGCCTGGTCAGATACTCCCGGAATGTCTTTTTCTCTTCGCCCATCTGCCGCCCCCGTTGAAATCGAAAGTCAACCTAGCAACCGCACCCGCCTTCTGTCAAGCAATAATCGCTTTTAGCCCGTGACCGGCAGCCAGCGGTAGAGGTAGCCGGAGAGCCTGCCGAGCATGTCAAAGAAAAGCATGGCACCAGCAACCATCAGCAGCACTCCGGTGAAGATTTCCATAAGCCGGATGTGCTTGCGGAAGCGATTGAAGAAGTTGAGAAAACTGTGGAAAAGCAAGCCGGAGAGGAGGAACGGGAGGCCGAGACCGGCCGAATAAACGGCGAGTAGCGCGACGCCACGGCCGAGGTTGCCAGTGGTACCGGCGGCCAGGGCCAGGATGGCGCCGAGGATCGGGCCGATGCAGGGCGTCCAACCGGCGGCGAAGGCCAGCCCGACCAGAAAAGTGCCGAAAAAACCGCTCGGTTTGCTGTGGATCTGCACCCGCTTCTCGCCAAGCAGGATGCCGAAGTGGAAAAGTCCCGACAGGTGGATACCGAAGAGGAAAATGAGGATACCACCGATTTTTTGCACCCAACCGAGACTTTCCCGCAGGTGCGTCTGGAAGGTCGAGGAGGCGACGCCGGCAATGGCGCCGAGGCTGATGAAGACGACGGAGAAACCGGCGATGAAAACAAGCGAATGAAGCACCACCGTCATCCGCACCTTGGCGCTGGGATGGGCTTCCTTGAGTTGGCCAAAGGAGAGGCCGGTAATGTAGGTAATGTAGGAGGGAATCAGCGGCAGCACGCAGGGGGAGGCGAAGGAGAGAATCCCGGCGGTGAAGGCGATCCAGAGGGTGACGTCGGTTCCGGAGCTCAAGGCGCTACTCCTTCATCATGAAGTTGATTTTCTTGAGGAAATCGACATTCGACCAGTCCCGGGCGCCGAGATAGTGCTCGACGATCTTCCCGCTCTTGTCGATGAGAAAGGTTTCCGGAAAACGGTAGACGCCGTAGAGGTTCTGTGCCTTGGCGTCGGCATCGAGCAGAACCTGAAAATTGTGCGGGTGCTTCTTGAGAAATGCCCTGACGTCTTTAACTTCCTGTTCGACGTTGACCGCCAGCATGACGAAATCACGGCCGGCGTAAACCTCGTGGAGACGCTCCATCGAGGGCATCTCTTCCCGGCAGGGGGGGCACCAGGAAGCCCAGAAATTGAGGAAAATCACTTTCCCCCGGTACTGCGAGAGAGCAACAACATTTCCTTGCAAATCTTTCAGGGTGAACTCCGGCGCCTCCATCCCGATTTTGGCACGGGCGGCTGGAGGTTCCTGCGGACGCTCACCAATGCCGAAAAAGAAGATAGCGGCAATGCAGATCAATAGAAAAGCAAAAACGGAAAGCAGGCGCATCAGACGAACCTTTCACAAAACAGAAGTGACGCAGAGCAATCGATTTTCCATCCCCGAAACGGCAAATGTCAAGTTCAAGTTTTTTCCTTCCGATCTTCAGGCAATACCTCTTCCCCCGCCCAGAGATCTTCAATCTGGTCCATCTGCTCCTCGGAAAAGCCGAAGTAGTGGGCCAGTTCGTGGATGATTGTCTCGCGGATGACCTTCAGTAGCGGCTCCCCCGTCTCGGCGGCATACTCCTCCACTGCCGCCTGGTATATGGTGATGACGTCCGGAAGGCAGCTGCCGTATTCATGGGTCCGCTCGCTCAGCGGCCAGCCGCGATAATAGCCGAGCAGGTCGCGGGGGTCGTCGAAACCGACCTCGTCCAGGGTGTCGTCGTCGGCCCAGTCCTCCACCTGGAAGCTCAGGTTTTCGATCTGCGCGAGAAACTCCCGGGGGATACGGGCAATGGACCGTTCGACCAGCCGCTCGAAATCCTTTCGTTTCATTCGTCGAATCCCTGGCCGCGGGCTACCCGGAAAACCGAGCTGAAGTGGGCCACCTCACGCCCCGACTCATCGGTCACCGTCGCCTCGCCGTGAAAGGAGCGACCTTCGGGGCCGCTGACCGTCGCCACCGCCGTCACCCGGCCCGCCTTCACCGGGGCCAGAAAGCGGGTGGTCAACTCGGTGGTGGCAAAAACGGTTCCTTCCGGCAGCCGTGTCTTGATCGCCATCGCCACCGCAGTGTCGGCCAGAGTTGTCAGCACCCCACCGTGCAGAAAGCCGCCGCCTTGGGCGTACTTGACCTTGAACGGCAGGGAGAGGACCGCCCGGCCCTGCTGCGCTTCCTCGATGTCGATCGCCAGCAGGTCCTCGAAGGGGGCGGTGTCGACCCAGCCGCGCAATTCAAACTGTCGGCTATCCGCCTGGCGCGGCGCATCCCCGTCCACCAGCAATCTGGCCATGAAAACCCCGCGATTGGTCTATCCTAGGGGCGGCCCTTGTGGCCGCCCGCCTGGGTGTCTGCCCGATTCAGGGCACCCACAAGGGGTGCCCCCTACGCCTTTTTGATGCCGAACTTCTCCATCCGGTAGAGGAGGATGTGCCTGGGGATGCGCAGGAAGGCCGCGGCTTTCGTCTGGTTCCAGCCATTGCGGCGCAGCGCCTCGAGCACCGCCTCCTTCTCCAGTTCTTCCAGCGGGTAGCCCTCTGCGGGGAGGTTGAGTACACCACCGGAGGCCGGCTTTCCCTCGCCGCGAACCTTGGGCGGCAGGTCGCCCTCCCCGATGACCTCGCCCCGGCGCAGGATGAGCATCCGTTCGACGGCGTTCTCAAGTTCCCGCACGTTGCCGGGCCAGTCGTAGGCGGTCAGCGCCGCCAGGGCCGCCGCATCGACGGTAACGGCAGCGCCGCCGCCGCGTTTCTGCAGAAAATGCTGCACCAGCAGGGGGATGTCCGAACGGCGCTGGCGCAGCGTCGGCAGGTGGACGGGGATCACCGCCAGCCGGTAATAGAGGTCTTCGCGAAAGGTCCCCTCGTCCATCGCCGCCTCCAGATCGCGGTTGGTGGCCGCCACCACCCGCACGTCGATCCTCCGCGGCGTCCCGCCGACCGGCTCGATCTCCCGCTCCTGCAGAGCGCGCAGCAGCTTCGGCTGCAGCTCTACCGGCAGTTCCCCCACCTCGTCGAGAAAGAGAGTGCCGCCGTCGGCCAGCTCGAACTTCCCCTTGCGGTCCTTGACCGCCCCGGTAAAGGACCCCTTGAGGTGGCCGAAGAGTTCGCTCTCGAGCAGCTCGGCGGGAATGGCGGCACAGTTGACCGCGACGAAGGCTCCCTCGCGCCGCTCGCTGCCGTTGTGAATGGCCCGGGCGATCAACTCCTTGCCGGTCCCCGACTCACCGGAAATGAGGACCGTCGCCTCGGTCGCAGCCACTCGCCGCACCATATCGAAGACCTGCTGCATCTCGTCGGAGATGCCGACCAGATGGGCAAAATCGACCCTGGCCGACAGCTCTTCCCTGAGCCGGACGTTCTCCTCCTGGAGGCCGCTGAAGGAGAGAGCCTTGGCGACCACCAGTCGCAGCTCGTCGCGACTGAAGGGCTTGGTGAGGTAGTCGTAGGCGCCGAGCTTCATCGCTTCCACGGCTCTCTCGACGCTGCCGAAAGCGGTAATGACGATCACCAGCGTCCCGGGGCTGTCGGCCTTGATCTTTTTAAGCACCTCGTAGCCGGAAAGGGTCGGCATCTGGATGTCGGTGATCACCACGGGCGGCTTCTCCAAAGCGAAGAGCCGCAGACCCTCCGCCCCCTCGGCGGCAGTCAGCACCCGGTAGCCCGCCTCGTGCAGGGTGAACTCGATGACCCGACGCAGCGAAGCGTCGTCGTCGATGACCAGGACGGTCTGGGGCTTCATGCGAACTCCTTATAAGGCAGAACCACCGTGAACGTCGTCCCCGCGCCGAGCCGGCTCTGTACCTCGATCCGCCCGCCGTGTCCCTGGACGATGCGGTGGGTGATGGCCAGTCCCAGGCCGGTCCCCTCCTGCCGGGTAGTGAAGAAGGGGTTGAAGATCCGCTCCAGGTTTTCCTGCGGGATGCCCTGGCCGGTGTCGGTGAAGCGGATGCGCAACTGACCGTCGGTCGTTTCCGTGCCGATGGTCAGGGTGCCGCCCTCCGGCATCGCCTGCAGGGCGTTGAGCACCAGGTTGAGAAACGCCTGTTTGAGCTGCTCGCGGTCGCCGGGAAGCGGCGGCACTGCCCCGGCTGCCAGCTCGGTGTGTACGCCGTTTTTCAAGGCCGGCTGACGGGTCAGGGTCAGCACCTCCCGCAGGGCCTCGTTGACGTCCAAACGGCCCCGCTCCACCGGAGCCGGCCGGGCGAAGCGCAGAAAATCCTCCACCACCCGGTTGAGCCGGTCGACTTCCTTGATCAGGATGCGGGTGAACTCGTAGCGCTTGTCGGCAGGGTCGATGCCATCCTGGAGAATTTCCGCCGTGCCGCGGATGGAACCGAGGGGGTTGCGGATCTCGTGCGCCATGCCGGCGGAAAGCTCACCGAGGGCCGAGAGACGGTCGGCGCGACGCAGCTGTTCCTCGATCTCCAGGATCAGGTCGGCCTGGTCGCGCAGCTTGGCGTAGCTTTCCTCGAGCCTTAAGGCGGCCTTCTGGTGGTGGGTCTTCTGAATCCGTTCGCGCTCGGCGAGGAAACCGGTCAGAAAACCGATGACGTTGTAAAGCAGGATTTCCAGGTATTGCTCGGGCTCGGCGGTCGGATGATGTCCCCACTGGAAAACGACATGCGGGGCGAAGAGGATCGAAACGGCGATGGCCGTCCCCAGTCCGCCGCGCAGGGTGAACCAGAGGCCGCCAAGAACGATGGGAATGTAGTAGAGACGCCGGTAGATGTCGTGGAACTGGGCCTTCTGGATTCCGGTCAAGTAGTGGAGTGCAGTGATCCCCAGGATCAGCAGGACCAGAACGGCAAACCGAAATGTAGTGGCGTTATTGCGCATAGCCGAGTTGTAAACCAGACGGAGGCCCAAGTTCAAGCCTTTTTCCGGCAACGGCCGGGAGGCTTGGGCATAAAAAAACCCCTCTTCGCCAAAAGAGGGGAGATTAGGAGGCAAAAGCGAAAATTTATTCGCCTCTGCCTTTTCACTTATAGCACCCGGAGAAAAAAAGGGAAGCACCGGGCAAAAAAAATTATATTGGACAGCCACAAAGCCACTGGTTTATTCTCTTTAACTTCCCAGCGAGGAGAGGCATGCCGCTGTTCGTCGACATTCTCACCATCGTCCTGCCGGTCTTCCTCGTCATCGTCCTGGGCTACCTGCTCAAGCGCCTCGAGCTGATCGACGCGACCTTCCTCTACCAGACCAACCGCCTGGTCTATTACATTTGCCTGCCGCTGCTGCTCTTCTACAAGATCGGCACTGCGGATTTCTTTGCCAACTTCAACGGCGCTCTGGTCATCGGCTCGGCCATGGCCATCGCCGCCGGTTTTCTCCTCTCTTACGGCTACGCTGCCCTGCGCGGCTACCCACCGGCCGCCCGCGGCGCCTTCAGCCAGGGGGCGTTTCGCGGCAACCTCGCCTACATGGGGCTGGCCATCGTCTTCAACGCCTACGGCGAGACCGGCTTCACCCGCGCCGGCATCCTCATGGGCTTCCTGGTGCCGGTGCTAAACCTCTTCGCCGTCCTCGCCCTGCTGCTGCCGCACCGCCGCAGCGACGGGGGCCAGGGGGCGGTTTTCTGGGTGAAACAACTGGTCGGCAACCCGCTGATCATCGCCTCCTTCGCCGGCATCGCCTGGAGCTACCTGCAACTGCCGGTGCCGGTGATCCTCGACCGCAGCCTGCACATCGCCACCGGCATGACTCTGCCGCTGGCGCTGATCGCCATCGGCGGCTCGTTTTCGCTGGAAAAACTCAAAGGCGACCTGGTGCGGGCAGCCTTCGCCACCGGCTTCAAACTCATCTGGCTACCGCTGATCGCCGCCGGCCTGCTGCTGCTGCTCGGGGTGGGCGGGCAAGAACTCGCCATCGGCGTCCTCTTTGCCGGCACCCCGACCGCCACCGCCACCTACATCATGGCGCACCAGCTCAAGGGAGATGCCGAACTGGCCGGATCTATCGTCATGATGTCAACTGCCCTCTCCGCCGTCACCTACACCATCGCTCTGCTGATGTTGCGCAGCTTCGGCCTGTGACGACGCCCGCCGTCTCCATCCTGCTGCCGGTGCGCAACGAGGAGCGCTTTCTCCCCGCGGCGCTCGCCTCCCTGTTCCGCCAGACTTTTTCCGACTGGGAGCTGATCGCCGTTGACGACGGCTCCACAGACGGCACTCCTGCACTGCTGGCCGAAGCGGCCCGCCGCGATGCGCGGGTGCGCCTCCTTCGCCGTGACCCCGAAGGGCTTGTGCCGGCCCTCAACGCCGGCCTCGCCGCCTGTCGCTCCTCGCTGGTGGCCCGCATGGACGGCGACGACGTCTGTCATCCCCACCGTCTGGAGCAGCAGGTGAATCACCTCGCCGCATATCCCGATACCGGACTGGTCGCTTGCGGCGTGCGCCACTTTCCCCGCCCGCAGCTGCGGGGGGGAATGGCCGCCTACGAGGCGTGGCAGAACGCACTGGTAGACCACGACAGCATTCTGCGCAACCTCTACGTCGAGTCGCCTTTCGCCCACCCGAGCGTTCTCTTCCGCCGCGAGGTCGTTGAGCGAGCCGGCGGTTATCGGCAGCTGGCATGGGCGGAAGACTACGACCTCTGGCTGCGCCTCGCCCGCGCCGGAGTGCGCTTCGCCCGTCTGCCCGAAGTCCTCCTCTTCTGGCGAGACCGCCCCGAACGGCTGACCCGCACCGCCGCCACCTGTTCATTGGCCGCTTTTCGCGCCTGCAAGGCGCACCACCTTCGGCAGGGATTCCTCCGGGATGCGGCCGAGGTGACCCTGTGGGGGGCGGGACTCGAAGGGAAGGCATGGCGGCAGGCGCTGACAGTGGAAGGCGTTCGGGTCGGGCGCTGGCTCGAAGTCGACCAACGCAAGATCGGCCAGACGATTCACGGCGCACCGGTAGTCGGCATTGAGGCGCTGCGCCCGGGGGACGGCCCGGTCCTTATCACCGTCGGTGCCAGGGGGGCGCGGCAGCAGGTCCGCGCCTTTGCGGCAAAGGCCGGGCTGATCGAGGGGGTCGACTACCTCTGTGTGACATAGTGCGAAAGACCGACGACGGACGACAGACGACGGATGAAAAACTCTGCGAACGGTCTATTCTGTCCTCTGTCCTCTGTCCTCTGTCGTCCGTCTTCTGGTAACCCTGCTTTTCGGAGGAGTAATGGACAAGCCCTTCACTTTCGGCACAGGATTCCGCAGCCTGCTCGCCCTCGCTACCCTGCTGCTGCTTCCTCTCGCCGGCCTGGCCGAACCCTTCCCCGAGCCGGCTTCGCCACCTGCCGTCGCCGAAGAAGCGGTCACCGCAACGGCGGACGCAGAAACGGCCCCTCCGCCCGCCGATGCCGCTGGCAGCGGCTTCTTCCAGCGGCTCAGCCAAGGGTTCAGCCTGCACAGAGAGAACTACCTTCTCCCCCTCACCTGGGGAAACACCGCCGTCTCGACCAGGGATGCGGAACTGAAATTCCAGTTCAGCTTCAAGCAACAGATCTATGACGGTCTTTACTTCGCCTACACGCAGAAGTCGTTCTGGCGGGTCCTCGACCAAGAGGAATCACGCCCCTTTCGCGAAACCAACTTCAATCCGGCACTCTTCTACCGCCAGCTGCGCCCGGCGCCGTCCTGGGGCGCCTGGGGCGGCGACCTGGGCATCGAGCACGAATCGAACGGCACCCGTGAGCCGACCTCACGCAACTGGAACCGGGTTTACCTTGCCCCCTTCGTCGAATACGGGCGGCTGCGCGCCGAACTCAAGCTCTGGCGGCGCCTCTCCGAAGAGGCAAAGAAAACACCCGAGGACACCAGCGGCGACGAGAACCCCGACATCTCCGATTTTTACGGCTATGGCGAATTGCGGCTCGCCTACGTCAACCGGTGGCAACACCGGGCAGCGATGATGGCCCGCTGGAACTTCGCCACCGACAACGGAGCCGTGCAACTCGACTACAGCGTGCCGACCGGAACCAAAAACCTATTCATCTACGGCCAGTTCTGGAGCGGCTACGGGGAGAGCCTGATTGACTACAACCGCTCGATCACCCGCTACGGGATCGGGGTGCTGATCCGGCAGTAAGGCGCAGAGGGCATAAACGCACCCTCTGGACCTGGACTGGTTCCTTCCGCTCGACGGCGTTTCGGGTGATGAGTCTTTCCGCCTCCTGAATTCACCATTGCAGCGTCAGTGAATGGTCCTCGTTCAACTTCACCCGGGTCCCCAACTTTCTCCCCTCACGGTTCAGGACGTCACCCAGCCAGTGGGCATCCGCTTCCGAAGCCCGGTTCAGGCGGAAGTTCCGGATCTGCATGGGGATCATCCGCAGGCGGACAAGCTTTCCGGTCTCCGGATCCATACTCACGAAGTACATCAGGGTCAAATCGTCCCGGTAGGCTTCGTAGCCGGAGATCCCCTCGTAGTCGTTGAGGAAATCGCCGCAGCCGTAGATGACCGGTTTGTCCCGGTAGCCCTCCAGCCCCTTGACGTGGTGTGAGGAGTGCCCGTGGATGACGTCCACGCCGGCCTCGTCGATCAGCCGGTGGGCGAACTCCGTCTGTTCCCGGGGAATCGCATAGCCCCAGTTGCCTCCCCAGTGAATGGAGGCGACGACGATATCCCCCGGCCGCCTGACCTTGCGGACTTCTTCCCCGATCTGTCGCACCGTCCGCTCCGAGAGGTCCGGCAACAGATTCACTCCCGGCCGGTCGGCCGCGGCGGCCCAGTTCCCGGGGATGCCGCTGGATGTCGCTCCGAAGGAGAAAACGAGCACCCGCCCCTGTCCCCCTGCTGCCAGCACCGCCGGCGCCTTCGCCTCGACCAGGCTCCGCCCCGCCCCGGCGTGCCGGATGCCCGCCCGATCGAGCGTCGACAGCGTTTCCTCAAGGCCCGCTTCCCCCCAGTCGAGGACGTGATTGTTCGCCAGCGAGCAGAAATCGATTCCGGCCGCCGTCAGGCCGGGGAGGTTGTCCGGATGCATCCGGTAGTTGATCCCCTTCGCCTGGAAGGCGTCGCTTCTGGTGACGGCCGTCTCCAGGTTGATCAGCCGCAGATCCGGCGCCGCTCGCTCCAGCTCCACCAGGGCGTCCCCCCAGATCCAGGCAAAGCCCACCGGCCGCGGAATCGGGCCATTGGCCGCCTCGGCGATGGTCACATAGCCCCGGGCGTCCTTCATGTACGCCTCATGGAGCCGGGGATCGCCGGGATGGGGCAGCACCTGGTCGATCCCCCTCCCCGTCATGACGTCGCCGCACATGAAGAGGGTGATGACGAAGTTGGATATTTTCCTGCCGGTAGCTGATGGCGACGGTTTCAATGTTCCCTCCGTTGGCTGGAACAATCTCTCTCCATAATACCCCGGATTCGTACTCTGGCATTTGACAACGACCGGCCGTGTGATAGAAATAAACTACCCTTTTCACAAAGGAGGTCGCCATGATTGATGTCCAGTTCGAACTCGCCGGTCGCAAGATCAGTCTCGAGGGGATGCACCCCGGCCTGCAGCGCTCGATGCTGGCGACCATCCGCGAAGCGCTCGGCGAGCGGGTCGGCGACGTCGAGTGCCCCCACCACCACAGCTCCCCGCACATCCTCTGCAAGGGACCGAACGTGGTCGAGCTGTCGATGGAAATCTGCGGCTGCTGTGATCAGGTCATCGACAGGGTCGAGTCCCGGCTGCACTAGGGGACCGGCGTGCAAAATTCGAAAAGGCTGCTTCCGCTGAGAGGCGGTCTTTTCCTATTTCCGGTCCACACTGACAACCATTTTTGTCGCCATAGTGGCAATAATGGTCATCTCCCTTCTTTCATTCCGGATCCGCCCCCCGGGGAAAAGCTCTATCGCTGGGCATACGAGGGCATTTCCGTTCCATACGTTGCCCCTCTTGGCGCGGCATACAATTTGCTCTACCTAATCAAACATCGGAAATCCTCATGGCCGCTGCCTTTCTTCGCTCCTGGGGGGGACAAGATATGGGGAAACCTGCCGTCCATCGGAAGCCCGCAGGCCGTCATCTGGCCCTGCAGATCGTCGCCGTTTACCTTCTCGTCGGAGCGGCGTGGGTCATTTCCGCCCGCAAACTTATCTTTCACCAGGACTTCGATCCGAGCCGGCTGTCGCTGCTGCACACCCTTGAGGGGTGGGCCTTCCTCCTGTCCACCGCCGTTCTCTTCTACCTTCTCATTTCTCGCCACCTGCGGGTCATCCTGCACCGGGAGGCGGAAGAAAAAGATGCCCTGGTCTCGGACATCACGGTGCAAAGACACCTGGTGGACGCCCTCGATCAGGCCCGTGAGCACTACCGGCTGCTTTTCGAGCACATCGCCCAGGGAGTCGTCTACCGGGACGGCGAGGGGCGAATCCTCGCCATCAATCCGGCTGCCGAAAGAATCCTCGGCATTCCCGGCGCAGAACTTCTCGGCCTCACCTCCATCGACCCTCAGGGAAAGGCCCTGCGCGCCGACGGTACTCCTCTTTCCCAGCAGGAACGGCCCTTCCGGGTCGCCCTCAACTCCGGCAGGGAAGTGCGGGACGACGTCATCGGCCTGTTCAATCCGATGGAAGGAGCCTATCGCTGGGTCAGCGTCGACACCATCCCGCAGACTCGTCCGGGGGAGACGGAGCCTTTCCATATCCTCAGCACCCTCAACGACATCACCGAGCGCCGGCTGGCCGAGGAAAAGGTCCAGAACCTGGCTTTCTACGACAGCCTGACCGGTCTCCCCAACCGGCGCCTCCTCCTCGACCGCCTGCGCCAGGCACTGGCCCATGCGCGCCGGGAGGGAATGCTGGTCGGCGTGGCCTTCCTCGACCTCGACAATTTCAAAACCATCAACGACACCCTGGGGCACGCCAGTGGGGACAACCTGTTACAGGAGGTGGCGAAAAGGTTGCAGGAATCCGTCCGCAGCAGTGACACCGTCGCCCGCCTCGGGGGCGACGAGTTCGTTGTCATCCTCAACAAACTGGAACACGCCGACCTCGCCCCGGCCATCGCCGAAAAGGTCCTGGAGATATTCGTTCAACCCTTCCGGTTGGGAGAGCGGGAGATATTCATCTCGACCAGCATCGGCCTCGCCCTTTACCCTCTTGATGCGGAAGGTGAGGAGGAACTCCTGAGCCGGGCCGACATGGCCATGTACCGGGCCAAGGGAAAGGGGCGCAACCTCTACCAGTTTTTCGCCCCCCAGATGAATGACGAAGCGATCCAGCGGCTGGCTATGCACAATGAGTTGAACCTCGGCCTGCGCCGTAGCGAGTTGATCCTTTACTTCCAGGAAAAGATCAGCCTGAAAACCGGCGGCATCGTCGGGGTGGAGGCCCTGCTGCGCTGGCGCCACCCCGAACTGGGGCTGCTGCAGCCCGCCGATTTCCTCCTGGTGGCCGAGGAGTCGGGGCTCATCATCCCCATCGGCGAATGGGTTCTGCGCACCGCCTGCGCCCAGGGGATGACCTGGCAGCGAATGGGCCTGCCGGCACTGCGTATCTCCATCAATGTCTCCGAACGCCAGCTGCGCAACGGCGACCTGGTCGAGACGGTACGCCGCGTCCTGGCGGAGACCGGCCTCCCTGCCGCCAGGCTGGAACTGGAGTTCCGGGAGGAGAGCCTGTTCAAGGAGCAGGCACAGGCGCCGGCGGTCCTCGCGGCGTTGCGGCAACTGGGAGTGAGCTGCGCCCTCGACAACTTCGGCACCGGCCTCTCGGCCATTGGTCGCCTCCGCACCTTCCCCCTCGACCGCATCAAAATTCACCATTCCTTGGTCCACGGCTTCGACACTGCCGGAAACGCCGGCCTGATTAAGGGAATCATCGACTTGGCGCACAACTTGCGCCTGCAGGTCATCGCCGAAGGGGTGGAGACCGAGCAACAGATATTTTTCCTGCAGGGCCTCGGTTGCGACGAGGCCCAGGGATTCCATTTCCGCCTTCCCGTCCCCGTCGAAGAGTTGACCGAGCTCCTGCAGCGCGACCGCATGGGGGCTGCACATTATTGCTCTGGTGATTAAACAGGCAATTCCTGTCGGTTCCTGAACGATATCCGGATCATCGGGGTCAGCCGGGCAAGGGCTAAAATGACAGGTGCGCAGTTCTGAGACTCCCGCTCGCATTTAAAAAGCAGGTCAGCGTGGTTCAACCCGGCAGGTCTTTCAGAGTCGGGTATTTTTCCGATCCTATCGATCAGCGAAAAGGGCATCCAGAGCGTCGAAATCGAAACGCCGCTCGGCCAACTGGCGTATCAGGGCGAGCTTTTCGGCATCCTCCGGGGTGAGTTTGGAGACATCCTCGGCGATGGTCTGGTAGAGTTCGGCGGTGGTGTGACTCTGGGTGCGCAGGTAAGGGATGTTGCTGCGTTCGAGAATCTGCTGCGTAATCCGGCCGATCTGGATGATCCCGGGGATGACCAGACCAACGATTTTGCTGCGGTATTCGGGGATCTGATAGAGGTTGGCCAGGGTGACCAGCAGTTCATCCCGGCTGCTGGTGACGATCAGCAGGGAAGAATCCTTGAGCAGTTCGGCGACTCGCTGGGTGGAGGCCGCCCCGATCTGCACATGGTGGATGATCCGCTTGGCCTCGCGCCGGTTACCGTGCAGCGGCAGCTCGAGAAGGCGGGAGATGCGCCGCAGGGTCGGGTTGGCCAGGATCGGCTGGTAGTTGAAACCGCCCAGCACCTGAAACGGTTCCTCCGCAAAGGCCCGCACCAGGTAGTCGAGGATCATGTCGCGCTTCTCGGGGATCAGCTTGTTGGCCAGGATTGCCCGCACCTCGGCCCCTTCCTTCTCGAAAAGAGCCAGGTTCATATTGACCGTGTCGACCACGTTCCCGATGCCGCCGCCGGTCACCATCAGGACCGGCGCATCGAGCATCCGGGCAACGCGGGCGTTGGAAAGTTTGAGAATCGATCCAACCCCGGCATGGCCGGTCCCTTCGATGATCAGAAAGTCGCACTTTCTTTCCAGCTCGGCACAGGCCTTCACGATCCGGATTTCGAGGTCGGCAATGGAGATCTTCCCGTCAACCACCTCTCGGGTCGAGCCCGGATAAAGCACCACCGGCGACATGTGGCGTAGGTCCTTGCCAAGGCCAAAAACCTGGGCGACCAGCGCAGCATCCTTGTCCATGGGCATCCCCTTCAGCACGGTTGGCTTGGGGCCCAGGGGCTTGATGAAACCGACCCGGTGATATTTTTTCTGCGCCAGGTGCAGCAGGGCAAGACAGGTGGTGGTTTTACCGATATCCTGTCCCGTGGCAGCAACGAAGACCTTCCGCGCCATGATGTCACTCCGTGATTCGGCCAGTTCGACAACCAACGTGATTACGTGAGATACTACCACATCAGCCTGCCGGTGAAAGCCACGGGCAGCAGGATGGAACAGGGCCAAGCATTGTTGCAGGAACTGGGCGAACGGGGATTTCTGAAAAACTGAGGCCGCAACCGGGCGGCCCAAAAGGGATAATCGGGATGGATGAAGAACAGATTCTGGATGGCCTGAAGCCGATCTGCCTGTGCAAGGGGATCAAGAAAAAGACCTTCCTCAAGCATATCGCCGCGGGCCTGCGCACGGTCGAAGAGCTGAAGAAGGCCACCGGCGCCGGTTCCGGCCCCTGCGGCGGGAAGCGCTGTACGCCGAAAATCATCGAGCTGCTCGAGTCGACCCGCTAGACGAAGACAAGGACGCCCATGTTCTTTTGCAGATAATGCATCGAACATGGGCGTCCCTATTTCCCGTCCGCCCGGCGGCCGCCCTACCCTTTCTTGTGGCAACCGTTGCACTGGGTAGGACCAGCACCCTTCTCCTGGTGACAGCCCTTGCACATCTGGTGCGCCTTATCCTTGCCCAATTCTACCTTGATCGGGGGATCGGTGGAGTGGCAACTGTCGCAGGCCAGGTTGCTGGCGTGGGCCTGGTGATCGAAGGTGACCTGCCCCTGAGAGGCCTGATAGGTTACCGTCTTCGGCGGCGCCGGCGCTGCCG
>Ga0256865_1000296_pt1 | contig 17295 bp, 19 predicted proteins | sample RVTome_14_FD_187337 | JGI IMG/M metagenome (GOLD analysis project Ga0256865, IMG submission 187337) | Soil microbial communities from uranium-contaminated site in the Upper Colorado River Basin, Wyoming, United States - RVT145D125 HiSeq ... | reverse complement strand
AACGAACCCAACCCTGTAAATAAACGCGGTGGGACCGGTCATCCGCTGCCTGCCTGTAGACTCCGGGCATGGCGGTCCGCTTCCGTCAGGGTGTTGACGCCCGAAGCCTCATGCGATCTGCAAGCGCTTTTCTGTTGCTCGCGGCGGGACTGCTGTGCGCGTCCGCGCTGCCCCTGGCCCAGCCGGAGAAGCGCGTGGTCCACGTTGCGCCCATCGAAGGCGTCATCGACCTTGGCCTTGCGCCCTTCGTGCGGCGCGCGATCGACGAAGCAGCAAGCGCCGGCGCCGCGGCGCTGGTGCTGGAAGTCAACACCTTCGGCGGGCGCGTGGACGCGGCGGTGCAGATCCGCGATGCGCTGCTCGACAGCCGGGTGAAGACCATCGCCTACGTGAACAAGCGCGCGATCTCCGCCGGGGCGCTGATCAGTCTCGCCGCGGAACACCTGGTGATGACCGGCGGGGCCACCATCGGCGCCGCCACACCGGTGCAGGCGGGGCAGCCCGGCGGCGCCGCGCAGCCGGTGCAGGAGAAGACGGTTTCCTACGTGCGCAAGGAGTTCCGCGCCACCGCCGAGAGCCGCAAGCGCCCGCCGCTGCTCGCGGAGGCGATGGTGGACGCCGACGTGGCGATTCGCGGCGTCATCGAAAAGGGCAAGCTCCTCACCTTGACGACCGATGAAGCCCTGAAGCACAAGCTCGCCGACTTCCGCGCCGACACGCTCGAGAGCGCGCTCGAGCGGCTGGGGCTCGGTGGCGCCGAGCTTCGGCGCGTCGCGCCCAACTGGGCGGAGAACGTGGTGCGCTTCCTCACCCACCCGGTCGTAAGCTCGCTGCTCATCAGCGTCGCCATGCTGGGCATCTTGATAGAGCTGCGCAGCCCCGGCTTCGGCGTGCCCGGCAGCTTCGGTGTCGGGAGCCTCGCGCTGTTCCTGTGGGGCCACTGGCTGGTGCAGCTCGCCGGGTGGGAGGAATTGCTGCTGGCGCTCGGCGGCGTCGCGCTCCTCGCACTGGAACTGTTCGTCATCCCGGGATTTGGCGTGGCCGGGGTGCTGGGCGTCCTCGCCATGCTGGCGGCATTGGTGCTCAGCATGCTCGGTCCGGGCGATACGCCGCAGTTCATCATGACGACCGCTGCGCGCGTCGTGTTCGCGCTGCTGCTCGCCCTCATCGCCAGCCTCGTGCTGCTGCGCTTCATGCCGCGGCTGCCGCTGGGGCGGCGGCTGATCCTGCAGACCGGGCTTGCCTCGGCGCAGGGCTACGCCTCGGCGCCCGAGAGCGACCGAAGCTGGCTGGGCAAGCAGGGCCGCGCGTCCTCCCCGCTGCATCCCGCCGGCATCGCCGAGATCGAGGGCCAGCGCGTGGACGTGGTGTCCGACGGGGAACTGATCGATGCCGGGCGACTCATAGAGGTGATCCGCGTGGACGGCAACCGGATCGTGGTCCGGCGCACAACGCAGTCAACGAAATCCAACGAGGAGGAGTAGAACATGGCGGGACTTGAAACGGGCCTCACGGGAGGCTTCGGGTTGCTCATTCTGCTGGTGGCGGGGCTGGCGCTGGTGCTGTACCTGGTGCCGATCCCGCTGTGGATCGCCGCCTGGGCCTCCGGCGCCTACGTCGGCCTCTTCACCCTCATCGCCATGCGCCTGCGGCGCATCCCGCCCAACACCGTCATCACGGCGCGCATCAGTGCCGTCAAGGCCGGCATCGACATATCGGTCAACGAGCTCGAAGCGCACTTCCTCGCGGGCGGAAACGTGGTGCGGGTGGTGAACGCCATGATCTCGGCCGACAAGGCCAACATCCCGCTGCCCTTCAAGCGTGCGGCCGCCATCGATCTCGCGGGCCGCAACGTGCTGGAGGCGGTGCAGATGTCGGTGCTGCCCAAGGTGATCGAGACGCCGCGCATTGCCGCCGTGGCCAAGGACGGCATCCAGCTCATCGTCGTGTCGCGGGTCACGGTGCGCACCAACATCGACCGCCTGGTGGGCGGCGCGGGCGAGGAGACCATCATCGCGCGCGTCGGCGAAGGCATGGTGAGCACCATCGGCTCGGCGGCGAATCACAAGAGCGTGCTGGAGAACCCCGACCACATTTCCAAGCACATCCTCTCCAAGGGCCTGGATGCCGGCACGGCCTACGAGATCCTCTCGATCGATATCGCCGACGTGGACGTGGGCGCGAACATCGGCGCGAAGCTGCAGATCGACCAGGCGAACGCCGACAAGCAGATCGCCCAGGCGAAGGCCGAGGAGCGCCGCGCCATGGCAGTCGCGCTCGAGCAGGAGATGCGCGCCCGCGTCGTGGAAGCCGAGGCCGAAGTGCCGCGCGCGATGGCCGAGGCCTTCCGCCAGGGCAACCTCGGCATCATGGACTACTACCGCATGAAGAACCTGCAGGCGGACACGGACATGCGCGGCGTGATTGCGGGCACCGGGGATGAGACCCCGGGCACGCCGAAGAAGTAGGCGGGGCCATCATGCAAGGATCCAGTTCGCAACTGCTGATCTACGGCCTGGTCATCGCCGGGTTTCTGCTCTTCAACTACTTCATGCAGCGGATGTCGCGGCGGGCGCAAGAGCAAGAGCGCGCGCAGGCGCGGGAGGCGGCGTCACCGCAGCCCGAGGACGAGCCGCTGGAGGACATCTGGAGCCGCCGAACGAGCGTGGCCGCGCCGCCCGAGCCGATGCCTGTGCACGTCCTCGCCCCCGCCCCGGATGCGGAGGCGCCGGCCGATGCCCCGCGGAAGGCACACCGCTCCGCCGCTGCGCGCCGCCTGTTCCGCACCCGGCGGGATCTGCGCCGGGCCGTCGTCATGATGACGGTGCTCGGACCCTGCCGCGCGCTGGAGCCGCCCGGGCGGCACTGACCGGCTCGCCCTTGATGGTGGTGCGGTGCATGATCCGCCGCTGCGTGTGGTCGATCTCGGTGCGGTAGTGCATGCAGCAGCGGTTGTCCCACAGCACGATGTCGCCGACGCGCCAGACGTGGGTCCAGGCGTACTTGGGCTGCGTCGCGTGCGCCCAGAGCTTGTCGAGCAGCGCTTCGCTCTCGGCGTTCGGCAGCCCGATGATGTAGTTCGAGGGCCAGGTGCGCCGGCGGCCGAGATAGAGCGCCGGCTTCTTCGTCACGGGGTGCACGCGCACCAGCGGGTGCACGGGGCCAGGCACGTCCCCGGGCCTGGTCGGCAGTGTCACACCCGGGCGCAGCACGCCCGCGCTGTTTCGCGTCGAGTCGTGGAGCTGGTATTTGCCCTCCACCTCGCGCTTGAGATCGTCGGGCAGCTCCTCGTAGGCGAGGTACTGGTTGTTGAACGAGGTGTCCCCGCCGCCGTTCACCGGCACTTCGAGCGCGTAGAGCATGCTGCCCGCGGGCGGGACCTCGACGTACGAATTGTCGCTGTGCCACACCACCTCGAGGCTGCCCAGGCCCGAGTTCTCGCGCACCGGGTTCCCGTCCTTGTCGACGTTGGCAATGATGCTGACGCTCGGGTGGCGCGAGAGCGTGTATTCGTCGTCGACCTTCTCGCCGACGTCGAGATGGTATTTGCGTGCGGCAGCGGTGTGCGGAGGCCCGAAAATGCCCGACGTGGCGAGCAGCTGATCGTCGTCGATGTGCTGGTCACGAATGAGCAGCACCATGTACTCGGCCCACGCCTTGCGCAGCGCTGCCTTCACGTCCTCCGGCACGGGAAGCGAGAAGTCGACCCCGCGGATCTCGGCGCCTAGCGCCGCACCCGTCGGCACGGCCTCGAGCGTGTCGAGCGTGTTGAACCGCCCCGGCGCGTGCGCGCGCGCGGCGGATTTTCCGGTGTTCACTGATTTCATTTACTCATCCCTCCGATGGCCAAATTCTCAGCCCCGAAGGACCGTGCGTCAACTTGAAATGCAAGGATGAAGGCGGAAGGATAAAGGATGACCTTTAACTGCAAGGATGAAGGCTGAAGGATGAAGGATGACCCTTAAATGCAAGGAGGAAGGATGAAGGCGGAAGACACCTGCTTAACAAGCTTTCAGGTCATCCTTCATCCTTCATCCTTCTAAAGGAGCCTCGCGAGTTGATGGACGTACTCGTGCAGATCCTCGCGGCTCGCCGCGGCACGTCCGCCCCGGGCCTGCAGCTCCGGCCCTTCGAGCTCGATGTGCAGCGAGTCCATGAAGCGGTTCATGAGCCCGCGAAAGGCGGCGACCGTCGTCAGCTCGACGATCCCGGTGCTGTCGAAGTGCTTCGCGAGCTCGGCGAAGGCCTTGTCGTCGTAGCGCGCCTCGTTTCGCGCCACGAGCTCGGCCCAGCGGATGACCGCCTTCTCGCGCTCGCCGAAGAGCGGACTCTCCAGGTAGTCATCCCCGCTGAGCACGTCGAGCTGCTCTTCGGTCCAGCCAGTGGTTCGCCCGACCAGGCGATTGTGCTTTATTCAGTAGCGACACTCGTTGATGGCCGAGACCTTGATCATCGCAAGCGCGCGGGTCTTCGCGTCGAGCTTGCAGCCCAGGCCGTCCTTCTGCAGCACCGCCTGCAGCGGCAAAAGAAACTTCACGATCGCAGGCGAGTGCGCGAACACCCGCATTGAATTCGCGACCCGGCCATTGAACCGGTTGGCCGCCTCGAACGCCGCGCGCACCTCCGGCGACTCGCTGTCATCCTGAACAAAAGGCACTCTTGCCATTACCTGTCTCCTGGAAAAAGGTTCCTGACACTTTCCCGCATGCAGGCTTTCAGGTCATCCTTCATCCTTCCGCCTTCATCCTTGGGGCAAAGCCCAGCAGGTCATCCTTCATCCTTCCGCCTTCATCCTTGGGGCGAAGCCCAGCAGGTCATCCTTCATCCTTCCGCCTTCATCCTTGGTTACTGTGCGGTCCATCCGCCATCGACCAGCAGGCTCGTCCCGGTGATGAGGGCGGCGGCGGGCGAGGCGAGGAACACGACCGCGGCGGTGACTTCATCGAGCTGGCCGAGGCGCCCGAGCGGGATGCGGTTCAGCACCCACTCGCGAAAGCACGGCTCCTCGAAGAAGGGCGCTGTCATCGGCGTCTCGATGAAAGTCGGCGCGATCGAGTTGACGCGGATGTTGTGGGGAGCGAGCTCGACGCCGAGCGCCCTGGTGAGGCCCTCGAGCGCGTGCTTGGTCATGCAGTAGACCGTGCGCCCGGCGGCGCCGACGTGGCCCATCTGCGAGGAGATGTTGACCATCGCGGCCCCGCGCGCCTTGCGGTCGGGCGCTTCGAGCATCTTGCGCGCCGCCGCCTGCGCGACGAGAAACGCCGCCCGCACGTTGAGGTTGAGGATCCTGTCGAGGCGCTCCTCGGTGACATCGACGAAGGGCTCGGGAATATTGCCGCCGGCGTTGTTGACGAGGATATCGAGCCGCGGCAGCTTCGCGAACGCTTCGCGCACCTGCGCGCCGTTCGTGACATCGCACACCAACGGCTGCGCAGCGCCGCCGTCGGCGCGGATTCGGGTGGCCGCCTCCTCGAGCTCGGACAACGTGCGGCTGACGAGATAGATCTCCGCGCCGGCCTGCGCAAGCCCGATCGCCGCGGCGAGCCCGATACCACGTCCGGCGCCCGTGACGAGCGCAACGCGGCCATCGACCCGGCAGCCCTTGAGGGCTTCCGGCAAAGAGCCCGGCGTGCTCATGGGCGTTCGGGCTTGGCGCGGTGGAGCCCCACGTCCCGGCCGCCGTAGCGGCGCAGCCTGAGATCGGCCTGCTCCTTGTGTCCCCAGAAGCGCTCGATCGCGCAGAGCCGCGAGCAGTAATCGCCGATCTCGACGCTCGCCTCCGGCGTGCACTCCTGGTAGGTGCAGGTCTTCATGAACTTCCCGACCCAGAGCCCGCCGGTATAGCGCGCCGCGCCGCGCGTGGGCAGTGTGTGGTTGGTGCCGATCACCTTGTCGCCGTACGAGACGTTGGTCTCCGGCCCGAGAAAGAGCGCGCCGTAGTTCTTCATGCGCTCGAGATACCAGCGCGGGTTGCGGGTGAGGATTTCCACGTGCTCGGCGGCGACGCGGTCCGCCTCGCGCACGGCTTCCTCCGCGTCCTCTACGAGGATGATCTCGCCATAGTCGCGCCACGCGACGCCGGCGACATCGGCCGTCGGCAGCACCTTCAACTGACGGTCGATCTCGGCGGGCAGCGCCTCGGCGAGCTTGCGCGAAGTGGTGATGAGAATCGCGGGACTCGTCGGGCCGTGCTCGGCCTGGCCGAGCAGATCGACGGCGACCATTTCTGCATCCGCGCTCTCGTCGGCGATCACCAGGATCTCGGTGGGACCCGCGAGAAGATCGATTCCCACGCGCCCGAAGAGCTGGCGCTTGGCCTCCGCGACGTAGGCATTGCCGGGGCCGACCAGCATGTCGACTGCCGGAATGCTCTCGGTTCCGAGCGCCATCGCGGCGACGGCTTGCACGCCGCCCAGAACGTGGATCTCGTCGGCCCCGCCCAGCACCATCGCAGCGATCGTCTCGGCGTGCGGCGCGCCGGCGTTGGGCGGCGTGCAGGCGATGATGCGCTTGACGCCCGCCACGCGCGCCGTGACGATGCTCATGTGCGCGGAGGCAACCATGGGATAGCGCCCGCCTGGCACGTAGCAGCCGACGCTCTCCACGGGAATGTTGCGGTGCCCGAGCGTGACACCCGGACGGATCTCGACCTCGAGATCGCGCAGCGCCGCCTTCTGGTGCTGCGCGAAGGTGCGAATCTGCTCCTGCGCGAAGCGGATGTCCGCCAGCGTGCCTTCGGGTACGGCGCGCATCAGCTTGTCGATCTCGCCCTGGGTGAGGCGAAAACTCGGGGGCGACCAGCGGTCGAACTTCGCCGAGAGCTCGCGCACCGCCGCGTCGCCGCGCTTTGCGATGTCGGCGATGATTTCCTCGACCGTTTTTCGCACTTCGCGGTCGGCGGCTTCAGTCTGCGCCTGGTCGATGCGGCGCTTGAGAAAGGTGGCCATGGTCTGCTCCAGTCGGTCGCCCGCGAAAAAAAAGGAATGCCGGTGATTCTCCGGCGGAAAGCGGGTGAAAATTCGGAAACGGGTGCCTGCCGGAGACAATTTACTGCGGCAGGTCGCGGCCGTAAACCCCAACCAGAGGATGAGGGCTTGACCCTCTTTGCCCCGCAGCGCATGATCTTTGCCGCATCCATCACCGGTAACGCATTCGGGAGAAAACCATGGCACGCATCCGGCACATCGCGATCAGCACGCAGGATCCCGACAAGACAGCGCGTTTCTACATCGAGGGCCTCGGCCTGAAGGAAGTGGGGCGCGTCGATTCCAAGACCGCCGTCGGCTACTACCTCACGGACGGGCACGTCAATGTCGCGATCCTCAAGTGGAAGAGCGAGGACCCCGCCATTACCGAAGGCTCGCCGCGCTACACGGGGATTCACCATTTCGGCGTCGAGGTCGAGGACATGGCGCGCGCGCGCGCGCGCATCGAAAAAGCAGGCGCGGTGCACCGTCCCTATCCCGGGACCGAAGAGATGAAGAAGCGCGGCAACATCGAGGTCAAATTCACCGGGCCGGACGGCGTGACGATCGATCTGTCGGAAGACGGCTGGGTCGGAACCAAGACGCAGCGGTCTGCCGAGACCGCTGCGTGAAGGATGAAGGCGGAAGGATGAAGGATGACCTGTAACTGCAAGGATGAAGGCGGAAGGAACACGGGCTAAACCCTGAGAGCCCCCCGGCAAAACATATAAATCCCCTCCTGCCCGAGGGTGAGCCGGGGTTTCGAGGACCATGTGTCCGAGCCGGCGAACGACCGCCGCGATGCAGCGCGGCGGGACGGACGGGGTGCCCACGCAAGCGGGCGGGGGTGGTGGGAGCAATCTGGCCGGAGGGGAAATGTTCACGCGCATCGACCACGTGATGATCTGCGTGCCCGATCTCAAGCGCGGCATGGAGCAGTACCGCAAGCTGGGCTTCAACATCCACGAGGGCGGCGTGCATCCGGGCAAGGGCACGCACAACGCCATCGCGTTCAGTCAGGACGACTACCTCGAGCTGCTGGCAATCCGCGACATGGCCGAGCACCGGGCGAGCGCGGGCGCGTCCGGGAATTCACACGCCGGGCTCGCCGAGTTCGTCGAGGCTGGCGGCGGCCTGCGCTACATCATTCTCCAAAGCGACGACCTTGCCGCGGATGTCGCTGCCATGCGCGCCCGCGGCGTCGATGTGAGCGACGCGCAGGACCGCGGCCGGCGCACGCCGGCCGGGAAGGACCTGCGGTGGAAAGCTGCGGTGCTGGGACCCGCAAACCCGCTGCCGATTTTTTTCATCCAGCATCTCACGCCGGTCGAAGAGCGCCGCAAACACACGCCCGGTGCGGGCAACCATCCCAACGGCGTGCAGTTCCTCGAGCGCGCCTACATCGTCACGCGGGATCTCGCGGCAGAGGTGGCGATCTACTCCAGAGTGCTGGGCGTCGCCGAGCCGCGCATGTACAAGGGCATGGTGATCATGTCGGAGATGGCGGTATTCCAGTTCGGCCCCGCCGGGCTCACCCTCGCGCAGCCGTACGCGCCGGGGCCGGCCGCCGAAGCGCTGGAGCGCCGTGGTCCCGGCCCGTTCCAGCTCCTCTTCCGCACCACAAGCATGGGCGCGGCCGCGCGCTGGATGGAGAAAAACGGACTGCCGCCCCCGGCGCGCGGCGTGCGCGATACCGGCGAGCAGGCGATGCTCGCAACGCCGGATATCGCGGGCGGCGCCTATATCGGGTTCGTCGGCCCCGAATGACGGCCGTGAAACGTTAAACGCGAAACGTAAAACGTGAAACCTGAAACTGGAAACTCGTGCGGGCGGAGGAGGCGATGGCCAAGGACCAGCTCGAAACGGTAGAGGGCGTGCGCGTCTATGTACCGACCGGCGCCGTCAACGCGACGGAGCAGGCGCTCGCGCCGCGATTGAAATCCATCAACGGCGCGCGCATCGGGATTCTGGATAACTGCAAGGAGTTCGCCGATATCGTGCTGCGCGGGGTCGCCGACATCCTCAAGGCAGGACACGGTGTCGGCGATGTCCGGTTCTGGCGAAAATCCTATCTCGGAATTCCCTCTCCCTTCGCGCGAGAGATGGCCGCGCAATGCGATGCCGTGATAAACGGCGTCGGCCACTGAGGCTCATCGACTCCCTGGACCGTGCGTGACGCGGTCGAACTCGAAGCGCTCAAGGTTCCGACCGTGACGGTGATCAGCACCGCCTTTGCGCCGCTCGCGCAGGTGGTGAGCGAGGGCATCGGGCAGATGAGCCTTCCCATCATCGTCGTGCCGCACCCGCTCGGCGACCGGGACCTCGCCGTCATCCGCCAGTACGGCGAGGACATCGCCGAGCAGTGCGTGCGCGTTCTCACCACCCCCGCCGCGACGCTCGCGCGCGAGTTCAAGGACAAGGAGTACCCGCTGCCCGCCGCGGTGATGCCCCGGTAGCGCCTCCTTCCAATGAAACCGGACCTTCCGCACGTCGTCGCCCCGCAGGACGCCTTCGACTGCGTCAACGAGTACTTCTACGAGCGCGGCTGGACCGACGGGCTTCCCATCGTGCCGCCGACCGAGGCGCGCGTTGATGCGATGCTCGCGGGCATGCCGTGGCGCAAGCCGGACGAGGTGACCGGCGTCATTCCGCCGCGCATGGGGAGCGCGACGCTCCGCCAGATCGCCGTCAACGCGGTGATGGCGGGCGCGAGGCCGGAATACCTGCCGGTGATCGTCGCCGCGGTGCAGGCGGCGTGCGAGCCCGCCTACGGGCTCTCGCACCGGGCGACGAGCACGCACGCCGGCGCGCCGCTCACGATCGTGAATGGACCGATCGTGCAGCAGCTCCGTATCAACTGCGGCCGCGGGCTCTTCGGCCCGGGTTGGCGCGCCAACGCAACGATCGGGCGCGCTCTGCGTCTTGCGCTCGTCAACATCGGCGGCGCCGGGCCCGCGGTCGATGCCGCGCAGACCGGGCACCCCGGCAAGTACACCTACTGCATCGCGGAGTACGAGGCGGCGAGCCCGTGGGAGCCGCTGCACATCGAGCGCGGCTTCGCGCGCGAGGAGAGCGTCGTCACCGTCGTCAACGCCGAGGCGCCGCACAGCATGACGGAGAACATCCGCACCGATGCCGAAGGGATGGTGGAGACCTTTGCGTCCTCCATGGCGACGCTCGGCGTGAACAACCTCTATTCCCAGGGCCACCCGATCCTGGTCATGGGCATCGAGCACGCGGGACATTTCGCCGCCGCGGGCTGGAGCAAGGCGGACGTGAAGCGCGCCCTTTTCGAGAAAGCGCGCCAGCCCTGGGGGCTCATGAAGGACCGCGGCAAATCGAAAGGACCGCGTTTTCCGGAGTTCGTGGACAAGAGCGACGACCGCTCGATGGTGCCGGTCGTCTGCGCGGCGGAGGACCTGATCCTGATCGTCGCCGGCGGCCCCGGCGGAAAATCGATGTTCCTCCCCACTGCGGGCGGGCAAAGCCTCAGCGTCTCCAGGCCGATCGAGACCCGCGGCTAACAGCAGAAATTATAAGCACTGGCTGACGGTCGTTCCTTCATCCCTCAGCCCTCCGCCCTCCGCCCTCAGCCCTGATAAGGGCGGCGGCGAGTTCTCCTCAAATCGTCCGATACTCGCCTATCAAATATGGCATTAATGCCGCACGCGCGTGCGTTTCAGCAGGACTCCAACAACACGCGAAATTCGGTCCCGTTTTCTGTGCGTTATCTGACAGAACGCCTAATTTAGCTGGATTCAGGCTCATGGCACACAACTTGCGGCTTCTTTTCGTGAGACTATCGATCGGTAGGTAAACGCAGCACTTTCACGAACTGGAGAGTCACATGAAGCGTGTCCAAAGAGGGTTTACCCTCATCGAGCTGATGATCGTGGTAGCGATCATCGGCATTCTCGCCGCAGTGGCGCTCCCTGCTTACCAGGACTACACCATCCGCGCGAAGGTGTCGGAGCTGATCATACAGGCGAGCGGTTTCAAGACCTCGGTCGCCGAAGCCGCGCAGTCGAACGGGGCACTTGCAAGCTCGGGCGTCGGCCTGACCGTGGTCGCCAGTGGAAAGGTGACCGGCGGTTCAGTGGAGCAGGACGGGACCATCACGATCTTCGGCGACGGTACGAACACGTCGGTTGGCACGGTGATGACGGTCGTCTTGACGCCGGTGTACCAGGTTGATGGCAAGGTCTCGTGGACCTGCTCGGCCGATACGGCCAAGCACAAGTACGTGCCGTCGGAGTGCCGCCACTAAGCACCTGACGTTGGGCGGGCGGGCATTGCCCGCCCAGGCAGCATCCAGAAACCCCTCGTGAGAGGGGTTTCTGCTATTTGCGATCCTCTCCCTGGTCTTCCTGCTTTCCGCTCCCGTTCCTCGGCCTTCGCCGGCGTGCGGGCAGCAATTCGAATAACCATTCCGCCAGCACGTTCGCGCGAATGACGCGGATCGCGAGCGCGGTCGGCGAGATCGGCCGCACGAGGCGCGTCTCGCGGAGGCCCGGTAGGAATACCGCGATCACCACCGCGCGCGCTACGGTCGATGCGCAGAGCGCGAGCCACAGCCCGCTCGTGAAGGCGATGGTGTAGCCGGCGAGCTCGAGCTCGCGCGGCGCATGCGTCGCAAGAAGCCCCCCGAGCAGCGCGCCGCCGAAGACCGCCGTATTCGAGATCGTCTGGTGCACCGCGCTGTAGGCCGCGCGCCGCTCAGGCGGCACCACATCGTAGAGAAAATTCCCCGCCGCGAGGCCGAACCCCGCCCAGGCGATGCCGCCGATGAATTGAATCACGAGGATCGCCCAGAAATTCGGAAACAGCACCCACGCGATCGGCAGCGTGGGAAACACGACGCTCGTGATCTGTACCACCCGGAGATTTCCGAAGATGTCGGAGAGGCGGCCCCAGAGGTTCAACGCCGCGAACTGCATCAGCACGTAGAAAGAACTGACCACCGTGAACTCGAGATACGAGAACTTGAGATCGCGCAGCATGTAGAGCGTGAAGAAGGGCGATGCGATGGCGACCGCGAGATTCATGAAGCCGACAAAGAGCGCGAAGCGGGTAAAGTCCGACCCGCGCATGCGCTCGAGCATGCCGCGCAATGGCGGCAGCGTGAACGGCGCAAGCCGCGCGAGCGGCTCGTGCATGCCCATCAGCTGGGAGAGCGAGTAAAGGCGCGCGGCCAGCGCGATCGCGAAAATCGCGGCGAAGCCCCAGTGCGCCAGCGCCCGCTGCTCGGAGAACTCGAGGGCCAGGCCCGCTGCGGTCAAGCTCGCGAAGGTCATGATGCTCATCAGCTGCGTTCTCCGGCCGAAGAAGCGCCCGCGCCGGCGCTCGGGGACGAGATCGCTGATGAGACTGCTCCACGGGGGTGCTGCGAACTGGCCGCCGATGTAGTAGAGCACGACCGCCGCGATGAGAAGCGCAACCGAAGTCTCGACCGGGATGAACGCGAGCGCGATGATCGGCAGCCACGCAGCCGACTGGAGCAGCACGCCAGCGAAGATCAGGGTCTTGCGCGAAACGGAGTAGCCCGCTATCCACGCCGAGGCGAGCTGCGCGACCGAGCCGAGGAGCGAGGGGAGCGCGGAGAGCAGCGTGATCTGCGCGGTCGTTGCCTTGAGAAAGACCGCGAAGGCCTGGAGATAGGACTCGCCCGCGCCGAACATGAGCGACCACGCGACCCCGTCGCGCACGGAGTAGCGGAGCGAGCGGTCGACCTGGGGATCGCGCGCGTAGCGGTATTTCACGAACGGCAGCAGCTAAGTTGCAGTGCAGTATAGAGACTCCGGCCTGCGCCTGCTCGTGAATCGTAAATCGTGCTTTAGCCGCCGATGAACGCCGAGCAATCAAACTGAGAGACGAGAGACGAGAGACGGACGACCCCTGACCAGCAGGTCATCCTTCATCCTTCCGCCTTCATCCTTCGGCCGTCCCTCAGCCGGCCACGGGCACCGGCTTGATCGCCGCTTTCGAACCCGACGCAGGCGGCTTTCGCTTGTGGCGCGGCAGGGCAAGCGCCAGCGGGATGCCCACGCAGGTCGTCAGGATGGCGGCGGCAATGGACCACGTGTAGGCGCCGGTCACATCGAACAGGAAGCCGCCCAGCCACCCGCCGAGCGCCATGCCGGTGCCGGCACCCACCATCTGGAAGGAATAGATCGTGCCGAGCGGCGCGCCCGCCCCGAAGAGCTGGCGGTTGATGATGGGAAAGCCCACCATCTCGCCGCCGTAGCAAAGCCCGAAGATGAGGGCGAACGCATAGAACGCCCACGCCTCCTGTGCGAAGAACAGGATGACGATCGGGGCGCTCTGGCCGATCAGCGCGAGCGTGAGGAGCACCCGCCCGCCGAAGCGCGCTGCGATGAGGGCGGACGCGAAGCGGCTGACGGCCGAGGCGCCCGCAATCGTGCTCAACACTCCCGCCGCCTCCATCCCGGAGACGCCCTTCACGATCGCCATCGACACGACGTGCGCGAGGATCACCGAGTGCCCGACGCAGCCGATATGGTGGATCGCAATCAAGAGCCATGCCGGGCGCTTGCTCAGAATCTCGCCCAGGCCTGTCGTCACGATGCCGCGCGCGGCAGGGGCAGCAGGCTGCTCCGGGGCCGAGTGCTCCCCTCCACCGTACGGGGCGAGCCCCATCTCCTGCGGGCTGCTCCGGATGAGGAGGGAGAACCCGAACAGGATGCCGCCCACGGCGACCGCGATCAGCGTGAACGCCTGCGCCCAGCCGCGCGTCTCGATGAGCCACTGGAACACGGGAGCGAAAATCATCGGGCCGATCCCCATCGCGGCCCAGTAGATGCCGACCGCAAGCCCCATGTAGCGGTCGAACCACCGCGTGAGGATGACGGGGAGGAGCACGGTGAAGGCCGCGTGCCCCATCGAGCCGACGAAGAACCCGTAGAAGACGTAGAACTGCCAGAGCTCCGTGATGGTCCCGATAAGATACGTGCCCACGGTGATGAGGAGCGTCGCCCCGATCATCAGCGGACGCGCCCCGTAGCGGTCGCCCAGCCAGCCCATGATCACGACGGCGGGCAGTCCCACGATGAAGGCGATGGAATAGGCGGCCGAGATGTCGCCGCGCGACCAGCCGAAGAGCTCGACCAGCGGCTCGACGAAGACGCCGAAGGAGCCGTGATCGGCGCGGCTCGCGATAGTGAGAATGCACGCCGAGAAGAGAACGACCCAGGCGTAATGCACCTTGAACTTTCCGAGGGAGATCACAACTTGGACTTTCCTGCTCTCGCTGCGACGGACAAGGAGCAATTATAGCGAGGGCGTTGAGCACGAAGCCCGTGCTGTCCGCATTGTGGGAAATCGGGGACAGACCACGTTTTCCGTTCGGGAGAGAACGGGAAAAACGTGGTCTGTCCCCTGTTTTACGAAGTCTTCTCAGAGAGCCATCGTTTTGCTTCCCCCGCATGTTCCGCGGGAAAACGCTTGACCTCCGCCGCGACGAAATGCCGCGCGAACTTCTCCGCGATGCTCCCGATCCGCGCATTGGTGACGAGCGCCACTCGACGGATTTTGCGGTGGTGGTTCCGCACGAAGCGAAAGTGCTTGACCATCCCGGCGAGGTTCTTCCAGCCGGGAAATTCCTTCGTCTCGATCATCAAGCCGGCGAGCTCGCCTTTTCGCGCGATGTAGGGATCGGCGAGCGCGGCGAGGCGGTCGAAGTCGGCCGCCTCGAGCGGCCCGGAGGGGCGGGCGTGCAGGATGCCTTTGGTCTTGTCGAGCTCGGCTTTGATCATGGCGGGGCTTTCAGTCTGGCGGGAACAGCATCTTACACTCCCCTTGCGCGATATCCTCCCTGGGCGAGTTTCAGCGCAACGGCGATGATCGGCTTCGCCCAGTCGGGAGCACGCGGAAGATCATCGGGATTCAGTATCTTTCGGCGTTCCGTATGCAGCACCAGCACAGGTGCGGGCATCTTGCCATCCGCAGGATCGGCTTCCGCGCTGTTGTCGTACATCCGAAGCGCCGCGAGCAGAGGAAGCAGGTCTATCAGGTTCAGGCGGCTGCGCTCGTGGCGGCGGCGGATCGCATCCTCGGGGACGCTGTGGCCGCCATGGCGAACGCGGGACCGCACCCGCTCCAGATGCAGCTCCACGCCGGAGAGGCCCGCGTACCACACGTGAATCCCGGTACTCTGCGCCGCGGCCTCGGCAAGGAGGCGCGGTATCGTGTTTCCGCCCAGCGTTGTCTCGATGGCGAAATCCAGGTGTTGCGAAATGGCTTGCCTTAAGAGCCCGACGCCTTGCCGCCACGCCGTACCGTTGGCTTCAGTCAGATCCAGTCCCGGATCTTCGGCGATCAATCGCCGGGCAGCCTCGTCGGGGTTGTAGTAATCACCCCCGAAGGCGCGAAACGCCGCGCCACCGATGGAACTCTTGCCGGCTCCGTTCACGCCGGCGATGACATAGATCCGCGACGGCTGCGCAGCAGGCATCTGGCGATTCCGACTACCAGCGCCTTGCCAGTCCCCGCAATCGCCTCAGCGGCGCTTGCGCGCCGCCTTGACGGCAGCACGACCAAGCTCGGCAGGCGACGCGTTGAATGCCGCCGCCATGCCTTTTTTCGCCTTGGGCGTTTGCATGCGCGCGAGGAGGACGTCGTACTCGGCGGTGAGGTCGCTCAAGCTGTGGGAGCTCGCCCTGACGAGTGACTGGAACTCCTCGTACGAGATCAGGACCGCCTTGGGCGTGTCATGCCGGGTAATGGCGACCGCCCCGCCACGAAGCGCCTGCTCGAGAACAGCGCCAAACTCGTTCTTCAGGCGCGTTGCGGCGATCTCCGGGACATCGACCAATTCACCCCGGCTGTTGCGAAAAGTCAGCGTGGCAGACATGGGCGGCCTCCAAGGATGATGGCCATTATACCTAAATAGGCCAATTTGTCTATGTTGGACAAACTGGCGGTTGCGCTTGTGTAACAGGGGCGTAACGGGAGGGGCGTAACGGGGACAGACCACGTTTTTCACTCGGGCGGGGAAAACGTGGTCTGTCCCCGATTTCCCGATTTCCCCCCGGGGCTGATCTGAACCGCCGCCGCATCGACGGCGGCAGGCAGCTGCGAGTGCCTTTGGCAATGCAAACAGCCGGGTAGCACCCGCATCACGCCGCTTCGTCACCCGATGCCGGCCGCTCGAAAATATAGATGACCGCTCACGGTATTCGACGGATTAAGCGCGTATGCTGCATCAGCCTTCCGTGCGACTCGCGCGCGTCAGCTTGGTCTGTTGCCGCTTGATTCCTGGTGTGACGAAAACGAATTTCCGGCCGGCGGAAATAAAACGGTGCGGTACACAACCTGGATCAAGGAGAGAGTCATGAGATCGTCCATCGTGAGTTTTGTGTTCGTCGCCGCGCTCGCTGCGGCCATTCCGGCGCAGAGCGCCGAGCAACTGGGCAAGGTCAACTTCCCCACCTCCTGCGACCCGGCGGTGCAGCAGGAGTTCGAGCGCGGCGTCGCGATGCTCCACTCGTTCTGGACCAGCGCGGCGGAGAAGACGTTCCGCGAGGTGGTGGAGAAGGATCCCTCGTGCGTCATCGCAAGATGGGGCTTCGCATCCATCCTCATGTCGAATCCGCTTGCCGGACAGGGCGCGTCACCCAAGGGCGCTGCCCTGGCGCAGACCGCGATCGAGCAGGGCCGCATGATCGGCGCAAAGACCGAGCGCGAGCGCGACTACCTGGAAGCGGTCGCCGCCTACTATGAGGACTATGCCAATCGCCCCGAGCGCGAGCGCCAGATGGCGCGCGCAAAGGCCTACGAGACGCTCGCCGCCCGTTATCCGGATGACGACGAAGCGCAGATCTTCTCCGCGCTGTATATCGCGGGCACGCAATCGCAGGCTGATCAGACCTTCGGCGCCTATCGCAAGGCGGCCGCGATCCTCGAGAAGCAATTCGCCAAGTACCCCGATCACCCGGGTGTCGCGCACTACCTGATCCACAGCTACGACGCCCCGCCCATCGCGGCGCAAGGCCTGCCGGCCGCCCGACGCTATGCGGAGATTGCCCCGTCCGCGCCCCACGCGCTGCACATGCCTTCCCATATCTTTACCCGCGTCGGCGCATGGGAGGACTCGGTCGCGACCAACCAGCGCGCGGCGGCGGTTGCGCTGAAGGGCAAGGAGCCCGGTCAAGCGCTTCACGCGAGCGATTACATGGTCTACGCCTACCTGCAGATGGCACGCGACGCCGACGCGCAGCGCGTCATGGAGGACACCGCCCGCGTAGCCGGGTTCAAAGTCCAGGCGGGACACTACGCGCTGGCCGCGATGCCCGCGCGCTATGCCATCGAGCGC
>Ga0256865_1000295_pt1 | contig 17319 bp, 17 predicted proteins | sample RVTome_14_FD_187337 | JGI IMG/M metagenome (GOLD analysis project Ga0256865, IMG submission 187337) | Soil microbial communities from uranium-contaminated site in the Upper Colorado River Basin, Wyoming, United States - RVT145D125 HiSeq ... | reverse complement strand
GAGAAAGTATGTCTATTTTTTCGGGAACGGGAAGGCGGACGGATCGGGGAAGATGAAGGACCTGCTGGGCGGAAAAGGGGCCGGGCTGGCCAACATGACGAACCTGAAGATCCCCGTGCCCGCCGGGTTCACCATCACCACCGAGGCGTGCAACTCGTACTTCGAGAACAGGAAGAAGTACCCCCCCGGCATGTGGGAGCAGGTGCTCGTCAACCTGAAGAAGGTCGAGACGTCGATGGGGATGAAGTTCGGGGACGCGAAAAACCCCCTCCTCGTCTCCGTCCGTTCCGGCTCGAAATTCTCCATGCCCGGAATGATGGACACGATCCTCAATCTCGGGCTCAACGACACGACCCTCAAGGCCCTCGCCGACAAGGCCGGCGACCGGTTCGCGTTCGACACCTACCGGCGGCTGATCACCATGTTCGGAAGCACCGCCATGGGGATCAACCGCCAGCTGTTCGAAAAGGCGCTGGAACGGATGAAGGAGGAGAGGGGGGTCCGCCTCGACACGGATCTCACGACGGACGATCTGCGGAAACTCGTCGGGACGTTCAAGGGGATCTACGAGAAGGAGACGGGAAAGGGTTTTCCGGCGGACCCGCTCCAGCAGCTCAAGCTGGCGATCAACGCCGTGTTCAGCTCCTGGTTCTCGGACCGGGCGGTCACGTACCGGAAGCTCAACAACATCGCGCACGATCTCGGGACGGCGTGCAACGTCCAGGCGATGGTCTTCGGGAACATGGGCGAGAACTCGGGTACCGGCGTGGGCTTCACCCGGGACCCCTCCACCGGCCAGAAGAAGTTCTTCGCCGAATACCTCACGAATGCCCAGGGCGAGGACGTCGTGGCCGGCATCCGGACCCCCCTTCACATCGACGAGCTGAAGAAGGCGCAGCCCGCCGTGTACCGCGAGCTCGAAACGATCTACCGGAAACTGGAAACCCACTACAAGGACATGCTGGACATCGAGTTCACCGTCCAGGCCGGCAGGCTCTACATGCTTCAGACCCGCGTCGGGAAACGGACCGCCGCGGCGTCCCTGAAGATCGCCATCGACATGGTCCAGGAGAAGCTGATCGACAAGAAGACGGCGGTCATGCGGATCGACCCCGTCCAGCTCGAATGGCTCATGCATCCCTCCTTCGACCCGAAGGCGAAGGTCCAGGTCATCGGGAAAGGGCTGCCGGCGTCGCCCGGCGCCGCCGTCGGCAAAGTCGTTTTCCTGGCGGAGGACGCGGAAGCGTGGGCCGCCAGGGGGGAGAAGGTGGTCCTGGTGCGGACCGAGACCTCCCCGGAGGATATCGGCGGGATGCATGCGGCCCAAGGGATCCTCACGGCCCGGGGCGGAATGACCTCCCACGCGGCCGTGGTGGCGAGGGGCATGGGCAAATGCTGCGTCGCCGGGTGCACCGCGCTCCACATCGACGAGGGAACGAAGGTGATGACCCTCGGATCGCGCGTCCTGAAGGAGGGCGATTTCATCACCCTGAACGGCACCTCGGGGGAAGTCATCCTCGGGCAGGTTCCGCTCGTCCCCGCCGATCTCAGCGGCGATTTCCACCTGATTCTGAAGTGGGCCGACGAGATCCGGGAGCTCGGAGTCCGCGCCAACGCCGACACGCCGGCCGACGCCCGCATGGCGATCAAGTTCGGCGCCGAGGGGATCGGGCTCGTCCGCACGGAGCACATGTTCTTCGAGGGCGACCGGGTGCAGGCGGTGCGCGAGATGATCCTGGCCGACGATACGGAAGGGCGCAAGAAGGCCCTCGCGAAGATCCTCCCCATGCAGCGGGAGGATTTCATCGGCATCTTCGAGGTGATGAACGGGCTGCCGGTGACCATCCGGCTCCTCGACCCGCCGCTGCACGAGTTCCTCCCGAAGACCCGGGAGGAGCTCGAGGACATCGCCCGCGACCTGGGCGTGCCGTTCCAGAAGCTGCAGGCGCGGAACAAGATGCTGCATGAGTTCAACCCCATGCTGGGCCACCGGGGATGCCGTCTCGGCATCACGTATCCGGAGATCTTCGAGATGCAGGTCCAGGCCATCATGGAAGCCGCCTGTCACGTTGTGAAACGGAAGGTGAAGGCCATCCCCGAGATCATGATCCCGCTCATCGCCGACGTGAACGAACTGCGCGTGATGCGCGAGATGACGGTCCGGATCGCCGAAGAGGTCCAGAAGCGCACGAAGGTCCGGGTCCGGTACGAAGTGGGGACCATGATCGAGATCGCGAGAGCGGCGCTGCTGGCCCACGAGATCGCGCCCCAGGCCGACTTCTACTCCTTCGGCACCAACGACCTGACCCAGACCACGTACGGCCTGTCGCGGGACGACGCGGGCAGGTTCCTGCCCTACTACGTCGAGAAGGGGATCTTCGAGCACGACCCGTTCATCACCATCGACCAAAAGGGCGTCGGCATGCTGATGAGGATGGCCATCGACAGCAGCCGGAAGATCAAGAAGGGGATGAAGATGGGGATCTGCGGGGAACAGGTGGATCCCCAGTCAGTGGAGTTCTGCTACGAGATCGGGCTCACCTACGTGAGCGGTTCGCCGTTCCGGCTGCCGGTCGCCCGACTCGCCGCGGCGCAGGCGACGCTCAAGAGAAAGATGAAAAAGGGGATGTCCAAGGCCTCCGTGTAAGATAACGGGATGCTTCGGGATACTCCTGGGCGGGAATACCTCCCGCACTCCTCGGGATGTTTTCTCTGCGGGGAAGAGAACCGCTCCGGCGTGCGCGCGCGGTTCTTCGTGGAGGGGAACGAGGTCCTGGGAAGGGTGATCCTCCCCCTTCATCTCAACGGGTACAAGAACGTCGCCCACGGCGGGGTCGTCTCCGCGCTCCTCGACGAGACGATGGGGTGGGCCGCCACCGTATTCGGCAAGACGCACCCCATGTTCGTCACGGGCGAGCTCACGGTGAAATTCCTTTCCCCCGTGCCGGTCGGCGCCGAGATCGAGGTCCGCAGCCGGCTCGTCGAGGATGCCGGAAGGCTCGCCTACTGCGAGGGGGAGATCCGTTGCGGCGGGAGGGTGTGCGCCCGCGCAAGGGGGAAGTTCGTTCCGATGAGCCCGGAGGGGACGGCGGAAGTGATCCCGTACCTCCGGTTCGAGGGATGCCGCCGCTTCCGGGCGATCTTCGACGCGTATCGGAGAGAAGAGTGACGGGATTGCCCGGAATCGCCGCGGATTTCCGGCGGGGCGCCTTTATCTGACACGGATGCGGACCGCGTAGGCGACGATGCCGGGCCGCGGGCCCGCGGGGATGTCGATCCCCGACGGCGGAATTTCTTCCGGCACATTTCCGATCCGCCGCAGTTCCTCGATGAATCCGGCCGCCGCGGCTTCCGGCAGGAGAACGTGGATCGTACCCGCCGCGCCGGTACTCGCCGAATCGCTATCCCGTTCGATCCGTTCGACGATACCGCCCAATCCCGACGCCGCCCCGGCGATCCGCTCCTCCGCCCCTTCACGCCTCTCCGGGTTCACGTCCACGGCGATGTCCCGGCCGTAAGGCCTCCGCCTCACGTCGAACGCCGGTGCTCCCGCTGCCGCGGGATCGGCCGTCGACCCGGGCGACGGGGCGACCGGTACGATCCGCTCGGAGTCCGTGCTCGCACGAAGCGCCGGCACCGACGGGAGGCTTTCCGCGGTCCAGGTCCGGGGCCTCGGAGCTGCAGGGGCTTCCTCCTTTGCCTCCTTCGGGGTCTCACGCGGAAGTCGAATCACCGGTGGCGAGCTCCTGGCGTCCTCCTCCTTCGCCGCCATCGGGCGGGAAGAAGATACCGTGCCTGCTTCGCGGGACAGGTTGGAAGAGAGGACGGACGGGGAGGGGGCGACGGGCGCAGGGGTTCGCTGGTACCAGTAGACGGAGGCGACCAGCAGGACGGCCACGGACGCCTCGAGGAGGACCCGGAACCGGGAAAGGAACGGCCTGGTCGCGTCCTCCCCTCCGGGGGTGGAACCCGGACGGGCGTTCCGGTCCTCCGCCTCGACCGCCGCGAGGACGCTCGCGAACAGCTCCGGGGGCGCCGGATCGGGCGGAAGTTCCCGCAGGATCTCCCGCACCGCGTGAAGGGATGCGTCGGCGGAGGCGCATTCGCCGCACCCCCGAAGGTGGGCGGCGAGCCCCGTCGCGGCCGCTGCGTCCATCGTGCCGTCCTGGAAGTCGGACAAAAGGTTTCGGGCTCGCCTGCAATCCATCATGTCCATTCTTCAAGCCACCGGCGAGAGCAGCCGACGCATCGCCATCCGCGCCCGGTGAAGCCGGGACTTCACCGTGCCCACCGGCACATCCGCGAGGGTGGCGATCTCCTCGTAGGAGAACCCCTCCACATCCGAGAGGAGGACCATCCACCGGGAGCCCGGATCGATCCGTGACAGCGCTTTCGTCAGGATTTCCCCCATCTCGCAGGTCTCCGCGAGCCGGTCCGGGCGGTCGGCCTCCCCCCCCGCCGGCTGGAAAATGATCGCTTCATCCGTCTCCCCCGAAAGCTCCGGCCAGGGAGCCTCGTGCATCGAAAGCGATTTGCGGCGCCGGATCCGGTTCAGGCAGCGGTTCGCGGCGATCCGCAACAGCCACGTCGACAGGGCGGCCTCCCCCCGGAATTCCGCGAGGTTCCGCCAGGCGGAAAGAAACACTTCCTGCGCCGCGTCGAGCGCATCCTCCCGGTCGGAGAGCATCCGGGCGCAGAAGGAGTAGACCCGATCCTGGTGCGCCCGGACGATCGCCTCGAAAGCTCCCGGCGCCCCCTTCCGGAACCGCTCCACGAGCAGATCGACGGGTCGTCCTTTTCCTCCCGGCCTCTCCAAATCCACCCCCCTTGTTCGACACGTGCCCCGGCGATCCGGTTCCATCACTGATTTTACTCCTCCGACGGACCGATTGCAGTTGCCTGCCGCTTTAAGGTATTTTAAACAAGGGTTCGATATTCACGACCCCACCGATTCGCATGGGAGGTTTCCCTTGGACGCGCAGACGATCCTCTTCATCGCCATCGCGGTCGCCGCGATTGCGCTCGTGGTGGTCCAGACGATGGCGATCCTGTCGGTCCGAAGGAACCTGGACCGGATCGCGCAGCGGATCGACGAATCGCTCCGGCAGTTCGAGATGACCTCCGAGGACCTGCGCAAGACGAACATGGCGGTGCGGGGGATCCTTTCCGACGTGGAGCGGGGAGTTTCCAACGTGACGCACTTCACCGAGGGGGTCCGCGCGCTCCGGGGGACGGTGGACGTAGTGACGAGGGTGTTCGATCACGCCGTGTCTCCCGCTCTCGTGAACGTCACATCGGTTCTCGTGGGCTTCAAGGCGGCGACGTCCCACATTATCGAGCGGTTCGTCCGAAAGGAGGAAAGAAAATGAGCGACGACAGGTGCTGTTACGGTTCGGGCGGGATCCTGCTGGCATTCCTCGCCGGCGGGATGGTCGGCGCGGGGTTGGCGCTGCTGTACGCCCCCGTTTCCGGGCGCGAGGCCCGGGAGAGGATCGGCGGACTGACGGAGGAACTGAAGAAGAAGACCGATGCGTGGTCCGGCGAAGTAAAGCAGAAGGTGGAGGGGTTCATCGACGAGGAGCGGTCCGTGATCAAGGCGGCGTATGATGCAGGCCGCGATGCGATGGCGCGGGAGAAGGCCCGCTTCGAGAACCCGACCCCGGAGTGAGCGGGGCGCTCCCGCCACCCATGGCTCCCGCTACACTAGCCCGCCCATGGGCGTCGGGATGGATCAGTAGTTCGCCTCGACGGGGATGAACCACCCCTGCGGATGATCGCAGGTGGGGCAGCGCTTCGGCGCCTCGGTCCCCACGTGGATCCGGCCGCATTTCGCGCACTTCCACCGGATCGGCACCTCCCGCATGTAGAGCGTGCCGGCCTTCACGTGTTCGAGGAGACGCAGGTACCGCTTCTCGTGCTCCACTTCGACCTCGGCGACCCGGCGAAAGATCGCGGCGGCGGCGGCGAACCCTTCCTCCTCGGCGATCTTCCCGAACGTCGGGTAGAGATTGGCCCACTCCTCGTGCTCGCCGGCGGCGGCGGCCTCGAGGTTCACGGCGGTGTTCCCGATCCTGCCCGGGTACGCCGCCTTGATCTCCACGTCCATCCCCTCAAGATGGTCGAAATACCGCTTGGCGTGCATTCTCTCGTGCTCCGCCGTCTCGAGGAACGCGGCGGCGATCCCCTCGTGCCCCTCCTTCGAAGCGATCTTCGCGAAGAAGGTGTACCGGTTCCGCGCCTGCGACTCGCCGGCGAACGCGGCCATCAGGTTGTGCTCCGTGCGAGACCCCATCCGCTTTTTCATGCATCCTCCGACCCGATCGGAATGTGAAGGGGAACGATGGTCGACAATTCAATTATAGGGAGATGGCGGGAGTCGGCGCAACGGAAAAGATCGACGACGGTTTATTTCCTCGGACGGGCGGCCCGATACAGCGCGGTGACGGCGAAACATGCCGCGGCGGCCAGCACGACGGTCGCCCCGGTGGCGGTGTCGAGATACCAGGAGGCGACGATCCCGGCGAACCCCGAAAGCGCTGCGACCCCCACGGAGATCCAGAGGGCCGAGGCGGCTCTCCGGGCGACGTTTCGGGCGGCGGCGGCGGGGATGACGAGCAGGGCGGTGACCAGGAGGATTCCCACGGTGTGGATCGCCGCGGTCACGACGAGGGCGACGACCAGCGCGAAGGAGATCTCCACGACCGGCACGCGGACAACCTTTGTCCGGGCGAATCCCTCGTGGATACCCAGCAGCAGGATCCGGTTGTAGAGGAGGGAAAGGTAGGCGCATACGAACAGGAAGAGGCCGGCCATCCACAGGAGCTCGGCGTCGGTGACGGCGAGCGGGTCGCCGTACAGGAACGCCTGCAGGTTCCGCGTCAACCCCTTCTCCCTGCTGATGATCGCGATCCCGAGGGCGACGACGGTCGAGAAAAAGACGCCGATGACCGTATCCGAGGAGAGCTCGGTGCGTCCCTTGACCAGGGTGATGGCGACGGCGACGATCGCGCCGAACGCGACCATCGTCCAGGAGGGGGAGACGCCGGAAAGAACCCCGAGGGCCACGCCGGTGAAGGCGGAGTGGCCGATCGCGTCGGAGAAGAAGGCCATCCGGTGCTGGACGAGCGGGACGCCGAGCGCGGCCGCGGCGGGGGCCGTGAGGAGAAGCGCGAGGAGCGCGCGCTTCATGAACGCCGGTTCCGCGAAGGCGAAGGGGAGCAGCCGGTCCATCAGGGCGAATACGCCGGGGAGGATCGTTTCCACAGACCCTCACCTCTTCCCGTCGTCGTGCAGGTGCCCGTGCCCATCCGCGCGGGAGTGGCGGAACAGGTGGGCGTCGGTCCCGTACATCGCGGCCAGGTTCTCCGGGGTGAGCACCTCCGTGGTCGCGCCGCTGCATACGAGGCGGCGGTTGAGGCAGATCACCTGGTCGGCGTGCCGCGTCACCACCGACAGGTCGTGGCTCACCAGCAGGAGGATGAAGCGGGAGTCCCGCTGCACCTTGGACAGGAAGTCGCAGAACAACTCCTCCCCCGCGACGTCGACGCCGGAGACCGGCTCGTCGAGCAGCAGGATGTCGGGGGCGTCCCGAAGCGCGAGGGCGAAAAGGACCCGCTGGAGCTCGCCGCCGGAGAGCCGTCCCAGGGGGCTCAGGAGGAGGTGGGCGACGCCGGCCCGCTCGAGGCTTTCCCGGGCGATCCTCCGGGTCCGGGGGGAGGCGCCGAGAAAGACGGGGCGCTGCCGGGCGGAGAGCGCGAAGAAGTCGAGAACCGTGATCGGAACGTCCGGGTCCAGAGGAAGGCGCTGCGGCACGTACCCGATGCGGGGGGCGCCCTGGCCGTGCTCCACCGCGCGACAGAAACGGATTTTTCCCGTGTACGGCACCTGGCCCAGGATTGCGAGGAGCAGGGTGGTCTTTCCCGCGCCGTTGGGACCGACCAGGGCGGTGACCTCCCCGCACCGGAGGTCGGCGTCGATCCCCGAAAGGATCTCCACCCCTCCCTTCCGGACGGTCAGGTTGCGGATCTCGAGCGTGTGGAGATGTTCGCCCACGGTCATCGGGCCGACAGCGCTTCCTTGAGCGTCGAAAGGTTCCGCCGCATTCGGATTCCTTTCACGAGGTTTCTGTATGGAATATATTGTATTCCCGTGGTGCTGGCAATTTCGGGGGCACAACGATTTCCCGGATCCCCGCATCTAACCGGGAGGGAGGCGAAAAACCCGTCGGGAGGGAAGCGCGATGCGTGGATCGAGACGGACACTTTGGCTTGCGATCGGGGTTCTGGCGACAATCGCCGTTCCCGGAGGAGCGATCTTCGGGGGCACGTCGGAATCGATTCTGCTGGCGGACCAGGACGGGGGAGACGGCGGAGACATGAATGTCGATCTGGCGGTCCGGCAGGTAACGATCTCTCCGGTGCGCGCCCATGCGGGGGATGTCGTCCACGTCGATGTGGTGATCGAGAACAAGAGCGAGGGGATGCGGACCACGAGCGCCGAGCTCCTGGTCAACGGGAAGACGGTGGCGTCGCAGCTCTTCACCTGGGGAGAGTCCCCCGGAGACCGACTGTACCGGTTGTCGTTTGACTGGGACACCCGGGGGCTCCCCCCCGGCCAATACCGGATCGGGGCCCAGGCCTTCGTCTGGGAGGATTCGTCGCCCTTCGATAACCGGTTGGATGTGACGCACCCGGTGCGGATCGCGCCGCCCGGCGGAGGATTCCCGGGGGGGGAAGCGGCGGGCGGCAGCGTGACGGAGTCGGACCCACGGTTCGGAAAATCGAGCGTCGGAGGATAACGGCATTTTTTTCGGCGTCCATCCCGGGTTCGATCCGGATTCCGTTCGGGTGCGGGGGGATATTATTCTATTGAAGTTTGTTCCTGCTATAATCGATAAAGAGTGGGGATGGCATTCTATACGGATATCAGCCTGGTCTACGACGACCTGTTCCCGGTGTCGCCGGAGCAGCGGGCCCTTTTCGTTTCCCTGATGGATGACGGGGGCGTACGCTCCGTCGTCGATTGCGGGTGCGGGACGGGATCGCAGATGCAGGCGTTCGCCGTCGCGGGTCTTTCCTGTTTCGGGTTCGACCCCGATCCGTCGCTGGTCGCCATCGCCCGGAGGAAACTCGCCGCGTACCCGAAAACCCGGGTCGAGGAGGGATCGTTCGCGGATCTTCCGGGTCTTGTTCCGTTTCCCTCGGATCTCCTGATGTGCCTCGGCAACTCGCTGGTCCACGTTCCGCAGGACGAGGCGTCGCGGTATTTCGCTGACGCCGCGGGGGCGCTTTCCCGTTCCGGCGCGCTGCTGCTACAGATCCTGAACTATGAGCGGTTGCTGCGCGAGGGAGCGACCGAGCTGCCGATGATACGCGCGTCCGAAGGGACGGTGGAGTTCCGGCGAAAGTACGAGTGGGAGGGCGACCGCAGGGTCCTCTTCCGGACTTCCCTCCGGTTCGCCGGCGCGGACGAGCCGCGAATCGCGCGGAACGAGATCCCCCTGTACCCGATTTATCCGGAGGAGCTATGGAAGATGCTGGCGAACGCGGGGTTCGGGGACATCCGTTTCTACGGAGATTTCGCGCGATCCGAATTTTCCCCGGGGTCCGAGGCGCTGGTGTGCCTGGCGAGGAAAGCGTGACCCGGCGCGAGGGCGGGAAGGGACTCCGCCGGATCGCGGCGGCCGGCATCGTCCTTCTCGCCGGTTGGGCGCTGGCGACGGCGGTCGTGGCCGCGAACCGCCACCAGCTTCCCCCGCCGACGCGCATCGCGCCCGATTCCGGCGGGGTCGCGTTCGATCACGGGTTCTCCCCCGCGGATCTCCACGCTCTCCTGCAGGCCGGGCGGCCGGACTGCCTTCTTCCGAACGGGAACCGCGTGGCGCTCTCCCTGGACGAGGAACTCCAGACGCGGATCTTCGACCTGTTCCGGCGGTTCGACCCCCTGTACGGCGTCTTCGCGGCGATGGAGCCGGACACAGGGCGCGTGGTCGCCCTCGTCGGGTACCGCCGGGGCGGCGAGTCCGACCCGTGGCTGCCGTTGAAAGCGATCTACCCCGCCGCCTCCCTGATCAAGATCATCACCGCTTCCGCCGCCATCGAACGGGGGAACGTTTCCCCGCAGGACGAGATCAGCTACCGGGGCGGGATCTACGGTATCACGCGCCGCGGGATCCATGCACCGGACGGCAGGGGGATCCCGACGATGACCCTCGAGGAGGCGATCGCCCGCTCCGCCAACGCCGTGTTCGGAAAGGTGGCGGTCAACCACGTCGGCGGGCCGGTGCTCGAGGAGTACCTCGCCAAGTTCGGATTCGGCGAGAGAATCCCCTTCGACCTCCCCGTGGAGTCGAGCCATGGGCTGGTGCCGAAGGAAGAATTCGAGCTCGCCCGCACCGGCGCGGGGTTCGGCGAGGTGTACGTCTCCCCGCTCCACATGGCGATGATCATGTCCGCGATCGCTTCGGGCGGCTCCATGCCCCGCCCCGTCCTGATCGACCGGATCGAGGACCGCGACGGACAGACGCTGTACGAGCCCGCCCCGGTGAAATGGCGCGACACGGTCCTCCCCGAGACGGCCAACGCCGTCGTCCGCATGATGGTGAAGACGGTCGAGATGGGGACGTCGCACCGGACGTTCGGGACGCCCGAGCGGACCCCGCTCCTGCATGACATGGACGTCGCGGCGAAGACCGGGTCGCTCTCCGGGTGGACGCCGAGCGTCCACTTCGAATGGTTCGCCGGGGTGGCGCCCGTCGGATCGCCGCGGCTGGCGCTGGCGGCCCTGGTGGTCAACGACGGCCGATGGAAGATCAAGGGAAGCTACGTCGGGAAGGAGGCGTTCAACTCCTACTTCGGGTACCCCTCGTCGATGCCGCCCGCCTACGCGAAGGCGCGCGGGACCCGGAAGTGGACCCGGCCGGCCCGCGCGGCGAAGAAGGGGAAGCCGACGGTCAAGGCGAAGTCGAAGAAGATCCGGAAGGCGGCGAGGTCCAAGAAGGCGGTGAGGGCCCGGAAGCGCGCCCCCGCGAGGACCTCGGAGAATGGCGTCGGCAAGCCTCTGGCCGCGAACTCTTTCACTGCAAGGACCGGAGGGTAGCGCTCCGGGATCGATGGATTTCCACCGCGTCATCGGCGCGCGGCGCAGCCTGCGCGCGTTCTCCCAACGTCCCGTCGAGACGGAAAAGATCGAGCGGATGCTCGACGCGGCCCGCTGGTCACCCTCGTGCGCCAACCGCCAGCCGTGGCGGTTCGTCGTTGTGGGGGCGGACGTCCCGACCCGGGCGGCGGTCGAGGAGGCCCTCGACGCGGGAAACGCCTGGGCGAAGCGCGCTCCGGTGCTGATCGTCGCGGGAGCGCGGCGGGAGGACGCCGCCGTCGTCGAGTCCAGGGACTACTTTCTCCTCGACACGGGAATGGCGCTCATGTCCCTCCTCTATCGGGCGGTCGACCAGGGGTTGCTGGTCCACCCGATGGCGGGATGGAAGGAAGAGCCGCTGCGGGCCGCTCTCGGGCTTCCGGAGGATTTCACCCCGGCGGCCGTCGTCGCCGTCGGCTACGCCGGGGAGAGCGGGGACCTCGACGAGGCGACGCGGAAGAAGGACGAGAAGCCCCGGACGCGCAAGCCGCTCGGGGAGGTCGCCTTCCATTCCCGGTGGGGGGAGCCGTTCGAGGCGACGCTGCCTTCCCTGCCCGGGAAGGTGTACGAGACCGAACTGCAGCTTCGCTTCGGCGACACCGACGCGATGGGGCACGTGAACAACGCGAAGGTCGTAACCTACCTCGAGTTGGGCCGCATGCGATTCTTCGCGGACGTGATGGGGGCGGAGCGGGTGGAGGACATCCGGTTCATCCTCGCCGAGATCTCCTGCCGCTACCGGATCCCCATCCTGCTTCACGATCGCGTCTTCGTGCGGATGCACATCACCGACGTCCACCGGAGCTCTTTCCGGTTCCGATGCGACCTGTACGATCCCCGGGACGGCCGCGTTTTCGTCGAGGCGGAGACGGTCCAGGTGATGTACGACTACGCGACGGGGCGCCCTGCCCCCGTGGACGCCGACTTCCTCGACAGGGCCCGGGACTACATCGGGGGCTGAGCGGCTCAATTCATAAATTCGGTGGCATTCGTGCGCCTCTGCAGCCCGCGCAGGGAGCGCGCGAACGGCCGCGAAGGCCCCGTCGTGCCGCGGCGGGAAAGCACCGCCGCGTACCGTTGAGCGAGGGACGGGTCGAGGAACGAGAGCACGGTGAGCTGCCGGGAGGCTCCTTCCCGGTCTTCCGGGCGCAGCAGGCACAGCCCCAGGTTGAAGTTCGCCCCCACGTACGACGGGAAGATGCGGATCGCCTCCCGGAACTCCGCCGCCGCTTCCGCCGTCCTGGACATCCGGAACAAGGCCACCCCGAGACTGTTGTGCGCCCTCGCGTATCCCGGCCGGGCTTGCGTCGCTTCCCGGAACGCTTCGGCCGCCGCCTCGTGCTTTCCCTGCCGTAGAAGAAGGACACCGAGAGAGAAGAGGGACGCCGCGTGTTCCGCATCGTGGAGGACCGCTTCCCGAAACGCCCCGGCCGCCTGTCGTTCCCTGCCGAGAGCAAGAAAAGAGATCCCGAGATTGAAGTGGGCCCGCGCGTGTCCCGGATCCCGCCGGACGACTTCGCGGAATGAGCCCGCCGCCTCCTCGTGCCGTCCGGTTTCGAAGAGGGCGACGCCGAGGTTGTACCACCCCTTCACGTGCGCGGGCAGGATTCGCAGCACTTCCCGGAACGTCGCCGCCGCCGCGCCGTGGCGGTGCAGGCGGAAGAGGCAGACCCCGAGGTTGTAGCGGCTCTCCGGGTGTCCCGGGGACCGCTTCACGGCATCCGCGAGCCGTTCGACCGCCTCCTCGTGGCGCCCGAGCAGGCAAAGGACGGTCCCGAGGTTGTAAAGGGGGCGCCGCTCGCCGGGGAAGGAGTCGGCCTCCTTTCGGAACGCCTCCGCCGCTTCCTCCAGATCCCCGTTCTCCGCGCATGCCCACCCGAGCCCTCCGAGGGCATTCCGCCACCCGGGGTCCACACGCACGGCATCGCGAAAGGCTCCCGCCGCTTCCCGGTGCTCCCCAAGGCGGCAGAGCGCCCACCCGAGCATCGCGTGGAAACCGGGACGCGCGGGGTCGAGGCGGACGACGTCCCGCCATGCGTCCGCCGCTTCACGGTGGCGGCCGAGCAGGTCAAGCGTCACGGCGAGGTTGACGTGCGACTCCACGAGGCAGGGGAACAGGGCCGCGGCCCGTCGGAAGGCGTCCGCCGCCTCGGCGTACCGGCGGCACAGCGCGTACGCCATCCCGAGATTGAACCTGGGAAGGGAGAAATCCTCGCGCAGGGAGGCCGCGACGGAAAGCGCGTCGATCCCTTCGTCGTGCCGGCCCTGGCGGCAAAGGACCGCGCCGAGGGCGTTGTGGGCCTCGGCCCAGCCGGGCCGCAGGATCGCGGCTTCGCGGAACGCCGTCCCGGCTTCGTCCTCGAGGCCCGACCGGACGAGGGCCACCCCCAGCGCATATTGCGTCGCCGCGCTCCCGGGGTGCTCGCGCACCGCCGTTCGCCAGCGCTCGGCGCTGTGCACCGCATCCTCGATGGGAAGGTCTTCCGGCATTCCGTGATTCGTAGTTTACTCCGTGGAGGCGTCCCCCGCCAGAAGATGCGATAATCTGCGGATGCGATCCGCGAGCCGATTCCGCAGGATCCGTTCCGTTCTCGCCGTATTGGCGATCGTCTTCGCGGCGTGGGTCGCCGTGTCGATCCTCACGCTTCCGTCTGTTGCTCCCCTTGCGAAGCCGGGCGCTTCGATGACGATCACCGTGAAGGATTGGCAAGGGAAGGAGCACCCCTTCGTCGTCGGGCCGAGGAATCCGCACTGGACGCCATACGGCGCCCTTCCCGCGGCGCTGAAGAAGGCGGTCGTCGCCTCGGAGGACGCGAACTTCTACACGCACGATGGGGTGGACTACGAGGCGATCCGCGAGGCGATCAAGGCCGACCTGAGGAAGGGGGAGTTCGTCCGCGGCGGGAGCACGATCCCGCAGCAGGTCGCAAAGAACCTCTTCCTGACACGCGAGAAGACGCTGATCCGGAAGGTGAAGGAACTCGTCCTCGCGAGGCGCATGGACGACGCGTTATCGAAATCGCGGATCCTGAACTGTACCTCAACGTGGTGGAATTCGGGCCGATGGTTTACGGGATCGGGCATGCCGCCCGATATTACTTCGGGAAGCCCACCTCGGCGTTGACCGTGCGGGAATGCGCGTTCCTCGCCTCGATGCTCCCCGGCCCGAAAGTCTACAACCCGTACCGGAAGATGGACCGGGTGATGAGGCGCTCCGACCGGATCCTGCGGAGGATGGTCGCGGCGCGGCTGATCTCGCGGGAGGAGTACGACGCGGCGATGGCGGAGATCCCGAACCTGGAGGGGATCGCGCGGAAGGTGGAGAAGGCGCTGGAAACCCCGCCGCCCGAGGAGGCTCCCGGCGGAATTCCGGTGATCGAGCCCTCCCCCCCTGCGGTGTCGCCGGAGCCCGGTTCCGAAGAACCTCCTGCCCCGGTGATCCCGGACACGGAATGACCCTGCATCAGATGAAATACATCATGTTGCTGCGCCGCCGCTGCGTCGCCTCGTCCTCTTCGCGGACAAGATCGGCGATGGTCGCGCGCGAGAAGACCGCGGCGGCGGCGGCGGACGCCTCTTCCACCAGCCGGGAAACGGCGGGGGAGGAGGCGTCCTCCTCCCCCCTCCCGGAAACTTTCTGCCGATCCCGCGCCGCCATCGGCCCCTCGAACACTTCGATGATCTCGGAGGAGCGGATCGAATCGGGGCGCCTTGCGAGGAGGTACCCGCCCCCGACCCCGCGCCGGCTGGACAGGATCCCGGCGTTCTTCAATTCGAGCAGGATGAGTTCGAGGAACTTCTTCGGAATCCCGTTCTTTTCGGCCAGATCCCGTATCTGGAAGGTGGTTCCTTCCGGGAAGCGGGCTGCGTACATCAGGGCGCGCAAGGCGTACTCGGTTTTCTTGGATAAACGCATGTCCCCTCCGGGTCGCACTGTACCCACATATCCTATCAGCAAGATAGGATATGTGGAACCCAACACTACGGGTGCAGGAGGTCCTTCGCCTGCCGGTACGCCTCGGCGAGCTGGTCTGCGGGTACGTCGCTGTGCCAGTAGCCGGTGATGCGGGCCGCGCCCCAGAACAGGAGGATCGTGCCGAGGCCGACCAGCGGGATGAGGTACGGCGACCAGGCCGCCCTTCCCCGGCGCGTCACCGTGAGGCAATCGTCCACGGGGCACGCGGCGACGCACGACATGCAGCCGGTGCACTCCGGCGTCCACACGGACGGCTTCTCGTGGACGCGGATCTCGACCGGGCACGACCGGGTGCACGCCTTGCAGTCGATGCACGTCGGAATGTCCCGCACGACCCGCTGGGGGGATATCCAGCTGACCAGCCCCAGGAGCGCGCCGTACGGGCACAGGTAGCGGCACCAGAAATTCTTCACGACGATCGACAGCAGCGCGAGGATCCCGAGGGTGACCGCCGTGACGCCGGTCATCTCCGTGAAGAAGAGGAGCATCTTCGCGTCCGCGGCGTAGTTGTACGTCCCGCGCTGGAACTTCGCGATCGCCATCGCGTCCATCATCAGGGCGACCGCGTAGAGGAAGAAGGCGAGGAGCAGGTATTTGATTACGCAGAGCGCCTTGTCCGCCCACGCCGGGACCAGGACCTCCTTCTTCCGGCGCTTCCAGAGCGTCTTCTCCCCGACCCACTCCAGCGCCCGGGAGATCCCTCCGACCGGGCAGACCCACGAGCAGAGGACCTTTCGGGCGAGGAAGGCGGAGACCAGCGCGGCGACGAGGATCACGAGGCCGGCCGGGTGGACCCGGTCGAAGTCCCCGGTGAGCAGGAAGTATTTGAGCGACATGAGGGCGGAGATCGGCAGGAACGCCTCGACCACGGGCGGGCGGCGTCCCGAGACGGCTGCTCCGGCGACGATCTGCGTGTAGAAGCGGTGGAACTCGTACCCCGCCAGCAGGAAGAAGGCGACGTACGCCCCCTGGACGACGGCGCGCACGGTCGGCAGGGTCTTATATGGGTTGCGCCACATTTTTGTATTATCCCACGGGCCGGCGTGCCCGTTCCTTGACCTGGCTCAAACCCGGAACGTACACTGAATCCGCGGTATCCTTGGAGGAGGAACAGGGAGATGGCGCTCATCGGGGAGGTGTACGTCGGCGACATCCTCGGAAAGGTCGTCCTCGACCCCCGGGGTGAGGAGATCGGCCGCGTCCAGGACATCGCCGTAGAGGCGGGAGTGCGGTTCCCACGCGCCGTCGGCCTCTTCATCGAGAACAGGAAAACGACGCGCTACCTCCCCTGGGAGGAGCTTTCCATCTTCAACAAGCGGATCATCTCCTCCCGGAAGACCGAGGAGGAGATCCCGGAAGCCGCTCCCTCGAAGGAGCATCTCCTCATCCGCAAGGACCTGCTCGACAAGCAGATCGTCGACATCAACGGCGCCAAGGTCGTGCGGGTGAACGACGTGAAGCTCACCGAGGAGGGCGGCGCGGCCTACGTCACCGACGTCGACGTGGGGATGCGGGGGATCCTGCGGCGGCTGGGCGTCGAGCGCCGCGGAGGCGCCTTCTTCGAGACGATCCGCCATCCCCTGCGCCACCAGCTGATCTCCTGGCAGTTCCTGCAGCCGCTCGAGTCCAGGCTCGACCGGCTGACGCTGTCGGTGTCCCGCGAGGCGGTGTCGGACCTCCACCCCGCGGATCTCGCCCAGATCATGAGCGACCTGGCCCCCGAGGAGCGGCAGGATTTCTTCGAGAAGCTCGACACGGAGACCGCGGCGGAAGCGCTGCACGAGCTCGAGCCGGAGGTCCAGGCGGACCTCATCTCCGAGATGGACAAGGAGCAGGCGGCCGACATCATCGAGCAGATGCCGCCGGACGAGGCGGCGGACGTGATCGCGGACCTCCCCGCGGAGAAGGCCCAGGAACTCCTGCAGCTGATGGAGAAGGAGGAAGCCCGGGACATCCACGAGTTGCTCCACCACGAGGAGGACACCGCGGGGGGCCTCATGACGAACGAGTACCTCGCGTGGCCGCCGGGGATCACGGTGGGGGAGGCGCTCGAGCGGTTCAAGACGGAAGCCGGGGAGATCGAGCACGTCTACTACATCTACGTGGTGGAGGAGGAGCGGCTTCTCGGCGTCGTCGGCCTGCGGGACCTGCTGATCGAGGAGCCGGGGAAGCGGCTGTCGGAGGTGATGCACACCAAGTTGAAGACC
>Ga0256865_1000294_pt1 | contig 17320 bp, 18 predicted proteins | sample RVTome_14_FD_187337 | JGI IMG/M metagenome (GOLD analysis project Ga0256865, IMG submission 187337) | Soil microbial communities from uranium-contaminated site in the Upper Colorado River Basin, Wyoming, United States - RVT145D125 HiSeq ... | reverse complement strand
CATACGCAATCCCCCGGTCTCCGGGGGATCGGTGAGCGTCCCGTCAGGGACCGAGCCGAGGGGGTCCGACCGCAGCTACCCCCTCGACTCGGCCTGCGGCGCTCGTCGGTCCCCCGCAAAGCGGGAGACAGCGGAAGAAGAGCGGGAGACAGCGGAGGAAGAGCGGGAACAGCGTGAGAAGGGCGGGAGGCTGCGTGAGAGGGGGCGCGGGGGGCATCTAGGTCGATCGGCTCAAATCCTTGGGGCACAACAGGTTCGGGGTTGACAGGGCGTGCCCGGGTTGGTTGAATCACATTTGTGTAATTACAAGCGTGTAGGAGTGCACCGTGTTCAGCCAATTGCTCGAAGTGCTGTCGAGCGCGGACCTGGCGTGGCAAGACCTCGCGAATTGCCGTGGCGCAGATCCCGATCTCTTCTTCCCGGAACGTGGGGCCTCCACACGAACTGCGAAGTCCATCTGCCGGGAGTGCTCGGTTCGAGCCGAATGCCTCGAGTTCGCCATCGTGAGCAGTGAGAAGTTCGGCATCTGGGGCGGGCTCTCGGAGCGGGAGCGCCGCAAGATCCGGCGCGAGAGGGCGATCGCGGCCGCGGCGCGCCGCGTCGGCTGACGGTCGGCGACTCGCTCGGTTTCGCGATCTGACTGGTTCGGTGAGCGAATAGCCTGCACCGCGTGAATCCACCACTGACGCCCCCGGCAGGCGCACCGGCAGGCGCACCGATAGGCGCACCGGTAGGCGCACCGGTAGGCGTCGACTACGCCAGGAAGTGGCACGTGATGGCGGCGATCGGGGCGGGAGTCCTCCTCGCCACCATCGACGGCTCCATCGTGAACATCGCGCTTCCGACGATTCGCCAGGAGCTCGGCGCTTCCCTGCCCGTCGTCCAATGGGTGGCCGTCGGGTACCTGCTCACGCTGGCGACGCTCACGCTCGGCGTCGGGCGCTGGGGCGACATCGTCGGCAAGAAGAAGATCTACACGGCCGGGTTCGTGCTCTTCACTGTGGCTTCGGTGCTGTGCGGGCTGGCGCCATCGATCGAGCTGCTCATCGCCTTCCGCGTCGTCCAGGCGGTCGGCGCCGCCATGACCCTCGCACTCGGCGCGGCCATCCTCACCGAGGCTTTCCCGCCCGAGGAGCGGGGGAAGGCGCTCGGCCTCATCGGCACATTCGTCTCGGCGGGCGTGATCACAGGCCCCGTCGTCGGCGGTCTCCTCATCGCGACGTTCGACTGGCGAGCGATCTTCTTCGTGAACCTGCCGGTCGGCGTGATCGGGACACTGCTCGCCGTTCGCCACGTCCCGGCGACTCCTCCGAGCGGGGGCCAGCGGTTTGACGTGCTCGGGGCGCTCTCGCTGAGCGCAGTGCTCCTCTGCATCTCGCTTGGGGTGACGGCGGGCCAGACAGCCGGTTACGGGTCGCCTGCGATCCTCGGGCTCTTCGCAGCGGCGATCCTCGCCGGGGTGGCCTTCGTCGTCGTCGAGCGGAGGGCAAAGTCGCCCATGGTGCAACTCGGCCTCCTCCGGAACCCGGTGCTCACCGTCAGCATCGTCTCCGGGTATCTGGTCTTCGTGAGCATCGCGGCGATGTTCTTCCTGCTGCCGTTCTACCTCGAGGGGGTGCTCGGATACGACACCCGCAAGACCGGACTCGCCCTCGCCATCGCCCCACTCGTCCTCGGCGCAGTCTCGCCGGCGGCGGGAGCTCTCTCCGACCGGCTCGGGGTGCGGAGGATCACGCTGACCGGACTCGTCGTGCTCGGATTCTCGACACTGGGGTTCGTCACCTTCGGGACCGACACGACTTTCCTCCACTTCGCCGCCGTCGCGGTACCGCTCGGCCTCGGCGTCGGAGTGTTCCAGTCCCCGAACAACAGTGCGATCATGGGATCGGTGCCGCGCGAGTACGGCGGTGTCGGTGGCGGCCTCCTGACGATGACGCGGCTGCTGGGTCAGATCACCGGCGTTGCGGTCATGGGCTCGCTGTGGGCTTCGAGGGTGGCGGCGAGGGCAGGCGGAGCCCTTGGAGGAGACGCCGCGTCAGCACCCCCGGACGTCCAGGTCGCCGGGCTCCACGACACCGTTCTCGTGATGGTCGCCGTGGTGGCGTGCGCCGTCGTCGTCGGGTGGTGGGGGATGCGCAGGGAGCGGGTTGATCGAGCCGACTTGGGCTCGGTCAAGCTCTAGCCTCCTTCGTCGGACCTAGGGCGGACACGCGGCGGGGCCAGCCCATAGAATCGGCGACAGCAGTAGCGAAGGAGAAGGTTCTTGCCGTACGTCCTGGCCGCCATCGTGCTCGTCGTCCTCGGCTTCGCCGTGTGGTGGTTCCTCAAGGATCGGTCGCCTGGAGCCGGTGAGCCGGCCACCAAGTCAGAGCGCAGCGACTTCACGCGGCTCCTCAAGCAAGAGACCGACTTTCACGTCCACGGATCGACGGCACGGGTCACCTTCGACGTGCCCGCCTCGGCAGGCGACGACGACATGATGCGCGACCTCATGCTCAAGCAGGGATACGAGGCGCTGCGCCGCAAGCGCACCCAGGGACTCCCGATCGAGAACATCGAGTCGCTCGAGGTGTACGGCATGCGGGACGGGTCGGCTCGGCTCGTGGCGACCATGCCGATCGACGAGGCGCCGCCTCCTCTTCCCGAGGAGCATCGCGACGAGCACGACGCCCCTGCCATCGTCCACCATGACCCGCTGGCGGCCCTAACTGCGATCGAGCCGTCTGCCCCGCCGGCGATCTCCACGGGGCCGGGGCGCGACGACCTGCCCCCGCTCGGCGTCGACCTGCGGCTCCCATCGTCGATCGACTCGGCGATCCGAGCGAAGGGCGTCGATCCGGCGACGGCGCCTGCCTCCGTCCTCTGCGGTGCTCTCCTCGAGCACGCCGGGTACCTCCTCAGCCCGCAAGCGAAGGCGGGGACGTTCCTCGCAACCGGTCGGGGCGGGACGAGCTACGTCTCGTTCGTCGACCATGCTCCCGGGTCGTACCCGGAGCTGGCGGAGTCGGCGATCGACCAGTTCATGTACGGCTTCATCAGCGCCCGCGCCGATCGCGGCTTCCTGTTCTCGGACAAGTTCGGCCCGTACGCCGTCTACGCCAAGGAGAAGCGAGAGCCGCGCATCCGTTTCATCACGAGGGAACGGATGCAGGCGTTTGTCGACTCCATAGCCATGGGGTAGCCGGCTCGCCATATCTGGTTGGTGTGCCCGGCTCGTGCCTAGGAGGTGGGGCGGGGTACACTGGCGGCCGACGCAAGGAGCACCACGTGCGGAATTTCAACGGCTGGGAGATCGTCATCGTCCTGGTGATCATCCTCCTCCTCTTCGGTGCGAAGAAGCTTCCCGACCTGGCGCGCTCGCTCGGTTCGTCTGCCAAGGAGTTCCGCAAGGGCATCTCCGAAGGCGCCGCCGAGGACGAGACCTCAGACCAGACCTGATCCGGGAACCGGGTCCCGCCCGATTTCGTTGTGACCCCTGGAGAGCAGGGGAGAGCTGTGCCTGAAGAGTTCGTCCCGAGTTGGGAAGATGTCGCGCGGCGCTATGGGCGGAAGATCTACAACTTCGCATACCGGCTCACCGGAAACCCGGACGATGCGTCCGATCTCGTGCAAGAGGTCCTCCTCCGTGTTCGCAAGGGTCTCTCCGACTACACCCCCGGCTCCTTCGAGGGCTGGCTGTGGCGCATCACACGCAACGCATTCCTCGACGACGTGCGGAGGAAGAAGCGCAGGCCGACGGCCCAGCTCCCGGACGACGATCACACCTCGATCGGCTCCACTCCTTCGCCAGACGAGGTGCTCGCATCCGTCAGGCTCTCGGAAGACGTGCAGTCCGCGCTCCTCAAGATCCCGTTCGAGTTTCGCGAGTGCGTCGTTCTGTGCGACGTGGTCGGGCTCACCTACGAGGAGATCTCCGTCGCGGTCGACGCGCCCGTCGGCACCGTCCGGAGCAGGATCCACCGGGGTCGCAAGCAACTCAGGGGGCTGTTGACATGGCCGATCTGAGAGACGCCTGCCAGGTCGAGGAGCTCCTCTCCGCCTACCTCGACGGTGAGTTGCGGCCGGGGGAGCTGCAAGCCGTCGTCGAGCACGTCGAGACGTGCCTCGACTGCATCGCCGAGTTCCGCAACCTCAAGGAGGCGAGGACCGCGGTGCGTCTCCTGCCGACGCTGCAGGTCCCCGACAACCTGATCCCGTTCGCCCACTACGGCGAGGATCTGTCTGCGTACCTCGACGGGGAGCTCAACACCCAGGAGCAGCGCATCATCGGCAGCCACGTCGTGACATGCGAAGACTGCAGGCGCGAGTTGCAGGACCTCGACCTCGCCAGGACCGCCGTGAGGGCGCTCCCCGGAGTCGAGCTTCCGGAGCTCAACTGGAACCACGAGGATCACCTGGCGGCACGGCGCCGCACGAGGACCCGCCGCGTCGTCGCCGGCGGGGTGAGCGCAGCTGCCGTCGCAGCCCTCGTCCTCGGCCTCGCAGCGGGCCGCGACGAGTCGACGCCCATCGATCTCGACACGATCGCCGACCGTCACATCGCAAGGGCATCGCTCGAAGCCGGCTTCTCCGTCATCCCGACCGGGTTCTCGTCCCGGGTGGAGCCATGACCCGGACGGTGAGGGGAGCGTTCGTCGTCGCCGTCGCCGGGCTGGCGTCCATCGCCTCGATCCCCGTCGCGCTGGCGTTCGACCTCGAGGACTATCTGGAGGCGGCGGCCGAAGCGGACTACGCAGGATCCCAGGTCGTGATCGCTCGATGGGACGGCGAGTCCCTGGTCGCCGTCATCGAGGTCGAGCACGCCGGAAGCCTGACCATGCTGCAGGGCGGGAGGGTCGTCGACGCAGGCAAGGTCTTCGCCGACGGGAGCGCAGGCTCGATCGTCGTTTCGGCATGGAAGCGGTACGCCAGCGATCGCTACTCGGCCTCGGACCCGGTGGCAGCTCGGCGCCTCGGCCGCGACGCCGAATCGGTCGCCATCCTCGAGGACGACGGTGCGGTACGAGCCAAGATCGTGTTCGACGAGGAGACCGGAGCGGCTCTCACCACGGAGATCTACGACGGTGACGGCAGGCTCTTCCGGCTGTCGACGATGATGCAGTTCGACTCGACACCATGGAAGGCGTATGCGATCGACAAGTCGGACGAGGGGATCTCGGACGTGCTGCTGTCGATCGATACCACCAAGCTCCCCGACGACGCTGCCGGCTACCGGCTCGCAGACATGTACTCAGGCCCCGACGACGTGGTCCAAGCCTTCTACACGGATGGGCTCTTCTCCTTCTCGCTCTTCGAGCTCGAACGGCAGGCGGAGCAATTCGAGGATGCGGTCGGCTTCGAGATCGACGGACGTGACTACAAGAGGCTGGCGACGGCGACCGACGTGTGGGTGTCGTGGCAGGCAGGAGGGTCGACCTACCTCCTCGTCGGCGACCTTCCTCCCGATCACCTCGAAGAGGTCCTCGTCGAGCTCCCCCAGCCGAGTGCCTTGAACATATTCAGGCGCTTCTGGCGGGGCATATTCGGCTGATGCTCGGCTGAGGGACAGTGCTTCATCCCAGGGCCTGAACAGCCGAAATCACCGTGAGATGGACACGCTGGCGACGGCGCGGGCAGCAGTCGACGCCGCCTCGGACGAGGCGGGGCGCCAGCGTGCCTTGACCGCCCTGGCGGCGAGCCTCTTCGAGTACGACTCGCTGGAAGCCGTGGCGGTCGCCGAAGAAGCGATCGAGCTGGCGCGTCGCCTCGGCGACTCCGACGGCATGGCGTGGGCCAGGCACAACCGCGCTTGGGCGCTCGGGTCGCTCGGCCGGCTCTCCGAGTCGCTCGTCGAGCAGCTCGCCGTCCTGGAGCACTTCGAGGCGACCGGTGATCCCGTCGGGACCGCCAACGCGCTGATGGCCATCGGGGACATCTACTCGGACGCCGGAGACACTGCTACGGCGCTCGACTACCTGGAGCGGGCGGTCGCCCCCATGGAGCACGCCGGCGACAGGCTCGGCCGCGGCGTGCTCATGAACCTGACCGCGCTCGCCATGAGCCACGCCGGCCGCCATGGCGGAGCAGCCAAGCTGTTCTCCGAGGCGCAAGGCGTCTTCTCCGACCTGCATGATCCGCTGCGCGTCGCCATGGCGATGATCAACCGAGGTTTCGAGCTTCTCGTCGTCGCCGAGGAAGAACAGCCGAACGCCTCCAACCTCATCGTGGAGACCGAGACCGTCGCCCGCGAGGTGATCGCGTGCGGCTCGGGACTCGGCGACGCGGGCCGCAACACGGTCGCCTACGGTCGTTCCCTCCTCGCCCAGGTCCACGCCCGAGCCGGCAACGTCGAGGCGGCTCTCGCCGAGGCGGCTGAGGCACAGTTGGTGGCTGCACGGGGGGGATTCGACACGCTCGTCGCCGAGATCGCTCTCGACCGCGCCGAGTGGCTGACGGCCGGCGGGCGGCCGCGCGAAGCGCTCGAGATCACCGCGTGGGTCGCCGACCAGAGCGCCGCCTCCGGCAACAACCGCAACCTCGCACGGGCAGCTTCGCTGCGCGCCGATGCCCTCGAGGCTCTCGGCGACCACGAAGGTGCACTCGTGGCGCATCGTGAGTATCACCGGCTCGACGGCGCAGTTCGCAGCGAGGCGAACGAGCTGCGCGCCATGCTCACGGCAGAACGACTCCAGGTCGAGCAGACGCGGCGCGAGGCGGAGGTTGCCCAGCTGCGTGTCGTCGAGCTCGAGAAGCTCGATCACTCGAAGCGCGACTTCCTCGCCAGCGTCAGCCACGAGCTGCGGACGCCGCTGGCAGCAGTGCTCGGGTTCGCAACCGAGCTCGCAGACGCCTGGGATGCCTTCGAGCCCGCCGAAGCTCGATCGCTCGTCGAGCTGATCGCCAGGCAGGCCGCCGACCTCGCGAGCATCGTCGAGGACCTGCTGACGATGACCCGCCTCGAAGCGGGCACCATGACCGTCCATTGCCTACCGGTCGATGTGGGCGAGGTCGTCGCCCACACCGCCAAGGCGCTCGGCCGCGAATGGGACCGCGATGTCCGGCTGCGGGGAACCGCCACGGCCGCCGCCGACCCGCTGCGACTCCGGCAGATCGTGCGCAACCTCCTGACGAACGCCTTCCGGTACGGGGGATCGGACGTGTGGGTGGACGTGCGCGGCGGCGCCGACGACGTGGTGATCGACGTGTGCGATTCGGGAGGCCCGATCCCGCTCCCCAGGGTGGTGACGATGTTCGACCCGTTCGACCACGAGGAGGGGGACGGGAGGAGGCCCCACTCGGTCGGGATGGGCCTCGCCGTTGCTCGCAGCCTGGCGGCGCTCATGGGAGGCAACCTGGCGTACCTCCACGTCGGGGAGGCGTCGATCTTTCGGCTCACGCTGCTCGCCGCATCCACCCTGCAGATGCCTCGCGATTCGAGCCCTAGGGCGGTGGCCGCTCAGTAGCGGCCGAGCTCCCGACGTGCGACGACCATGCTGTGGACCTCGTCCGGGCCGTCTGCGATGCGCAGCGTCCGCACGTGGGCCCACATCCGGGCAAGGGGGGTGTCGTCGCTGACGCCGGCCCCGCCGTGCACCTGGATCGCCTTGTCGATGACCCAGAGTGCCATGTTGGGTACCACGACCTTGATGGCCGAGATCTCGGTGCCGGCTGCTCTGTTGCCGACCGTGTCGATCAGCCATGCGGTCTTGAGGACGAGGAGGCGGGCCTGCTCGATGCGCCAGCGCGCCTCTGCGATCCAGTCCTGGACGACGCCCTTGTCGGCGATGGCGCTGCCGAATGCGGTGCGGTCCTTCGCCCTCGCCACCATCAGATCGAACGCTCTCTCTGCCATCCCGATCGCTCGCATGCAGTGGTGGATGCGGCCCGGGCCGAGGCGCGCCTGAGCGATCATGTAGCCGTCGCCGTCCGAGGCGATGAGGTTCTCCGCCGGGACGTGCACGTCGTCGTAGCGGATCTCGGCGTGGCCTCCTCGGTCGTGGTAGCCGAAGACGGGGAGATTGCGAACAATCTCGACTCCGGGCGTGTCGGTCGGGACGAGGATCATCGAGTAGCGACTCTTGGGGTCGGCGTCCGGATTGGTCACTCCCATCACGATGGCCACCCTGCAGGTCGAGCCCATCGCGCCGGTTGACCACCATTTCGTCCCGTTGACGACGTACCCGTCGCCCCTCCGCTCGATGCGAGTCTCGAGATTCCTGGGGTCGGAGCTGGCGACGGCAGGCTCGGTCATCGAGAAGCAGGAGCGAATCTCGCCGTCGAGGAGCGGAACGAGCCAACGCTCCTGCTGGTCGGCCGTCCCGAACACCGCCAGAACCTCCATGTTCCCGGTGTCGGGAGCGGAGCAGTTCGTCGCCTCGGGGGCGACCTCGATGCTGCGCCCCATGATCTCAGCCAACGGGGCGTACTCGGAGTTGGCGAGGCCGGCGCCCCATCGTTCCTCCGGCATGAAGAGGTTCCACAACCCGCGGCGCCTGGCTTCCAGCTTGAGCGCCTCCATGACCGGCGGCGGGTCGTAGGGGCTGGCGCCGCCGTTGAGCTCGTGGAACGACTCCTCGGCCGGGTAGACGTGCTCATCCATGTAGTCGCGCAGGTCGGTGCGGAGCTGCTCGCATCGCTCGCTGTACGAGAAGTCGATGACACCCTCCAAGACGGCGGATGCGCGAGGTTAGAAGCCGGTCAGTCCTCCTCGCGGATCGACACGTGCGTGTCGTCTGCGAAGGAAGCGGTGACGATGAACGTGACGTGCTCGCCTATGTTCACAGCATGGTCGGCGATGCGCTCGAGGAAGCGGCCGACTCGCGAGAGAGCGATGGCTGAGTTGAGCCCGATCCTCTCGCTCTCCTGCCCGATCTCGGTGTAGAAGCGGCTCACGAGCTTGTCGACCTCGTCGTCCGCTTCATCGAGTCGAGTGCCGGCGTCCGGACTCATCTCGGCGAGCGACTCGACTCCCATCGTGAAGACCTTCGTTGCGCCGCGCACCATCTCGTCGAGCGTCGCCAGCAGCTTGGGGGAGTCCGGGAACCCGTCCTCTCTGTCGAGCATCTTCACGCAGTTGACGGCCAGGTCACCCGAGCGCTCCAGCTCGTAGAGCATCCTGGTGGCCGCCACGAGGAAGCGAAGGTCGCCGGCCACCGGTTGCTGACGGGCCAGGGTCTCGAACACGAGCGACTCATACTGCGAGTAGAGGCGGTTGATCTCCTGGTCCGCCTCCATGACGACCGGGATCAGCTCGAGGCGCCGCTCGCGCATCGCCGTCCCGGCGCGTTCGACGTTCTCGACGACGAGCGATCCCATCCGAACGAGGCCTTGCCGGATCTGCTCCATCACCTCGTCGAATCGGTGCCGGATGTCCTCGTGCGTCCGGACTGTCGGGTTCTCTGTCATCTGCCCCTCGCTTCTCAGCCAAACCTACCGGTGATGTAGTCCTCAGTCGCCTTCTCGATCGGATTCGTGAAGATCCTCCCGGTCTCGCCGAACTCGACGAGGTGGCCGGTCCGCTGGCCCTTCTCGTTCACCTGCACGTTGAAGAAGGCCGTCCGGTCGCTCACGCGCGCCGCCTGCTGCATGTTGTGCGTGACGATGATGATCGTGTAGTCGGCCTTGAGCTCCTGCATGAGCTCTTCGATGCGGAGCGTGGCGATCGGGTCGAGCGCCGAGCACGGCTCGTCCATGAGCACGACGTCCGGATTGGTGGCGATCGCCCTGGCGATGCACAGTCGCTGCTGCTGGCCGCCGGAGAGCGCGTACGCAGACTCCTTGAGCTTGTCCTTCACCTCGTCCCAGAGCGCCGCCCGGAGGAGCGACTGCTCGACGAGGTCATCCATGTTGCCCTTGTAGCCGGCGATCCTGGGTCCGAAAGAGATGTTGTCGTAGATCGACTTCGGGAACGGATTGGGCTTCTGGAACACCATGCCGACGTGGCGACGGACCTCGATGGGGTCGACGGCCGTGTCGTACAGGTTCACTCCGTGATAGAGGACCTCCCCCTCGACGCGGGCGATGTCGATGAGGTCATTCATCCGGTTGAAGCATCGAAGGACCGTCGACTTGCCGCACCCGGAGGGCCCGATGAGGGCGGTGATCTCGTTTTGCCTGATCTGGAGGGCGACGCCCTTGACGGCGTGGAAGTCCCCGTAGAACACGTTCAGGTCTCGAACGTCGATGACCACCGGATGCTCGTTCAAGTCGTCTATGCGAGCCTTGTCGTCGGGGACCTCCATGCGCCGTGACGCTAACGGACGGTCATGGGTCTGCTCGCCGAACCCGCTCCTCGAGCCGCCATCCTGGGCGGCTCGGGTCGTCTCGGTCGTCGGCATCTCGCGTACCCCCTCTCGTTCTTGGCTCATAGGTCCTTCTCGTACCGGTTTCGCAGGTAGATGCCTGTGGCGTTGATCAGAAGCAGCACGACGAGCATGACGATGATCAGGGCGGCCGTGAGGGCCCGGAACTCGTCTTGGGGAAAGCGGACCCAAGAGAAGACGAGAACCGGGAGAGCGCTGAACCGCCCTTGGAGCTGCTCGACGATGCTGGCGTCGCCTGCCTGGAAGAACGTCGTGATCCCCCCGACCATGAGGAGCGGCGCCGCTTCACCGAAGGCACGCCCTATCGAGAGGATGGTCCCCGTGAGGATCCCGGGTGCTGCCACGGGGAACACATGCTGACGGATCATCTGCCATTGCGTCGCGCCGACGCCGTATGCAGCCTCGCGTATCCCGCCGGGTACGGCGCGCAGCGCCTCCGCAGTGGTGATGATGACGATGGGGAGAACCAGCAGCCCCAGCGTGAAGCCGCCCGAGATGACGCTTCTGCCGTGGACCTGGGGACCCGTGATCGACTCCAACGCCTTGACGAAGAGGGCGAGGCCGAGGATGCCGTACACGATCGACGGGACGCCCGCCAGGTTGCGGATGTTGGCGTTGATGATCCTGGTGAAGCGGGTGTCGCGGGCATACTCCTCCAGGTAGATGGCGGCCGAGATCCCCAGCGGGAATGCGATGGCGATCGTGAAAATCATGAGCACGATCGAGCCGTACAGCGCCTGGGCGATGCCGGCCACCGCCGGATCCGCCGACAGCTGGCTCGTCAGGAAGCTTCCGAGGCTCCGGGTCTCCCAGACCGTCAAGCTGTCGAGAACCACATCCACCATGAGGATCACCAATATCGCCACGCTCGTCAGGAGCGTCGCCACCAGGCCGACATGGAACGTGCGGCCGCGCACGTCCCGCTTCTTGCGCTGCAAGACCCTGCGCACCGCGTCCGGCGCGTACGCCCGGGGTGTGGTGATCGCCATGTCAGTACCTCTGCCGGACTCGCCGGACGAATCGTTCCGAGATCACGTTCAGTGTCAGTGTCATCGTGAAGAGCAACAAACCCACGAAGAACAGGCTCTGGAAGGCGAAGTCGGCGCCGCGGACCCGGTCGGAGCCGATCGCCAGCGAGGCCATCGCCGCCGTCATGGTCTGGCCGGGCTGGAGCGCGTTCACCGAAAACAGCGATCCGCCCTGGGCCCCTGCTGCGATTGCGACGACCATGGTCTCCCCGATGGCGCGCGAGAACGCCACGATCAACGAGGCGACGACGCCCGATACCGCGGCCGGGAAGACGACCCGCAGCGACGTCCGCATCCGGGAGGCGCCCAGACCGTACGACGCCTCGCGTAGCGAGTTGGGCACGGCGCGCAGCGAGTCCTCGGTGATCGATGCCACCAACGGGATGGTGAGGATGCCGACGCCGACTCCGGCTGCCAGCATGTTGAACCCGGCGACCTCGCTGCCGAAGATCCTCCTGAGCAGCTCGGGGGTGATGAACGTCAATGCGAAGTAGCCGAGGACGACGCTCGGGATGCCCGCCAGGATCTCCAACGCCGGCTTGAGGACCTTGCGGAGCCTGCGATCGGCGTACTCAGAGAGGTAGATCGCCGCCCCCAACCCCAACGGAGCGGCCACGAGCATGGCGATGCCCGCCACCAGGAGCGTCCCGACGACGATCGTCCCGATGTCGTACGCTCCCCGCCTCGGGAACCAGCCGATGTCGGTGAGCGACGCCAACTCGACGTTGCTGATGAATGTCCAGGCCTCACCGGCGAGCGAGAGCACGATGGCTGCGCTTATCAGGATCGACGTGGCCGCCGCGCTGAGGAAGAACCAGCGGATCACACGCTCTCGACGCTGGCGGGGGCGCGACCCGGCAAGCAGTCCGATTGTCTCGGTTGGCTCTGTCGTCATCACAGTCCTCGGTCGGCGCTTCGCAGTTCGCTTCGCAGTTCGCTTCCCAGATCGACGTCAATCATGCCGATGGACGGGGCGCCACGCCAACCGTGGGCCCCGTCCATCCGTGCGCCCGGTCAGTCGACCTTGCCCACGTTCCCGGCTTCCCAGTTGGCGAGCCACTCGGCGTTCTCGTCGGGCGTCAGGTCGACATAGCCCGCCTCGCCCACATTGGCCAGGCCGGCTTCGCTGAGGTAGAAGTCGACGAACGCCGACAGCGCAGGCTTCTCCTCGGCCGCCGCCTTGTTCACGTAGATGAACAGCGGTCGCGAGATCGGGTATTCGCCGCTGGCGATCGTCTCCGGCGTCGGGGCGACGCAGCCATCGCCGCCGTCGACCTCGAGGGCGGCGACGACGTCCTGGTTCTCGATGAAGAAGGCGTAGCCGACCCACCCCAGCGACGTGTCGTTGCTCGAGATGCCCTCGATGATCACGTTGTCGTTGGGAGATGCGACGTAGTCGGGACGAGGGTTCTCATCCGTGCCGCGCGCCTCGGCGGTGTCCGCCAGCACGATCTCGATGAACGAGTCGAACGTCCCGGACTCCTCACCTGGAGCGGTGATCACGAGGGGGACGTCGGCGTATGGAGCGTGCGATGCGCCCAGTCCATCCGCCTGGATCTCCGCCGCCAGGTCGTTGGCCGCCGCCCACGTGTTGAAGGCCGTGCTCTCCGACCCGAGGAGGGCATAGAGGTCGCCGAAGTCGAGGCAGGTCACGTCGGTGTTCTGCGTGGAGGTCAGGACGGACAACCCGTCGATCGCCACCTTGATCTCGATCGGCTCGACGCCGTTGGCCAGGCAGGTCTCGACCTCTTCCTCACGAATCGCACGCGAGGCGTCCGAGATGTCGGTTTCCCCGTTGCAGAAGAGCACGAACCCGTCCGATGTGCCGGGGCCGTCGACGCTGATCCTCACCTCGGGATTGGCGCCGCCGAAGTCCTCCGCAACCCGTCCCGTTATCGGCTCTACCGTCGACGATCCGGAGATGACGATCTGGCCGGTGAGCCCGCCCGACCCCGTCGTATCTGGCGGCGCCTGGGTCGTGTCGCCGCTACCTGCCGTTGTCGTCGTCTCGTCGGAGTCGCCACCACACGCGGCGACGACGAGCGCCAAGGCGAGCAGCGCCGCGGTGACGAGCCTGTTTCTTGATGTCATTGCCTCTCCTGTTGTCCGAGCGAGAGCATCGCCGCTCCCGCCCCTCACTTGTCTGCGACGGACCGATCCGTGACCCATCCCGAATCACGCACTCGGCGCCTCATCGAGGTGTCGCGATCAGCCCGGCAACACCGTATGGGGCGCACGTGACCTGAGGCGCTCACCTGCTTGAACTCAGGGTGAATTCTCGGGTGTCCTTGTCTGACAACGATCCTCGCCGTTGCGACCCACACCTATAGTCGCGAGACGTGGACACGATCATTCCGGTCGTCGGCGCCATCACGCTTCTTGCAGCAGCTGCCGCCGTCGCCGCCTCGGCGCTCATCCGCTCCAGGCGTGCGGTCGCGGCTGCCGACGCCCGCCGCCAGGGCGTAGAGCGCCAGATCGTCAGCGCCGAGATCGCCAGGGACGAGGCCAGCGTGGCCTGGCAGCGGGCGCCGTTCGGGGTGCTTGCCCTGACGGCCGGCGGCCGGGTTGCCTTCTCGAACGATGCCGCCCAGCAGCTGCTCGGCGCCCGCCACGGAGCGGCCATCACCGAGCTCCGGATCGAGCGGGTCCTCGAGACGATGGGGGAGACGGGCGAGACCGTCCGCGACGTCGTCGAGATCCAGGTACCGAAGCACCGCCACATCGGGATCACAGCCGTCCCGGTGCACGGGGTCGGCGGTATCTCGGCGCTCGTCTACCTGGAGGATTTGACGGGGAGGGTCCGAGTCGACGCCATGCGCCGCGACTTCCTGGCCAACGTCAGCCACGAGCTGAAGACGCCGCTCGGAGCGCTGAGCGTCCTCGCCGAAACCCTCGAGGACGAGGCCGATCCGAACGCCAGGCGGCGGCTGACGACCCGCCTCCGCTCCGAATCCGACCGCATGGCTCGATTGCTCGAGGACATCATGGACCTCTCGCTCGTCGAGTCCGGCGACTTCGAGCGTGAGCCGCTGGTCGTCCAGGAGGTCGTGAAGCTGGCAGTCCACCAGGTGGAGCCCATCGCTCACGAGCGAGGTGTGGGCATCGAGCTGGCCGTGCCGGACGCCGAGGTCAAGATCGACGGCGACGCCAGGCAACTCGAAGCGGCCGTCACCAACCTCGTCGACAACGCCATCCGGTACTCGAGCGTCGAGCATCGTGACGCGCCGGGGAAGGTGGTCGTCTCGGTCGAGCACGACACCGCCTTCGTACGCATCTCGGTGCGCGACAACGGCATCGGCATCCCATCCGAGCACCACGATCGCATCTTCGAGCGGTTCTATCGCGTCGACCGCGGGAGGAGCCGCGTGACCGGCGGCACGGGGCTCGGCCTGGCGATAGTGCGCCACGTCAGCCTCAACCACGGCGGCACCGTCGACATCTCCTCCGAGCCCGGTGCCGGCGCCACGTTCACCATCACGCTTCCCCTGAGGGTCGCGTGATGCTGCGCGTGCTCATCATCGAAGACGAGCCGGCTTACGTCGAAGCCCTCGAGGTGGCGCTGGGCCGTGAGGGCTTCGAGCTTCGGGCGGAGGGCGACGGCAGGGAAGGGCTGCTCGCCTTCCGCGAGGAGCGGCCCGACGTAGTGCTCCTCGATCTCATGCTTCCAGGCATGGCAGGCCTCGACGTGCTCAGGAGGATGCGGACCGAGTCGGAGGTTCCCGTGATCGTGCTGTCCGCCAAGGACAGCGAGGCCGATGTCATCACTGCACTCGAGCTGGGAGCCGACGACTACCTCACGAAGCCGTACTCGGTGCGCGAGCTGGTCGCCCGTATCCATGCAGCCATGCGGCGCTCGACCGCAGCGCCGGACGAGCCGGACGTGATCGCCGCCGGCCGCGCCGTCCTCGACGAGGGGCGGTACGAGCTGCGACTCGACTCGACGGCTTTCGAGCTGCCGCGCAAGGAGTTCGAGCTGATGCGGTTGCTGATGAGGCGGCCCGGCCGGATCGTCACCCGCGAGGAGCTGCTCGACGAGGTGTGGGGTGTGACCTGGGGCGACTCGAAGACGCTCGACCAGCACATCAGGCGCCTGCGGCGCAAGTTGGAGCAGGTTCCGAGCAGCCCGACGATCGAGACGGTCCGAGGGGTCGGCTACCGCCTCGAGACCTGACGAGGCCCGATCCGCCCGGCGCACGCCGCGGCACGGGCGAGCCGAGCGTCCGGCTCAGATCGCCTCGAGGGCTTCCACAACGGCTTGGAACTCGCGGCCTGCACTCAGCTCGTCCGACTTGACGACGTCACGGACGATCCCGTCTTCGTCGAGCACGAAGGTGTACCGCTTGGCGTAGCCGTACGTGTCGTCGAATGCGCCGTATGCCTGGGCGACGCCGCCGTGGGGCCAGAAGTCGCTGAGCACGGGGAACTCGTATCGCTGCTCCTCGGCCCAGCGCCTGATCGCACCGACGGTGTCGACCGTGATCGCCACGACCTTGGCATCGATGTCGTTCAACAAGGCGGTGTTGTCCCGGATCTCACACAGCTCGCTCGTGCAGACGCGCGTGAATGGGTACGGGATGAACACGACCAGTGACTTGGCGCCGAGCAGGCTGTCGCGGCTCACCTTCTGGCCATGCTGATCTCTCAGCTCGAACTGAGGGGCCGGGCTGCCCACGGCGACCGTCATGGGTACACCCGACCGCGGTGGCCCGGTCTCACGTGTCGAGCCCCAGGTCACCGAGCGGGAGCAGCACCCTGGCCGCCCATCCGACCGGGTCCGCCAGCTCTTCGATCGTCGGGAGGTGTTCCGGCGCCTCCCAGACGCGGGCAAGCGCATCCGTTCCCCAACGCTCGGCGACTTCGGTGCAGAGCTGCGCCGCGTCTGCCGCCCCCGATCGCGAGAGCGTCACCCCGGCGATCTCGAGCGAGCGGGTCGCCTCATCGCCGGAGCGACGGGCCGCGGCTGCCGCGGCGATGCGGTCGTGGTCGGGGAGGAGTCCACGCGAGGCTCCCGCAACGGCGAAGTCCCCATAGCCCTCGATGAAGGCGACCAGCGCCTCGACCGGGGCCGATCGGCTCCTGTCGACCTCGATGCCCATCAGCGAGGAGAGGTCGGTCGACTCGCCGAGCATCTCCTCGAGTTGCTCCGGAGAGCTGATCGAGCCGATCTGACCCGCCAACCGCTCCGGATCCACCTCGATCGACGAGAGGAGGTCGCCCACCACGGAGACGATGTGGCCGCGCAGCCATGGCACGTCCATGATCGTGTGGAAGGCGATCTCGTGGAGGACCGCCCACATCCTCACCTGTTGCGGGTCGAGCCCGCCGTAGGCGGCGAATCCTTCGATGTTGGGCACCACGGCGTAGCGCCGATCGTGCTCGAGCGGAGGCATTCCCGCGTCGAACTGGCCCATGACGGTGTGGCCGAGGGTTCCCACCATCGTGCCCGCCTGCATTCCGAGGAGCGCAGGAGCGAGCGACGAGAAGATCTCCGTCATCGGCGTCGAACCAGGTTGGCTTCCGAAGCGATCGGCGAGCGGCTCGATCATGTACCCGAAGCTCTGCTGGTTCTCCTCGACCCAGGTGGCCTGGTCGACCGGCTCGATGGAGCGCGACGACGGCGTTCCGAGCCCGGGCATCTCGGTGAGCCTCAGCTCGGCTGCGAGGGCGAGTCCGAGGTACTCCTCCGCAAGGCGGGGATCGACGGGCTGTCTCGCTCCCGCCATGGAGCGGGACACCTCCCGGGCGAGCTTCCAATTCACCGGACCCGGCGACTGGAAGAGCTCGAAGAGCCGATCGAAGAGGTTGTCGCTCATGGCAGCTCACACATCCGTCGGCCTCTCTCCGAGCACGATGGCGACGATCACGGAGGCGTCGTCGCGCCTGACCTCGAGCTCGACGGTCTCGCCGACGCGGTATTGGCGGATGCCGATGATGAGATCGTCTCTGGTCTCCACGGCGGTCCCGTCGTACCGGACGACGACGTCGCCGGGT
>Ga0256865_1000293_pt1 | contig 17338 bp, 15 predicted proteins | sample RVTome_14_FD_187337 | JGI IMG/M metagenome (GOLD analysis project Ga0256865, IMG submission 187337) | Soil microbial communities from uranium-contaminated site in the Upper Colorado River Basin, Wyoming, United States - RVT145D125 HiSeq ... | reverse complement strand
CCGCTTCCAGTGGCTGGACCGGCGCCGTCGAGGGAGGAACAATAACCGGCTGGACCACGGTGGCTTCCGGTTGGGAGGAGGGCGTTTCCGGAATAGGCCGAATTTCCGACTGCGCGGCGTCCGGTATCGCCGATGGCGCAGCAGGTTCCGGGAAAACCGGCGGCGTCGATGATGCTGCCGGTGACTTGAGGGTCGCCGGCTCGATGACCGGGGCAAAGGAGCCGAAGATGGGCCCGGCCTTGAGCGCGTCTTCACCTCCGGACCAGATGGTCGCCACGTCGGCTCGCGGCATCTCGACGGTCCTGACGATATGGGGGGTGATGGAAAGCAGAATCTCCCGTTTGGTTTTGTTCTTCGTATAGCTGGTAAGAAGGTTGCCGATGAGGGGAAGATCGCCGATCAGGGGGATGGTGCTGCGGCTGTTGGTTGCGTCGTCACGAATCAATCCGCCGATGATGGTTCGTTCGCCGTCCTTCAGGGTCAGGCCGGTCTGGGCATTGGTGGTCGTAATGGTAATCACCTGGCTGCCACCACTGGTCGTTTGTCGACCCGAGACGCTGCTGACCTCGAGGTTGAGCTTGGTGACGACACTTTCGTCCAGTTGAATGATCGGCTCGATATCCAGCTTGACCCCGACATCGACATACTGCACGTTTTCTGAAAAATCGCCGGTGGTGCCGCCGGTCCTCGTGACCGTAATAACCGGCTCACGGGTACCGACCAGAACCTTCGCCTTCTCCTTGTTTTTCACCCGGATCTTGGGATTGGCCAGCACCTCCGCGTCGCTTTGCCTCTTGAGAAAATCGAAGGTCGCCGTCGGCAGCGTGTAAAACGTCTCGAGCCGGCTGAGGCTGCTGACGAGGTTGGTCGTGTCGCTGCCGGGTGAAAGGGAACTGCCGACGATCTGCCCTGAACCGGGGTTGCTCAGGCCTGCGCTGACGGAGTAGGTGCTCAGCTTCGGCCCGAAATTCAGGTCGTCGGTGTGGTTCACCTCGATTAGTTCCAGGTCGAATAGGACCTCCGAATCGCCGCGGTCGGCCGCCTCGATGATCTGCCGGGCCAGTTGGATGGCCTCAGGCGTGTCACGGATGACTAGCGCATTGAGTTCTTCATGAACGTAGATCTTGCGCAGCTGCAGCATGGTGCGCAGCAGGTTGACCGCCTTCTTGGCATCGATGTTTGAGAGGTAAAAAGTCTGAATGAGATGATCCTCGTACTGTTTCTCTTTCTCCTTGGTTTTTGGGTAGATAATGATCGTCTTCGGATTCAAGACCTTCTTCCCCAGCTTGTTCATGTTGAGCAAAAACTCCAGGGCCTGGGCGAAGCTGGCGTCTTCGAGCAGCACCGTCACCCTCTGCGCCCGGATATCTTCGTCGAAGATGAATTTGATGCCGGAGAGTTTGGAGAGAATGCCGAAAACTTCCCGTACGTCGGCATTATTGAATTTCAGGGTGATCGGCTTGGTCGAAGAGACCTCCAGCTCGATGCCGTCGAGAAACGGTTTACTATCGCTCTGCACTTTCTCCAGCAACACCAGCGCGGGCTCATAATCGGGACGCAACTGGAGGGCTTCGTTGAGAGCACTCCTGGCCAGGGCAAGCTTGCGGGCAGCGTAATGTTGTTCCGCCCCTCGCAGCAGTTCTTCTGCTCGCTGCCGATTTCTGGCCGTCTGAAGTTCCTTCCGTGCCACATCCGCACTGGGATCGAGGCCCGCCGCCTGCTCGAACTCGGCGGCCGCCGACCGATACTCTTCCCGGGAGGCAAGGATACGACCTTTTTTGAGGTGCTGCTGGGCAGCGATGCCCCGCGCCTCGAGGAGCCGCATCCGGTACTCCTTGTTTGCGGGCTCCTTGCTCACCGCACGGAAATATTCTGCGACCGCCTCGTCGTAATTCCCCGCCTGCATCAGGTCCCCTCCCGCCACAAAAGCACGCCGGCCGGCACAGCCGCCAACCAGAAGCAGCAGCAGAGAAAGCACAACAACCTGTTTCAACTTCAATCTAGTCATTCGGGTCCTCGCTGGGTGCGGCGTCCTGCGGCGGGGGTGTCTGTTCCGCCGGTGGCTGTTCAGGGGGTACCGCTTCGCCCGCACCGGGTTCGAACGGTGGCGCCGGTTCGACCGGTCGCAGGTCCTCATTGGGTCGCTCAGGCAGCGGCGGCCATCGGCGGTGTGTCGGCCCACCGCGGCCCGGTGGCCCCTGGCTCGGCGACAGCGAAGGGGCCTCGACCAGGGGAGCCTGTTCCACAAGGGAAACGGCTATGGGGCGCGGATCGTCGTTCTGCCGAATGATCAGTCTTTCCGGCGTCAGATCGGCAACAAAAAAGCTCCTGTCCTTGCCGAAGCGGTCTCCCTTCTTGACCACGAAGATCTCATCCCCGGCGGAAAGGAAAATCGATTTGACCCCGTCCTTCAGGAGAAATCCGAGAAAGGTGAATCTCGCCAGTTCCCTCTGACGCGCCGCTGCGGCCGTCATCGCCGCTTCAAAGACCGGCGGAGGTGGTGGCGGGGGGAGGACGACTGTGGACGACGGTGGCGGCGGTAGAGGCGACGGCGCCGGCTGCCGGAAACGGAAAATATTGCGCTTGAAGCCGAGGGAGGCATCATCCTCACGCACCAGCAGTTCCAGCTGGACGCGGGGCTCCGCCGCCGATGCCGATGGCCCGGCGGAAGCCTCCGGGCGGGTCGATGCGGGCCGCCGGGAAGCTACCTCGGATACCTGAGTCTGCCGTGGTGTGGCCCGGAAGGCATAGGCCAGCGCCAGGACAAAGAGACCGAGGAGCAGGATCAGCAGCAGTTTCTGTCTGTTCATGAAGCTTCCGTCCGGAAAAATGTCGCCAGCTGCAGGCGCAGCTCGACCTTCGCCTCGCCGGAGTCCCGACCGCCGCTCAGCGTCAATCCGTCAATGCCCATGAGGCGTTCCGATTGTTCCAGAGAATGGATGAATCGCTTGACCTGGCCATAATCGCCGCGGACGGAAAACGCCAGGCCATAACGCAACAGCCCCTCTCCTTCCACCTCCTTGGGCTGATAGCCGATTTGGTCGATGGTCAGGCCGGCCTGGTTCGCCAGGGAGAAAATCTCACCCAGCAGCGCCGGGAACTCGCTCTTCGCCGGGATAGTCGCCCGGAATTTCTGCAGATCGGCTTCCCCGCGCCGATAGATTTCGGCAGGAGTTTTCGTGGCGGCTTCTGCCAGGCGGCCCTGCCGGGTCCTGGCCTGGAGGTCCATCAACTCCTTCTCCAAGGCAGCGAGCTGCGGCGTAACGACATAGCCCAGCAGCAGGTAAGCAGCGGCATTGAGCAGGATCAGGCTTGCGATCAGCAGGGGGAAAAAGCGATTCAGCCGCCAGGCCACCCGCAGGAACGATTCGCGCTCCATTTCAGAAAGCCCCCCTGACGACGATGCTGAAACTGATCGCGCCGGCCGCCTCACTCTGGCCCGACTCCTTGAGGCGGGATTGCTGCAGGAGATAGACGTCGCCGAAATGGGCTGAAGCGAGCAGGTTGTCCAGAAACTGCTGCAGGTCTTCAACACCTCTGGCCATGCCGGTCAAGCTCAGGCTTTTCCCCCTGTAGTCCGGCTGAATGCCGCTGATGGCCACCTTCTCCGGCACCACCTCCTCCAGGCGGCCGAGCAGGGCGGTCCAGCGAAAGCTGTCCTGGGCCAGGAGCTCGTTGGCGAACTGGATATCCTTCAGCAGTTTCTCGTAGGCAGTAGCGGAGATGGGGCTGTCCTCGGCTCTTGTCCCAGTGGCAGTTTCCCGTCCAAGTTCGGCCAGGTGCTTCCGGACCTGCTTGACCTGCGCATGGCTGCGGACATGGAAACCGATGCCGAGTGCCAGCAACAGTACGAGCAGCCCGCTCACGGCCAGATAAAAGCCATAAAGCAGGCGGCGATTGAGGTAGGTGCGGCTGGTCAGATTCAGCGTCAGTTTCATGCCTGCACCCTCACAACAGTCGCTCGGCAGCCCCGACGGCGGCCACCAGAGAAGGGAGACTTCCCGACTTTACGTGCAGAGAGGCAGGGGTCAGCCGCTCCAGATGCGGCTCCAGCGGCGCCACCTCCTCCCGCTCCAGGGCGGAGCGCACGGCATCCGTCAGCGGCTGCCGGTCAGGCCAGTCGCTGTGCAGAAAAAGCGTCGCCCGCCGGAAGCCGGGGAAGTTTTCATGGCAACCGACGACCGAGCGGCTCAGCTCCTGGAACACCTGTACCGGTGAGGTCTGCACTTCCCGCGCACGGTGAAAAGCCAGAACCCGCCCTTGGAAAAACTGGATGCTCAAAGCGCTCCCTGCCACCCCGATCAGGATGAAATCCTCGCCCAGATCGAGGCGCGGGCGGTAATAGTTGTAGACGTGCAGCGAATGAAAATCAATGACCGCGGCATGATAGCCCGCCTCACTCAGCAGTTCTTCATACTGGTGGAGAACAGGGTTGGCGATGAGCGCCACAGCCAGGGTGCAGCGCCCCGTATCGCTTTTTTTCAGGATCTGGTAGTCGAGCTGGACGTCTTTGGGGCCGCCCGGCAGACTGTTCTTCAGCTGCCACTTGAGGATTTCCACTCCCTCCTTCTTCGATTTGAAGGCGGTTTCCGTCTCCGCCAGCAAAACCCGGCCGACGCTGTCGGGGAGGGAGAGGGCGATCCGCTTTTCGCCCGCCGCGATGGGGTCGAGCACCTTGCGGATGGCCTCGACGAAGCGACGCGGTTCGGGAATGTTCGGCTCCCGGAGGGAAAGGGAGAGCTCCCCCTGCATCAGCGAAAAAACCCGGCCATCGTCAAGCGAGACTCCCTTTCCCTTGCGGTGCAGGGCCACGCCGCGCAGCTCGCCGGGGGTAACATCGAGAGCGGGATACGTTCGCCGGAACACTACTGGTCCACCTTTTCGATAAAAGTCACGCGATTGATTTCCCGAAGAGAGGTCGTACCTGCAAAGAGCTTCTCCTGAGCAGATTCCCGCAGGAACATGGTTCCGTACTCACGGGCTGCCTTCTTCAACTGGGTCACCGGAACTTTGTTGACAATCAGTTCACGCAGATGATCGTTGACTTCCAGCAGTTCGACAATGGCGCTACGGCCGTGATAACCCGTACCATGACATTCGCGGCAGCCGGTCCCCTCGTAAAAGGCGAAGTCGCCGTACTGTTCGAAGCTGAGGCCGGACGCCTCGAGGGTTTCGCGATCGTACCGGATCGGCCGCTTGCAGTGTTCGCAGTTCTTGCGCACCAGCCGCTGGGCGGCCACACAGTTCAGGCAGGAGACGAAATTGTAGGGATCGATTCCCATATGCAGAAAACGGCCGAGCACATCGAAAACGTTGTTGGCGTGGACGGTGGTGAATACCAGGTGTCCGGTCAGCGCCGACTGGACGGCAATCTGAGCCGTCTCCGGGTCGCGTATCTCGCCGACCATGATCTTGTCGGGGTCATGGCGCAGGATGGAGCGCAGTCCGCGGGCAAAGGTCAGCCCCTTTTTCTCGTTGACCGGTATCTGTACCACCCCCTTGAGCTGATATTCGACGGGGTCCTCGATGGTAATGATTTTCTCTTCCTCGTTGTTGATCTCCGAGAGGGCCGCGTAGAGGGTTGTGGTCTTGCCGCTGCCGGTCGGACCGGTAACCAGAACCATGCCGTAAGGCTCGCGAATCTTGCGGCGGATGCGTTCTCTCTCCCGTTCCGAAATTCCGAGCGCCTCCAGAGTCAGCCCCTTGAGGTCGGCGGCGATGCTCTCCTTGTCGAGGATGCGGATGACCGCATCCTCACCAAAGATGCTTGGCATGATGGAGACGCGGAAATCGATCGACTTGTCTCCCAGGCGGACCTTGAAGCGGCCATCCTGCGGAATGCGCCGCTCCGAGATGTCGAGCTCGCTCATGACCTTGATGCGGGAGATGATGGGGCTCTGAAAGCGGCCGTCGAGAGGTTCGGTGGCCCGAAAGAGAACTCCGTCGACACGGTACTTGATGACGACCCCACCCTGGCTCGATTCGATGTGGATGTCGCTGGCCCGTTTGTTGAGGGCATCGAAAAGGGTCGAGTCGATCAGCCGGATGATTGGACTGGTATCGGCCGTCAGCTTTTCGATGGAAAGAACTTCTTCACCCTTCTCGGTTTCCTTGACCAACTGCAGCTTGAAATCCTCGGATACCTCCCTGAGAACCCTTTTTGACCCTTCCTCGCCTTTTTCCAGCAGGCGGACAATCTTGCTCTGGGCCGCGACCTGGAGGACAAGCCGGGTGTCCAGCAACAGTTCCAGATCATCCAGATGAGCAACATCCGTCGGATCCGCAACGGCGATGACCAGACCACCCTCTTCGCGGCGCACCGGGAGAAATTTATGCCGCAGCGGCAAGCCGACCGGCAGCGATGCCAGCAGTTCGGGATCGGAAATGTATCCGTCGAGATTCAGGTAGTCGAGATGGAACTGGCGAGCCAGCACCTGGGCCAGCAGATCGTCAGAGATGAGACCTTCGCGGACGGCGGCCGTGCCGAAGCGCTCGCCCGAATCGGCCATCTTCTGCAGGACGAGATTGACCTCCGCCGGGGTAATAGCCCCGGTCTCCACCAGAATCTCGCCGATTTTCCTGCGCTCGAAATTCATGCTGTCCACTTCCTACCGGACCGTTCCGGCAAGCTGGAAAATGGGGATGTACATGGCCACCACGATGCCGCCGATGAGCAGACCCATCCCCAGCATCATCAGCGGCTCGATGATCGTCGTCAGGCGATCGAGACGGCGCTCCACTTCGGCTTCGTAGTAGTCCGACACGTCCGACAGCATATCGGCCAGAGCCCCGGTCGATTCGCCGACGCCGATCATGCGCAACGCTATGCGAGGAAAGAAACCGGTCTGTTCCAGAGCCGCGGAGATGGCCGTGCCTTCTTCCACGCGCAGAACAGCGCCGTTAAGCTGTGTTTCCAGGATGAGGTTGTTAAGGGTTCCCCGCGACATCTGCATCGCCTGAACGACGGGAATGCCGCTGGCGAGAGTCGTGGCGAAGGTGCGGCAGAAACTCGACAGGCCATAGTCCAGGAGAAGGGCGCCGAAAAAAGGGAGCGTGAGTTTCAGCCGATCCAGCATCAGCTTGCCCGCCTGCGAGCGGAGAAAGATCCGCAGAGCAACAACCGTTGCTGCCAGCAGCAACAACAGCAGTGGCAAGCCGCGCGTCAGCCCCGTTGCCACGGCAATAAGCAGCCGGGTGATGAACGGCAACTGGACGTTGGCATCGGCATAGATCTGGGTGAAACTGGGGACGACGTAGAGCATGAGAAAAAGGAGCACGGAAACGACGGCGATACACAGGATCATGGGATAGAACGAAGCACTGCGCACCTTGGCCCGGATCGCTTCGACCCGTTTCTGATAGGCAATGAAACGGGAGAGAGTGACCGCCAGGTCACCGGTCCGCTCGCCCGCCTTTATGGAAGCAATATACAAATGCGGAAAAGCTCGGGGGAATTTGCCGAATGCCTCGGAGAGAGAGCTTCCGCCACTGACATCATCGCGGATTTGGCGTAAGATCTCGAGTGTTTCGCCCGGCTCGAATCGCTCGATAATCGTGTCCAATATCTGGAGGATCGGCAGACCGGAGCGGAGCAGCACAAGCAGCTCCTGGTTGAAGGTCAAAAACCGCTTACCGGTGAGCCGACCGCGACCACCGCCCTTGCTCGAGAGAAACTGGAATGGACGTGTTGTGATCGCAAAAACGTAAAATCCCTGCTCCTCAAGATTCTCCCTGAGAAGATCGCGGCTGGCGGCTTCAAAATCCTTTTCCACCACACGTCCGTCCGCCGTGCCGATTTTACAATGAAAGGTAGACATAGAGGGGTTTTATATCATATCGACAAGAAAAAATAGATGAAAAAGAACACAGGAAGGAGCCAGACGTCCCGCAGCCTGGCTTGAGGTTTGAAGGCAATCCCTTACCCGGGACAATCCTCCCGATTTTTCTACGTCGAATTTCCCGGCCGTAAAATCCGCGATTGTGCTTTTTCTTTTTTGCCGTTTGGTATTTGCCCCGGTTTTGATATACCATTTTTAAGGCACAAGCAAAATTCATACAAAAAAACAGAAACGATCATGTCATGAGACGCTCTCCCTTCCTGAAAAATCAGCGCGGTGTCACCCTGATGGTGGTTTTGCTCATGATGGTGGTCATGGGCCTGGCCGCCGGCATGGCCGGCAACACCTGGAAGAACGTAATGCAGCGGGAACGGGAGGAAGAACTCCTCTTTCGCGGCAACCAGTACCGGCGGGCCATCGAGAGCTACTTCAAGATGGGGCATGCCGGTACGCAGGCGGCATATCCCAAAAGTATTGAGGACCTGCTCAAGGACCCCCGTGCGTTGCAAACGCAGCGGCACCTGCGCGAGGGGTACAAGGACCCCGTGACGGGCGAGAATTTCGAGCTCATCCGGCAGGGGGGATCCATCACCGGACTGCCCGGCGCCGTTCAGTCGCTCGCCGGGATCCGGGGAGTGTACAGTAAAAGCAACCGGGAGCCTTTCAAAAAGGCCGGATTCCGCGAGCCGTACGAGGATTTCAACAAGGCGGGGGCCTACAGCGATTGGAAATTCGTTTTCGTGTCGACCGAGGCCCCGAAGGGGAAGGGGGCGGAATCGGGTCAGCCGCCGCAGCCTTCAGGCAGAACCGGCGGCAGCAAATAATCCCACACAACCCAGGGAGGCAGCATGCGAAATGTCCTGGCAACCTGCTCCTTATTTTTCACCCTTTGCCCTCTTTCTTTGGCCGCCCAGGAAATCGTTTCCGTCATTCCCTCCATCGTCACCGTCGGCACCACAGTCACCGTCTCCGGCGGCCCTTTCGCTCCGGATGTGCGAATTGTGGTGGGGGAGCGGGAAGTTGTCCCCTCCCGCCCGGGTGAGCAGCAGATGGTCTTTGTCGTGCCGCCATTGGAGAGCGGCGAATACGCCCTCATGCTCAAGTCGGATGGTCAGGTTTCGCCGAGTCCTTTCTCCTTGCGCGTGGTGGAAGCTGAACCCCGGATCGCGGCCGTCAGCCCCGGCAACATCGACGAATGTTCATCCGCAAATGAGCGAAGGGTAACCGTTTTGGGCGAGGCCTTCAGTCCAAGTGCCCAATTGCTGCTGGATGGGGCGGCCATTCCGGTTGAAAACATCGGCGAAACAGAGATCAACTTTATTGCACCACCCCTCGATGGTGGACTCCACCATGTTCAGGTCGTCAACCCAGGCGATCGCAAATCGCTGGCTTTCGCCCTTTTCGTCAACAGCCTTCCCGAAATCCATTCCGTCGAGTTGGGCCCCGACGCGGTCACCCACTATGAGCTGACCATCCGGGGAAAGAACTTCCTTTTCAACAGCACTCTGGTCGTCGACGGCATCTCGATCAACCCGGTCCTTGTGGCCGGCGGAACCCAAGTTTTCATGGTGCCGGCGGTCCAGCCCGGAAACGATACCGTCCGTTACATCGACTGCAATACCATGGTATACACCCGTCACCCTGTCAGCCGGCAGGCGAAGCGGGTTTCAATGCAGATCGTCAATCCTGATGGCCAACCGAGTCCTCTTTTCCATCTCACCATCCCCTGACAGGTTGAAGGTCGATCCGCATTTCAGCGCTTTTCCCCGGTATAGCTGCAAGCGAATTGTCGCCGGACTCAATTCGGATAGGGTCCAGGGCCTGGCGCATGATACCCTGAGCGGGTCAACATGCCGGAAATTAGAAAAAATGCTCCCCCTTTTCCGGCGAAGGTGACAGGGGAGGAAAATCAAAAGCTAAACCCAAGTCCGGAAAAGTAAAGGGCGACAGATTCACCACCTGCCGCCCAAATATCAATTGTCTAATCTTTCGAAATCACAGCTTGTGGCACGAATCACAAGCTTCGGCTACATTGAAAGCTGTAGACCCATCATGGCAGGCCCCGCAGGATTTGCCCTTCTCCATCTCTTCCATGGTCGCCTTGTTCGCGCCGCGCTCGGCCTTGAACAGGTCCGGGTGGCAGGCGTCGCAGCCGAACGCCTCGGTGTGGAAGGAGTGCGAGAAGGTGACGTCGCCGGCGTCCGTTTCCTTGTAGAGGATGTCGCCGGCATGGCAGGTGGTGCAGTTGCCGGTGACGCTGAACGCCTTCTTCCCGTTGTGGCAGGCCCCGCAGGACTTGCCTCTCTCCATCGCTTTCATGCTGACCGGGCTGCTGCTGCGCTTCTTTTCGAAGAGTTTCGGGTGACATGCGCCACAGCCGGTGCCATGCACACTATGGCTGAAAACAACCTTGCCGACGGTCTTGGTCTGTAGGTAGACTTTGTCCACCATGCCACCAATATCCCCCATGCCAACGGCGTGCAGAACGGAAGGCAGGGCGATCATCAGCAGAATGAACATTAAGAACCAGAGTCTTGACATGTTCTACCTCCATGGACGATGTTTAGCGACCAGTATACAACGTTTGCCCGACCTGCCAAATTTTATTGAGTCTGTCGGACCGGTTTGGGTGGGATGGTGCATCCAGGGCAAAAGCGTTTATTGCTCCTCGCGATTTTTCGTGTAGCTTCGTGGACCGTTCCAGACCCGGACAGAGCAAAGAGGCCGCCCAAAATCGGGCGGCCTCTTTGCTGCGACGTTTAGCGTGCCTGTATAGCTTCGGCAGAAATTTACTTGCCGGAAGCCGGTGCTGCAGCAGAGGCTGGGGCAGCCGCCAGACCACTGGAGAAAACGATGTTGTCGAAGGTGCGTTTGAGGGTCTTGCTGGTGAACTGCTTCATTTCCATTCCGGGGCGGAGTTCCACCTGCTGTCCCACTTTGACCTGGGACTGGGGTATGGCCGCCCACTTCTTCTGCCCACCGCTTTCGATGCACAGGTAGGTATAGCCGCCGCTATCCATGGTTTCGACGACGGTGCCTTTGGTGATGGTCGGAGCGGCGGGGGCCGAAGGAGTTGCCGAAGGGGCTGCGGAAGGTGCGCCGCCAGGGAAAGCCAGGGCAGAGGTGCCGACCACGGTCAAGGCCAGAGCCAGAATCAGGAACGAGGTCAGGGTTTTGGATGCATTTCGCATGTTTTTGTATTTCTCCTTTATGAGGGTTGTTGTGAGCACGGCCTGGTGGGTTGGTTCTGAGGGGCCTTATGGCAACGGGGAGCGCAGCTCGCACCTGTGCTGGCATGGGAAACCTGGCAGGTCGTGCAGTTCCGTCCTTTACGGGCAGCGGCCACGCGCAAACAAGGTCATTATAAGCAATGGCAAGGTTTTTGTGCAACCCCCTACTTACGGAAAGTCAACCTTGCAAAAAGTGTACGCCAAGCCGAGGCCGGGAACCGCCCGATTTCCCTCTGACTCTCCTCTGCTTTCCGATGTTATTGAAATTTGAGTATGTTTATCGGTTTGGTCGCCAGGGAGAATTTTCCATTAATTACTACTGGAAGGGAAAATGAAATTAAGATAAATTCTTTTTCTGGCAGACAGCCGTCTCGCCTTGTCTGGTTATGGCGGGGTGGCCCGTGTTTTAACGGGTGTGGTATTGATGCAGGCAAACCCGAGATGCCCCACCGGCGCGTCTCTACAGGAAATAGCAACATCCCCAGGCGTAGAGACATCCCGGTGGGGCTTCTCAATGGTGAAATGATTTTCCCCTGCAACCGTTTTCTTGACGTTCAAGGAGATTTCCTTTGCCGAGCCATGAAAATTTCACTCTTTCGGTCGTGGTCCCTGCCTACAACGAAGAAGAGGTGCTGCCGGAATTGCACCGCCGACTCTCTGCCGTCCTCGAGACCCTGGGCGCCGAGTGGGAAATCGTCTACGTCAACGACGGCAGCAGCGACGGCACGCTGTCGGTAATGAGCGGTTTCAATGACCCGCGGGTGGCGGTCATCGACCTCAGCCGGAATTTCGGTAAGGAGATCGCCATGACGGCCGGACTGGACCACGCCCGGGGCGATGCGGTGGTGGTGATCGACGCCGACCTGCAGGACCCGCCGGAGCTGATCCCGGAATTGGTGCAGAAGTGGCAGGAGGGCTTCGACGTGGTCTATGCCCGGCGCTCGATGCGGGAAGGCGAAACCCTGGTCAAGAAGGCAACCGCCAAGCTTTTCTATCGGTCCATTCAGTCCATCAGTCGAGTCAAGATCCCGCCGGACACCGGGGACTTCCGTCTGCTCAGCCGCCGGGCCGTCGAAGCGCTGAAACTCTTGCGGGAGCAGCATCGCTTCATGAAGGGACTGTTCGCCTGGATCGGTTACCCCCAGGTCGCCGTCTACTACCGTCGCGACCGCCGTTTCGCCGGGAAAACCAAGTGGAATTACTGGCACCTGTGGAATTTTGCCCTTGAGGGGATCACTTCCTTTTCCATCGGCCCGTTGAAGATCGCCACCTACGTCGGTTTGCTGACCGCTTTTGGCGCCTTCATCGCTGCAGGGGTCGTCGTCTACAAGACGGTTTTCTACGGCGATGCGGTACGCGGTTATCCCTCGCTGATGGTCGTGATGCTTTTCCTCGGCGGGGTTCAGTTGATGAGTCTCGGCATGATCGGGGAATATCTCGGCAGGATGTTCAACGAGACCAAGCGGCGGCCGCTCTATCTTGTCAACCGGTTTGTTCCTTCCTCGCTGCAGGGAGGGGATGGCCTGTCCGGCGAGCAGACGGCGCGGCGTCTGACGTAGGGGAGACCCGCCGGGTCGCCCGCATTCGGGCGAGGCAGCGCCTCGCCCCTACAATCCCTTCCCCTTCTTTGCCGTTTCCGGTCCCTCCAGCACCAGCCGCCCCTCATCCCGCAACCAGGCGAGTGCCTCGCCGGGGACGCTCTCCTGGGCCAGCAACTCCTCCGCCGTCAGTTCCCCTTTCTGCAGCCGCTCGAGCAGCCGGTCGTTGTGCCGGGTGCGGGTGGCCCGCTGATGGTAGTCGCGGTAGACCAGCGAGGCGCCGAGGACGGCGATGATCCCCATCATCAGCCAGAAGATGCCGTGCTCGATTTCGACGTGAAACGCCTCGAGGCTGAGCTTGGTACCGATGAAGAAGATCAACTGGTAGGCGAGATCCTCCAGCCGGGGGAGCTTCTCCAGCAGGCGGACGAAGAAGCTGGCGGCGAAGCGCAGGAAGATGATACCGAGGATGCCGCCGATCCAGACCACCAGCAGCTTGTCGCTCATGGCGACGGCGGTGGTGATGCTGTCGATGGAGAAGGCGATGTCGGTCAGCTCGACCACGACGACGACCTTCCAGAAACTGGCGGCCGTTTTCGGGCGCACCTGGTGGGCGTCGTCCTTGTAGAAGAAAAACATGTGCTTCATGGCCAGATAGACCAGGTAGCCGCCGCCGATCAGCTTGAAGACCCAGAGCTGCATCAGGTGGGCGGCGAAGATGAGGGCGATGAAGCGGAAGACGAAGGCGCCGACGATGCCGTAGGTGAGCGCCTTGCGGCGCTGCTCCGGCGGCAGGGTGCGCACCAGGATCGCCAGTACCAGGGCATTGTCGACGGAGAGGATTCCCTCCAGCACGGTCAGAGTGGCGATGGTGAGCAGGTCGAGGGGGACCAGGGCGTGGAATTCCCGGGTGATCTGGAGGATAAGGTTTTCCATGAGGCTCCGGAGGACAGGGGACAGAGGGCAGAGGACAGGATACAGAATGTTGCAGGCAGAATGCAATCGTCGGGATTTCTTCCGTCCTCCGCCTTCCGTCCTCCGTCTTCCTGTTACCTCTCAAACATCCCGGCCCACAGCCCGGTGAAAAAGTGGCGGGCGTTGCTGCCGAGGACACGGGTGTCGTAGCCGCCTTCCTGAACCACCAGGGTCGGCAGTCTGAGTCGTCCGATCAGCCGGCCGTTTTCGGCGAAGTCCTTCGCCAGCAGGTTCCAGGTGCCGGTCGGATCACCCTGGGCGGTGTCGAGACCGAGGGAGACGACGAGGAACTGCGGCTTGAAGCGGACGATGCGGCGCAGGGCCCGGGCGAGGGCCTTAGGGTAGTCGTCGCCGTCGAGTTGTTCGGACAGGGGGATGTTCAGGTTGTAGCCGGTCCCGGCGCCGGTCCCCTTTTCGTCCTCGAAGCCACTGAAATAGGGGTAGGCGAAACGGGGATGGCCATGGATGGAGACGGTCAGCACGTCGCTGCGCTCGTAGAAGATGTCCTGGGTGCCGTTGCCGTGGTGGAAGTCGATGTCGAGTATCGCCACCTTGCCGAAGGTTGAGAGATAGTGGGCCGCCACCGCGGCGTTGCCGAAGTAGCAGAAGCCGCCGAAGACCCGCCGTTCGGCATGGTGGCCGGGGGGGCGCACCAGGGCATAGGCCAGCATATGCCCTTCGAGAATGTGCCGGGCGGCGGTCAGGGCGCAGTCGACCGCGCGCTTGGCCGCTGGCCAGACGTTGCGGGTGAGGGGGGTGAAGGTGTCGATGCAGAAGTAGCCGGCGCGGACCGCCCGCTCCTTCGGCGGCCGGGCGGCGTTGCGGATCGGAAAGACGTATGGATAAACGGCCTCGTCGGGATTGAGCCGGGCGCAGACCGCCTTCAGGTAGTCGACGAATTGCTGCTCGTGGACGGCGCGGATATGCTTTTCCGAGAAGGTCCTGACGGCGACCGGTATGAACAGCCCGGTCCGGTCGATTTCCCGCCGGATCGACTCGATGCGCACCGGGGATTCGACGTAGCCGCGCTCCCTCACGTGGTGAATGTCGTGCTTGTCATTGACGACCAGAACGATCTGTCGGTCGTGCCGCATGCTTTTTCGGACCGGCAGCGGGGCTTCCGGCTTGATGTAGCGGTACTCCCGCAGCCGGACCGGGTCGTCACGGAAGGAGTCGACGACCATGTCGATGTAGGCGCGGGGGCAGAGGTGGCCGTACTTGCGTTCGAGGATGGTGCGCACAATGCCGCGGGCCCGATCGCAAGGTAGCTGGAGGTTCTGGCCCAGGTCGTCAAAGACCAGATACGGCGGGTTGTCGCCCCCGGGCTTGACCGGAGTTTCATAGGCGGTGCCGGCGATGGGCCGGGCGCCGTACTTCTCGTAAAACCTCAGCCGGGCCTTGTTCTCCTTGAGGATTTCCGGGTCTTTGCAGAGGGTGGGGTCGTCGGGGAGGCATTCGAAGAAAAGGCCGATGGTGCCCAGCTCCAGGGCCTCCTCGCGCAGCCTCTCGTAAAGGGCGCCGCCGATGCCGCGGCCGGTCATCTTTTCTGCCGCCGAGATGTACTCCAGATAGGCGAAGCCCAGTTCCGGCTCTTGCAGCAGCAGGGCGAACCCCTTGACCCGGCCGCGCTGGTCGTCGGCAACGTAAAGGATGGAGCGGAAACGGAATTTTAGCGGGTTGCGCAGCTGCTCGGGAAGCTTGGCGATCTCCTTCTCGGTGAGACCAGGAAACTGGATCCGGAGGATTTCCTGAACGCGGGCTATCGCTGCCTGGTTGATCGGCAGGACATAATCATATATGCGGCGGATGCGGAACATGCTTTATTATAGCGGGAAAGCGAGGGCTTACGAGTCCCGAGTCCCGAGTCCCGGGTCCAAGGTCCAAAGTCCAAAGTCCAAGGTCCAAGGTCATCGACCAGGGACTTTGGACCCGGGACCCGCGACAGTTGTTATCCCCGAGCCTTCGGCAGCAACTCTTCCAGCAGGTTGAAGAGTTCCTCCAGATCGGCCATGCTCATGTCGGCCATGTGGGGGATGCGGAAAGTTGTGTTCTTGATCTTGCCGTAGCCGTTGTCGATGGCGTAGCCGCGGGCGCCGGCCAGTTTCTTCAGCTGCTCCAGATCGGTGCGGTCGTCGTTGCGGCCGCAGGTGAGGGTCTGCGAGCGGGCTCCCTCGGCGGCGAAGTGGGTGAAGCCCTGGGCGAGAACCCAGGCGCGGGTCGCTTCGGCCATCTGCCGGTGGCGGGCGTAGCGGTTTTCCAGCCCCTCGGCGAACATTTTGGCGAGCTGATGATCGAGGGCGTAGATCAGGCTGATACAAGGAGTGCTGGGAGTGTTGTCCTTGAGGTCGTTCGCCTCGAACTCCTCGAAGTCGAAGTAATAGCCTCGGTTTGGCGTGCTGCGGGCTTTTTCCAGGGCGCGGCGGGAGACGGCGAAGACCGCCAGCCCCGGCGGCAGGCCGAAGGCCTTCTGCACGCCGGCCAGGCAGACGTCGGTGCCGAGGGCGGTGACGTCGAGGGGGACGGCGCTCATCGAGGAGACGGTGTCGACGATGAAGGAGACGTCGGGATACTTTTTCATCACTTCGGCGATCTCTTCGAGCGGCGACATGACGCCGGTGGATGTTTCGTTGTGGACCACCGTCAGGGCGTCGTATTTGCCGGTGGCGAGGACCTTGTCGACCATTTCGGCGGTGATCGGCTGGCCCCACTCGGCGCTGAAGGAATCGGCCTCGAGGCCGCAGCGGCGGGTGACGTCGTGCCACTTGCCGCTGAAGGCGCCGTTGCCGAAGTTGGCGCAGCGTTTCTGCACCAGGTTGCGCACCGCTCCCTCCATCACCCCGAAGGCGCTGGAGGTGGAGAGGAAGACCGGTTCGGTGGTATTGAGCAGCTTCTTCAGGCCGGTGGTGACCCGGCGGTGGATATCGGCGTATTCCTTCATGCGATGGCCGATCATTGGCGCGGCCATCGCCTCCAGCACGTCGCGGCTGACCTCGACCGGGCCTGGAATGTAGAGTTTCTTGTACATGGCGTTCTCTCTGCTCCTAGCGGTGGAAAAGACCGTAGGGGCGACGCATCCGGCCGCCGCAGCTTACGCTGCTCTGGCGGAGGCGGCTGCGAGCCCCTACATATCGCGCAAACCTTACCTATTCGGCGACTTGCTGTCAAGGGATTCAACACAGGGGCCTGAAGCCATGAGACAAAAATCGATTGACAAGACATGCCCCTCACTTTACAAAGAAAACACGTGGAGCCAAGGTGACTGTTAATGGTGATGCGATGCCGGGGGGGGTAAATGAGAGGGAGCAGGGATTGTCGAGGGAATGGGGCCGTATCGGCCGGCGGGGGCCGGTGGTGCGGTTTTTTTGTTGTTTGGGCAGCAGTGGTGGTCTTAACGTTTGACGTTAATAGCGCGATGCGTTAACCTATGATCAAGTCGTTCAGGGATAAGGAAGCGGAAAAGATCTTCCAACGGCAGTTCTCGCGCCGGCTGCCTCAGGACATTCAGCGGCTTGCCCTGAAAAAGCTGCTGATGCTGGATGCGGCGACGGAATTTGAAACCCTGCGGGTACCGCCGGGCAACCGGCTGGAGGCGCTGAAGGATGACCGCGAGGGGCAGCACAGCATCCGCATCAATGATCAGTGGAGAATCTGTTTCGTCTGGCGTGGCGGTCATGCCCACGATGTCGAAATCGTCGATTATCACTGAAGGAAATGTTGCCATGCGTAAGATGAACCCGATTCACCCCGGGGAAATTCT
>Ga0256865_1000292_pt1 | contig 17354 bp, 13 predicted proteins | sample RVTome_14_FD_187337 | JGI IMG/M metagenome (GOLD analysis project Ga0256865, IMG submission 187337) | Soil microbial communities from uranium-contaminated site in the Upper Colorado River Basin, Wyoming, United States - RVT145D125 HiSeq ... | reverse complement strand
AGGACGCGGCCACGTTCATCGACACCGTGGTCTCGACGGGCAATACCAACGACGACGCCAAGCCGCTGCTGGAGTCGGCCGACGTGTCCTGGGTCGCGGTCGGCAGCGCCCCACCGATGTACGCCAACACCGGCTACCGCTACCGCATCAGCTACATGAGCTCGAAGACCGCAGCGACCAGCAAATTCAGCGACGCGGTCGACAGCGGGCCCGACGGCACCGGCAAGAAGATCCAGCTGGTGCTGAACGGAGCCGACGACAAGCTGGTCTTCGATCAGATTGTGATCTGGCGAACGACCGACGGCGGTGACGTGTTTCGCAAGTTGCAGGAGGTCGCGAATCCCGGACAGGGCAGCACGACGACGATCTTTGATTTCACGCCGGACGATCGCTTGAGCCACATCGTCCTGCCGCGGCGCCATGGACGGGTGCCGTCAACTCGTTTCTGCATCGCCCACCTGGACCGTCTGCTGTACGCGGCCAAGACCGACTATCCGATCGACCTGAACATCGTCTATTACTCCGAGCCCAATGCCCCGTTCAACGTCGATCCGGTGTTCAACGTGGTGCAGGTGGGAGCCAACGACGGTGGCCAGATAGTGGCCATGTTTCGGCTCTACAACAGGGTATTCGTCTGCAAATCCAACGGAGCCATCTACGAGCTGGCCGACAACCGCCCCGAGACCGTCTATCGCGCGGTCCCGCTGGTCAACGAGGGGGCTTGGGCCCCGGTGAGTCAGGCCACCATCGTGGAGATCGAGGGGGTCGCGTATTGGCTCTCGACCACGGGCGTCGTGGCCTTCAACGGCGAGTTCCCACGCTTCGTCTCGCTGCCGATCGAGCCGATCATCAAGGAGCTGGAATTCCAGCCGGGCCAGATCACCAGTGTGCCCGGCGACACCGTGCCGCAGATCCTCACCGAGGTGGTGTTCACCTTCACCAACAACGATGTCCTGACCGAGCTGTTCCACTTCCGTGTCGCATTTAACGTGCACGACGAGACCAAGCCCACGCCGGACCCCGACGACGCCGGCGTGGACCTGGTCCTGGACTCCAGCAGCGACCCAAATCGTTTTGTGGTCGATGATCAGCCGTTCCCGGCCGGCGGCCTGCCCATCGCGCCGGGCCAACAGGTGACGGTCAAGGTTTTTCCGCTGTTCGAGGAACTCGTCGAGGACGAGCAATATTTCATCGACGTGCAGGCCAATGAGGTCTCGCCTGCCGCCAGTTACGACTGGGAGGAGGTGCAGGGAACCGGCGACTTTTACCAGGCAACTCTCTCCAGCGGCGGCGTCGGCGACAGCGCCTGGGGCCAGGCGTCACGATTCTTCGCGGTCGATTACTGGCCGAACGATGAGTTATGGCTGTTCGTCAAGCGCAAGGGCTCGACCACCATCGACACCCGGCTGGTGCTGGACTACCGATCGCTGGAGGGCGAGGGCCCGCCATCGTGGCGCCGCGACGTCATCCACGCCACCGCCGCGTGTTTCATCAATTCCATCGACCAGTCGGCGAGCGAGCAGAATGTGCAGCGGGTGATCCTGGGGGATGCGAACGGTTGCGTCTGGGCCACACCGACGTCCGACTCGCACGAAAACCAGGTTCACGCGGCAACGCCGCAATCAGCCGAAGTCCGCAACGGGGCGGGCACGATCGACGAGTCGGGCGGACTGTGGACCCTGACGCGTACCGACGGATTCACGTTTGCCGCCCAGCCGGCCATGGCGGGGCAGCGGATTTCGATGCGCGACGCGGCCGGCGACGTCTTCACCGCGGTGATGAAGTCGGGGGGGGACACGACGGCAGTGGTAGCGTTTTGGTTGGCGCCGGTGCCGCCGACGTCGGGGGCAGCGGTGGATTTCGCGATCGAGGGCATGGACGCGTTCGTCGAATTTTACCCGTCGCACTTCGGGGCCAATGGCAGGACGATCAGCCCGCGGTATTTCCTGATGCGGGGGGCGGGCCGCGAGGTCCGCCTGAACTGCGAACTGCGGCTCGCCGAAATGTCGGAGTTGCCCGGCAATCCAGGCTACCTTCAGCGGCTGATCCGGCGGCAGTTCACGGCGCGGTGCGGCATCAGCCAGCATCGACTGCCGCTGTCGGCGCGCGGGCGGTGGATCGGCTTCCGGGCGGGATCGATTCGAGCCGACGACGAATGGCGGCTGACGGCCTGGGGACTGGCGATCAAGGCGACTGACGGAAGGCGGCGCTAAGTGGGCCAGGGCGGCGGCATCCCGAGAAGCGGCAAAGCAGTCGATCGCAGGTCGACCGAGAGGCAACTGCACCAGGCGGAGGTCGATCGACCATTCGCCAGCGTTCCGGTGCTGGAACAGGACCCGACCGAGCCGGGCAATGGGGCGATGTGGGCCATCGAGGAAGACGCTGTCCTCAAACTCAAGGTGCAAATTCGCGACACGACGTTGGTTTTGCTGCAGATCGAGACGGGCGGGGGCAGTTCGCTGGTGATTTTCCAGCTGGGCGGCAGCCTCTTCGTGCCGGGGCAGGCGCGGTTCGATGATATTGGAGCCGTTGATGGCTTCGCTACGATGACCATCCGCGCGGTCGATGGATCGCCGGTCGTGTTTTTCCCACGGGGCAAGGAATTCGAAACCCATGTTCGTTCACTGTCGTCGGACCCGGCAAGTCCTGCCAATGACGGCATGTGGTACAATGCTACGACGAATCAGTTGAAGATCCGCGTCGACGGCGTGACGAAGTCGTCGCCGGTTTTCACCTGATCGCGAGCCATAAGGGGCGTCGGCGATGGCATTTTTCGGCTACTCCCACCAACCGGGCTGGAATCCGACGCAGGGCGGCAATCGATTCGGGCAGAGCCCATTGCCGCGGTCCGGCCCCGGCGGTCTGCCGGCCAGCGTCATGCAGAGCCGCGGCTCACTGGGCAACGTCGCGGCCGCCGGGGTCCTGCATCCGGGTAGCCCTGGGTACAACGATCTCGATGCCCAGGTGCAGGCCATATTCGGGCGTAACACGAACCTGCCGCCGGACAACCCCTTCTCCGACTACCTGATCTCGATCGGCTACGGCGACGCCAACCCCGGGGCCTTCCCGGAGCGCGGTGCGCGGCGCGATCTGCGCAGTTTCGGGGTCAATGCGGTCAGCGATCTGCTGACCGGCGGCGGTGGTGAAGCGACTCCGGGCGGTGGGCAATTCGACTTCGGAGGCGGCGGCGGTTCAGTGATGGCGCCCGGCGGCGGCGGCGCGGCGCTGCCGCCGCGGGTGTCGCTGGGGCCATTGATGGGTCGGCTGAACAATCGGCCGGCCAGGGTCTCGCAACCGGCGCGGATCGCGGGGGCGGCGGCGGCGCCAGAGCGGATCGGCCAACTGGACACCAGTCAATTCGAGTTGCCGCCGGGTTTTACAGCGCCGCAGGACCCGACCGACCCGCTGTTCGAGTCGTATCGCCAGATGCTGCGGCGCGGACCGTATTCGAGGTAGTGACATGGCGGTTGCGCTGCAGTACGGGTTTCAGAATCGATGGCGCCCGGGCCCCGCCCAGGGGACCGCACCCGTCAAGCCAAAGCGGGGAGCGCCGGTCGATCGAGCGACGGTCCTGGGCTCGAAGCCGCCGGCGCCGCCGCAGGCGCCGACGGTTCAGCCGAACGCGCCGCCCGTGAGCTACACGACGCCGGTGAGCAGTAATCCGTACCTGTCGCAGCGACCGCCGCCGGCGCTGCCGCGGACCGCCATGAGGTCCGGGGGGGCCGGGGGCCGGACGCCCCAGAATCCGTTTACCAATTTCGCGGCGGGGCTGCCGGAATACGCCGAGCCAGAGCCGTTGTGGTCGGCCGCCGACACCAACCAGATGGCCAACCGGTCGATCAACGAGATTACGGGGAACGCCGACGACGCGCTGTGGGATCTGGAGCAGCGGCTGGCGGGCACCGGGGCCATCGGGGGGCTGGCCGAGCGAGCCACCGACATCCGGGCCAACGCCGGGGCCGCAGGGGCCGCGGCGCGGACGGCGTCCGAGCTGGGGGCCAAGGATCAGAACGCCCAATATCGCCTGGCCCAACTGGCGCAGACCCTGCAGCGCCGCGGGCAGGACATCGGCCTTCTCACCGAGGGCGGCCGCCAGGGGCTGCAGAAATATCTCGGCGAACTGGGCGCGTCGACGACGACGCGCGGGCAGGACATCGACTGGCTGGCGGAGCAACTGAATGCGCTGGTGACCGGACGCGGACAAGACGTCACCATGCGCCGCGACGACATGGACTATTCGCTTGGCGCGCGCGGGCAGGACGTCCAGCAGCGCGGGCAGGATGCGGATTTCCGGCTCGGGCAGCGGGGTCAGGACGTGGACTACGAGCGGGCGGTCTTGAGCGCTCTAGCCCAGGCCCTCGGCATCGAGGCCGGCCAGCGCGGCGACGAGGTGGACTACGCCACGTCACTGAACAACATCCACTCCAACGACCTCTGGCGGCTGATGGCGACGTTGCAGGGACTGCCGGGGTTTGCCGCCGACAGTGGCGAGAGGATTTATTGAGTGCCGGCGGGATGGTCTGAAACCGAAGAAAGGAAATTTCGCGACGATTTCGCGCGCATTGTCGAGCAGCGCCGGGCCATGGGCCAGCCACTCAACCGGGACCCGGATGATCCTCGGCACCACTACAAATACCGGGAAGCGTGGCGGGCTGGTAAACTCGGGGTGGACGACCAGGGGCACTTCGCCAGTCAATTCAAGGAGCCAGACCACCCCAATCGCTTCGTATCCGGGATGGATACCATCAATGGAGACAAGCCGATGAACGGCGTGATGAATCTGCTACGGTCCAGCACCGTCGCCGGCGGGGTCAACAAGGCGGATCTGTTTCGCCAAGCCCTGGCCAATTTGGGGATGAGCCCCGGCGGCGCCAACGCGACGCCTGAGCAGCCGAAGGCGTCTCCGCTGTCGAAGCTGCTGGGCAGCGAGAGCCAACTTTCCGGGCGGGTGGAGGATCCGACGAGCGACTACAACGACGCGGCACAGCGGGGCGGCGAGCTCGACGAGGCCCTGAAAAACTACGAGGCCGAATCGAAGAGCCCGGAGTCGATGAGCGACGCCGAGCTGCTGGACTACGCGCGGAAGATCTCCAGCGGATCGGGGCGCCTAAGCGAGCGGGATTTCGCGATCATGGCCGCGACGATGGGACGGCCTGAGGCCCGGCACATCCGGCGGCAGGCCGGGGCGCCGGCGACACGCGAGGCGGCGATCAACCGCAATCGCGAGCGTCTGGCGAAACAGCGGATGAACCGCGCGGAACAGGAACCCGACGCCCGCAAGGCACAGAAGCTGCGGGCCAGCGCCGAGCGGCTGCTGGCCGAGGCCGAGGAATTCAAGCGGGCTAATCGATAGTGGACCCCAACGAACATGCCAATCTGGTCTTCGCGGCGCAACTGGCGCGTCGACGTCGGCAGGGCCCGGAAGGCGGGCAGGCGGCCGCGGCGCTGCTGGCCAATCGCGGCGGGCCCGGGGCCGAGGATCCATTGATGGCCCGGGTGATGAACATGATCGCCCAGCGGCGGCAGGGTCGGGCGACGGAGCAGTCGCGCGCTGACATCCAGCGGGCGGACTACGACCGGGCCATGGCTCTGCAGGGTTCGCAGCAGCGGTTCGCCAGAGAAGCCGCGGAGCGCGAACACGAGCGGGCGGGGCCGACGCGCGAGGCGGAGCTGGAGCGACAGGCGGCTCAGGCCGAGGCCGCGCGCATCCAGCAGGAATTGGCCCGCCGACAGATGGAGAACATCCGCACGCCGGAGCAGGAAGCGGATGCCAAGCGGCGCGAGGCGGCCGAGTCGGTGCTGTTGTCGCAGGACCCGTTTTGGGCGGAGCAGATTCTGGGCGTCGAGCCGCCGGAGGTCTCCCGTCAGACGAGAGAGGACCTGATCGATCGTATGTTCGCCGATGGGCTGGCGAGCCCGGAGGATGCGGAGCTGGTCCGGTCGGCCAGGACCCAGGCCGATCTGGAGAAGATCCCCGGCTACCTGGCCTGGCGCGACAGGCAGCGGCAACCGCTGCTGGAAGAGGCGGCGCGGATGCTGGATGAAAGCCGCCCTGGCTATGTGTCACAAGCTTTGGGGGGCAATGAAGAGCCATGGCAGGAGCCATCCGGGGTTTTCCAATTGGGCACCTATAGCAAGCAAGCCGATGAGGCGCTGCAGCGGGCGAAGGCGCTGATGGAGGCCCATCCACGGTTCCGCCAGCACCGACTGACGCCGGAGGACGTGGTCAAGGCATATCGGAAGAGCGACTAGGGGCGATTGCCGTGCGCGATCCAGCGGATGATGGCCCAGAGGGCCAAAAGTCCGCCGCCACAAAGGGCAATGATTAGCGCGTTAATTTCGTCTCGTGCGCCACCGCGTGGGCCGTGGACGGCGATTTCGATCGAGAGCCAGCTCACGCCTATGAAGCAGACGGCGCTGCCGAGAAACCAGATGAGTCGCAGGAACCGCCGAAGGGGCGTGTCGCTGGGCCGCGGCGCGCGGCTGCCGTAGTTCATGGTGGGAATCATGGCGTGATCCTACAGCTATTAGAACGGCCGGCGGCGAGTGATTCAACGGTCGCCAGTGGCATATGTGTTGTGCCCTACGCGCGCGCGTAACAATGAGCAAGCCGCCATCGCATGACGGCCCGTGCCCACGGTGCTGGCCTGGACCGACCAATCCGCAGTGCCTCACCTGCGGCGGAAGCGGCGTATGGCGGTGGCCCGAGCCAGCGAGGCCCGCGACGCAGCGCGAGCTGGAGATCATCAGGCAGTCACTGAAGGACAACCCGCCGCCGAAGCGGTAGGATTCTCGGACCATGACGATGATGGGTGGCCTGCCTGCGCTGACCGGCGGCGGATTCTATCTGGAGCCGCGTCGGCGGCGGCCCGCGCCGCTGTCGTTCGAGCTGCCAAGCCTGCCCACCCTGGACGAGTTCCCGAGCGTCACCCAACCGCCGGCGGATTATTCCAATTCGTATTTTCAGCCGCCGGCAGGCTCTGTCGCAGCAAGAGGTTACGAAACGCAACCTTCACCGGTGGCCGGCGCCGAGCGCCGCGGTGAGCATCCACGGTTTCGGTCGCTGGTGGATGCCGGGCCGGAGGCCATTGAGAACGAGCTGGCCGAGTACATACGCAACTCGCCGCCGGAGGACATCAGCGCCGACCCTCGCACCTGGTGGCAGACGGCCCTGGAAACGCTCGACCTGCCGCGCAATCTGGCGGCGAACCTGGTCTTTCACAAGCTTTTCGGTGTGCAACCTTCGTCGAAGGAGGAGTTTGCCGGACTGCGCAAGATCTACGGCTCGGACGTGATCCGGGCGATGGGCTGGGAGCCGGAATCGACCATCGGCAAGGTGGGGCACTTCCTTTCTGGACTGCTGCTGGACGTGGTGACCGACCCGCTGGCCTGGGCAACCGGGCTGGCCGGCGTCGGCCGGGCGACCTTCAAGACCGGCGCCAAGTCGGCGGCGCAGCTCGCCCCGGAGATCGCCCGCGCCAGGCAGTTCGGCAAGGGGCTGACCGTGGCCGGCCGGCACGTGAGGCCGGAGGCCCTCGACGATCTGCTGCTGCGGACGCGGGCCATCGAGCAGCCAGCCGAGCTGGCCCAGCGGACCGTGCAGGAATTGCCGGAGACCGCACGGGGGTTCGTAGACTTCGCCCGCGGTCGAGCCGTCGACCTGGCGGCCGAGGGGCTGCCGAGCTATGGGGGACGCTGGGGTCTGGGCCTCGAAACCCACGCGATGAAGACGCTGCCCCTAGGGCACCTTGTCCTGGGGCCTGCCCTGATCGCCGGCAAGGCGGCAACCACGGCGGGGCAGATCGGCGGCCAAGTGCTGGGCAAGACCCTGGAAAAGATCCCGAGGTTCGGCCGGCCCCTGGCCACTGCGGTCGCCAAGCCGATCGAGTTGTTGGCCCGGGTGGCCGACGTGCCCCTGGACCTGGCGGGCATGGCCAGCGATTGGCTGGGGACGCCGTTCAAAGCACTGCCGAACGCCAGGGCATTTCGCGAATTCAGGACCATGCCGATCATCGGCGCGGCCATCGACAAGGCCGACGCGGCCATCAAGGCCAGCCAGTCGGCCCAGCAGGTGATGGGGGGATTAAGCAGGGCGGGGGCGAGCATCCGCGAGCAGGCGGCGAAGATCGGAATCGGTCCGAAGACGCCGCTGATGGCCCTGGCCCTGAAACACTTGGAGCAGGCGAAGGGGCGGGTGCGGCGCGATCAGGCGGGCGTCCTGCGCGATCTACAGCAGGCGGTCGCCGACGGGGCGAAGCAAAGCGGCCTGACGCCGGACACGGCGGGGGCGGTATCGGTGGCCGCCATCGAGAACCTGGGCGTCATCAACAAGGCGATCGAGGGCGGAGATCCGTTCGAGGTCCGGGACGCGGTAGAGTCGCTGCGGGCCCAACTGATGACCTATCTCGACGATGCGGGCCATGCGGTCGACACCGTCATGGAATCCACCGACGCGGTGATGCGGAAGGTCTTCGAGCGGCTGGGCGATGACGCCGGTCCGCGGACGACGGCCAGGCCGGTGGCTGAGCTGCTGCCGCGGGCGCCGTCGGTGCGGTCGGACTTCCGAGAATGGTTCAGCGGCTCGCAGGTGGTCGGCGGCCGCAAGGGTGAAGTCGATCCGCGCGGCTTGCGAACGACGGTCTGGGACTTTTCGCAGGTGGACCCGGAGGACCGCGAGGCGATCGCTTCGATGTTCGAGTCGGGTGGGCAGATGGACAAGGCGAAGGCGACGCGGGCCGCGGAGCGGATGATACCGGGGGATGAGTGGCAGCCGTTCATGATCCAGGCGGTCAGGGATCGCATCCATCACATGGCCCACCACCCGGCGCGACCGGCGCGCCACGATTTCGGCCGCATCGTCGATGATGACCCGGCGACCGCCGGCTGGAAGCAATGGCACCAGGCCAATGCCGGCGGGTTCGAGGCCCTGGAGCGCGAGGCGGTCAAAAGGATCAAGCGGGCGGCAACGAACGAGGTCTATGTCGCCCGGCAGGGCGAGCCGAAGGTGCTGTTCCACGGGACGCCGGCCGGCGACATCCAGTCATTCGATCCGAAGATGGCCAAGCCCGGCCTGTTCAATGACGCCGGTGAGCCCGCATTCTACCTGGCCGCCGATCCGGGCGTCGCCGGCGACTCAGCAACGATCAAGGACGGGCAAGAACTGCCCGGCGCCGTCTACCCGGTGTTTGCCTCGATCAAGAAGCCCTTTCGCCTGCCAGGGCACATCGCCCGCAAGGAATTCGATGAGATCTTCGCCGATTTGAAGCGCGTCATGGGCGCGGCGGGAGAGGTGTCCACCGACATCGACGCGGTCTACAGGGACTTCGGTAAGCAGGTGAAGTGGTCGAAATCGTCGATGCGCGGCCACCGGGTCTATGAGCAGCTGGTGCGGGCCGCCGGCAGCAAGCGGCGGGCCAACGAGATCCTCAAGGCCCGCGGCTACGACGGCATCTTCCACGTCGGCAAGCAGGATGGCGAGGTCTGGGTGGCGTTCGATGCCAAGCAGATCAAGAGCGCCTGGTCGGCGCGGTTCGAGGCCGACAGCCCGGAGCTGATCGCGGTCCGCTCGCAACTCCCGCCGGACCCGGTGCCGGGTCTTTTCGATCAACCGCTTTACGAGGGGCAGGCCGCCGAGCTGCTGCCGCGGAAGGGCCCCGAGGGGACGGTGGCGCAGGCCTCTTCGACACCAGCCATAGGCCGACTGCGGGATTTCTTCGAGACGTGGACCGACGAGTCGGCGGCGCGAGGAGCGGGGGCCGAGCCGCGGCGGCCGCTGAAAGACGGGGACGTCATCATCAGCCGGATCGGGGGCTGGGTGCAGCGGTATCGGTCGGGCGACGCGCTGCCGCGCAACTTTCTTGTGGTCCGGATTCGGCCGGAAATGACCGGTCGCTACGACCCCGGATTCGTCGAGGCGAGCTTACGAGCGTCGCTTGCGCGGCGGGGGACGGCCGAGCAGGCCGTGCGCCTCTCCGAGCTGCGGCAGCTGCCGGTGACTGGCCAATTCGACCCGATGAGCCAGCGCCGCTTGGCCGAGACGGCGCGGCAGGCCGATGAGGCGCTGCGGGCGGCAGAGCGGATGCGGCTGCGCGGCGAGCGCCTGCGCCGCCAGGCCCTGCGCGACGTGCCGGAGCTGATGCCGAGGCCGCCGAAGATGATCAACAAAGCGACCGGCCTGAAAGCCGCGTCGTCACGCATCCTGAAAATGCACGACGAGCTGGCCGACGTTCTGACGATCGACGCCACCGCCCTCGAGGGCGGTTTCGATTCGGTCACGAATTTGGGGTCACTGCTGCTGCCGGGGTACAAGTTCCGCAGCCGGGCCGAGCTCGATGTTTTCACCCGCGAGTTCAGCGAGCAGGAGATCCGCAGCTTCAAGGCCAAGGGGTTGTTGGGGGTGATGAAGAAGGGCGAGAAGGGAGTTCCCGCCGAGGACATCGTCGCCAAGCTAACCCACGTCGCCGGCCGACGCGACCCCTACGAGCTCATGGCGGCGGCGATGCGCGAACACGCCGGGCTGGCCAGCCCGGCGAAGATCGAGGCGGTCTTGGAGTTCGCCCGCAAGAACCCGGAGATGGTCGGAATGCAGGGGGCGTACGACGTCGCCCTTTACGAGGCGGCGCTGGACGGAGAGCGAGTCGGTCACTTGATGACGAAGGGTGCCGCGCCGCAGGAGATCGATTTCGAGGAGCTGGTGGTCGGGGCTGAAATGGAGATCGCGGGGCGGGTGCACATCGTCGAGTCGGTGGACGAGCAATACGGCGCCCTGCTGCGGCCGCTGGCCGACGGACGGGATGTGGATGTGCGACCCGGTCTGCCGATCCTGATTGACTCCGGGACGATGCGGGCGCCGGCGGAGGCCTCCGCGACGGCAGCGGCCAGGGCCGCCGAGGCCAGTTACCGATCGCAGGAACACGCGCGGGTGGCCAAGGCGGTGCGCGATGCGGGGATCCCCGAGCCGGAGGCCCAACTCTTCGACATGGCCATCGAGGATCTGCACGAGGATCACCTGGCCCGCATCGACGTGCAGGCGGCCCAGAAGCAATTCGCCGGTTCGTACCGGATGCTGGGCAACAAGGCGGAGATCATCCTGGGCCGCGGCTTGGCCCACGCCACCGAGCCGCTGCACGAGATTGGGCACTTCGCCTACGACTACGTATTCAACGATGCGGAGCGCAAGACGTTCAGCGACTGGTGGGCGGGGATGAAGATCGAGGACCGGGTCCGGATCTTCGAGCGGCACCTGGGCGATCGCGACCTGGCCGAGTACGTCGCCGGCGGGGCGTTGACGCCGCAACAGGCCGATGCCCTGAAGCTCTCGTCGGAGCAGCTCGCCCGTCACGAGGCCAGCCCGCAGCGCGAGGGATTCGCACAATATTTTGCGCACTACGCCATCACCCGCAAGGCCGGCGATCCGCGGATGACAAAAATGTTCGAACGGGCCATGGACTGGCTGCGCCAACTGTGGAGTCGGTTGCGATTCGGCGGACCCGAAAAGGACGATCGCATTCTGCGGCTCATCGAGCAGATCTTCGACCCGACGGCGCGGCCGCGCGACATCCCGGAGAAGGCGCTCGACCTCGAGCTGCAGGGCATTACCGCACAGCGTCCGGACTTCAAGCAGCACTACCAGGCAGGAAAAAACGGACACGCGCAACAGGCGAAGCTGTGGGCGTCCAAAGCGATCGGCCCGGCTGCCGGTGAGAAACTGCGAGACCTGGCCGGCGATCGACCGATCATCCTGGTGCCGGTGCCCAGCGCCACCAAGGAGAACCACACCGCGGCGGCCATGGCCGAGCGGCTGGCGCTGGTCGTCGGTCGACGTCGGGCCGAGGTCCGGCCGGTGCTGGCCTCGCACATCAAGATGGAGCGCGTGCCGGCGGGCATCCTGCGCAAGGCCGCCCACCGCCGTGAATTCACGGCTGGATGGAAATGGCCCGACATACCGGACGATGCCCTGGTGATTCTGGTCGATGACGCCATGGACAGCGGGGCGACGCTGCGCGATGCGGCGGTGGCCCTGGCCAACGCCGGGATCCGCGGCCCGGCGGCGGTGGTCGGGGCGGTGGTCAATCCCCGTCGATCGCCGGTGATTCGATGGGATTCGGAGTGGAGCGATCGGGCGGCCCTGACCCGCCGCATCCAACCGCTCAAAGGCGCCAGCGAGAGCGTCGCCGACCATGAGCGGCGGGTCTTCGAGACCCGCGAGCGGCTGGCCAATGCCATGCGGCACAACCTGGAGGACTTGACCGAGCAGGAGGCCGGCGAGATCGTCGAGCGGCTGAACCGTGGGTCCGACGTCGACGATATCGTCGCCCTGATGGACCAGGCCCGCAGCGCCGATCCGCCGGCCGAGCTGGGGGACCTGATCCGCCGCACCTTAACGCCGCTGGATGACGTGCCGCGTGGCAACGATCGATTCGTGCAGGCGCTGCAGGACGCGATGGCGGCCGGTGAACTGCCTGGCGACGAGCTGTCGCGGACACAGGTGGTCGCCTGGCTGAAGGGCAAGGATGCCGCGGAGCGCGGCCGGCTGGTTGGGTACGGCAAGATCGGCGGGCGGCGCCAGGGGCAGGTGGCGGCGGAGATTGACAAGGCGCTGCTGCGGCTGGGGCATGGTATCCGCGGCGGCAAGTGGGAACGGATCCTGGATCGCCTGGAAGGCGTCGATGAGGGTCGGCCGGTCGGCGGCCTGATGTACAAGCTTGCGGACATGATCGCCCGCGACTCGGCGGGCCACGAGGTGCTGACGGAATTCGGGTCCGATATTCTGACGGCGATGCGGGCGACGATTGAGGCCGGCGGGACGCCGGAGGTCATTGCTCGGCTGCGCGACGAGGCGGTACGGTTGAAGGCCGAGTGGGAGCGGGCCCGGCGTTACGGGCAACCCTTCCCGGCCGACAAGGCGGACCGCCTGAAACTCAAACAGCGGGTCCTGAAGCGCCTGGGCCGGGGCTTCGAGGATGACCAGGCGTTTATCGATGCGATGAGGGTTCGAGAGGCCACGGAAGGCCGAGCGGAGGCCGCCGGCGGCGCTGGAGGAGTGGGCCCGCCGGCGGCTGTTATTGCCGGGGCTGGAGGCCGGCTGCCGAAGCGGCTGAACCCAGAGGACCTTTTCGCCGCGCCGATCGCCGACATGGTGCGCCGCATGGTGGCCCTGGAGCAGCAAACGCTGGCCGCCGAACGCGCCGCCGGTCTGAAAACGGCCGACATCACCGCAACGACCCAGCGCGGCATCGGATACGTGCCGCACTACATCGGCGATGGTCGGACGATCCTGGGCAAGTCGATCCGCCGGCGATCGATGGCCTGGGAGAATGCGTGGCGAGAGCTGGAAGGCGTCGAGAAACGGTCGATGTCCAACGAGGCGTATCGACGCACCGCGTACCAGCGCATGCTGGAGGCCATCGACCGCGAGAATGCGGCCAGGTCCCGGCGCGGAGAGGACGCGATCCCGATCCCAGAGCCCGGCGAGGGGATGGCCCAGGCCATCGCCGAGATCCTCGATGACCCGCGATTCCGCGACATGGCGGACCCGCATCGATCGATGCTGCGGCGGCTGTTTTTGCGCGAGAGCACCATCGCCGAGATCAACGGACTGTACGAGCAGACCGGGGTCGCTTTCATGACCGACCCGGTGCGGCTCTGGGTCGATCGCCGCTACGCCCAGCACATGGCCGTCGGCGGCGCGGACTTCCTGCGCGAGGCGGTTCAACAGGGCCTGCGCGAGGGCTGGGCGGTGAAGGTCAAGGACTTCGGCTCGCTGCCGGATGGATTCGCGCGGATCAGCGATTCCCGCTTCGGCAACATTGCCAAGGGCTACGCGTTCAGCGAGGACGTGGCCCGCGAGTTCCGGCGCTTTACCAATCAGATGGATCGGCCGCACGCCCTGCTCAAGGCGCTGGACTTTGCGACGTCCATGTGGCGGACCATGGTGCTGGGCGTATTCCCGTACACGACGACGAACCTGTTGTCGGGCGTCTTCCAGGCCAACCAATTCGATGCCTTCAAGTACGACACCTGGGCGGCCACGCGGAAGCTGATGGAGGACTACCACCTGGGGCGCAATCTCGACCGCAAAGTCGGAAACTACGTCAAGGGGCTGCCCGCCGACGTGCGGGACCTGAACCTCGAGGAACTGTGGGAGCTGCTGTCGATCGAGCACGGCGAGCTGGGCCGCGGGCTGTACGGCATTGAAATGGAGCAGGGCGTCCAGCGGGGCTTCCGGACCGAATGGGGTTTTTCGGACGCCGCTCGATCGACCTGGGACCCGCAGCGGCCGATCGGTGAGAACGTGGCCCACGCGATGCTGGGGATCCACCGCGACCCCGGCAAGGTCCGCGGTGTCATCCCCGGCTGGCGGTTCAATCTGGGCGAGAGCGCATATTTCAAGGGATTTCGAGCGATCAACGTGGCGGTCGAGGACTGGATGGCCCTGTCGTTCATGCTGGAACGGCTGCGGCGCGGCGACGATCTGGCGATGGCCATCAGCAAGAAGCGTCTGGCCCTGAACCAGTCGGCCGACATGACCGACTTCGACAAAAAAACCTTTCGGCGGATCTTCCCGTTTTGGGGGTGGATGAAGGGCAACGCCATCCTGCAGTTCAAGATGGCGATGGCCCGGCCGGAGATCACCGCCCTGATTCCGCGTATCCGCGGCAACATCGAGTCCGCCTTCGCCGGCGAGGATACCCTGCCGCCATCGCTGCGCCCGCGTCACGTCGCCGAGGAGCTGGGCACGCAATTGTCGACCGGCGAACGGCCCGACTTTCTGAACCTCACCCGGCTCTTCCCGGTGAAGGAGTTGGGCACCACGCCGCTGGCCGGGGTCAAGGGGCCGGGGGCGACGGCCGAGGCGGCGGTCCAGGGGCTCAATCCGTTCCTGAAGGGGGTCATCGAGGGCGCGCTGAACCGCGACTTCTATTGGGACAAGCCGATCGTCGAGTACGAGGGACAGCAGAAAGAATGGCTGGGGGTTGCCATGAGTCCGCACGCCAAGCGGTTGGCGCGGATGGTGCGGCCGCTGAACCTCCTGGAACAGGTCGGATGGCGTGGGGTGCCGACCTCGGTGCCCGAGGCCAGCGCCAGCGCCGGACAGTTCCTGGGGCTGCGGCTGTTCCCGGTGGACGTCGCCCGCCAATCCTACGAGCAGCAGCGGCAGATCAACGACCGCCTGGGGGCGGTGATGCGCGACTTCTCGCGGGCTCGCCGCGAGGCCGAACGGGGCGGGCGGGACTGGCGCACAGACCCTGATGTGCAGCGGCTGTCCGAGACATATCGGACTTTACGGCAGCAGCGGGACGCATTACCATTGCCTGTGTTCCGCGAGCGAAGCGCCGAAGGCCGCCGCCAGTCGCGGCAGCAGCGGGCCGAGCTCCGCGATTACGCGCTGGCGGGATAGCCCTGGGGGGCCCCATGTCAGACGAAGACCTCATTGCCGGTCTGCATTCCTACGTCAGCAACATCCGGCACCACACCGACGTGTGCCTGACCATCCTGCGCGACGCAGGCGCGAAATATCCGCAGTTTCAGGAGAGCGGCGAGTTCGGACAGCTCGAGGCGAGATTGTCGGCCATTCTCCAGAAGATCCGGGAAATGCCTCTGCCGCGCGCGGCAGAGGCCCAGCCTTGAGGAAAGGGTAGTGTTATGGCTGCTGATCAGGGTCTCGTTGACAGTGTCGCCAACGACAACACGAAGTGCATCGCCGGACAGCCGGCGAGTTTGGCGAATCTGGCGCTGAAAACGCGGTCGCGTTCCAGCAGGCGATGAACAACTCGCTGGTGAGCTCGGTGAACAATCACCAGACGCTCGACCGGGTGGTGTCGGGCCAGCTCGCCAAGAGTCTGCTTGAAATCGATCCGATGGAGGCCCTGGCCTGGGTCAAGGGCTCGACGGGCAACGACATCGCAAGCACGTTGTCGACGCTTGGGGCCACCGTCGCTCAGCTCCAGCAGATCATGAAGGGAGCGCAGACCACGCCGCCCGAGACCGGCAAGGTTTCGTGACCGTGCAGCGGCGGCGCGGCCGCGATGGCCGCGCCGCCCTTTCGCGCCGGGCCGTTGACGCGGCGAGGCCGGTGCTGATCGTTATTGTGTTGTTGCTGGCCGGCTGCACGACGGCGGCCGACCGCGGCGGCGCTGTGCGGCAGGCCAGCCCCGACGTGGACGCCAAGATCGAGACGGAGGTCGAGGCCCGCTTCGAAGCGGCCCTGGCCAAGATCGACGCCGGGGCCGACCAGAAATCCGACACCAGGGCCGAGGGCGGGCTGCTGAATTTCGCGAAGACCACGCAGGCGGTCGGCCTGTTCGGGGCGCCGCTGCTGATCGTGATCGTCCTGCAGGTCATCGTCCTGTTTTTCGTCGTCGTCCTGATGGTCGTGCTGATCAAGACCATCGTCCGGCTGCATCACGAGTTCCTGATGGAGATCAGCACGCGGCTGAACGTCGAGGAGAACGGGAAACTGACAGCATAGGCGCCCGAAATGGAGAGGGACGTACAGCTCCAGTTCGATCACCTGAACAACAAGGTGGATCGGGTGATCAGGATCCTGGACGGCAACGGCCAGGTCGGCGTCACAACGCGCGTCGACCGCCTGGAGCAGCGCTGGAGGCTGGGGGCGATGCTGTGCATGGGGGTCGGCTCGTTTGTGACCGTGGTGCTGGAGCGGATCTTCGGTCTCATCAACTGACTCATCAACTGATGAACGAAACGCAGGCCGCACTCCGGCACAGCGAATATGTGGGGCTGCTGGCCGAGATGGACGATGCGCTGAGCGATCTGTCCCGGGCCCCTGGCGACGGCGCCCGCTTCCTGAAACTCCTGGACGCCTGGGCCCTGTTCGGGCGCCACTTGATGAACGACGCGGCGCCGGCGATCGCCGAGCTGGTGGACCGCGAGCCGCCATGCCGCGACATACGTGAATTCCGCAGGCCGGGGTGGTACGATAGAGAGATCCAACGGATCGGGCCGCGGCTCGAAGAAGTCCGGAAGATACTTAGCGCCGTAGTCGGGAGGCTGTTCACAGAGGACCGAAACGATGCAGGACGCACCCAGGCCCAACCAGGACCCACCCAGGCCAAATGACATCGGCCACGATCGATCGGACTGTGGCGATTCGATTCAGGAGCGGTGTCTGCGCTCTTCCCTGGCCTCCCAGGTGGTCGTGGCCGTAAGCAATAGATTCGCCAACCAGCTCTCGTCACCGCCCTGGGATTTCCTGACCGACGGCGAGCGTCAGATGTACGACGCCGCCTGTCGGCACCTGGCGAAGATGTGGGTCTGCGGCGCCGGGGTTTAATCGAGCGAGATGGCAAACTTCAAGGCGTACTGCCAGCAGCTGCGCGGGCTGACCAGCC
>Ga0256865_1000291_pt1 | contig 17369 bp, 11 predicted proteins | sample RVTome_14_FD_187337 | JGI IMG/M metagenome (GOLD analysis project Ga0256865, IMG submission 187337) | Soil microbial communities from uranium-contaminated site in the Upper Colorado River Basin, Wyoming, United States - RVT145D125 HiSeq ... | reverse complement strand
AGGACGAGCGGTAGGAGCCGCCGCCGCCAGCCCGGGGACAGCAGGCCGAGGACGCCTTCGAGCGCCGCGTACGGGGCGACCGAGACGGGCCGCGGCGTCCCGCCGAGACGCAGCGCCGCGGCGCGGCGGAAGCCGGCGCGGCGCAGCAGCCGCGCCAGCTCGCCGTGGGTGTACTCGCGCAGGTGGAGGCCGGCGGGCGCGTCGTCGAAGCTGCGCGAGACGTCGTGGGGCCCCCACAGCCGGTTGGGCGTCACGCACAGGTAGCGTCCGCCCGGACGCAGCACCCGGCGCACCTGCGCGGCGTGGACGGGCGCGTCGTCCGGGTGCAGGTGCTCGAGGAAGTGGCAACTGTAGGCCACGTCGACGCCGGCGTCGCCCAGGGGCAGCTCGAGCGAGCCGGAGAGGACGAGCTCGAAATTCGCGGGACGATCGCGGGGAACCCGCGCGGCCGATGCCTCGACGGCCACGACGCGGCGCACCCGCGCGGCCACCTCGAGGGCCAGGGCGCCGTCGCCGGCGCCGATCTCGAGGAAGACGCAGTCGGGCGTCAGCAAGGGCTCCAGGGCTCGCCCCTCGAGCGCCGCCACCTGCCGCCGCGACTCCGGGTCGAGCGTCGGCAGGTCCACGCGTCGAAACAACTCGTCGTAGACCTCGCCGTAAAGGGTCCGGCGCTCTTGCGTCGTGGCGCGGCGCAGGCGGTCCGAGAGCGACTTCTCGATCTCGTAATGGCGGCGCAGGTCCTCGCGGCTGCGCGTCTCGGTGGGCGGCACGGGCCAGGGCATGGCGTCAATCGCGGACGGCGTCACTCTCGGAGATGGTACAGGTGAAAGGTCGCCGCCACGTAGCCGTGGTCGTCGCCGCGCGCCACGATCTCGTGCCACGCGGGCGTCCAGGCCGCCGCCAGGCCGGCGAGCGAGGCGTGGCCGCGGACGTCCTCGGGCCGGGCGCGGGGGATCGCCCGCAGGTACTGCTCCGCCGTCACGTTGACGGCGTACCAGCCGCTTTCCGGAGGGGAGCCCGGCGTCACCGCGACGGCGGTTGGCAGGTAGGCCCGGACCTCCTTCTCGTCGACCAGCGGATAGAGCACGTGAAGCCGCCCGATGCCGCGGCGGTCGGCGGCCGCGGCCAGCGCCAGGAAGTTCTGATGGTAGTCGGCGTCGCCGGCGGACAGCGCGAAGCGCGTGGGGTTGAGGGCGCCGAGCCACCACGTATTCGTGGCGCTCATCCACAGCGGCGCCAGCGCCACCGCCTCGAAGGCCAGCGCGCCCACGAGCGCCGCCGCGCGCCAGCGTCGCCGCGCCGCCCACCACGCCGCCGGCAGGTAGAGGAGCGGCAGCACCGGCAGCAGGTGCCGCACCCCCAGGTTGTAGCTCGAGGTGAGCGCCACACCCAGATAAACGGCCACGGTCACGCCCAACACCGCGAACCTGGGCTCCCGTAGGGTGGGCACCGCCCACCGTCTTCGCCGCCCCAACGCGATGACCGCCGCCAGGCTCGCCGCCAGGACGACGAGCGGCGTCTTCACCAGCAGCACGGCCGGGAAGTACCACCAGCGTCCCTCCGAGGCGAGGGTGCCGAAGGCGTAGGTCGGATAGACGCCGATCGAATTCTGGACGCGGATCCCGACGAGCCCGGTGAGCCACTGCGCCAGGCTGGGCGCGACGCGTTCGACCGCCAGCAGCGGCGCTTCGTAGGGCTCCATGCGCGCGCCGACGATCAGGGCCTCGCCGCGGCAGTAGCGGACGATCGCGTCGCGTCCGGCCGCGGGGTCGTAGTCGAAGTTGGCCACGGCGTAGGTCGTCCACGGCAGGACGAGCGCCGCCAGCCCCGCCGCCGCGAGGTCACGCAGCCGCCTGCCGCGGCCCAGGACGACGGCGAGGACGACGGGGGCAAGCGCCAGCACGCCGGAGTGCTTGGCGGCGATCGCCAGTCCGAGCCCCAGGCCGAGTGCGAGGGCCGCGACGAGACCGGGCGCTTTCAGGTAGCGCAACGCCGCCGCCACGGTGACGGCGAAGCCCAGGGCCGCCGCGGCGTCCGTCTGCAGGATCGGGAGATACGGCAGCGACGAGATCGAGAGCCCCATCACCAGCGCCAGCACGACCCCGGTCCCGCGTCCCCCTGCCTCGCGGCCAAGGGCGAAGCAGAGGAGCAGGAAGGGAAGACCGAAGGCGGCGAGCACCAGGAGACGCGAACGCCAGCGGACGCGATCGAGCCGTTCGGGATCGTCGAAGACGCGGAGGCTCGCCTCGAGTACTCCGTCGACGGTGAGCGGCGGCGCCAGCGTCGTCTCGCCGAGCAGCGGCAGGGCCGCCACCAGCTTCACCAGCGGCGGGTGCTCGAGGTTGAGGACGTTCCGGCCGTAGCGCAGGGCCTGGTGACCGGCGAGCAGGTGGTAGGGCGCGTCGCCGACGAGGGACTGCCGGGCCACCGCCGTCAACTGGAGGCCCAGCACCAGCAGGAGTGCCGCGACGGCGCCGAAGCGGAGAAGCCGATGGGAGGCGCTCGGTGTCATGGGAATCTGCGAATCTGCGGCAAGCCCAGGACGTTTATAGCATGCCGCGGGCGCGGATCCGCTGGACGTGAGTCATGGCGGAACCGGACCACGTGCTAGGGTTCACGACGTCATGGGACCGGCAATGCTCGCGACTTTCGCTGCCGAAAAGCTGTCGCTCGATGAGTGGGCGATCGAGTGCTCGCAACGCAGCCAGAGTGGTGGGACCCCCTCTTGGACTTCAACGTAAACTCTGCGGAAAGCTGGATCGGCCTCCTGGGGGTACTCCTCACGGCCTACGGCCTCGTGCAATCCCGGGGCCGGCTGGCGGATCCCGCGTTTTCCAGCCGGTTGTGGCTCCGCGTAGGGCTGGTGTTGCTGGTACTCCTGAGCACCTACCTGGCCTTTCGGGTACCCCGCTTCGAGATGTGGGCAACCTTGATCGCGGGAGGTGTGGTTGCCGTGGTGCTCACAGCCCTCGACTTCCTGCCCACCTGGCTCGCGAGCCGAAGGGCGCAACAACTCGCCGAGCAAGGGCTCAGCGGCACTCTCGCCGACGCCGGCTCTTTCCGTCTCGTTCCGTATAGCTCCAGTGCGCGCGACCGCAAGGCCTACCAACGGCCCGATGGCGTCCAGAAGAAAGTGCTCGAGTGGATCGTCGCGGCGCCGTCACCTCTGCTCTTCCTCACGGGCCGTTCCGGCTCGGGGAAGAGCTCCCTCCTGGCGGCTTACGTCTTGCCGGCTTTGAAGCGCCGTCAGAAGGAGCCCTGGGCTACGGTGCTTGTGCGTGCCTACGACGATCCGGCCGCGGAGATGGCGGCGGCCCTCCGCCGGCCTGGAGTCGTCTGGGAGTTGGGGAGCGTACCCGAGGTTCTCGAGGCAAGACCAGTGCTCGAGCTGGCCTGCTCGCACCTGGCTGCGAGGTCGCCATCACAACGGCTTCTGATCGTGATCGATCAGTTCGAAGAGTTTCTTACTCTCTGCCGCGAGACGCAACGAACGGCGCTGGAGTCCATTCTGCGCTCAGTGGTAGAGAGCCCGATTCCGGGCCTGACAGTGCTCCTGGCCCTCCGCAGCGACTATCTCGGCCGGCTGGAAGATCTGAGACTGCCGCGCATTCGCGAGGGCGGCCTCGACAATTGGGTAGAGATTTCCGCGTTTTCGGAAGCCCAGGGGCGGGAGCTCTTGACTCGGTCCGGCTTGGAGATCGGACCCGAGCTTCTCGATGACGTCCTGCAGGAGGCGACGGAGATCGAGGAGACTCCTGGTCTGGTACGACCGATCACCCTGAACCTCATGGGCATCATCATGGATCGTTCCGTGGGCAGACTTCCCCGCGGCTTCCGCGCCCACGGTCTGATCGCCGGCTACCTGAAGGAAGTGGCAGCTTCGCCGAACCTGTGGCCGGCGACACCTCAGATCCTGCGATCCATGCTGCCCCGGGAGGGAGCGCGCCAGCCTCGCACGGTGGCGGAGATGGCGAGAGCGACGGGGCTCAGGACGAGCGCCGTAAGGGGCATTCTGCTGCGGCTGGGGAACCGAGGCCTGGTGCGGAGCCTCGATGCCCGGAGTGAGATTTGGGAGATCTCCCACGATTTCCTGGCACGCCCCCTTCGTGCACTGCTGGCGCAGTGGGAGATGGGCTTCTGGCGCCGGCTGCGCCCGTGGCTCGCCCCAGCGATGCTGGGGATTTGGCTGGTGGCGACGCTCTACGCATTGCCGGCGGTCCGAACATCGCTGATCCTGCACAAAATCGGACCGTTGGGAGCTCAGGTAACTCGCGGCGACGACCTGGCCTTGAGGGTTGAGGTGAGACAACAACCCCTGGACTTGGCAGCCCTCGTTCGATGGCTGCGATGGGAAGAAAATCCCATCGACCTCGACGTCGCCGCCCACTTCTTTGCGGATCGACCTCGCGAGGACGTAGCGGACCTCGGCGCCCTGCGGCACCTGCGGCAACTGCGGTCCCTGGACATCGGCTACACCGATGTCGTCGACCTGACCCCCCTAAGCTCCCTCGACCGACTGGTGAAGTTGGACCTCTTCCGGTCGAAAGTTACGGATCTCACCCCCTTGAGCTCGCTGACGCAGCTTGAAGAGCTGAGCCTGCTCAGAGCGAAAGCCGTGGATCTGAGGCCGCTCGCCACGCTCATCAACCTGAAGTCTCTCAATCTGCATCAGACGGAGGTGAGCGACATAACGCCTTTGTGCCATCTGAAGAGCCTGCGGGAGCTCTATCTCGGCGAGACGAAGGTTTCCGATCTGGAAGCCCTGCGCCATTTGGACCAACTCGAAGACCTCTACCTATCCGATACACAGGTCACGAACCTGGAGCCCCTCGGAAGCCTTCCTCGGCTAGAAACGCTCAGCCTTGAATGGACGCCGGTCTCCGACCTTCAGCCACTGAGTTCCCTGCCTCGGCTCCGCTCTCTTAGCCTAGTTGACACTCACGTTATAGACCTATCGCCCTTGATGAGCCTTCCTCGCCTGGAGAGTGTGGATCTTGGGTTCGAAGCGCCCCCGTCACTCAAGGCCCAGGCCGAGCAGTTGAAGCAACGGAAACCGAATCTGGATATTCGCTAGCCCCGGGGGAATCTCGTTGCTCCATTTCGACATCGCCTCCGCGGAAAGCTGGCTTGGGCTTCTCGGAACGGCCTTGACGGCCTATGGCCTGCTCCAGATCCGGGGGAATCTGGCCAATCCCGGCCATTCGAGCCGGATCCTCGTCCGCGGCGGTCTTGTGCTCTTGACCATGGTGAGCACCTACGGGGCGCTTCGCGCACCGCGCTTCGAGATCTGGGCCGCTCTGGTGGCTGCGGCCACCGCGGCAGGCTTGATCGCCGCCTTCGACGTCCTGCCCACTTGGCTCGCAAGACGAAGAGCGGCCCGGCTGGCTCGAAGGGCTCTCGCCGGCACCCTCAAGGACCCGGGGTACTTTCGCCTCACGCCCTACGACTCGAGCGCTCGGGACCAGAAAGCTTACCGCCGGCCCGACGGTGGCCCGGGGAGGGTGTTGGATTGGATTCTCGAGTCCCGCTCTCCTCTGCTATTCCTGACCGGGAGGTCCGGTACGGGCAAGAGCTCTCTTCTGGCGGCCTCCGTCCTGCCCGCTCTGGAACGAAAGCGCCAGGAACCTTGGACCGTCGTCACGGTGCGGGCCTACGCGGATCCCCTGCGGGAGGTGATCGCGGGTCTCAAGAGACCTGGCTCAGTCTGGGAGCACGGTCAGGTACCGGACCAGGAAGAAGCGCGGGCCCTCCTGGAACTGGCTTGTATCCACCTCCGGGCAAAGCGGTCCCCACGGCGGTTGCTGATCGTGGTCGATCAATTCGAGGAATTCGTGATCTTCCACGAGGAGAGACAGAGGAAGGAGCTCGAGATTCTCCTGCGGACTTTGGTGGATCGCCCCGTTCCGGGGCTGACCGTGATGCTGGTCCTGCGCAGCGACTATCTGGCCTCGTTGGAAGAGCTCGAATTGCCGAGGATTCGTGGCGGCGGCCGCGACAATTGGGTGGAGATTGAGGCGTTCACGGAGAAAGCGAGCCGAGAGTTCTTGAGCCGGTCCGGTTTGAAAATCGGCGAAGGCTTACTGGAGGACATTCTCCGAGAGGCCGCGGAGTTGGAAGAAGCGGATGATCTTGTGCGGCCCATCACCCTCAACTTCATGGGGACGATTCTCGATCGCTCTGCCGCGGGACGTCCCCGGCGGCTGCGCGCTCGGCGCTTGTTCCGCTCGTACCTTCAAGAAGCGATCGCTTCGCGCGACGTCCGCGAAATCGCGCCCCAGGTCCTGCAGCATATGCTCACTCCGGTAGGCACCAAGCAACCCCGCACCGTCGAGGAGCTCGTCGCGCGGACCGACCTTTCGCGGGGGACAGTCCGCGGATGCATGCTCCAGCTCGGGAACAAGGGCCTAGTCCGCTGCCTGGACGCGAAGCGGGACGCCTGGGAGATCTCCCATGATTTTCTGGCGCCTCAGTTGGCCGTCGCGGTCAAGCGGTCGAGGATGGGTGTATGGCACCGGCTGCGTCCCTGGATGGCACCGGCGGCGCTGACGGCGTGGCTCCTGACTTCCTGGATCGGCATCCCATTGGCCCTGGAATCTCTTGTGCTGCGCCAGATATGGTCGTTGGGCGGCGAAGTACAGCATCGCCACGACGGGCTCCACATCGAGATGAAGAACCGGGGAGTCGATCTGGGGACCCTGGCCAGGTGGCTTCGCTGGGAGAAAAACCTCCGCGCCCTGGACCTCTCCTTCGTCGATGCCGAGGATCTCGGGCCCCTCTCCTTCCTGACTCAACTCGAAACCTTGAGCCTCTACGACATGAAAGTGAGCGATCTCAGGCCCCTGAGCGGTTTGACCGGCCTACGATCCCTGGACCTCTCGTATACGCCGGTAAGCGACCTCGAGCCACTGCGCCCGCTCCGGAACCTGAAGAAGCTCGACCTCTCGGCCACCAAGGTGGAGCACCTGGAGCCGCTCGCCGCACTCGATGCGCTTGAGAGTCTCATTCTCGACGAGACTCCGATCGCGGATCTCACGTCGCTACCGACTGTTTCGAGTCTCAAGAATCTGAGTATCGCCTCCACCAAGATACGCGATTTGGAGCCGCTGCGCCGGTTGAACAAGCTCCAGCTCCTCAATCTCTCGAAGACCCCGGTGAAAGATTTCGAAGTCCTCCGCTCCCTGACCCAACTCCGGGGCCTCTCCCTGAACGGTGTCCAGGTCGGCGACTTGCGCCCGTTGGAGAAGCTCTTTCTGCTGACGGTGCTGAACGTCTCCGAGACCCCCGTCAGCGACCTGCACCCGCTGGAGAAGCTCTTTCTGCTCACGACGCTCGACATTTCGCAGACCGCGGTGACGGATCTCGATCCCCTCACCTCGCTGCCTCATCTCGACCATCTCATCGTGGGTGGGGGCGGAGGATCGTTAACGGATCTATATCTGAGACTGCAGGTACCAGCCTTGCGCGCCGACCTGGACCACGAGTTGACCGTGGAATGGCGGCGCTGACTCCCGCAACCCACGGGTCTCAGACGTTCTCAGCGTCCGAACGGCTACCGGTACGGCGTACCTGTCCGCTCAGCCCCGGCGTTCCCTCCGCGCCTCCTTGAGCTCTTGATAACGCCGCCGCCGATGCCACCGCCGCCGCAGCGACGGATAGCCGATCAGGACGTTGAACGCCGCGAACGCCGAGAGGTACCAGGCGCCGATCCACCAGCGCTCCGCCGCATCGGAGGCCTCGACGAGCGAGGAGATGAAGAAGGTGTGGACGAGGGTCGACGGGATGATGCCCAGCAGGCTCGTGGTCAGGAAGAGCGGCGCCTTGACGCCGGCCAGAGCGGCGCCGAAGTTGATCACCGGGAACGGGAACGGCAGGAAGCGGCATTGCACCAGCGGCCAGAAGCCGCTGCGCTCGAACACGCGCTCGGCCCGCCGCAGCCGCCCGCGGGTGACGTGGACCACGAAGTCGCGGCCCAGCGCCCGCGCCAGGTAGTAGCTGGTGGCCGCTCCCAGGAGCAGCCCGGTCACGTTGTAGACCGAACCGGCGACCAAACCGAAGACCACCGCGCCGGCCACCACGTAGGGCGTCATCGGGATGCCGAGCGGCGCCGTGAACGCGTAGAGCGCGATCAGCAGCAACGGCGCCCACCACGAATCGCGCAGCGCCGCGAACATGGCCACCATCCTCTCCCTGGTGATCAGATCGGCGAGCGGCGTGAAGCGCAGCGCCGCGAAGGCGAGCGCGATCAGGAGCACGAGGAGCCCCGCGCGCCACAGCATCGCCCGGCGGGCGGGCGGCGCGGCGGGGAGGGCTTCTTGGGGGCGCAAGGAGGACCGCCCCCGGAATCAGTTGTCGGATTTGCCGTCGAGAGTCAGGAACTCCCGCAGGTGACGCACCAGCACGTCCTGGGACTTGGGATCCATGAAGTTGAGCCGCAGCTCGTTGATCACCTTGACCTCGGCGTCGAGCCACTCTTCCCAGCACGCGGCGCAGACCCGGGCGCGGATCTCCTCGCCGAGCTCGCCGCCGTAGGTGACGCCCGTGGCGGCGGCCGCGGTCTTGCCGCAGCGGGCGCATTCGACGTTGGCGGCTTCAGTCATGGCTCAGATCTCGCCGGTACTCCCTCACTCTACACCCTTGGCCGCCGCCTGCAGTTCTCCCCCCTCGTTCCCCCCAGGGGGACGCTGCAGGGAGCGGAAGTAGCCCACGGTCTCGGCGAGGCCGTCGGCGAGCGTCACCCGCGGCTCCCAGCCGAGCTCGCGGCGCGCCACGGTGATGTCGGGGCGGCGGGTCTTGGGGTCGTCCTGGGGCAGGGGCCGGTGGACGATCTCGCTGCGGCTGCCGGTGAGCTCGAGGATGCGCCGCGCGAACTCGAGGATCGTCATCTCGTGCGGGTTGCCGATGTTGGTGGGCTCGCTGCGGTCCGACGTCAGCAGGCGGTAGATGCCCTCGATCAGGTCCGAGACGTAGCAGAACGAGCGCGTCTGCCGGCCGTCGCCGAAGACGGTGAGCGGCTCGCCGGCCAGCGCCTGCTGGATGAACGAGGGCACCACGCGGCCGTCGCGCGGCCGCATGCGTGGGCCGTAGGTGTTGAAGATGCGCACGATGCGGGTCTCGATGCCGTGCACCCGGTGGTAGGCCATCACCATGGCCTCGGCGAAGCGCTTGGCCTCGTCGTAGACGCCGCGCGGACCCACCGGGTTGACGTTGCCCCAGTAGCTCTCGGGCTGCGGGTGCACCAGCGGATCGCCGTAGACCTCCGAGGTCGAGGCGAGCAGGTAGCGGGCACCCTTGGCCTTGGCCAGGCCGAGGGTGTTGTGGGTGCCCAGCGAGCCCACCTTGAGGGTCTGGATCGGCAGCTCCAGGTAGTCGATGGGGCTCGCCGGCGACGCGAAGTGGAGCACGTAGTCCACCTCGCCAGGGACCTCGAAGGACACGGTCACGTCGTGCTCGACGAGCTGGAAGTCGCCGCGGCCGTCGAGGTGGGCGACGTTCCTGCGGTTGCCGGTCAGGAAGTTGTCGACGCAGATCACCCGATGGCCGGCCGCGAGCAGCCGGTCGCAGAGGTGCGAGCCGAGGAAGCCGGCCCCTCCGGTGACCAGCGCGGTCGTCATGCCGGGCGCCCTTCGCGGCGGCCCACGGAGACGTAGCGGAAGCCGTGGGCGGCCATCTTGTCGGGCTCGTAGAGGTTGCGGAAGTCGAGCACGAGGGGCGACGCGAGCGCCGCCCTGAGCTGACCGAGATCGAGGGCGCGAAACTGGTTCCACTCGGTCAGGATCACCACCGCGTCGGCCCCGGCGGCGGCGGCGTAGGCGCTCTCGCAGTAGTCGACGCCGGGGTATTCGGCGCGGCACGCTTCCATGGCCTCGGGATCGTAGGCGCGCACGCGGGCGCCCGCGGCCAGCAGACCGTCGAGGATCGACAGCGCCGGCGACTCGCGGATGTCGTCGGTGTCGGGCTTGAAGGAGAGGCCGAGCACCGCCACGGTCTTGCCGTCGAGGCCGCCGAGGGCGTCGCGGACTTTCCCGAGCATGCGGGTCTTGGTGGCCTCGTTGGCCGCCAGCACCGCCTCGATGATGCGGAAGCTCAGCCCCTTCTGCCGCGCGAGCTGCGCCACCGCCCGGGTGTCCTTGGGGAAGCAGGAGCCGCCGAAGCCCGGGCCCGGGTTGAGGAAGCGGGGACCGATGCGGGTGTCGAGCCCCATGCCGCGCGCCACCACCTCGACGTCGGCGCCGAAGGCCTCGCAGAGGGCGGCGATCTCGTTGATGAAGGAGATCTTGGTGGCGAGGAAACCGTTGGAGGCGTACTTGATCAGCTCGGCCGACTCGACGTCGGTGAGCACGAAGGGCACGTCGGCGCGGCTCAAGGGCGCGTAGATGTCGAGCATGATGTCGATGGCGCGCCGGTCGCGGCTGCCGATCACCACCCGGTCGGGACGCATGAAGTCCTCGATCGCCGAGCCCTCGCGCAGGAACTCGGGGTTGGAGACCACGGCGAACTCGTGGCGGCCGCCGGACTCGCGGGCCACGATCTCCTCGATGGCCTGGCCGGTGCCGGTGGGCACGGTGCTCTTGGTCACGACGACCTTGTAGCCGTTGAGGTGGCGGCCGACCGAGGTGGCGACCTGGCGGATGAAGGAGAGGTCGGCCGAGCCGTCGGGCAGCGGCGGCGTGCCCACCGCGATGAAGACCGCCAGGGCGTTCTCGATCGCCGGCCCCAGCTCGGTGGTGAAGCGCAGCCGTCCTTCGGCCATGTTCTTGCCCACCAGGGTCTTGAGCCCGGGCTCGAAGATCGGGATCTCGCCCTGGCGCAGGGCGGCGACCTTGGCCTCGTCCTTGTCGACGCCGGTCACGGTCATGCCGAAGTCGGCGAGACAGGCCCCGGTCACCAGGCCCACGTAGCCGCTGCCTACGACGCAGATGTTCATGATGGCTTTCCGGAGTTGTCGTCAGAAGGGAGTCGGGCGTCCGGCGCCCCCGATATGGACGATCTGAGATGATGGCCGGCGCAGACCGGCCAAGGGACGATACCCGATCCTCGCCGCGACGGCAAGCCGCCGCTTCGGCTGGCGAGGCCGACGTCGCGGCGTTCGAGCCTCTGGTAAAGTACAGCCATGCCGACGAAGGCCGAAGCTGCGATCCTCGGACCCTATACCTGGAGCGACTTCCTCGAGCTCGCCGACGACGACACGCGCGAGCTGCTCGACGGTCAGCTCATGGAGGTCGAATTGCCCACGCGGACCCACGAACGGATCGTCGCTACCCTGATCATGCTCCTGGGAGGCTGGGCGTGGGAGAAGAACGCCGGCCAGGTGCTGGCTTCCGGCTACAAGGTGAAGGTCACCGAGCGCCGGGGCGTGATGCCCGACGTCCAGTTCTACCGCCGGGACAACCTGCCCGAGGGACAGGAGGTGGGGCTCGAGCGCGGACGTCCCGATCTCGCGATCGAGGTCGTCTCGCCGTCGAGCCGGTCGAAGGACGGCGTCCGCAAGCTCCACGACTACGCGTCGATCGGCGTGCCCGAATACTGGATGATCGACCCCGAGGCGCGCACGCTCGAGCGCCTGGTGCTGCGCGAGGGCGTCTACGGCATCGTCGAGGCCCTCGAAGGCGACGCCGTGTTCCGGCCCGCGGGCTTCGATGGGCTGGAGATTCCGCTCGCGCGCCTCTGGGGCGAGTAGGTGGCTCAAGCCGTAACCTCGTCAAGGACCTCGACGACCGCCGCCTCCTCGAGAATCCTCCCGAGGACGGTGATCGTCGCCTCGCCCTCCTCGGCCGTGGCCGCCGCCGGGTCGCCGAAGTAGGCGTCGTGGCATCATCTGGGGGGGCTGCAACGCACCTCGGCCGATTCCGGGAAGTGCATTGCAGGGTCCGCAAGGCACCTCGGCAAATTCCCGAAACTGGATTGCAGGCTCTGCAACGCACTTCCGGCAAATCCGAGAAGTACAGTGCAGAGGCTGCCGCCCACCTCGGCCAATTCCGGAAACTGCGTTGCAGGGCCTGCAACGCAGTCTTTCCAATTGAGGAACTAGCATTACGGGGTCTGCAACGCACTTCCGACAATTCCGGAAACAGCGTTGCGGGCTCTGCAGCGCTACTTTGCCAATTGAGGAAGTAGCATTGCAGGGTCTGTAACGCACTTCGGGCAATTCCGGGAAGTGCATTGCAGGGCCTGCAGCGCTACTCTGCCAATCGAGGAAGTAGCATTGCAGGGTCTGGATTGATGGAAACAGGCAAACAATCTCTCCAAGCGAAACCTCTGGGAGAGACGACTGGCCGCGCCATTTTGGCTCCTCCTATCCAACTGTTGAAAACAGGTGACTTGCCCGCAACCGTCCAGGCGGCATGACCCGGCGTCATACCGCGCCGCCACCCGGACATCGCAGACGGGATGCTGGGAGCGCAGGCGTCCCGCCTGCGCTCCCAGCGGGCAAAGCACTTGAAGGAGCAGGACTTGCCGCTTTCGCCGCAGCCGCAGTTGAACTCGGCCAGACCGGTCGTGCACATCGCTGAGGCCAAGGCGCCACGTCGAGCGCGTCGTCGTCGATGTCCCCGAGCTCGGCGCCGGCACTGCCGGCGAGACCGAGGTCCTCCGGAACGACGCGACGATCTACTCCTCGAGCGCCGAGGACGAACAGCGACCCCGGTTCGCCTTCGATGCCGCCGAGCTCGTACACGCCCACGGCGTCCCGGAAGTCCGGAGCTTGCGCCGCAGCGACGAGATCACCTTCGCCACCGCCCTCCACGCCGCCGCCGGCGCGCCCCCCGCGCGCCCGCCTGCAGATGTTCGGCTGGACGGTCTGAACCACAGGAGAACCTCATGCCCGTTCCGCTCAGGAACGCCACCGCCGACGGCTCCGGCCCCGTCAGCCATTGGCCCGGCGGCGCCGGAACACGGTGTCGCGGTCGGCCGATCAGGCAGCTCTGAGTGACCCCTGATCACGTACAGTCGCAGGGTATGCCGGCACAGTTTGCGGAGGATTCAAGAGTTGTAGTTCCCCGGAAAGTCACGTGACCCCTTGTCTTATAGTAGGCGTCACAATCCCTCGTCTCCGTGCCTGTTGGAGGAATAGCGCAACTGACACGCTGCCCCACACCGCCAAATGGCACCGTGCCGTTACAGACATCAAGGGACGAGGAGACATCCGAACAGGAATCTTCCGTGTGTTCGAAGAGGGCGCCTGCAATGAAGATGATGATTCCAAAGTCGTCAGGAAGGGCCGCGACTACATTCGCAGTCACAATGCCCTTGACTTTCGTATCGAGCAATTCTCCGCTCGGAGAACTGATCTGTCCCGGCTTAACGACTGTGGCCGTGGAAACATGGAAGACTGCCGCCGATGATGGGAGGGCTACGAAAGCGGCGAGCAAACAGCGGCTAACCGCAGGTAGACTCAACGTGCTTGATTTCTTCATGATCGTGTCATCCATTGCTTGAAAGGTGTCGCGGCCGAGCCAGTTACTCTTGAGGCGTCATTGGCTTCTTCGGAGTGACCGTGAACTCCTGCTCAATAATGGCGAAGAGCTCTCGATCGGCTCGAGAGCCGGGCTCCGTGGAGAACACGCCCGTTCCATGGGCGATCTCCTTCTGAATGAACTCCCAGAACGTCGAGTAGTCCATGCCGGAAGCTGCAAGCCCGGGCATCATTGTGTGATAGACAGACGCCATCTGTCTCACCTGCCGTCTCTGAAAGTCTGCCTGCATGCGATAGAATACCTCGGAGTCGTGGGCGTATGGCTTCAAGTCTAGGACTTCTCGGTCGATGAGGTGAGCTTCCATAGCAGCATCTTCAATTGCCTTGGCGCTCTGCGATTCGAGGGCGATTCCCATCTTGCGCAGAACCGTAAAGTAGAAGGCCTCGGGACCTTCCCTGAAGGCCGCAAAGGCCAAGTCGAGAAATGATTTGAAGTGAAAATACCCGGTGATGTTCTTCTCGTCGGCGATCGCGGGATCCTCCAGCAGGTTCCCGGCTACTTGTGCCTCAGCATTCGCCACAAGCCCGAACACTGAAAGCAGTACCAATGCGGTGACTCTCATGAACCTCTCCTCTCTCGGCAGCTACGCCGTCAGTCAAATCTCTCGGCAGCTAGGCCGTCAGTCAGAAGTTCAGCCATTAAGAGACCGGCCCACCAGCCTCTTGGCTCGGAATTGTGCGAGAGAGTAGCACAGGCCGCCGAGGTTGATCAAGCCTTTGCCGGCCGTTCGGCCTTTGACGGGCGATTTCGTCCAGGGGGATCGCCATGTCGCCGACCTCATCCGCGCCGTGGGCGTAGCTGTCCTCGTCGCTGGCTGCGAGCTCGCCCCCTCGAGGCCGTCGAGACCCTCGCGCAAGGCTGCGATCAGGTGTCGGAGCTGCCGGGCGCCCTTTCTGGGATGGGTCCGGGTCGACCACGACCCCTCCGGGCGACGGGCTCGACGCCACCCTGTACGCCGGCCAGGCCATCGGCCCCGCCACCTGGTGCTTCCGCGCTCACTCGACCCCCCTCGTCTTCGCGGCCAGCGCCGAGAGCTTCGTGTGGCTGCTCGTGGTGGATCGGCGCGTCTTCGTCACACCCTCGCACGTCGTCACCCTCGCCGGCGAGCTTCCCGGCAGCCCGGCGTGATCGACCGATTGACGCTCACCGTCGTGGCCGACCATCCGGCTGATGAGCTTCGGTACTGCCGTTTGACGCCCTGTCTCTACCTTCTGTAGAATCCGCCCGTAGCGAGCCATCTCGGCATGGCGGTGCCGGCCAGCAGGTAGTGCCGGCGGCCAGGATACGCTGTGGCCTGTGAGGAGAGCCCAGGGACGCGCTTGACGAATCTTGGAGGTGCGAGATGTACGCCGATCTGCGAGGGCGAGGACCCAACTACAGGAAGTCCTATGAGCGGCGCAACCGCCAGCGCCTGGAGCGGTTCCTGGCGGATCCGGATGGGGAGTACTCGGCCGGGTACACGTCGTCGAAGTCGTTCGGGTGGGAGCTCCTCCTCTACTGCGCGAACTGGGTGGATGGCGATCCACGGGCTGGCCGGAAAGCCGCTCAGAAGGCGCATGGCTTCTTCGTCAGGTTCGCGGAGGATGCCAGGAGGGTGCCCAAGAGCCGTGCTCTGGCCCACTGCCAGCGCTGCCAGGCTCTCGCCATCATGGCCGCCGCGGATCGAGCCCTCGGCAGGGCCAAGAAGGCCGAACAGCAGCTCCGGCGCCTGCTCGCCGAGGTGGAGTGTTCCGCTTGCCGGGCGGACTTCCACCGGCGCTTGGCGATCGTTCTGCGATACCAGGGCCGATTCTCCGAAGCCCTGGCGGAGATGGCTTGCGCGATGGAGCTATATCAGCAGCTCGGCCATCCGGGGCACGACCTGGACCGGAATGGGCATGCTGCATGTGTTTTCGGTCGGGCGACTATCCACTACCGCCGCGGAGACGAAACGGCCGGCGCCCAGGACGGGGCTACTGCCCTCGGGGTGATCGACCCGGAGGTTTCGCCGGAGCTCCACCGTGCCACACTTTCGATCGTTGCCGCCACGCTGCTGAAGATCGTGAAGCGCTCGGCCGCTTTGGGCATCGCGTGCCCCTGGGAACTGCTGGAAAGTCTGGACTCGCGGCTCGCCGAGGCCCTCGAGGGGCTCAAGCCGTCCGTCGAATGGGGGAAGCTGACGTGGCTCCGTGGAATGATCGCCGGCCTTCGCGGAGATCTTTCCCTGGCGGAAGAGCTTCTTTTTCAGAGCCAGCAAATTTTGGTCGAGAAGAGCGAGCCGCGTGCCGTAGGGGTTGTGACTTCTGATATAGTGACAGTTTGCTGTCTCAGAGCGCGAGTGGAGAGAGCCGAGACTGCGCTATTGCGGCTCTCCTACGGGCAACGGGGCAGGACCTGGTATCGGTGGCTGCCACCAACGTTTCGCGAGCAGCTCGATGGCGCGATCGAGACCGCTTGCGCCGGTGACGCCGGCAAGCTGGCGGCCGTGGCAAGGCAGCTTCGAGACGCGGTTGCCGTCACCGAAATGCCGGAGCTCATCGTCGCGGCGTAGTACTGAGAAGGGCAGGGTTTAATGCAACAACCCCGCCCTCGATCAGTTAGGGTCAAGGCCTGGTATCCACTGCTTTAGTGAATGGCAGGCTTTACCCATTATGGTCAATAAACGGTCCGTACGCGATCATTGCTCCCAAGACGTCAATCCCCCCTGACACGACGGTAGCGCCGGCCATCGCCAGCGTCCCAATGGCCAGGCCAGTGATCACCAGCACGACTCCCACACGCTTTCGAAGCTCCTTGCTCGACATCTCTGCCTCCGCGCTCCCGCTCACGCCCGCCGGCTGACCTGCCGGGTTCGTCGGAGGGGGAGCTGCGCTCAGAGTACACGTGCCGGGGCCGTGTTCCGGACACGCTCGGACACAAAGCGCCCCCGCTTCGATGGAGCGATGAGCCCCGGGGCGCCTCCCACGGTGGCGCGAGCCACTTCCTGCCGGTTTGAACGATCGGTCGGTTGAGGGAAGCGGTCGGTTGAGGGAAGCGGTCGGTTGACGCCAGCGGTCGGTTGAAACCTCGCCGCTAGGAGCGGCTACGCCTGGTCTAGGGTGCCGCCGGAGGTCATGACATGCCGGTCGACAAGTCCATCCTCAGAGAGATCGTCCGGGAGGAGCTGAGCACGCTGCTCGCGGCGCGTCTCGGCGCATCCGAGCCGCGGTGCGTGCGGAGGCCCAGGAGCTGGTGCTCGTGGATGCCAGTGTTCCTCCGTGCCCTCTACGAGAACGACGGCGACGTCGTCCGCGCCTGCGCGGCGGTCAAGCCCGCGAGGTCCACCATCTACGCCTGGCGCGACAGATGCCCGCGGTACGCGGCGGCCTGGGACCGCATCGTGGCGCTGCGCCAACTGCCGTCACGGCCGCCCTGGGAGGCGTTCAAGGCGGAGGTTCTGCCCGCGTCCGTCCTCGAGTGGCCGGACCGCGTGCGACCCGAAGAGGCCGCATGACACGGACATCTCTGAGAGAGCGAAGAGCCATGCGCTTGCGCCGGCCCGTCAACACGAGGCAGGGACTTCTCAGGATCTCACCCTCCTGTGCCGGCGCAGCGCTCCATATCCGGTCTTGGTCCGCCGCGCCCTCGAAGCGGCGGCAGCGGCCGACTTCCGGGCCGGCGGAGAGGCTTTCTTCATCCATGCACCGCGCCGGGAGCGCCTTCATGCTCGCAGGCGGCCCTCGATTCCCAGAAAGCGCCGCGCCAGGCGACCCGGTACCGAACAATCCCGCCTCAACGTCAAGCTGCTGCGGGGAGTATCAGGCCCTGGCGCGGCGCCTTCCCTCTTGGTCTCAGCGCCCGCGGCGAAGGTCGCCGCGGGACTTCACGGTAACCCAATCGAAGGAGTGAAAGAGGCATGCCGAAAAACACGTGGACGCT
>Ga0256865_1000289_pt1 | contig 17433 bp, 14 predicted proteins | sample RVTome_14_FD_187337 | JGI IMG/M metagenome (GOLD analysis project Ga0256865, IMG submission 187337) | Soil microbial communities from uranium-contaminated site in the Upper Colorado River Basin, Wyoming, United States - RVT145D125 HiSeq ... | reverse complement strand
GCCGGCGGTAAGTACACCCTCGCCGGCAGCCGGCAGCGGCGGAGTCAGATCGGCCGAGCTGACCGGGATACCTGCAATCAGCGGGAACACGCCACCGTCGGGCTGACCGACCGGAAGCCCGTTCAGCGTCACCGTATCGGCAACGTAGGTAGTATCCGCCGGCACCGCGTCGCTCAGTTCGACTGCGGTCGCCGGAATAGCGCCGTTGTTGTAAATCTGGATGGTGTAGCGCAGCACGTCACCTGGGTCGACGATGCCCGGAGTACCGAGATCGACCTGCAGCGCGGCCGATTTTGCTGCAAAGAGCAGCGGCAGATTGCCGACGATGTCGCGGGTCGGGTCGTCGGCAACCGGCGTGCGCGGATCGTCGGAGGGCTGGTCCGCGATACCGTAGTCGATGGCGCTGACAAATGCCTGGTTCGAAATCACGGTGCCGTCCGGCACGTCCGGGTAGACGATCACGTCGAAAACGATCGTTGCGACGTTATTTGCCATGCCCGCGTTCATGACCCCGGGAGTCGCATCCTGCGGCGCATTGATCAGGATGCCGTCAACGAGCGGCAATCCACCAGTGCCTGAATCCGGAATAGCGGTTCCATTTAGGGTGGTGCTGCCAGCGACATAGGTCGTACTCGCCGGCAACTGGTCAACGAGTTCCACTCCCGTGGCATTGTCCGTGCCGATATTCCACACAGTGATCGTGTAACGTAGGCTCTCCCCGGCCAGCAGCACGTTGGGATTTGCACCCAGGTAGGTCGATATCTTCTCGATGCGGAAAGCCGGCATCGATTCGATCCGTATCCGCGTCGGATCCTCGTCTCCGGAAACATTCGGATCGGCAGGGCCATTGACGTTGGGGTCGTCGCTCAGTGCTACCGGATTGCCGGCATAGACGATCTGCGACTGATTGCTGACGTAATTGCCGTTCGGGATCACGCCAGCGAGTACGACTTCGAATTCGATCAGCAGATTGGAGCCGAGCCCGCCCAGGTTCAGGTTGCGAATATCGAGCAAACCGGTTCCGGAATTGCCGCCGTTGGCGTCGGTATTGGTCGCATCCGCTCCGGCAGGCAGCGTAATGACATTCAATGTGCCGGTCTGGAACGACGGCCACGCATTGAGCCTGTCCAGTTCGTCAACGATGCTGAAATTGTCTACCGGCGTGTCGCTGGTATTTTCGATCCACAGCCGGTAACGCAGGGTGTCACCAGGGTTGGCTACGGTCGCCGGATCCTCGCCACTGGTCACGTTGATCGCTGTCTTCTCGAAGCTGAGCAACGGCGTGAATTCGACGACGGTATGCGCGTCCTCGTGATCGAGCACGCCAACCGTGCCATCGGTCACGGTGCGCGAGTAGGTTCTGGCATAGGCCGCGTTTGCAAGGTCGAGGCTGAACCATTCCGTCGCACCGGCGATATTGGTCAGCGCGGCGTCCCGCTGCGTGTCCGCATCGAGCGATGTCTGGTACGTGACGATCAGTCGCTGATCGGGACCGATTGCGGCGTCCGCCGTCAGCATTTCGAGGGTGAATGTGCACGCGGGATCGCCGTTGAAGGTCACGTTGAAGTCGGTGCCGTTGACGAGCGCCGGCGCAACCGGCGTTACGCCGTCAGCCTCGAACAGCTGGGCAGTAATCTGGACCGGTGCGGCATCGCAGGTGCCTCCATCGGCCTGGTTCGGCAACAGATCGGTGAGATATACGCTGTGCGCCGGCGAACCGCCGATATTGTGCACGTCGAGCGTGAACGTGCCGTACAGGCCCAGGCGGAGGTTCAACGGACCGCTCTTCTCGAGCGTCAGTTCCGGCTCGACGACCGTCATTGGCGCGCTCGTGCCGGGATCGCCCGGACGTTGCGATGCACCGTCGCTGTCGATCTGGTTGTAAGTGTACCCGGCCATGTTAGTGAACGTGAGGCCGGCCACATTCGTTGCGGTGTCCAGCAGCCGTACTGTGATCTCGACCACGGCTTGTTCACTGGCCGGGATGTCGATTCCGTTTATCGGGTCCTCGATGACCAGACTGGTGGCCGTGCCCGTGTTGACCGGTGTCCATGAAGCCGAGCCCGAGACCTTCGTTACACTGACGAATTCCAGGTCGGCGGCGGACAGGGCCAGGTCATCCAGAATCCGCACGTCATACAGATGCGCGGTGTGCGGCACCGACGGCACGGTCACCAGGTAACTGAACTCTTCCCCGATGGTCGCGCTGTTCTGTGTAGTCGCTTTCGACAATGCCGGTGGCGGTTCACGCTCGATCACGACGCGGGTAGGGTCCTCGTCACCCGCTATATCCGGGTTGGCCTGACCGTTGACGTAAGGGTCGTCGCTGTCGGCGAGCTTGACGGCCCCGATGAGATCCGCCTGGTTCGTGACCACATAGCCGTCGATGAGCGTCGGCTCCAGGATAATGTCGAAGGAAATCCGGACCTCGCTGGAGACCGGCACGTCGATATTGCGCACATCGAGAATGCCGGAGCTGTTCGTACCACCGTTCGGATCCGTGTTGCTGCTGTCGGCGCCGGGCGGGATCGTGCCAGGGACCAGGGTAAGCGTGCCCGGCACGAAGGCGGGCGAAGCGTTGAGTTCGCCCAGGTCATCCTGGAATGTCAAATCGTCGAGCGGGACGTCGGTGGCCTGCAAGCGCAACGTGTATCGCAGCGTATCCCCGGGTGCTGCGGTCACTGCCGGGTTCGCACCGCTGGTGAGATTCGCAACGGTCTTCTCGAAGAAGTAGCCGTACAACGCCACTGTGACGGTGTGGGCATCTTCATGATCGAGTACGCCGGGCGTGCCATCGGTGAGCACGCGCGTGTAGGCCTGACGATCGATGGTGCTGCTGTCGCCGTTATGCCACTCCGTCGCGCCGGCAATGTTTGTCAGCGCGGCACCGTCCTGGCTGTCGGCATCGAGTCGCGTCCGGTAGGTGACGATCAGGTGCTCGCTCGGGCCGATCGCGCCTTCCGCCGAGAGCATCTCGAGTGCGAGCTCGCAGCCGGGCGCGGCAGTGAAGCTGACCGTGAAATCAGTGCCCGGAACGAGCGGTCCCTTGCCCGGGACCGGCGTTACGCCGTCGGCTGCGAACACTTGGGCGCTGAGAATTTCCGGCGTCAAGTCGCACATGCCGCCTGCAGGACCGTCCGGCAGCAGATCGAGGATGGTCACGTCCCAGGCGTCGCTCAACCCGGTGTTCTGGATATCGAGTGAGAATTGCCCCCACTCACCCAGGTTAAGCGTGCGTCCGAGCGTCGCCGGACCGGTCTTCGTCATCACCAGCAGGGGCGCTGCAATGGTCATCGGTGGCGTGATGCCCCATTCGCCAGGCAGCGGTTCGTAGAACACGCCGTCGATGAGCCGCCCGAAGTCCCACTTGGCCGTGTTGACGAATTGCGTCCCCGGCAGGTTCGCCGGCGTGTCTTCCAGGACGACCGTGATTTCGATGATGAACTGCTCTCCGGCCGGGACGATCGGGAAGTTATCGAATGTGAGAAAGCCGCCGGTGTTGGAGAAAGTGTGCGCAATCGGCGCGCCGCTGCTCTCCCAATAGGCGACGTGGCTCAGATACGTGAGATCTGCGCCCGTCGCGTTGAGATCATCCCAAATAGTGATGCCGTGCAGGTCGTTGACCGACCCGCTGGTGTTGATCACGGTGCCGGTGCCCGGATCGAACAACACCGGGCTCGTCAGCGTGTAGGTAAAAGGTACGCCGATGGCAGCCGTGGTCTGGCCAGCGGGATTCCGCTTGTCGATTTTCTCGACCGGTATCAGGAGATTCTGACAGCCTTCCTGGATCGAAGTGGACGAGCCGTTGGTGAACCAGATCTTGTGACCGGCTACGGCGTTGCACGCCATCTGACCGGTGTGCACGACGTTGTCGAAGATGACGACCCATCGTTCGTCAGTCTGCCCCGGCTGCGTCATGAAGCTGAAGTTGGTGCTCAGCGGGTTGGACGCCGGATAGTTCCGGATCGTGCAAGTCGTATCGATTTGCAATTGCGACGGAGCAACGGTACCGGCAAAGCCGTCGAGCAGGCCGCCGTATTCGGAGCAGTCCTCGGCCTGTGCCGAGACGCCGGCGCCCAGCAACAGCAGCAACGCAAGCAGCCGGATTCCGATCCGGCCGCAGCCTGCTCTGAAACTAATCCTGTCCCTGGAAACCATGCGCGCCCGTTGCACGTCGGCAGCCGATCGCATCGTCAGTGTGGATTGCCTGATCTGAAATCCGGACTCAGGCAGTTCCGCTGTCCTGGGGCCCAAGCGCCCTGTAGACCGGTGACTTTGCGTCGCCACCTTTCGGTGGAGTTGCCGTTGATCTGATCCGAGGGGGAACTATGGCGGACACACATGCCAAAAAGGGTGATCTGCATCACAGGTTTCAGTGGCCGTCGAATGTGTTCGTCGATAGTCCCGGGAGCCCCTGCCGCGACGCTGGGGGCCGCGTCAGCACTGGTGTCCCGCCCCATGGTCGGGATTGGGCGGCAGCGGTCGCCTGCGCCTGCAGCGGTTCTCGAGGTGCCGCGGTCATCCCCGGGCAGCCCCTGGCTTGATTATGTCGAGTGGATTGCGTGCTCAGGCGGCAGGCAGGAAGTCGATCGGGTAGATGATCGTCATGGCGACAATGTCATCCTTCGCGCCAAAATCGAATCCGCGAACCCGGTCTACGACCTGCTCTGCGAGTACCGGTGCCTGCATATCGGAAGACTGCAACTGGCAAAATGAAACGCTGCCGTCGGGTTCGATCGTCAGACGCAAAACCAGTTGACCACGCAAGGTCGGATCCTTGCGCAATTCACGATTGTAGAGTCGGTACAAAGCCGCCTTGTATCGATCGAATACGATCTGAATCTCTTCATCGGTGCGGCCGGCGGACTGGCCGCCGCTCAGCGGGCGGTCGGGGCCCTCACCGCCGCCTATGGAGCTTGCGACGCGGGTGACGGCGACGCCTCCTATTTCGTGTCCACCGCCACCGCCGATACCACGACTGATGTCGGCGAGGTTGATGCCGCCACTTGAGCCTGACGCGCTTGTGGTAACCATGGAACGTTCAGGGCGCCCGATGGCATCCTGTCCGGCAGTGCGAACCGAAGCCTGGGAACCGAGCCGGGCCGTCGGCCCGCTCGACGCGCGCTCCGCGAAGCTGTCGCGGAACGCAAGTATGCCTTTCGATTTGACTTGTTCGCGTGTATCCGGCTTGAGCACCTCCGCAACCACCGGTGTGTCGGTGACCTCCGGCAACTCGTCAGGTGGCTGTTCCTCCGCCAAGACCGGTTCGGGCTCAGGTATTTCCTCCGGAACTTTCTGCTCCTGCACTTCGACTGGCGGCGGAGGAGGCGTTCGCACCTCACGAATCAGTTTGGCAACCCGCTCCGGCACCTCTATCAATTCCTCGCGCAAGGGTATCGGCAAGTCGACCATCGGCAGCAGCAGACCGATGAGCAAACTTACAAGCAGCGCGGCGGCCACGGACCTTCGGGCGTACCGGTCGTCCTCGCCGCCCCGGGCCCATGGCATTACTTGAAGCCGATACGGCTGCAGGTCGGCTTCGCGTTCGACCGCCCATTCGGACTTGCGAATTTCCTCGCGTTCCATCGCATCGCGAAGATTTGCGTCGAGGTGATCGAGAACGTCGTTTTGCTCGCCAATCTCCTGGAGAATGGCCTGACGCCGCTCGTCTACCTGTGTTAATTCGTTTGCATAGGCCTCGAGGTTTCGCCGGGCTTCCCCGATGTGACGCGTCTCTCCGTCGGGATCGCCCCGATCGCCCCAGAATAACTGCTTCGCACCGAGGTCATCGAGTTCTTGCAGCGAGTCGCAGACGAGCTGCAACAACTCATACTGATCGCCTTTCTGCCCCAGTGTGGCGAGTTCTTCGTCCACGGCGCGGAGCCTGCCCTGGAGATCGCCAAGCTGGCGCTCGGCGCGCTCAATGTTCTCACGCGAAAGTTCTTCCTCTTGCGAGATCGCCGAATTGTCGTCGTCGCGCGCGTCCATGCGAATCTAACCCGCTGCTGCTGTTGCCGGCACTTTCTGGATTACCGCAAGCGAAATATTCTCGTATCCCTCGCCGGTGCATGTGGACATGATCTTCTTGATTACTGCGAACGGTACGGACTTGTCGGCCAGAATTGTGACCTCCTGACTGGCTGCCACGGCCATCGTGTTCGGGCCAAGTACATTTTCCTTGATTTCCGCGAGCCGCGTCGCAATCGGATCGACGGTCGCCGATGGGCCTTCAAGAATATCGGCCACCGTGGCGACCAGCACGCCTTGCACCAGAACGTCATCCTTGCTCACGAAGATCACGACCGTCTCCCGAGGCTTGGACTCGACCCGCGACTCGGGCAGAGTCACGGTCTTTGGAGCCTCCAGTATCTCTACCGACCCCGAGTTCACCAGCAGGAAGAAGACCAGGATCGTGAACACGTCCATCAACGAAGTCAGATCCATCTTGCCGATTTTCCTGCGGTTCCTGGACATCCGGCCAATTCGTCGCGTGCTTCTCATGGTGCATCTCCGACGGAAATCTCCGTGAACAGCGCATACAACTGCAGTCCATCAGGATCTTGAAGCCCGTCAGGATCTTGAGGCCCGTCAGGATTTTCCTCGGCAATCTCGACACTCCTGACGACATCCATTACCTGGATCAGATAGTCGTACGGAATTTGGCGCTCCATGAGTACCGATGCGGCATCCTGTTTGGGATACTCCAGTTTCAGTGCGACCACAAAATCCGAAAGCGTCTTCAGGTCGTATTCGTCATCCACCTTCGGGATAGTTGCAATGATGTTGGTGCCATTGCTTATCTCGATCCCCGCGTCCCGGACGATTACCTCGGGGCGGAAGCCCTGTTCGTTCGGGGTGGGCCCACCGGCAGTGCTCGGCAGATTGAGTTCGACAATTGACAATCGCGAAAACACCGCCGTTATCAGCAGGAACGGCACCAGAACAACCATCAGGTTGAGAAACGTGGTTACGTCGATTTCGTGCGCGTCTTTCGATCGTCGCTTGTAGTGGTGACGTCTTGCCATGTCCGTTACGCCGCGAGAGGCCGCTGGGTCCTTCTCGAGAAGACATTCAGAGCCTTGACCGTAGCCATCTCCAGACTGTCGACGATGTCGCCCGTCTTGTTGGTCAGAACTGCGTGCACAATGAGCAACGGGATGGCTACAATCAGACCGAATGCCGTAGTGTTCATTGCGACCGAGATGCTCGCCGACAACAGGTCGGCTTTCTCCGCGGGGTTTGCGTTCGCCACCGCCGTGAATGCCTGTATGAGACCCATGATCGTGCCGAGCAGGCCGAGCAGAGTTGCAATACTCGCACCCAGAGCTACATAAGACGTTCGTTTTTCGAGCCGCGGGACGATTTCCATCATGCTCTCCTCCATCGCGATCTCGATATCTTCGCGGCGGCGGACGGCGCCCTGCAGCGACAATCCCATGTTAAGAACCTGAGAGATCGTGGACTGGTCCTTGCTGGTAACTGCCCGCGCTTCGTCGAATTCACCCTTCGCGAGCAGAGGCTGGACCTTTTCCCACATGACCTGGTTCTTGTTGGTTACCAGGCTAAGAGTTACATAGCGTTCGATCGCTATCCCGACCCCGACGGCGAATACCAACAAGATCGGATACATGAACAGACCGCCTGATACGAAGAAAGCTACAAACGAATAAAAGATGTCCATTACCAAATCCTCATTGCACAAAATGTCTCGACCGAGCCAGGTTCCAAGGATAAATCCGTATCACGAAGGCAAGTGTGACCCAGCGCACGTTCGTGACTTGTGGTCACACTTTCGGTGGTCTGGCAAGGCCCGAAATCACCCTGTTGTGCCCTTGCCTGCGATCCGGGCACCCGTCACAGCGCAACCGTTATTCGCCGGAGCGAATCTGGTAGTAGCCTAGCTCCCGCAGGAAGACTTCCTTGTCGACCGGCTGGGCACGGTCATCCAGCGTATTGCTGAGGCTCAGATCGTTTCCCAGCTCGGACGATTTCCACGGAATGATTACGAGCGCTTTCGGCGTCTCCTCGTTGCCCAGAATAGACATCCCGGACATGGTTTTCGGCCCCTCCGGCTCCGTGTCTTCCGCTTCAATCGACTCAGCCGCTACCGCTGTATCATGTTCCGGGTCCTGAGCACGGGCTACAGGAGCCAAAATGATCAGCACGGCGAGTAATCCCGCTAATTTCATCATAGCCACACCTAGTTGCCGATCCGATTGCGAAGGTCCGCAATCCACATGGTCGCCTCATCGTCGCTTGGTACCGTTGCCATATAGGCCTCGTAGTTCTCGAGAGCACAGTCGGGATCCGCGAGATACAGATCACAGAGAATCGCCAGGTTGCGCCGTGCATAGTGATAGCCGGGATAAACTGCCAGTGCGGCTTCGTAGCTCAACCTGGCATCGGCAAACCGGCCGGATTTCCTATAGATGATCCCCAGTTCGTTATGCGCGACCGGATGCTGCGGGTTCAGCTCCAGTGACCGCAGCAGATTTTTTTCCGCAGTCTCCAGATTACCGGCCCGATGCTGGGCAATCGCGAGATCTATGCGTGGCGCGGTCAGCAACGGTGCCGCCTCGGCGACGATCTCGAGCAATCCGATTCCCTCATCGAGCCGTCCCTGCTCGAGGAGGACCAGCGCTTCCTCGTATTCCGTACGCACATCGCCACTGATCGGCGCGTCTTCGGTTATCGTGAACCCGACATCTTCCTGTATTTCGATGCGCGCCGGCGGCCGCGACGGCCCGGGCGCGGAGCATGCGTTCAGCAGAAGAACCGACACGAGCAGTATTGCTGTGTATCCGAAGTCCCGGCTGTCGACGTGTGCGCGCATGTCAGCTTCCTGTAAGAGCCTTATGGTTCCTGGCCGGGCTGTTGCACGACCTGCGCCGTTGTGCCGAGCGCCGCGGCCGACTCAGCAGCACCCTGTGCCTCTGCATTATCCTGTCCATCGATGCCGATATCGGGTGCATTCGGTTTGCGGTATGCGTAGGTATCGATGGAACCGACGAAGCCACCGCTGATCTCGTTCTTGGCGTATCTACCCGGCATCAGTACTGTCAGCTTGTCGAGACTTTTCTGCACCCATGCGTTGTAGACACCGACGGTCACAAGTTCGAAATTCTGCTCGTGCACTTCCAGGGCCCGCTCCTCGAACGGGTATGCTTCCTCTTCGATAACCAGTTCATAGTCATTGAGTTCTGCGTCAGTCAGTCCGGTCGGGCGTTCGGACGTCAGAAGAGCATTACTGAATTCGATGTACGTCTCGGCGATGTAGTAGGTCGCTGCCGCCGTGACTTCAGCCACCTCATACGCCACAAGCCGCTCGAGCGCCGCCATAGTCTCATCCATGCGCCGTTGCATTTCTGCCAGACTCTCCTCGAATGGTTGTACCAACTTCAGTTCGGCGAACGCGTGATAGCTACGCTCAGCAAGCACCAGCGCTGCTATAGCAGCAAGGTATCTGCTGCGATCGGTGCGATCGGCGCCTGCACTTTCATCGATTGCGACGATTTCACTCAACTCTTCGTGATACCTGTCGAGGTCGTGCTCGCTCTTGAAGATTTCCGCCAGTCTCGATCGGGTTTCGAGCGCCAGGTCGAGCGGTCGTGGATATTCTCTAACGTAACGCTCATAGACCCTGATCGTGCTATCGACGCTGTCGATCTGGTCATAAAGTTCGCCGGCGGTCAGGAGCGCCTCGCGGCCCAGCTCCGGATCCGACGACTCGTCCGCAATTCGCTCGTGCTCTGCGGCAGATCGCTCGATCTGCCCGTCCTCCCGATAGATGTGAGCGAGCTGCTTTGTAGCCTCGGAGTGCAGCTCATGTTCGGGAAACTCCGCGCGGAATTCCTCCAGCACACCGGCAGCCATATCCCAGTCCTGCAGCTTGACTAGGGCCGCCGCCGCATCGTACTCGGCTGCCGTTCTGATGCCGGACGTTGGCGCAACGTCCCTGATTCGCAGGAAGTGATCTGCCGCTGCCCGATAGTCCTTGAGCAGCAGGGCTTGCTCTCCCTGCTTGTAGATCGAGGCTGCCAACCCGTCGATGATTGCCGCTCGCGATTCGTCTTCCGCAGGCGTCAGTTCAAGAACGCGGAGGTAAGCGTGCTCGGCGTCCGGGTATGCGGCTATGTCGATGGAGGAGTTCGCGATGACGGCCCAGGCCGCGCGCCGGAGCGACGGGTCCGCGGACGGATAGCGGTCGATCAGCTTCCGTGCCGATGCAATCGCCAGTGGGAAATCCTTCATCTCGTAGAGGTCGTCCACAGCCGCGCCGAGAACCACTGGCGCCTGCTCGTGCTCCTGGAATGCATCGACAAACACCAGCGAACTCTTCACCGTCGCCTGCTTCACCTCGAGCTGTGCTGCACCAGTCGCGACCTTCAACTCCTCGCGATAAGCATAGATTGCGGCATAGCCTGCCGCGGCGGATTGCTCGTGAACCGGATACTCGTAAGCCGTGCGCTCATACTCTCGCGCAGCCTCTACGTAGTTCTCGTTCTCCAGCAACAGGTCGGCAAGTTGATAGTTGACCGGCGGCGAGTCGGCATCATTCGGGAACGAGCTCAGGAACTGGCGGTAGTAGCGCTGCGCTTCCACAAAAGTGGCCGGCCGCTCTTCGACCAGCTCGTCGAGCTGATACAAGGCATGGTAGTGATTGGCGAGATCCGTCAGGTTTGTCTTGAGGAAGCCCAGGACTTCCGCCGACTCGCTGACGTCGACGTAATTCCAGTACTCTGAATCCAGTGCGTAGTCCGCAGCGAACTCTTTCTTGGCCTCTACGACAAGCTGTGGAAACGCTGCTTCGTCGTAGATTTCGATAATGCGCATACTGAAGTTCGGCGCGACCCGATGGAAAGAATTCAGATCGACAAACGACCGGTAGATGGATGCAGCGTCCTCGTACCGCAGTTTGCCGAAATAGAACTCGCCGAGATTGCTGTAGATCTTGTCGGCATAGCTACGGTGACCGTTGGCGGCAAAGTACTCGTTGACGACCTCTGCCCCGCCAAGGTTGGAAAAACTCAGGCTGATGACGCGGAAGGTATCGGCTACACGATGTTCATCGTCCTCTTCGTAGGTTTGGTCGAAGTCGTAGCCGATCGACAGGCGGTAGTCGAGCATTGCAATGTACCTGTCGAGTGCCTCGTCATACATGTCCTGCTTGTACAGCGCCCACCCGAGCTTGTACAAAGCCAGTTCGTAGTAGGACGACGTTGAGCCCGTTCCTACAATCGATGCGTACTCCTCTTCTGCATCGAGGAAGCTCCTGCGAACGAAATAGTATTCGCCGCGCCGAAAGTGCACTTCGTCGAGGTACTTGGAGTATGGATAGCCGGCCACGAGCTGCTCCATCACTTCCATGGCGACTTCGGTTTCGCCTATTTCGTCGTAGGCCCGCGACATCTGGTAGAGCACCTGATCATTGCGCTCGTAGTTCGGGTATTTCTCGAGGATCGTCCGATAGATCTCGATTGCCTCGCGCGGCCCCGAGGGAGCATTCTGCTGCATATCGCCCGGTGGCAGTACGTCGAATTCGGTGTGGGACGACAGCAACTCCTCTCTAGCGGTCGCCCGCCGTTCGAAGTCCTGATCGGATTCCGCTGGTTCACGCCCGGCCGCGGAATCCGCGGTTGGTGCCGGCCGTTCCGCGAACTCGGCCGGCTCCGGTGTGGCCATTTCGACGACCTGTCCGCCGCCGATGATCCCGTACTCGCGTTCCAGCTGGAGGTCCGCGAGTCGCCGCATGGCTTCCGGCGTCTGTGCGGTCTCGGGAGTTTCCTCCAGATAACGCCTGTAGCTCTGCGCGGCGAGGTCAAGGCTGTCGTCCAGATACACCTCGGTAGTGTCGGACGGCAGCTGTTCGAGTTCGGCGAGCGTGCCATTTCCCTGAGGGCGCGTCGACGCGCAGCCAGCCAAGCCGAGCGATACCAGTACGAAAATGGCCGGATTCCCTTTCATTGCCCGTCATCGCTCCTGACCTGCGCCTGCGTAGCCCGGTCATAGCTGTCGGCTAACGCAAATCGAGCCTTGTCGCGGTAGCCCTCGAGATGTTCCCGGCGCGCTACCAGTTCCTCGATCGCCACAACCTCGAGCAAGTGACCTTGCCGGGACATCAGTCTGTCGACCGTCGTGGTCGAATCGCGAACATGGGTACGCAGCCGGTCGATCGGCTTGTTGTAGCCAACGTAGCTGTGTGTCGCCGCCTGCCGGGCCCGGATGTACTGTTCGTTCTGTTCGTGCGCAACAGCCATCGCCTCGTTCAGGCCCCGCAAATGCTTGTCGAAGGCCGTCAGTCGTTCGTGGTACTCGGTCTCCAAAGTCCAGATCAGGGTTCCCCGGAGCCGCCGTATCCGCTCCTTGAGACCGGTCGTGGACGGTCCCTGCGTGCCTGCCAGTTGTGACTCGAGTCGCTCGATGCGCTGCAGAAACGCTTGTTCCTCACGGGTCGCAAGGAACTCAGGCCGTGGTGTGGTCAGCAAATCGTCCCGGCGCTTGACGAGTTGCTTGTGTTGTTCGACGCGCAGGCGAAGCTTCGAGTCGAGTTCCCGGAAATGCTGATCGACGTCAGGAAGCAACGGTTCATAGTGGTCGCGCCGTATGTCCACCATTTCGTCAAAGGAATCGAAACTTGCTTGCCAGGCTCGCAGCTTGCGCCGCAGATCGGCGAGGTCGAGATAATTCTGCAAACCCGTCTGGAATTCGTGAGTGGCCAGCAATTCGGTCAGGTAATAGGTCTCCGGCGCCTCCGGAAGTGATCGCATTCGTATCACCCAGTCCTTGTCCTGGCGAATTTCCTCGCGTATCAGCGCCTCCAGGAAGCGGCCGTCCCTGATGCTGTCGATCGAGTCGTTCAGCTTGTCTACTTCGTCGCCGAATGAATCCAGCGCACGCCCGTAAAATACGGCCGCACGCCCATGTACGTTCAGTTTGGCGTAGGCATAGGGCAAGGCAAGCATGGCCTCCTGTGCAGCACGATCGGTAACCTCGCGCTCCGCGAGCAGGCTCCAGGGGACAAGCGCCCGATCGAAATCATCCGTCGAAACGTTTGCCCAGCCGGCGCTGAGCAAAGCCTGGTTCGCAAACGGACCCTCCAGCCGCACTCGATTGAAATACGGCTTCGCCCTGTTGAACTCGCCCTGTTCGAGCAACAAGGTTCCGAGGACCAGGTTGGATTTATCCCTGATCGCCAGCACCGCCGGGTCCATGGCCTCGATCTGGCCGGCTTTATCCAGCTGACTGATGGCCTCCTGCTGCTGGCCGTCCTGCAAGTAGGCGATACCGAGATTGTAGGAAGCGAATCCTCCGAATCCGTCGGAATCCTGCAGTCCCGCAAGAACATCGATTGCTTCTGCCGGCCGGCCCTGAGCGAGATAGATGTTCGCTTCCAGGAATTCGATGTCGTCGCGAATACCTGACGGTATTTTCCCCTCGATTCGTTCAAGGGAGCGCAATGCGTCGTCCATTTGATTCTTTTGAAAGTGAATTCGCGCCAGCCTGAATGCTGCGTCGTTACGCACCGGATCCTCGACGGCGCCCTCGAGAACGGCCCGGATTGCGCGGCCGGCGCGATGGTGCATCCTGTAACGCAGCTCGAAGTCGCCAAGGGAAAACTCGGCGTCATCGATGTAAACATACAATGAATCGAGCTCCGGTTCGTCGATCTCGTTATGCTGCCGCATTTCCGAGTCGAGCCGTTCGAGCGCCTCGAAGTAATGGCCCTGATGCGCGTAAAAGAGTGCTTCGCCGAAGTACAGGTCGCGTAAATCCTCTCCGCGACAAGGGTTTGTCGCCAGACTGGCAAGCACCATGAACCCGACCGCTGCGAACGGAGCCCGGTGCATGGTCTACCATTCCCCGACTTGGATTCCGTCCTTACCGAACCCTGGTCCCGCCAAGGTTACGCCGAGCAATTTCGGCTCGACTCCCTTGACGAAATTGAAGCTGGCTGCCTTGGAGAAATCGCCACCACCTTTCTCCTTGCCAAGCACGGAGATGCCGATCTCGTGTCCCCCGGTGGTGACATTGCCGGTGTAGATGCGCTGGACACCGCCCTTCTGCAATGCCTCGAGTTCATTGAAGTTGTATATATGGTGCGCGGCCAATGTGCCGTCGATCGTGATCTGGACAGCGTCGAGGCGGAATGACTCGCCCTCATCAAGCGCCACAAAAACAGCAATTTGCGTATCCGTCGGATACAGCAATCGCTCCTCGAGGTTGCTTAGCTCCGAGGCAATGTTCAGGACGTCGGATTTAATCTCCTGAACCTGCTCGTCGAGACTGCGCATCTGATCCTGTGAAAGGTCGGACGCGGCGGTGAGCGCAGTCGGACCTGCAGCCCATAGCAGTAGCACCAATATCCTGATGAATTTCGCCATCGGGTACTTCCATTAAACCATAACAAAATTCATACGCGAGTGCGCTGCGCGCGCTATCGCGCCAGAATCGCTGTGAGACGCAAGTGTTGAGCAAATCGACGGTTCATTCTGTGAACTGGCCCTCAGTTCGGTTGGGCAGGAGTGACGTGAAAGGCAGGCGCCGCGGCCGGGAAACGATTCAGAATGTGACGCAAGTCACGGTTTGCCGTTGACCGCGGCACCATAGTTGCCAATAGGCTATGAACCGGACACCGTGTTGCGACGGCGATCCGTCCGTTTGCCGGAACAGTCGGCAGCGGTAGGTGGCGGCGGCTCGATGACATGACCAGGGAATGGCAGGTGGCAATCAACGATTTCGCCATTGCGGCGTACGAGACATTTCTTTCGCCCGGCAAACTGGTTCTGAACCACCTGCCTGCCCGCGCGCAGGCACTTCTGCAGCATGCGGGTGCAAGCGCGCAGGCGAATCCGGACCTTCTAAGCGCGCTTGTTTCGCTGCTGTTCTGGTTGTTACTGGTCTGGTTCCTGTGGAAAAGTTTCAGGCTTGTCGCGGAACTTGCGTGGTACTTGCGGATAGCGGCCCGCATCTTCGCATTTCGCATCGCGCGCGGATTTCACAACTTCTTCGCGGCGATTCTGCGCGATTTCCGCCGAATCATGCCGCGCCGACGGTCGATTGGCGGAAGCCAGCTTGGCGAAGTGAATTTCGACAATCTCGATCTCACCGTGCTCAGGACAAGTGCCAGGCTTGGGCCGGGCTTCGCTACGTCTGCGCCCGACCTTGCGATGGAGCTGGCCCTGCGTCCGGCACAGGTGCAACAAAGCCTGGACAAGCTCCGCAAGTACCAAATGCTTGACGTCGTAATCGGATCGTCCGACGGCTATGACAATTATCGTGTAAGCCCATCGGGCTCCGCGTTTCTCGCCTCGTGGTTGCGGCAGGAGCGTCGCGCCTAGAGCAGAAAAAACGATGCCGGATTGATACCCAAAAAAACTCCGGCGCATTGTCACTTCACGGTAAACACCCGTGTCCACTCGTCCCTGTTCAGCACGGTGCGCAATTCATCTCGAAGCATGAGAACGCTGGCCTCGGCCTCTGCCACGTCACCGGCCTGCTCCACAAAAAGTTCCTCGAGCGTCGCCGCAGGGGTGTGCTGCTTTTCCAACAGCGAAAAGAGCTCATCGACGCGCTTCTCGTTGGCTTTCCACCTCGGCTTTACGGTGTCCTTCCAGCCTTCGAGAATATCCAGGGCCTGTTTCTCGCGATGGGCGTCGAGATCGAGTTGTTTGATGTCCTTCTTCATGTCCTTGAGCGCTGTCCCGCTCGAGAAGACACCGGCAGCAAGACCGCCACCAAGGAACATCGCGCCGAATATGAGGATCAGGACCTGCCCTCGCTGCCTGTGCACGGTATTCATTGCAGACTCCTTACCGAAGCACTACGAATGTCTTTGAGCAAACTGATTTCCTTTCTCGACAGAACTTTCCACTCATCGACTGTGACACTCGCAGCCATTGCGGCATGGGCATCGACAAAACGCGTCCGTGCGTCTTTTTGCCGCGCAAAATACTCATCGGAGATCCGCCTCAGACTGTCCTGGCCGGCGTCGTAGTCCGCAAACGCAGTGCGGAATGTCCCGACTGCGCCGCCAAAATACTCGTCGAAGGATCGCAGCTCGGCCTCGAGTGCGAGACTGGCCTTCAAGTATTTATCGCGCCTCACGGAATCGCCGACGGCCGAGTTCGCGGTAAAGCGCAAGTCCGCAAATCCGGCGGTGATCACATCGGCAGCCGACAGCTTGTCCGAACTGCAGGAGCCAAGCAGAAAGCCGGAAATCAGCAGTACAAGCAATCCGAAGCGCATGACAATCTCCTTTCGTAAAGCCTTTGTCGTGACCAGGTACCGAGCGTAGAGCAACGGTGGTTAACCGGAAGCCGACTGCTCTTTCGCCGGTTGACGATCGTTCACCCAGGCCACAAGCAAGGTATAGGTAACGGCAAGGATCACCGGGCCGATGAAAAGGCCGACGACACCAAAAGCCATCAATCCGCCGATGACCCCGGCGACGATCAGCAGCAACGGCAGATCGACACCGCGGCGGATCAGGAGTGGCTTAAGAACGTTATCTGCCACCGCAACAATCACGGCGAACACAACCAGCACACTGCCCCAGACCATGCTGTCGGACCAATACAGCCACACAATGGCCGGAATCAGGACCGGCAGCGGCCCGAGCTGCGCCACGCAGAGCACGAAGACTATGGCGAGCAGCAAGCCGGCGTTAGGTACGCCGGCGAGCCACAAGCCGACGCCGGAAATCAGGGACTGGACCAGCGCGGTGACGACCACACCGAGCGCCACTCCGCGCAAAGCCTGGCCTGCAAGGCGAACGGTGCGCTCGCCGCGATCCTCGCCGAGCCTTCGGCCGAACATGAGCAGCCCGCGACTCGCCCGCTCGCCGTTCGTATAAAGAATGCCGGCGATAATGACCGTGAGAATAAAATGAATCGCGACCAGCCCGGCTCCGCCGCTCATCGTCAGTATCCAGCCTGCGGTCGAGCGGGCATAAGGCCGCAGCGCCTCGGTGATGCCTTCGGGCCCGCTCGCGGCGAACTCCAGCCACCTTGCGGCAAGCCGTTCTCCCACCCACGGTAATCCGGTCAGCCACAGAGGTGGCGGTGGAAGTCCTTCACTTGTCGCGGATCTCAGGATATCGGCGCTCCTGACGGCTGCGTCGAGCAGCACGCCCACGGCCATCGCGAATGGCACGATAAAAACCACGAGCATCACGCTGGTCATGAGCGCGGTTGCCAGGCCTCGATGTCCGCCCAGCCGGCGCTGCACACTGAGTAACATCGGCCAGGTGGCAACGACGATGGTGGTCGCCCAGATCGCCGAGCCGAGAAACGGGGCCAGCGTCCACAGGCTGCCGCTGATCATTACAGCGATGATAAGAACCAGCAGAACGGTGCGCGTGAGGTCGCTGCGGCTCGGCGTTTGCATACGAAGTCCTGAATTGCGGCACCGCCGGAGGGGCGATTGAGCCGATTG
>Ga0256865_1000281_pt1 | contig 17838 bp, 17 predicted proteins | sample RVTome_14_FD_187337 | JGI IMG/M metagenome (GOLD analysis project Ga0256865, IMG submission 187337) | Soil microbial communities from uranium-contaminated site in the Upper Colorado River Basin, Wyoming, United States - RVT145D125 HiSeq ... | reverse complement strand
CCGAGAAGCCCTGACTCTGCTCCTCTCCCACGCCGGCTACCAGGTGCAGTCGGCGGCCTCCGGCGAGGAGGCGCTGAAAATCCTTCAGGAAACCCCTTTCGAGATCGTCATCACCGACCTCTTCCTGCCGGGGGTGAGCGGCATCGACATCCTCAAGCGGGTCAAGGAAGATTCCCCCTACACCAATGTCATCCTCATCACTGGCAACGCCTCGGCGGAAACGGCGGTGGAGGCGATGAAGGAAGGGGCCTTCGACTACATCACCAAGCCCCTCAATTTCGAAAAGCTGAAGATCCTGGTCGCCAAGGCGCTGGAAAAGAGCAGGCTGGTGGCCGAGAACCTCTACCTGCGCCAGCAGCTACGCGGCAAGTACAAGTTCGACCGGATCATCGGCAACAGCCCGGCGATGCAGCAGGTCTTCTCGCGCATGGAGAAGATCGTCCACACCGACTCGACGATCCTCATCCTCGGAGAATCGGGGACCGGCAAGGAACTGGTGGCCAAGGCGATCCACTTCAACGGCCCGCGCCGCGAAAAGCCGTTCATCGCCATCAACTGCGGCGCCATCCCGGCCGATCTCCTGGAGAGCGAGCTCTTCGGCCATGCCCGCGGCTCCTTCACCGGCGCCGTGGCCGACAAACCGGGCAAGTTCGAGGCGGCCAACGGCGGCACCATCTTCCTCGACGAGATCGGCACCATGCCGATGCACCTGCAGATGAAGCTGCTGCGGGTGCTGCAGGAGCACGAGGTGGAGCGGGTCGGCACCAGCAAGAAGATCAAGCTCAACGTCCGGGTCATCTCGGCGACCAACGCCAACATCGAGGATGAGGTCAAGCGCGGCGCCTTCCGCGAGGACCTCTACTACCGCCTCAACGTCATCCCCATCCTGCTCCCCCCCCTGCGCGAGCGGCGCGAGGACATCGCCTTGCTCGCCCGCCACTTCCTGCTGAAGAGCTGCAAGGAGATGAACCGTCCGCTCATGTCCATCTCCCCCGCCGCCATGCAGGCGCTGGAAGCCTACGACTGGCCCGGCAACGTCCGCGAGATGGAGAATGTCATCGAGCGCTCCGTCGCACTGACCGACGGCGAGATCATCGAAAAGAGCGACCTGCCGGCCGGCATCGGCGGCAACGACGACGAGACGTTACCAGGCCAGCTCTGCCCCAGGGTCACCGAAGACGGGGTCGACATGGTGCACACCATCGAGGCGATCGAACGGCGGATGATCGCCGAGGCGCTGGAACTCTCCGACGGGGTCAAGGCCCGAGCAGCCAACCTGCTCGGCATCAACCGCACCACCCTGGTCGAGAAGATCAAACGCCACGCGCTGGAACAGTAAAAAAGGGCGGCCACCGGCCGCCCTCTCCTACCTTCTTCCTTCGTAACTATTCAGTTGTAACTGATGAGTTTATCTCCTCCCTCTTCAAAGGGAGGGAGATTAACCAAAACTAGCACCGATGTCAGGGTGCTGAATAGTTAACTCCCCTCTTTCCGCCCTACCCTGCGCTGGCCCGCTGGAGGTGTTCGTAAAAAGCGAGGGCCAGTGGCGAGAGCTGGCGTCCCTTGCGTCGCACCAGGTAGAAGGGCCGCCGGATGCTCACCCCTTCGAGGGGAACGGTCACCAGGTCGCCGCGCCGCACATCTTCGGCGACGGCCAGCGAGGAGAGGATGGAGATGCCGAGGCGGGCCTTGATTCCCTGGCGGACCGCCTCGCTGCTCCCCATTTCGGCCACCACCCGCAGCTTCGCCGGATCGAAGCCGTGCTCGCGCAGCGCCTGGCTCATCACCATGCGGGTTCCCGAACCCTGCTCGCGGAGGATGAAGGGCTCGCCTTCCAGTTCGTCGGGGCGGACCGACTCCCGCCCCGCCCAGGGATGGTCGGGAGGGAGCGTGAGCACCAGCTCGTCGGCGAACGCCTCGTCGCAATCGAGGCGCTGCTCCTTGAGGCGGGCGCCGACCAAGCCCAGCTCGAGCTTGTCATGGAGCAGCTCTTCCACCACCGCGGCGGTATCGGCGATCCGCAGATGCAGTTGGATGTCGGGATGGTGCAGCCGGAAGGATTCGATCAGGGTCGGCAGGATGTAGGCGCCGGGAATGGTGCTGGCGCCCAGCGCCAGGGTGCCCGAGAGATCGCCGCGGTACTGGCGCATGGCCTGCATCGCCTCATCCCTGAGCTGGATGATGCGCCGGGCGTAGCCGTAGAGGATGCGGCCGGCCGGGGTCGGCAGTACTTCGCGGCCGAGGCGGTCGAGCAGCCTTTCGCCGACGGTTTCTTCAAGCAGCCGGATATTTTCACTCACCGTCGGCTGGGTCAGCAGCACCGCCTCCGCCGCCCGGGTGAAACTCTTCAGTTCCAGCACCAGGCAGAACACTTCCAGACGTCGAATATCCACCAGTACCTCCCGTTGCGAACACTTCGGATGCGGATGGTGTAGCAGAAAACCGGCAGGGTTGGCAACCGATTAGGCCTGGAAGGGGGAAAAAGCATGTGGCAAGCAGAGCGGGCAACTTATATAATTTTTGCTCCTCTGCGCACTCTTCCTTACCTAAAGACTCAGTCCAGGTGCGTCCGCCAGCCGCCACGCTTTTCCGGGCCGAGATAGAGGGGCGTGGAACTTCTCCTGACCGGGCCATGACAGACCTGAACCCAGCCGCTGTCGCGCCGGAAATGGCTGATTTCTCCCTGCTGGATCAATCTTCCCAACAGCGGGGCAGGCACTTTGGCGCAGCGGCCGTTCTTGTACATGACAAGGATCATGGTTTCCCTCCATGGCGTTTAGCTGGAGACTTTTGCCCTCCAGTTAACCAAGGTTCTGCCACTTTGCAACACCCCGGTCGTCTGATAGAAATGCGTCGATAGTCCTCGACCACTTTTAATCCCCTCACGTTCCTCTAACCGGATACCCGGGCTCAAGAGGAGTATGAGTCATTGAAATTCCCCTTGCTATGAGACCCACCATAGTATATATGTTTAGTATATATTTTATCCGCATCCGGAGGCAGGGCATGAAAAAGGCGAAGATATTCCAGAACGGGCAGAGCCAGGCGGTCAGACTTCCCAAGGAGTTCCGCTTCGACGACAGCGAAGTCTTCATCAAGAAAAGCGGGCATGTCGTGTATCTCATCCCTCCCAGCGACTCCTGGGACACCCTCTTCAGCAGCCTGAAAAAGTTCTCCCGGGACTTCATGTCCGAGCGCGTCCAGCCCGAACATGACAAGCGGGAGAGTTTCTGATGAAGCTGATGCTCGACACCGACATCTGCATCTACATCATCAAGCAGCAGCCGGCGGCCGTGCTCAAACGCTTTCTGGAGTACCAGGTGGGCGATATCGGCATCTCATCGATCACGCTTTCCGAGCTGCGAACCGGCGTCCCCAGGAGCCTGCACCGGGAGAAAAACGCCAAGGCTCTCGATGAGTTCATCATTCCCCTGGAGATCCTCCCCTTCGACGAGCAGGCAGCGCGGCCTTACGGCGAGATCCGCGCGGCGCTGGAGAAGGCAGGCACTCCCATCGGCTCGATGGACCTGCTGGTCGCAGCCCATGCCGTCTCGCTGGGTGTGACGCTGGCCACCAACAACACGAGGGAGTTCAGTCGCGTGCACGGCCTTACCGTCATCGACTGGACTGCCTGACAGGCCCCTTTAATCGCCGCCGGATCAGCAGAAACGCGAAGGCCGCTCCTTATTATGGGGCGGCCTTTTGAATGAGCGGTGGGATTGGATTGGAAAACAGGGAAGATGTCCCTATTTCTCTCCAAAAAAGTGGCACGGCAAGACTTGACCCCCATGTTTCCAACTGAAATCCCTGCGCAGCTCATTGGCCAGGGAGGAGCTGTTCGACTTCGGCGGGATGCAGTTTCACCCGGCACGTCTCAGGGGGGTCTTCGAGCTCTATTTCCAGCAGGATGCCGGGAAAAGCAGGAAGCAGAAGGAACGCTACGGAGAGCTATCGCTCGAGTATGCCCTGTCTCAGGTGTTTTCAGCTGTTCCGGAAGAAGCTGGACGGGCTGCCGCTGTCCAAGACCGAAAAGGAGTATTTCTCCCGGACCGTCAAGAAGAAGGTCGTGGCCCTGGCCAATGTGGAGTTGCATCGTTTGGCGCAGAAGCTGATGGAGTATTGAGCTGGGCACTGTCGAGTTGAGCCGATAAGGAGAGGGCGGCCATGGAGCCGCCCTCTTTGCTGGAACTTGTGTGTAACCCGTAGGCATTGTTGACACATTTAAGAGGTGATCCCCTTGCGGCCAAGGGGAAAAGTGGCACGGCAAGCCGTGACCCCTCACCTTGACCTGGATAATGTGAATTCATTTTTGATTTGCAAATGCAAGTATTCTTTCGATGTTATCTATAGCAAGACTTCTACACTCTTGAATCGGTTTGCTCTCCCATCCAGGCCCATACTTTACAAGATATTCGTACGGGTCAACGCCACTGTCATCATAAGAGTAGTAATTGTGCCATGCTTGGTCAAATGACCGTTGATGAATACCTTTCAAAAATAGGCGAAATGCATTCACTGCTACACGATGCTTTTCGAATGCATGGAATAACAGAATGCCTGGGTCTTCCTGAGGGTTGTCAGAAGAGGGACTTCTTAAGGCAGCCAATTCCGGCCCGAAGGCATCGCGGAGGGATTTGGCAGCTTCGTTAAATTCTTTGATTGCCCTCGATTCCTTGTCCCTGCTTTTTGTGAGGAAATGGTTGACAAGACCGACAACAAATCCACCAGCGGCAGCGCCAATGGAAAAACTTCCAAATTCGATGGGCATCGATATTCCCCGAGTTCTTTCTTAATACAGGTTCTTTATTTCAGGCTCTTTCTTTCACATAACGTTTGGCATGAGGGGCCGACGGAGGCCGCAGGCCGGAGGAGGTCCCCTCGATGAAAGGGTTAGGCCTACCGCCCGTGCAGAACGATGAAACAGGCAGCTGCATGTCTAGGCCCAACGTAAGTCATAGAAGTGATCAAGGATCGCAAAGATCACGTCTGTATCGGTGAGTGTGTCGACCGCAGTTATTTTCGATGACCACGAGAGCTCGCGCTTCAGTCTGTGCAACACACCATAATTCTTCGGGCGAAGTTCGATGTAGTTGTACGCCTGCATGAAGTCCGTATTCTCAGAGGTGAACTCGCGCCCCTCCGACGCAATGACTTTTCGAGTTGGGTAGAACTTGTAGCCGCTGTAGACAAAGTACCCGCGCTGTTCGGCTGCCGACAAGTAGTCGGCAAGGCGCGACTTGAAGGTGGCCTGCGCAAGATACGAGAACAGATCGACGATCCCGTTGAGCCTGGTCTGGTTGCTCGTGAGGAACCATCCGGGCTTCTCTACAAGCTTGATCTGTTCGCCAGACCTGAGCTCAAGCAATAGGCATGCACTACCTTCCGTACCCAGCTTCACTGGGACCATGTACGTCGTGACGTTCATCCGGGCGAACCGAATGTGCGCGATGTCACTGAACAAGTAATGGTCTCCTCGGAAGTTGAAGCCGTCCGCATCCAGTCGGAGATCTGCCAAGTCTGCGGCTTTGGTCATTTGTGGAGAAGCTCCTTTCTTGCCAACAGAATACTCGACGTTGAAGGTGTGTGGACCCTATTAGCCCTAATAAGAGGTTGCCTCATCGATTTCAACTGATTCAGCCTCAAATTCTTGAAAAGTGCTCAAGTCTTTACCGAGCCTCACAATCGGATGCCCCTTAAACCGAAGCTGCTGCTCGGGCTTGGTTTCATAGCGCACAAAGCGAAATGACTCCTCGTCAAGGCCAACCTTGACGTAACGGGAGGGCGCAAGCTTTATCTCTGCCAGCAGCCGATTTGGATGCAAGCGCGTGACATAGCCGACGATTTCGTCCGGGTCAGCTCGATAGCTCTCGTTTGCGATTTCTCTAACGTAAATCTGTGTGTCCGTCGTCAGCTTCACCGGCCTGATATTCAAGCCAGGCGAGGGTATCAGCTCAATGCTGTCAATGCCGCCGATGTTGTTGATGTGGTTTGTAATCTGAACCGTCTCGGCGTAGATGGCACCGACCAACACCGAACCCTCTACATCTCGTGCCCGTAAAGATGTTGTGCCTGATTTCTGTTTCGAAGTGTCAGACAGGACGCTCTTTAGCGCGTACTTAGCAAGTGTGCCTAAACCTACCTTTAAAAGTGAAAGAAGATACTGCTGTAGCGCTGGATCGAAAGCAAACGGGACGAGTGCGTAGAGGTCAGAAGATTTACGTCGCTCGGAAATTTGTAGCGACAACCGTTGGCGCTCATCTTGCGTAAGCTGAGCGCGCTTCTTGAGTCGATCATTCTCGAACAAAAACGTTTTGTGAATGATGCGTTGAATTGCGACCAGAGTATCGCCAAGCTCATAAATCGGAACGGAGCGCACATCAAGTTCTTCGCCTGAGAACTTTAGCCAGAGCGATGGCTCTTCTTTCATAATGAACCTCTCCTATGTGGCATAAAGCGAAAAGGGGACGCATTTATTTTCGCCCTCACGCTTCCCAAATCTCCAAAAGAGCCACGGAAAGAGGGAGAACTTCCCGGAGGGGGATGGGTCGCTCGACCCCTCTTCCCGTGGCCATGTTATTAATATCCCTTTACCTCTTGCCCGTCAATGTCATATCTGATAGGCTCCTCGCTCCCCCTTGACCCAGGTCAACGACTCCCCCTCCCCTCCTGTCGTATCAATAAGCAATCGCACCCTCACCCGGCCTTCGGCCACCCTCTCTCACGGAGAGAAGGGCAAGGCAGGGTGAGTAAATCCCCCTCAATTCCCCTTTGCCAAAGGGGGACTTCAAATCATAGCCAACGTCGAAAGGCATTCCATGGACCTCAAACAACTCGCCCGCCGCCCCGGCTTCTGGCGCCTGCTCATGCAGTGGACCTTCTTCGCCTGGACGCTCTTCATCGGCATCCGCTTCGGCCTCTTCGTCCGTCACTTCGAGACCGCCGGCGCCGCGCCCTTCGTTTCCCGGCCGCCCGGAGTGGAGGGATTTCTCCCCATCGGTGCCCTCGTGAGCCTCAAGCACTGGCTCGCCACCGGCGTCGTCAATGCCGTCCACCCGGCCGCTCTCGTCCTCTTCCTGACCATCGTCGGCATGAGCCTGCTGGCGAAGAAGTCCTTCTGTTCCTGGCTCTGCCCGGTGGGAACCCTCTCCGAGGCGGCCTGGAAGGGGGGACGGCGCCTGTTCGGCCGCAACTTCACCGTCTGGCGCTGGCTCGATCTGCCGCTGCGGGGCCTCAAGTACCTGCTCCTCGCCTTCTTCGTCAAGATCATCCTCCTCGACATGCCTGCCGCTGCCCTCGGCGGCTTCCTCGCCGCCCCTTACTGGGCGGTGAGCGACGTCAAGATGCTCCACTTCTTCACCCGCCCCTCCGGCACCGCCCTCGCCGTTGTCGCCGTGCTGACCGGACTCTCCTTCCTCTACAAGAACTTCTGGTGCCGCTACCTCTGCCCCTACGGCGCCCTGCTCGGACTGGCGAGCTTGCTCAGCCCTTTCAAGGTCCGCCGCGACATCGAGGCCTGCAACGATTGCGGCCGCTGCGGCCGCGCCTGCCCGGCCCAGCTGCCGGTTGACCGCCGGCGGCGGGTAGCCAGCGCCGAGTGCACGGGCTGTCTCACCTGTACCGAAGCCTGCCCGCAGCGGGCCCTGGCCATGGCGCCGTCGCTGTTGCGCAGACGCCTCCCCGCCTGGGTCTTTGCGGTCACAGTCGTCTGCCTCTTCGCCGCCGGCGTCGGCGGCGGGATGCTCACCGGCCACTGGCAGACTTCACTCACCTACGACGATTACCGGCAGTTGATTCCGCTGGCGGGAATGTTCGGGCACTGACGGGGGAGGAGAAAGAACATGCTAAACTGTGAGGTAATTGTCGAAGGGGTCTTACGAGACGAAAGGAGAACGACGATGAAGACAGCAATCCGCAAATTCGCCGCCACGGCCCTGGCCCTGGTTCTGCTGACCCTGGCGCTGCCCGGCCTGGCCCTGGCGCATTGCGACACCCTCGACGGGCCGGTGGTGGCCGACGCCCGCGTCGCCCTCGACAAGGGAGAGGTGACACCGGTCCTCAAGTGGGTGAAGGTCGACGACGAGGGGGAGATCCGTGACGCCTTCGCCCGGGCTGTGGCGGTGCGCAAACTCGGCCCCGAGGCGCAGCAGCTGGCCGATACCTTCTTTTTCGAAACCCTGGTGCGCGTCCACCGCGCCGGCGAGGGCGCCCCCTTCACCGGTCTCAAGCCCGCCGGCGCGATCGAGCCGCCCATCGCCGCCGCCGACCAGGCGCTGGCCGACGGGTCGGTCGACCCACTGGCGCAGAAGATCGCCGAGCATGCCGCCGCCGGCGTCCGCGAGCGCTTCGCCCGGGCGCTGGCGGCGAAAAAACACGCCGGTGAGAGCGTCGCCGCCGGCCGGGAGTACGTCGAGGCGTACGTGACCTACGTCCACTACGTCGAAGGAGTCGCCCAGGCCGTCCACACCGAGGCGCACCACGGCGAAGAGGCGCCGGGCCACAAGCACTGATGAGCTGCGTCTATCCGTTGGAGCGACAAGAGGCCGGGCAAATTGCCCGGCCTCTTGTCGTTGAACCGTCCGCAGGGGCAATGTCAGGCCCCCTCTTCCTCCCTGAACTGGTGCGCCGGGGTGAAATAGGCCCGGTACCCCTGCAGCAGAATGAGGAAGGAAGTCACGGCGACGCTGCCGGTGATGACGCACATAACGGCAATCTGGTACTTGACGGCGGTGATCGGCTCGGTGCCGGAGAGAATCTGACCGGTCATCATGCCGGGGAGGAAGACGAGCCCCATCGCCGCCATGGCGTTGATCGAGGGGATGAGGGCGGCGCGGTAGGCGCTGCGCACCGCCTCGCGGCTGGCGGCGCGGGCGGTGGCGCCGAGGCAGAGCGCCGTTTCGATCTCCTCGCGTCGCTCGCGCATTTCGGCGGCCAGGCGCTCGGCGGCCAGCGCCGCACCGGTCATCGAGTTGCCGATGATCATTCCGGCCAGCGGGATCAGGTAGCGGGGGTCGTACCAGGGGTCGAGGCCGATAACGGCGTTGCAGAAGAAAAAGGTGGCGCCGCCGCAGCCGACCAGGATGGAACTGCCGACGATGCGGTAGAAGCGGGGCATGCGGTACTTGACCCGGTCCGCCACCGCCTGCACCGAGAAGGCGGTCATCACGGCGAGAATGAGCAGGACCGGGGCGGCGCTCTCCAGGGTGAAGACGAAATGCAGGACGTAGCCGACCGCCAGCAGCTGCACCACCATGCGCAGGGAGGACCAGAGCAGGTCGCGCTCCTGGCCGATGCCGCGCAGGCGGGCCAGGGCCGCCACCAGCAGGATCAGGCCGTAGACCAGCGCCAGATCGGGAAGACTGAGATCGATGATCGCCTTGGCGTTCATGCCGGCTCCTCTTCGCCGGTCTCGGGCTCGGCCAGAAAGCGGCGCAACTGTTCGGTGCGGGGATGGTTGAGGAGTTCCTCGGACCGTCCTTCCTCGAGAATCACTCCCTCCTCCAGATAAGCGAGGTGGTCGGCGACCCGCCCCGCCAGGCGCAGGTCATGGGTCACCATCAGGATGGTGAGGCGGCGGGAGCGGCAGATCTCCCGCAGGGTAGCGGCGAGGCGGTCGGCGGTCGGGCGGTCGAGGGCGCTGGTCGGCTCGTCGAGAAGCAGCACCTCGGGGCCGGTCACCAGGGTGCGGGCAAGGGCCACCCGCTGCTGCTGCCCCAGGGAAAGGGAGCGGGCGGCGCGAGGCAGGAGTTCGGGGTCGAGGCGGCAGAGGGCGAGAACGGACAGGAGCGTTTCGCTGTCGGCGGCCGGCGGCGGCTCCTCGCGCAGGTGAAAAGGTCGCTGCAGGTTGTCGAGAACGCTCCCTTCGAACATGAAGGGCTTCTGCGGCACCAGGCCGATCCGGCGACGCAGGACGAGGGGGTCGAGGCCGGCGATCGCCTCGCCGAAGAGGAGGATGCGCCCGCCGTCCGGTTCTTCGAGCCGGTTGAGCAGCCGCACCAGGGTGCTCTTGCCGCCGCCTGAAGGACCGACAATGGCGGTCAGTTCACCAGCCGGCGCATCCAGGGAAAGTCCGCACAGTATCTCTACCGTCCGGCCGTCGGGGGCACGGCGGAACTTGCGGACAGCCTCGATGCTCAGGGCCGCCGGCGGCTCGTTCAAGCTTTGGCCTCCGGCTTCTCGCGCAGGCGCGCCAGCACCTGCTTCATGTCCTCCCAGACGGCTCTTTTCTCTGCGGGATTGCGCAGCAAAAAGGCCGGATGGTAGGTCGGCATCAACGGGATGCCCTCGTACTCGCGCCACTTTCCCCGTAGGCGGCCGATCGGCGTTTCGTCCCGCAGCAGGGTCTGGGCGGCAAACTTGCCGAGGGCGACGATCAGCTGCGGCCGGATGGCGGCCAGTTGGCGCTTGAGATAGGGTTCGCAGGCCGCGATCTCTTCGGGGCCGGGATCGCGGTTGCCGGGCGGTCGGCATTTTTCCACATTGCAGATGTAGACCTCTTCGCGCTGCATCCCCATGGCGAAGAGGATCCGGTCGAGCAGACGGCCGGCCTCGCCGACGAACGGCTCCCCCTTCTCGTCCTCTTCACGCCCCGGCGCCTCGCCGACGAATACCAGGCGGGCATGCGGGTTGCCGACCCCGAAGACGATGTTCTTACGCCCCTGGCAGAGGGAGCAGCGGCGGCAGTCCTCCAGTTCGGAGCGGATTTCGTCGAGGGTTTCGTGGCGGCAGAGCGCCACTCCGCCTTCATCGACGCCGCGCACCTGCGGCGGGCAGGCGGGAAGATCGCGGGGCATCTCGGGCAGGTCGATCTCCCGCACTCCGAGGTGCAGCAGGTCCTGCAGCAGGCTGCGGACCTGGGCGGTCGCTTCGTGTAGTTCTCGTTTCAGTGTCTCGGGCATTTGACCTTTACATCCCCCGGGCCGTGGACTATCCTTTTAGCAGAAAAAATGACCAAGAGGCCAACGGCTTTGCTTATAGTTTTCCTGACTGTCACCATCATCCTGGCGGCGCCTCTCGATGCTCTGGCCTGGGGGGTAGGGGTCCACCTGCAGGTCGGCTCGCACGTCCTCGCCAATCTGCAGAATCTGCCCCCGGCCCTGCAGGCGCTGCTCGCCGCCTTCCCCCACGACTACCTCTACGGCTGCATCAGCGCCGACATCACCCTCGGCAAGAAGTTCACCCACTACCTGGAGCACTGCCACTCCTGGCGGATGGGCAAGAAAATCCTCGATGCGGCGACGACCGACCGGCAGAAGGCCTGCGCTTACGGCTATCTCGCTCACCTCGGGGCGGACTGCGTGGCGCATTCCTATTACGTTCCCTACAAAATGGTGCGCACCTTCAACACGATGCTGCTCAATCACGCCTACTGGGAGCTGCGCTTCGAGGCCGAGGTCGATCCGCAGATCTGGACACTGGCCCGAACCATCGCCCGCAAGGATTTTCATGAAAACGACGCGCTGATGCGCAGCGTCCTCTCCGACACCATCTTCTCCTTCAACACCAACAAGCGATTGTTCAACTCGCTGATGCTGCTCAACCGCCTGCAGCAGTGGCAGAAGATGCTCCGCTCCCTCTCCAATGCCTCCAAATGGACTCTCGAGGAGGAGGACCGGAAAGAGTACCTGGCCCTGGCGCAGCAGGCCGCCATGAGCGTGCTGGCGCAGATGGAGCAGAGTCCCTTCTGGAAGGCCGACCCGACCGGCGAGCGGGCCTTCAACGCCGCCCAGATGATCCGCAAGAACCTCAACCTGCTCTGGCTCGACGGCAAGCTGCCGGCGGCTGAAGCGGAGACGATCCTGCTTGATCTGCGCAGCCGCTTCCGCGAAGGATTGACCCGGCCGGAAGAACTGCTGGCGCTGCTTTCGGGCTATTGAGGCGAAGAGGGTGCATGCCATGCGCCCCTACGACGTCATTTCCTGCCGCGCCGGGCGGCGATGCGGTCGAGCAGGCGGTGCGCCACCTCGTCCTTGCTCAACTGCGGCAGCTCCTCCAGCGTCCCGTCGCGGAAGAGCAGGCGGACGATGTTGGTGTCGACGTCAAAGCCGGCGCCGGCCTGGGTGACGTCGTTGGCGACGATCAGGTCGAGGTTCTTCTCCTCCAGCTTGTTGCGGGCGTTCTCCAGCAGGTCGGCCGTCTCGGCGGCAAACCCGACCAGGAAGCGCTCTCCCTCCATCCGGCCGAGTTCGGCTAGAATATCCGGATTCTTCTCCAGCCGCAGACTCAGCGCCTGCGCCTCCCCCTTCTTGATCTTCTGCCGGGCCGGTTCGGCGGGCCGGTAGTCGGCCACCGCCGCAGCCTTGATGATGACGGTCGCTTCCCGGGCTCGCGCCAGGACCGCATCGCGCATCTGGCATGCACTGACGACCGCCACCGTCTCGACGCCGCAGGGGGCCGTCAGGCAGGTCGGGCCCGAGACCAGGATGACCCGGGCGCCGCGGTTGCAGGCGGCACGGGCGATGGCGTACCCCATCTTCCCGGAGGAATAGTTGCTGATGTAGCGCACCGGGTCGAGCTCTTCGCGGGTCGGGCCGGCGGTGACCAGCACCGTCTCCCCGGCCAGGTCCCGGGGCGTGAGCAGCCGCTCCGTCTCGGAGAAAATCGCTGCCGGATCGGGCAGCTTCCCCTTCCCTTCCCAGCCGCAGGCGAGAAAGCCCGTTGCCGGCTCCATGAAGTGGTAACCGAGGTCCTTGAGCTTCGCCTCGTTCTGCCGGTAAAGGGGATTCTCCCACATGTTGACGTTCATCGCCGGGACGAACAGCACCGGCGCCTTGGTGGCCATGATCGTCGTCGTCAGCAGGTCGTCGGCGATGCCGCCGGCCACCTTGCCGACGACGTTGGCGGTCGCCGGCGCCACGACGAAGAGGTCGGCCCGGTCGGCGAGCGAGATGTGGCCGATCTCCCGCTCCTGGTAGAGGCTGAAGAGATCGGTATGGACCGGATTGCCGGAGAGGGTCTGGAAGGTCAAGGGCGTGACGAACTCCTGCGCGCTGCGGGTCATGACGACATGCACCACCGCTCCGGCCTTGACGTAGAGGCGCAGCAGCTCCACCGCCTTGTAGACGGCGATGCCGCCGGTTACCCCAAGGACGATCGTTTTATCTTTCAGCATGGGTGCTCCTCAACCAGGGGGTCAAGATAGGACCGATGGGACCGATGGGACCAATGGTCTGGTCCTATGAGTCCTATGTGTCCTATTGGTCCTATGATCTAATTCAAATACTGATTCACCCTCTTCTCCCGGCCAATGGTGGTGTCCGGGCCGTGGCCGGGATGGACCACGGTTTCTTCGGGCAGGACCAGCAGTTGGCGGCGGATCCCCTCGATCAGTGTATCATGGTCGCCGCCGGGCAGGTCGGTGCGCCCCACCGAGCCGGCGAACAGGGTGTCGCCGGAAAAGAGGTGCCCGTCGCCCAGCAGGCAGATGCCGCCGGGGGAGTGCCCCGGGGTGTGCAGGACCTGCAGCCGCAACTCGCCCACCGCGAGGATTTCCCCGCCGGCAAGCAGCCGGGACGGCTCCGGCGACGGCGTCACGCTCATGCCGTAGAGGGTCGCATGTTCCCGCGCCCGGCGCAGCACCGGCAGGTCGGCCTGGTGGATCAGCAGCTCGGCGCCGGACTCTTCCACCAGCAGCCGGTTGCCGCCAATATGGTCGAAGTGGCCGTGCGTGTTGACGACCAGCTTCAGCTGCAGGCCGCTGGCGTGCAATCTTTTCAGTATCCGCTCCGCCTCGTCGCCGGGATCGACGACCAGCGCTTCCCGGGTTTTTTCGCAGCCGACGATAAAGCAGTTCACCTGCAGCGGACCCACCACCAGCGTCTCGACCTGCATCGGCTACTCCTTCTCCTGTTCGTCGGCGGCGAACAGGTCGAGACTCTTCCCCTTGAGCTGATCCGCCAGGGTGAAACCGAACCGCTTGCGCTCTTTTTCCGCCGTCGTCCGCTCGGGTTTCGGCTCGGGTTTCGGCTCGGGTTTCGGCTCGGGGGACGTCGCCCGGAAGGGCGCGGCCGGCAGCGCAGCCGTTGGCTCTTCGCGCTGAGCAGTGCCGGGCAGGGTTTCCTTGAAAAAATAGCGGTCGTAAAGACGATGGTAACTGGTCCAGGCGGAGCCGTTGTCCGGATCCCGTTCGATGTGGGTACGCACGCCGTTGATCTTCGAGTCGAGGTCGTCGAGGAAATTGAGGATGACCGCCTCGAGGGTCTTGGGCCGTTTGGGTGAACCGAACTCGTACTGGCCGTGATGCGAGAGGAGCAGGTGCTTCACCAGCGTCGCCAGGCTGCGGGGGAAATCAGACAGCTGGCGGACTTTCTCCTCCACCATCTCCACCCCCATGACGATATGGCCGATCAGTTTCCCCTCGTCGGTGTAGTCGAAGCTGCGCTCGTAGCAGAGTTCGGCCACCTTGCCGATGTCGTGCAGCAGCGCCCCGGCGACCAGCAGGTCGCGCTGGACGCCGGGATAACGCCGGCTGACGTCGTCGGCCAGATCGGCCACCGCCAGGGAATGCTCGAGCAGCCCGCCGAGGTAGACGTGGTGCATCGTCTTGGCCGCCGGGGCGGTGGCGTAGAGCTGCAGAAACGCCGGGTCGGCCAGAAAGGCTTCGAGCAGCCGGCGCAAATGGGGATCGGTCAGGGAGCCCACCCTGGTCCGCAATTCGGCCACCAGCTCCTCGGTGCTGCGCGCTGCAACCGGCAGGTAGTCGGCGAGGTCGACCTCGCCGTCCGGCAGCCGCGCCAAATCCTGCACGACCAGCTGCATCTTGCCCAGGTAGACGCTGGCCTTCCCCTGCACACGGAGGAAATCGTCCTTGCCGAAGCGCTCGCTGAACTCGTCCACCCGGTCCCAGACCCGACCTTCGACTTCGCCGGTGCGGTCGACCAGCTTGAGGGTCATGTAGGGTTTACCGTTCTTGGCCATCGCCATGATCTTGTCGCGCACCAGGAAAGGGCTGTCCACCCAGTCCCGCTCGCGGATCTGTTCCACGAAGATTTTTTTCACCTGCTACTCCCTTTTTCCCGCTTTGACTGCTATTTGTTCGGCCACCCGCAGGCCGTCGAGCGCTGCACTCATGATCCCTCCGGCGTAACCGGCCCCTTCGCCGGCAGGGTAGAGCCCCGGATGCGAAACCGACTCTCCGTCCTCGCCGCGCAGAATGCGCAGGGGAGCCGAGGTCCGCGTCTCCACCCCGGTCAGGGTCGCTTCGCCGGTAATGAACCCGCGCATCCGCCGCTCGAAGTGCGGCAGCGCCCGGCGCAGCCCGTCGACGACGAAGGGGGGAAGGACCCGGTCGAGTTCGGCTTCCCGCACTCCCGGCCGGCAGGATGAGACGAGCGCCCCGCGCCCGCGGCCGAGAAAGGTGAGCAGGTTCTGCGCCGGTGCCCGGTAATCGCCGCCGCCGGCGGCAAAGGCCGCCTCCTCCCAGCGCCGCTGGAACCGGACGCCGGCCAGCGGATCGGCGTCGTCGAAATCCTCCCGGCGTACGGCCACCACCAGGGCGCTGTTGGAATAGCTGCCGGTGCGGCTGTGGCCGCTCATCCCGTTGACCACCACCCCGCCGGTTTCGGATGCGGCGTTGACCACCTCGCCGCCGGGGCACATGCAGAAGGAGTAGACCCCCCGTCCGCTGTCGGGATCGTTCCAGGCCAGAGCATAATCGGCCGCCGACAGCGCCGGATGGGCGACGAAGCCGTACTGGATGCGGTTGATCACTTCGGCCGGGTGCTCCACGCGCGCCCCCACGGCGAAAGGCTTGGCTTCGAGCGCAACGCCCGCCTCGGCGAGCATCCGGTAGGTGTCGCGGGCACTGTGGCCGGGCGCCAGCACCAGGCTGTCGCAGGGGATGGCGCCCCGTTCGTCGATGATGCCCGCTCGCACTGCGCCGCCTGCATATTCCAGCCCGCTCAGGCGACTCTGGTACAACAGTTCCACGCCGGCCTGGCGGAGGGCGGTGCGAAAGTTGACCAGCACCCGGCGCAGGCAGTCCGTACCCACATGCGGCTTGGCCTGCACCAGGATCTCCGCCGGGGCGCCGCAATCAACCAGTGTCTGCAGCACCAGGCGGGTCCAGGGATGGTTGACCCGGGTCGTCAGCTTGCCGTCGGAAAAAGTGCCGGCACCCCCCTCGCCGAACTGCACATTGCTCGTCGGGTCGAGCTCGCCGGCAGTCCAGAACCGGCGGACGTCCCTGACCCGTTCCTCGACCGGCCGACCGCGCTCCACCAGGGTGACGCTGAGTCCGTAGCGGGCCAGGTGCAGGGCGGCGAACAGGCCGGCCGGCCCCATCCCCACCACCAGCACCCGGTGGCGGCTGCCGAGCGGAACGAGGGTCGGCAGTACCGGCGCCGCCGCCCGTTCCAGGCGAGGGTTTGTCCCCTGGCGGCGCAGCAGCTCCGCTTCGTCGGCCACCGAAAACTCGACGGTATAGATTCGCAATATCCGTGGCTTGCGCCGAGCATCGATCCCCCGGCGAACGATCTGCCAGTCGCCAATCGCCTGGGGCTCAAGGCCGAGTTCCGCAGCCACCTTGCGGGGCAGCAGGCTTTCCGCCTCCGTCAGGGTCAGGGGTACCTCGCGCAGGCGCAGGGCCATCTCAGTCCCCCTTCCCGGCCGGGCGACGGGCACCGTTTCGGCCGCCGGCGACGGAACGAATCTCATGGCAGGGCATAGGGCTCTTCGGATGCTAGAGGGATTTGAGGGAGAGGGGAAGGCGAATGTGGAAGGTGGTTCCCTCGCCGATGACGCTGTCGAGGTTGATACTGCCACCGTAGGTTTTGACGATGCGCAGTACCACCGACAGACCGAATCCGGTCCCCTTTTCCTTAGTGGTGAAAAACGGGTCGAAGATCTGGCCGAGATTTTCCCTGGGGATGCCGCCGCCAGAATCGCTCACCTTGATGGCAATCGCCTTTTCGTCGTGGTCGAGGCAGACCTCCAGCGTCCCGCCCTGCCGCATCTCGTACAAAGCGTTGGTGAAGAGGTTGGAAAAAATCTGCCCGATTTCGGTGGGGTCCGCCTGTATCGGCGGCGGCAGGCTGAGAAAGCGGCGGCGCACCGTCACCCCCTGCGCCTTGACCTGGGCGCTGCAGGACTCCAGTGCTCGATCGATCACTTCGGCAATCGACACGGCCTGCAGTTCAAACCGCGGACGCTTGCTGGTCGCCAGTAGTTGCACCAGGATGTTGTCGATCCGGTCGACCTCTTTGAGGACCTTTTCCAGGTACAAGCTCTTTTCGGCATCGGCCGCAAGCCCCCCCTTGAGGATCTGGGCGAAGAGGCTGATGGAATTGAGCGGGTTGCGGATCTCATGCGCCATGCCGGCGGAGAGATGCCCCAGCGTGACCAGCTTTTCCGCCTGCAGGATCTCCGCGTGCGCCCGCTCCAGCTCGACGGTCTTCTCCTCGACACGGCGTTCCAGCTCCAGATTCCACTGCTCGATCTCGCGCAGCAGGCGCTCCCGCTCTTCCCGCAGTTCGCGGTTGTGCAGTTCGATGCGCCGGATGCGCAGGACATTTTCTATACGCTCGACCAGGTCCTGGTTGTTGAACGGTTTGAGGATGTAATCGGAGGCCCCCCCCTTCATCAGCTCGACGGCAATTTCCTCGCTCCCCTTGCCGGTGAACATGACGACGTAGGTATCGGGAAAACGCTCGCGGATCTGCCGTAGGGCGGTCATCCCGTCCATGCCCGGCATCATGTAGTCGAGCAGGACAACAGAGGGGGCATCGCGCTCGACAATTTCAAGACCGAGCCGGCCGCTCTCGGCGGTCAGAACCTCATATCCCTTGCTGCGCAGAATCATCGAGGTAAGCTCGAGGATGATCCTCTCATCGTCGATCACCAGTA
>Ga0256865_1000279_pt1 | contig 17950 bp, 19 predicted proteins | sample RVTome_14_FD_187337 | JGI IMG/M metagenome (GOLD analysis project Ga0256865, IMG submission 187337) | Soil microbial communities from uranium-contaminated site in the Upper Colorado River Basin, Wyoming, United States - RVT145D125 HiSeq ... | reverse complement strand
CCATTTTTTCGAGCAAGGGATGAAGCGGCTGGTCATCGAGCTGGAGCTGGACCATGTGGTGGTCTACCTGGTGCACCTCGCCCTCGGCTCGCGGGCGCGGCACCAGCAACTGGGGGCGCTGTACAACCTGGTGAAGAGGGCGCAGAAGCCATTCGTGGTGGCGGGCGACTTCAACGTGTTGTGGGGCGAGCAGGAGATCGATCTTTTTCTGGCGGCCTCAGGGCTTAAGAACGCCAACACGGCAAGACTACCGACCTATCCGAGCAGCAACCCGCAACGGCACCTCGATTTCATCCTCTTCAGTCCGGAGATCATTGTTCGCGAGTTCCGGATACCGCGGGTTCCCTTTTCTGATCACCTGCCGCTGATCCTGGACTTCGACATCCCGGTCGAACAGGAGCGGCGCAAGAAGCCGCGCCGGCGCCGGGTGAAAGGAAAGGACGCGAGCTTGACGTCTGTTCCGCTACCAGACCTGCGGACGGGGGCAAGGGGACGTCCCTGAAAATTTCACTTTCCCAACGACATACCTGTTCTCATTGACCAGGAAGTGTTGATGGCATATTCTTGCTTCACATTGCCCCCACCCTGCGGCACGGACTTGCTCTCGCCACCCTTGACGAACACTTTCGCAAGACTGACCCAGGCAAGCAGGAAATACAATGAAGAAACTCGCTTTTGCCCTCATCGCCAACCTCCTTTTCGCTCTCCCCGCCTACGCCGCCGCCCCCGTCTGGGAGGTGAAAAGGGGTGATTCGGTTGCCTACCTCGGCGGGACCTGTCATCTCCTGCGCGACAGCGACTTTCCCCTGCCGGCCGCCTTCGATGTGGCCTTCCGGCAATCGGCGGCAGTCGTCTTCGAAACGGACATCGGAGAACTGCAGAGTCCGGAATTCCAGCAGAAGATGATGGCCGAATTGTTCTACCGCGATGGCCGGTCCCTGCCGGATGACCTGTCGCCGGAGGCCTATCAGGCGTTGCAGCGCTATTGCGAGAAGGCGGGGCTTCCCGTCGCCATACTGCACCCGATGAAGCCGGCCATGGTTGTTCTGACCCTCATTACGCTGGAGCTGCAAAAGCTCGGCATTACCGAAGCTGGCGCCGATAAGATCTTCTACGACAAGGCGATGGCCGAGGGGAAGAAAATCGAGGGGCTGGAAACCACGGACCAACAACTCGGTTTTCTCGCCGTGATGGGGCAGGGGATGGAGGATTCGCTGATCGAGCAGTCACTCGCCGAATTGAGCCGGACGGGCGCGATCTTCAAGGAGATCATCGAGGCCTGGAAGAGAGGGGACGAGAAGGAGCTGAACCGATTCCTGGTGGAGTCCACCCGGAAGGACTTTCCGAAAATCTACCAGACCCTGTTTGTGGCCCGAAATGCGAAATGGCTGCCGAAGATCGAAAAGCTCCTCGCCACTCCCGAACGGGAACTGGTGCTGGTCGGGGCCGCCCATCTGGTCGGTGGGGACGGGCTGATCGAATCTTTGAAGAAAAAGGGATACGAGGTAAAACAGCTCGACTGAAGGCAGCGGTGCGTAAACAAATCAAGGTTCTTTTCTTTTTGCGTGGGGAGCGCATGACCCAAATTCCGACCTTTCCGGATTTCCAGAAAATCATTCAGGAGACTCCCGGCCTTTGCGACCAGGGCCTTCTGCAGACGAAGAGGCAGCCAGATATCGCGGACTCCAAAGACCTTCTGCTGCGTGAAGGGTTTGCTGCGTTTGTCGCCTCCTGCAAATGGCTGAGTGTCCGCCAGTTCAACAAGAACGTTCAGCGCAACTCCTGGAGCAGCTACGGCCTTAAGGAATTTGTCGAAAGGGAATACGGGATTTACGTGCCCAACGGGGCCTTCATCGCGGCGGTTCTTTACACCGGTGCCCCCTGGCGGCCTTTCCCAGATTCTCCCAACTTGATGGTAGGCATTGCCAGGGGGTCCTTGCCACCCCTGAATCCGTTCGGGACGTGACTCGGCGGAGCACCTTCATACCCCAAGGTCCCTGGTCCCGAGTCCAAGGTCCAAAATCCCGAGTTACGGTTCACGGTTCACGAATCACCCTCCGGCCTTGATGCCGCCGCATTTGCTATAATGGAAGTGTGGGAGGAAGCGAGGAGAGCTTTTCGGACTGGCCGGTGGCGGCGTCTCGCTCCCATGCAAACCGGAAATCGGCGACACCACCGGCGAGACGAATCAACCGGGGGAGGGAAGCCATGAAACGGATAACCCTCGTGCTTACGGTGCTAATGTGGGCGGCGCTGGGTTCATCTGCCGCCGTTGCCCAGGACCCCCTTCAGAGTGCCCTGGAAAATAACCGCACCAACCAGGCATCGACCTGGGTAAACCCCGACACCGGCGAATCCGGGACGGTAGTTCCGGTCCGTACCTTCGAGAATGCCCAGGGCGGGCCGTGCCGCGAATTCCAGCGGACCATCGTTATTGGCGGCAGGGAAGAGCAGGGGTACGGGACCGCCTGCCGGCAGCCGGACGGCACCTGGCGCATCGTTTCCGGGCAGACGGCCGCGGCGCCGACGGTCGAGCAGCGCACTACCGTCTATGTGCGCGAAGTCCCGAGGCCTTATTACTCTTACCCTTACTACCCTTATTCCTACTACCCTTATTCCTACTACCCGTACGGCTACTACGCGCCGTGGGGATACGGGTATCCATTCTCCTTCAGCTTCGGCTACATATACCACGATGGCGGGCGCCACCATGGTGGCGGGCACCAAGGCGGGGGCTATCACAGGAGTGGAGGCGGGCACTACGGTGGTGGGCATCGCAGCGGCGGGCATCATCAATGGGGAGGCGGCGGGCGCCACCGCTGAGGCAGGATGGTGCATTGATCGGCGGGTAGGCCCGAAATCCACGGCGCCCGGTCGAAGAGCGGCCGGGCGTTCGTCTGTCCGCCCCCCCCTTCGGCCTCTCCCTCCAACCCTTTTCCCACGTCCGATCTTGACCCTCGCCGCCGGCCATGACATTTTATTTACAAACCTTTGACGGCGCCATGACCACTTCTTTTCGCGGCGGTGCTTTACTGGACTCAACTTAAGAGACCAGCATCCAGCAACCGCCCGAAAGGAGAAAAACGATGAAATCCATGCCGAAACTGCTGCTCTTCGCCCTGCTGCTGTTCCCCTTCGCTGCGCCGTCCCTGGCCGCGCCCCTGGTCGACTGCGGCCTGAGCCTCGACCGTACGGTCCTGCCGGCCGGGCAGAGGGAAAAGGCGGTCATCAAGATCGATCTCCACGTCCCCGACATCCCCCGCGGGGCGCAGCGGCCGCCGGTCAATCTGGCCCTGGTCCTCGACCGCTCCGGCTCGATGTCCGGCGACAAGATCGCCAAGGCCCGCGAGGCGGCGCTGGCGGCCCTGGACCGGCTCGGGCCGCAGGATCTCTTCTCGCTGGTGACCTACGACCATAACGTGCGGACCCTGGTGCCGCCGCAGAGCCCGGGCGCCAACCGCGACTGGATCGAGCAGCAGATCCGCGCCATCGGTACCGGCGGCAACACCGCCCTGTTCGGCGCCGTCAGCCAGGGCGCGGCGGAGGTGCGCAAGCACCTCGGCGGCCCCTACATCCACCGGGTGGTACTCCTCTCCGACGGGCTGGCCAACGTCGGCCCGAGCTCCGCGGACGATCTCGCCCGGCTCGGGGCGGCGCTGGTCAAGGAAGGGATCTCGGTGACGACCATCGGCATCGGCAACGACTTCAACGAGGACCTGATGAGCCGCCTGGCCGAAAAGAGCGACGGCAACCACTACTTTGTCGAATCGAGCGTCGACCTGCCGCGGATCTTCGCCATGGAGCTGGGGGACGTGCTGAGCGTCGCCGCCCGCCGGGTGATCATCGAAATCGACTGCCAGGACGGGGTGCAGCCGCTGCGCATCATCGGCCGCGAGGGGCGCATCCGCGGCAACACGGTCGAAATCCATCTCAATCAGCTCTACGGCGGCCAGAACAAGTACGCCCTGATCGAGGTCCAGGTCGGCCCCGGCGAGCCCGAAAAGAGCCGGGAGATCGCCCGGGCCCGTTGCCGCTATGAGAACGCCCTCTCCGGGGCCAGCGAGCAATCGACCGCCAGCGCCCGGGTGAGCTTCTCGCGCCGCCGCGACGAGGTGGTGCGCTCGGCCAACCGGCCGGTGGTGGAGGCGATGGTCGAGAACGAGATCGCCGTCAGCCGCGACCGGGCCCTCGACCTCTACAACGCTGGACGCCGGGACGAGGCGGTGCAGGAACTCAAGCAGAGCCAGGAGAAGCTGCAGACGCAGAGCGAAGGGCTCGGCTTCCAGGACCTGGCCGGCAAGGCCGGCGCCCTCGAGGAGGACGCCGCCACCTTCGCCGCCCCGAGCATCCCCAGTCCGGTGAAGAAAGAGATCCGCTCGGAAAGCTACAAGGTCCGGCAGCAGCAGAAGGATTATTGATTGCAGGATCCGGAAAACCTGGCCGGGGGCGGGATGCCGTCCCCGGCCGGCAACCGTTCGCCAAAAGCTTTCTTCGGCTGCTGTTTGCATGTATGATCGGTCTGTCCTCGGTGCCCTCCGCGGCTCTTGAGTCAATTGAACAGTTACTTGTGAACCCCCGCTCATGAACAAATCGAAACTGATCATTCTCGCCTGGCTGCTGCTGCTGATCCCGACCCTGCTGCTCGGGGTCGGGGCTCTGCGGCTGCTGCGGAGCGAGGAGGCGCGGCTCGCCTCCTCCGGCCGGGCGGCCGCCCGGGACCGGGTCGGCGCCATTGCCGGCAATATCGACCTGGCGATCGGCGAGGTGCAGGACGGGCTGCTCGAGACCCTGCGCACCCTGCCGCAGGACGATCTGGCGGGGCGGCTCGAGGCTTGGAAGCGGGAAAACCCGCTGGTGCGCAACGTCTTCGTCTGGCAGCAGGGACGCGGCCTGCGCTTTCCCGACCCGGAGCGGCCGGCCAGCGACGAGGAGATGGCCTTCGTGCGCCGCTACCTGCCGCTGTTCGCTACTCAGAGCGACTGGCAGGAACCGCCGCGCGACGCCGCGACAACGGCCCCGGCCGGCCCCGCTGCCGAGGTCAGCAGCATTCTTGCCGAGCGCCGCGAACTGCGCCAACTGGCCAAACAGGCCCCGGCCGCAAGCGCACCGCCGGCCGACCGCGCGGCCGAGGCGACCGCCCCATTCGCCGGAGCGCCTGCGCCCGCCCCGCAGGGCCAAGCGGGCAGGCCGCCGTCCGGCCGCAGCGCCTGGCGCAGCTGGTATGCCGACGATCAACTCCACCTGCTCGGCTGGTTCGCCCCGGCAGGCAGCGATCTGCGCTACGGCGTCGAGGTCGAAATGATGGCGCTGCTCAGCCGCCTGCTCGGCAATCTGCCGGCGCCGGCCGGTTCCGGCGAGAGCTTCGCCCTGCTCGACGGCAATGGCGCCATCTTCCATCAGAACGGCCCCTTCGAGGTGCAGCCGGATTTCAGGCCCCTCGCTGCAGTTCCGATCGCCTCACTGCCCCACTGGCAGGTGGCGGCCTACGCCGACCCAGCCGCCGCCGGCAGCAGCGGCGGTGTGGTCCTGATCGGCACCCTGCTGGTCGGCACCTTCATCGTCGCTATCCTGCTCGGCGGCTCCCTGCTGCTCTGGCAGGCCTGGCGTCATCAGCGCGAGGCCCGGCAGAAGACCAGCTTTGTTTCCAGCGTCTCGCACGAGCTGAAGACCCCGCTGACCACCATCCGCATGTACGCCGAACTGCTCGGCGAAGGGACCATCCGGGAACCCGACAAACAAAAACGCTACCTGACCACGATTATCCGCGAAAGCCAGCGGCTGACCCGGCTGGTCAACAACGTGCTCGATTTTGCCCGTCTGGAGCAGGGACGGCGCAGCTACCGCTTTGAGCCGGTCGAGCTGGGCGGATTTCTGGAGCAACTTTTCGAACGGCAGGCGCTGCGGCTGGCCGAGGCCGGTCTGCAGCTGGAGCGGTCCGGCGCGGCCGAAGACCTGCACATCCGCACCGACCGCGACGCCCTCGAACAGATCCTGCTCAATCTGCTCGACAACGCCATCAAGTACGCCCCCGGCGGCCAGCGCCTGCAGTTGGACCTGGCCGGCGAGCCCCGGTGGATAAGGCTGCGGCTTCGCGATTTCGGCCCCGGCGTCCCGGCCGCGCACCGGGAGCGGATATTTGAGAAGTTTCACCGAGTCGATGCCTCGCTGACCGCCGAACGGCAGGGTTCCGGTCTTGGCCTGAGCATTGCCCGGCAGCTCGCCGCAGGGCTCGGCGGCAGCCTCCGCTACCTGCCCGCCGAGGGCGGCGGCAGTTGTTTCGAACTGACCCTGCCCCGGGAGGAGGGATGACCATGCAAAAGACCTCGATCCTGGTCGCCGAAGACGATGCCGACCTGCGCCAGGGACTGATCGACCTGCTCGAAGCCGAGGGCTACCGGGTAACCGCGACCGCCGACGGTGCCGAAGCGCTGGCCGCCTACCGCAGCGAGCCCCCCGACCTGCTGTTGCTCGACGTGATGATGCCGCAGAAAAGCGGCTACGAGATCTGCCGCGAGATCCGCAAGCAGGACCAGAGCACCCCGATCATCCTGCTTACCGCCAAGGGGGAAGAGATCGACAAGGTGGTGGGGCTGGAACTCGGCGCCGACGACTACGTCACCAAACCCTTTGGCCTCCACGAGCTGCGCGCCCGCATCGCCGCGGTGCTGCGGCGGGCCGCAGCACCGGCACAAGCCGCCGGCCAGATTCCCGACCGCTTTACCCTCGGCACCGCGACGGTCGACCGCAAGGCCTATCGCCTGGAACGCGACGGCGCCAGTTTCGACCTGACCGCGCGCGAACTGAAGCTGCTCGAAACCTTCGCCGCCCGCCCCGGGGAAGTCCTCTCCCGCAACAACCTGCTCAACGCCGCCTGGGGGGTCGACTACTTCGGCACCACCCGCACCCTCGACCAGCACATCGCGCAACTGCGCAAAAAGCTCGAAGCCGACCCCTCGGCACCGCGGATCATCCTCACCATCCACGGCGTGGGTTACAAGCTTGCCCGATGAAGCCGACTGGTCCAAGGTCCAAAGTCCCTGGTCCAATGTCCAAGGTTTGGGACTCGTTGGCATATTATTTTGCCGGCCGGAAGGGGGCGTGTTAGTTAGTGAAATCAGCCGTTTTTACTCATGGACAGGTCGGAGGGTTCAAATCCGCTCCGGCGATGACGGAATTCCTCATGCCAAAACTCCCCTTCACTCTCCTCCTGCTCCTCATCCTGTGTTTCCTTACCGCCTGCAAGGAGCGCCACGCCGCCCCCTCGTTCATCGACGACCGGCCTGGATTGCTGACCGCTGCCGAGCGGGTGCGCATCGAGAACTATCACCGTCGCCTGTCCGAGGACTTGGGCATTCACCTGCAGATCGTCATCCTCGCCGAGCGGGCAGGGGACATCGATGCTGTGGCGGCCAGTCGGTTCGAGGCGAACCGGGTCGGCGGGGAAACGCGCTGAAATCGGCCCTCGCCTTACTCCTTCACCCGTCTCCCCGCCGCCCTGTAGACCGTCAGATTCTCCCGCTTCCCTACCGCCACGACGATAACCACCACCCGGTTGCCGTCCACCTGGTAGACCATCCGGTAGCCGGCGTTCTTCAGCTTGATCTTGTAGCAGCCGATCATCCCCCTGAGCCGGGCCGACTCGACATGCGGCCGGTCAATGCGCTCCGCCAGCTTCTTCTTGAACTGCTCCCGGATTCCACCATCCAGCTTCTTCCATTCCTTCAGGGCGGATTCCTTGAATTCGAGGCTATAGCTCATCGAGAGAAACCGGAACGGTCGGTTCATCCTCCCGCTCTTTGACGACGCGGGAGAGCTCATAGTCTTCGAGCTTTTCCATGAGGGCTTCGAAAGCCTCGGCGGGGACGAGGTAGGCACTGGGCTTGTTGTGATTCAGAATCGCCACCGGTGTCCCTTCGGCTTCATGAATGATTCGGGAAGGATTTTTCTTCAGGTCGCTGATGCTGACCGAGGCGCGGGCATAAAGACGTTCCATAAGAGACCTCTTTTGGGATCGTTATATTGGTTTAAATATAGGTCGTTTTTTCGCGGATCGCAAGAGGTTTGTGCATCTCTCACTGGAACCGCGTCTTGTGATTCAACCTCCGCTCTTGCACGCCGACAAAGACGGTTTAAACTTGGTCCATGACCAAGACCGAATGTCCTTTCTGCTCCCCCGAAACCCTCTCCCGCGCCGTCGCCTACCACGGCACGGTCTTCGCCGTCGACGACAAGTTCCCCGTCACCCCCGGCCACCTGCTGATCATCCCCCGCCGCCACGTCGCCGACTGCTTCGCCATGAGTGAGGCCGAGCGCCGCGACGCCGAAACATTGCTCGTTCAGCTGCGCGAGCGCACCCTGGCCGGCGATCCCCTCGTCACCGGCTTCAACGTCGGCATCAACTGCGGCCAGAGCGCCGGCCAGACGATCTTCCACGCCCACATCCACCTCATCCCCCGGCGCAGCGGCGACACGGCCGACCCGCGCGGCGGCGTGCGGGGAGTGATCCCGAGGCGGCAAAGATACTAGGGAAAGGTCCAACGTCCCTGGTCCAAGGTCCAAGGTCGATATCAAATCCATTTTTGTCTGCGGATTAAAGAAGGCCTTTGATTTTTCTTCCGCCAGCGAGACCCGCCCGCTCAGTGAATCACCCCGACCCCGATGCCGATGCCGAAATGGACGGGTGACGCGCCGGGATAATCCCCCGGATCCCAGAGATGGAGTTCATGCACAGTCAGCACGGGGTAGAGATAATCCACCTCGCCGAGGCGCCCGGTCTTCTCCCCCGCCACCCGGCCGACCAGCGTGACCAGCCGCCCGGGGCGGTAAATGGCCGGATCGCGAAAGGCGTTGTCCAGGGCGATAAAACGGCCGTCGGAGCGGTCAGTGGTGGTGATCCGGCCACGGTGGTCGGTCGGAAACTGCACCACCTCCAGTTCGCTGCCGCCGCTGCCGCTGACGCGGACCGCGGCGATCGCGCCACCGAGGAGCAGATAGCGTCCAATATGGCGGTCCGGGTCCAGACGCAGCTCTTCGAAGGTAATTCCGGAGTCGACCAGGTTCAGCGACTGTTTGCTGACGGGGGTGGTACACGCCGCAGTAACGAACAGCATGGCGAAAATCAGGCAGCAGAGACGCATCGCTCACCTCCCTTTCTTGGTGATCGTATCTGATTTAAATATATAGGAAGTATTTCCCCGGCAGCAAGCGGCCTGGCGACCCCCCCTGTTCAAGACCTGCATTCTTCTGTTATTGTGTTGAGTGTAGCCGCCGTCAACGGTCGACCCCGGCCAGGCATCGACAAGAAGGAGAATAAGAGTGTTCGCCGAGGAAAAGATATCCCTGGACTGCCCGTATTGCGGCGAAGGGATCTATGAAACCCTGAGCTGGTTCAAGAGAAGGTATTTCACCTGCCCGGCCTGCCAGAAGGGCCTGGCTGCCGGCCAGTTTGCCTCCCTCATCGCCGACATCGAGGCGGCGCTGGACGCGCGGATCGAAGAAGAGGTGAAGGGATCGCCGGGAGGGGGCTGCTGTCGTGAAAAGCATTCTGCAGTCGATTAGCCGGATGCTGCGCGCCCGGCTGCTGATCTTCGTGTGGCTGATCTCTGCGGCGCTGTTCGCCTCTGCCGCCCGGGCCGACTACAGCGACCACCCGCGGGCTGCCGAACTGCTGAGGCAGCTCGAAGAGCGCCATGGCTTCACGCCCACGGAGCTCGCCGGGGTGCGCGCCGCCCTGGCCGGCGCCCAGCGCCTGCCGCAACTGGTCGTGGCCGAACAGACCGCGGCTGAGCGCACCCTGACGTGGACTCGCTATCGTCCCCTGCACATCACCGATGCCCAGATCGACAACGGGGTGCGCTTCCTGCGCGAAAACACGCAGTGGCTGGCGCGCGCCGAAGCCGAGTACGGGGTGTCGCCTCACGTTATTACCGCCATCCTCGGCGTCGAGACCCGCTACGGTGTCCATTCCGGGCGCCACCGGACGCTGGATGCCTTGGCCACCCAGGGGTTCGATCATCCCCGGCGGTCTGCCTACTTCTTCGGTGAGCTGACGCAGTTTTTCGTGCTCTGCCGCGACCAGGGGCTCGATCCTGCCGAAGTCCGCGGCTCCTATGCAGGGGCGGTGGGCTACGCGCAGTTCATGCCCGGCAACTACCGGTGGCTGGCGGTGGATTTCGACGGCGACGGCCGGGTCAATCTGTGGACCGTGCCGGATGCCATCGGTTCGGTGGCCAACTACCTGGTACGCTTCCGGCCCCAGGTCGCCTGGCGACGCGGCGAGCCGGTGGTGCTGGCCCTGCGCCGCTTCCAGGTGCGCGCCGAGCGGGTGAGCTTTAATCTCCGGCGGCCCGACACCACGCTGGCACAGTTGGCGAAGCTGGGCGCCGTGCCGATGCGAAAGGCACCCGGCCGCCTGCGCGCCGGTCTGCTCGATCTGCCTCGCGACCGGGGCCGGGAGTACTGGATCGCGCTGACCAATTTCTACTCGATCATGAGCTACAACCCGAGCGTGTTCTATGCCATGGCGGTGGCGCAACTGGCCGAGGAGATCGCGCGGGCGGACGCCGCCACGCCGGCCGCTGTCGGGAAGCTTTCCGCCGAAGAGCGAACGCCGCGAGGTGATCCATGAGAGAGGAAACCCGCCTTTGGCTGGACTACGCCGAGGAGAATTTCGAAATCGCCCGGCTAGCCCTGGAGCGCGGCTACCTCAACGCTTGTCTGCAGAACGCCTGCCAGGCCGTGGAAAAGGCGTTGAAGGCCGTTCTGCTGGAAAGGCGCGGGGCAGCACCGGCAACCTCCCGCATCCGGGAGCTTGGCCGGCTGGTCGCTGCGGAATCTATGCCGTTTGCGATCTCCTCTGAGGAGTGCGACCTGCTGGATTCCATCGACTTCCCCTCCAGATACCCGACCATTGGTGTGTCGTCGGCGGCATCAGCGGACTGGAAGGTCTGCATCGAGTGCGTGCGTATCGCCGACCGCATCCTGGCCGATCTTCGTAACCGCCTGTCGGCCCCGCGAGAATGACGGCCGGTCCCTTCTGCGCCGCCGCAATCCTCACCGGCGCCGTCGTCATCTGCGACCCGTAGATGCCCTGATCCGTCGTTCAGGAACATCCCGTCTGCCATCTAATCATTTATCCCCTTGCCCTTGTTTTTCGACGCTGCGATGGTAAATTGAAAATAGCCTATGGTGGCGTTGTGCTCATCTCCGGCGGTGCCGGGCACATACCGAAAGGAGGCAGGATCGTGTCGGGAAGGGGGTTCGGGCGTTGGTTTTTTGTGGCGGTTGCGGTGCTCGCTTTTTCCGGCTGCGGGGGTAACGGTGGCGGCAGCAGCGGCGGCAGTACGGGTACTCTCTCGGTGGGTATGGCCGATGCGACCCTCCCGGGTTTCCGGGCCATCTACGTCACCATCGACGAGGTGCAGGTTCATTCCACGAGCGGCGACAGCTGGGTGACGATCGGTACGCCGCGCAAGACCGTCGACCTGCTCACGCTGATCAACGGGGTGCGGCTGGCGCTGGGGGTGGCCGAGCTGCCCACCGGCCACTACACGCAGATGCGTCTGCTGCTGGCGGCGCAGCCTGACAATGGTCTCAACCTCTTCAGTCAGCGCCATCCGTTCGCGAACTATTTCATCGATGAGAGCGACGTCGTGCAGGAGTTGAAGGTGCCGAGCGGCCTGCAGACGGGGATCAAGATCGTCAGCGGCTTCGACATCAACGCCAACCAGACGACCGAGTTGCTACTCGACTTCGACGCGGCCCGCTCGGTGGTGATGGCCGGCTCCTCCGGTCAGTGGCTGCTCAAGCCGACGATCAAGGTCCTGGACACCGCCGACTATTCGATCGTCAGCGGCACCGTGCGCGACGGCGCCGGGCTGCCGGTGGCCGGGGTTATCGTCAGCGCCCAGACTGTCGCCGCCGGCGTCGACCCCCGGGATGAGGTGATCGTACACGCCGCCACGGTAACCGGGGCCGATGGCACCTACAAGCTCTTCCTGGCGCCGGGCAGCTACAACCTGGTGGCTTTCCGCTCTGGCGACGCAGGGGCCTACGGGCCGGGCTGTACCCCCGTGACGGCACTTTCTGACACTGTCCACGGCGGCGATTTCACCCTCGGCTTCACGGACCAGATCGGAACCATAGCGGGGACGGTTACCATCGACAGCGCCGCCCTCGACCAGCATGCGACCCTTGCTTTCCGGCGCAATGCCACCTGCGGCGCCACCACCCCGTTCGTCGAGGTTGCTTCACTCAACATTGCTTCCGGCGGCAGCTACAGTCTTCCTCTCCCTGCGGAAACCTATCGGGCGGTGGGCTGGAGCTTCGACCGGCCGACCCAGGTGGTCGAACCAAATCCGACGGTCACCGCCGGCGTGACGACTACGATCGACTTCAGCTTCTGAGGTACCCCCGCTGACCATCCAGAAAAAACAGAAGGGCCGTAATCGAAACGATTACGGCCCTTGTTTATTGCGTTGGTGCGGTCGGGGAGACTCGAACTCCCACTCCCAAACGGGAACTAGCCCCTCAAGCTAGCGTGTCTACCAATTCCACCACGACCGCATTCAGTTTTTACGGGATTCGAAAACCCTTCGCCGCTCTCTTCAGCTGCCTCGCCGTATCGGCGAACGGAGAGTATTTATACTGATTCGGACTCTCCCTGTCAACAGCAAATGCCGAACGAAATTATTTTTTTTCACCCTCGGTGGGAGCCTGCGCCGGAGCCTTTTCCACCTCTGCCGGAGCGGGGGCGGCAGGCGCCTGCTCGGCAGGAGCCGGTGCCATCGGGGCCGGGGTGGGAACATTGGCAGGCATTACGCTCGAGGAGCCCGGCTGGCCGTAGAAATAAGCCAGAATGAGGCTGGTCAGCATGAAGATAACCGCCGCGCCGGTAGTGAGTCTGGTCATGAAATTCTTGCCGCCGGTGGCGCCGAAAACGGTCTGGCTGGAGCCGGAGCCGAAGGAAGCGCCGATCTCCGCGCCCTTGCCGGCCTGCAGCAGCACGATGATGATCAGGGCGATACAGACGAAAACATGCAGGATGAGGAGAAAAACGGTCATGGTACGAATGGACTCCTTACTCTTTGGCTGGGTTGAAACCGGGAAACACTAGCACGGATGGGCTTTTCGTGCCAAGAGAAAACGTTCACGAACGGCGGAAGCGGGCAATGCGGACGAAATCCACCGCCTTCAGGCTGGCGCCGCCGACCAGGGTGCCGTCGATGTCGGGCCTGGCCATGAGGCCGTCGACGTTGTCCGGCTTGACGCTGCCGCCATAGATGATGCGGGTCTTCTCTGCCGTCTTCTCCCCAAACTGGCCCTGCAGCAGGCCGCGGATGAAGGCGTGCGCCTCTTGCGCCTGTTCGTCGGAAGCGGTCTTGCCGGTGCCGATGGCCCAGACCGGTTCGTAAGCCACGACCACGCCTGCCATGGCAGCGGCGTCGAGGTCCCTGAGCCCCTCGCTCACCTGCCGCCGGAGGATGTCGAACATGCGGCCGCTCTCCCGCTCCTCGAGGGTCTCGCCGATACAGAAGATGGCCGTCAGCCCCTCGGCCATCAGCGCCTTGACCTTGGCATTGATGAACGGGTCCGTCTCGCCGAAAATCTGGCGACGTTCCGAGTGGCCGACGATCACATGCCGGCAGCCGGCGTCCTTGAGCAGAGGAGGGGAGACCTCGCCGGTGAAGGCGCCGCTATTTGCCGGGTAGCAGTTCTGAGCGGCCACGGTGATGTTGCTGCCGGCCAGGGCCTCGGCGACCCGGCCCAGGGCGGTGAAGACCGGTGCGACCACGATGTCGGCGTCGTCGATGTCGGCCAGTTCGGCCTTGAGGGTGTTGACCAGTTCAAGGGCCTCGGCGACCGTCTTGTGCAGCTTCCAGTTGCCGGCGATGAAGGGGCGACGCATGTTGACCTCCTGTATTGAGTGAGGAGTGAGGAGTGAGGAGTGAGGCTGATAACCCTACATCGGCAGGAAATCGAACAGGAAAAGGTTCTGCGCCTCTCCCCTTACGCCTCACCCCTCACGATTTGTCCGTCAAAGCCGCGATGCCGGGTAGTTCCTTGCCCTCGAGAAATTCGAGGGAGGCGCCGCCGCCGGTGGAGATGTGGGTCATGCGGTCGTCGAGGCCCGACTGGTTGACGGCCGCCACCGAGTCACCGCCGCCGATGATCGACAGGGCGTCGGAGTCGGCGAGGGCGCGGGCGACGGCGAAGGTCCCCTGAGCGAAGGCGGGGAATTCGAAGACCCCCATCGGGCCGTTCCAGACGACGGTGCCGGCATTCTTGAGGAGTCCGGCGAACAGCTCCGCCGTCTGCGGGCCGATGTCGAGTCCCATCCAGTCGGCCGGAAAGTCGGTGTTGGTGCAGACCCTGTGCTCGGCGTCGGCCTTGAATTCCCGGGCGATCACATGATCCTGCGGCAGCAACAGGCGGACGCCGCGCTGCGCGGCCTTGGCTAGAAGTTCTCCGGCCAGCTCGATCTTGTCGGCCTCGACCAGGGACTTGCCGACCTCGTGCCCCTGCGCCCTGAGGAAAGTGTAGGCCATGCCGCCGCCGATGACCAGCGCGTCGACTTTAGCGAGGAGGTTTTCGATGACCAGGATCTTGTCGCTGACCTTGGCGCCGCCGAGGATGGCGACAAAGGGGCGCCTGGGCTCCGCCAGCGCCCCGCCCAGGTAGCGGATCTCCTTCTCCATCAGGAACCCGGCCACCGCCGGCGACAGCAGTCGGGCTACTCCTTCGGTGGAGGCATGGGCGCGGTGCGCGGTGCCGAAGGCATCGTTCACGTAGAGATCGGCCAGCGCCGCGAGCTGCCGGCAAAAGGCCGGGTCGTTCTTCTCCTCGCCGGCATGGAAGCGCACGTTCTCCAGCAGCAGGATGTCGCCGTTTCGCAGTCCGGAGGCCAGTTGTTCGACTTCGGGACCGATGCAGTCTTTGGCCATGGCTACGGGTTTGCCGAGCAACTTCGAGAGGTGCGGCGCTACCGGCGCCAGACTGTACTTGGGATTGGGCGCCGCTTTGGGGCGGCCGAGGTGCGAGGCGAGAATCAGCCGGCCGCCCTGTTCGATGATGTAGCGGAGAGTTGGCAGCGAGGCGGCGATGCGGGTGTCGTCGGTGATCCGCCCCTGGTCGTCGAGGGGGACGTTGAAATCGACCCGGCAGAAAACTTTTTTCCCCTGGAGATCCAGATCTTTGACGGTCATTTTCTCATGCATGACTTTCATTCTCCTGTAGGCTGAAAGCAAAGGGCAGGACCGTGTGATCCTGCCCTCAATTAGGACATGGAAGCCGTTATTTCCTGGCGACGTACCGGACCAGATCGAGCAGTCGGTTGGAGTATCCCCATTCGTTGTCATACCAGGAGATGACCTTGACCAGATTGCCGCCGATGACGTTGGTGGTCAGGGCGTCGATGATCGAGGAAGCGGGATTGCCGTTGAAGTCGCGCGACACCAGGGGGGCATCGCAGTATTCGAGGATCCCCTTGAGCGGACCCTCAGCGGCCGCCTTCAGGGCGGCATTGACCTCTTCGATGGTGGTCTGCTTCTCTGTTTCGACGACCAGGTCGATCAGCGAGACGTTGGGCGTCGGCACGCGCACCGCCATGCCGTCGAGCTTGCCCTTGAGCTGCGGCAGCACCAGGCCGGCAGCCTTGGCGGCGCCGGTGGAGGTGGGGATCATCGACAGGCAAGCGGCCCGGCCCCGGCGCAGGTCCTTGTGGGGCAGGTCGAGGATCTGCTGGTCGTTGGTGTACGAATGGACGGTGGTCATCAGTCCCTTGACGATGCCGAACTGCTCCAGAAGCACCTTTGCCACCGGGGCGAGGCAGTTGGTCGTGCACGAGGCGTTGGAGACGACGTGGTGGGCGGCCGGGTCGTAGTTCGCCTCGTTGACCCCCATGCAGATGGTGATGTCGGCGTTTTTGCCGGGGGCGCTGAGGACGACCCTGGGTGCCCCGGCCTGGCGGTGTTTTTCGGCGTCTTCGCGATTGGTGAAGTGGCCGGTCGATTCGACGGCGATGTCGATGCCGAACTGTTTCCAGGGCAGGGCGGCGGGATCCCTCTCTTTGAGCACCCGGATCGTTCTGCCATCGACGACCAGTGAATCGCCGTCGGTGCGGACTTCGGCAGCGAAGGTGCCGTGAACCGAGTCGTACTTGAGCAGGTGGGCGAGGGTGGCGGCATCGGTCAGGTCGTTGATCGCCACGATTTCGATGTCTGGAATTCCGTGCGCGGCACGAAAGAAATTACGTCCGATTCGACCGAATCCGTTGATCGCAACCTTGGCCGCCATTGAGTCGTCTCCTCCGTCCAAAGGGAATGTGGGGAATATCCCGCACTGATTGAATGAACACCCCTGAATTCCTCAGGGTTTCGTGGTCCGGAATGATAACGAATCGGTTCCGGAGCGTCAACCCTTTTTCAGGAAAAGCGGGAAAGGGCAGTTGCCCTTTTGCAGGTGATGTGCTATCTAATTGCGATTGTCGTCAGGATGGGTCCGGCCGGGTCAGTCGGGAAAATCCATGGCTTCGCGTCGCTATCGTGACAGACTACAGTATATTGGACAGAAATCAACCGGCAGGGCAGGTCCCTGTCGTACCCGTGAAGAGAGTCTTCCTTTTGGTGCAAACGGCTCGCAAACGGATGAAAGCCACCCTCGAAAAGCGGATACTGATATTCGCCTTTCTGCTCCTGACCCTGGCCATTGCGGTCAATACGGGCTTGCATATCGAAGGGTTCCGTCGCGATTATCGTGACGGGATCATTCTGCGCTGCCAGAGTCTGGCGTCCGGACTGCGGATGGCCGTAGAGAACGTCCTGGGCCTCGGCATTCCCCTTGCCGACATGGAGGGGATCAACGTCCGCTGTCAGGAGATCGTCAGAACCGATCCAGAAATCAGCTATGCCCTCATCGAAGACACGATGGGGACTCCTCTCTACTCCAGCGATCCTTCCTTTCATCTGACGAACGGCATCGAGTTCGTCTCCACCGTCAACCGATCGACCGCCATTCTGAACTTCCCGGGCCTGGGACGTTATTACGACGTTTCCGAGCCGATACACACTGCCGATGGTCGTCTCGCCGGGCGTATCCGCATCGGTTTCCCCGAAACCGTTCTCGACGAGCGCACCACCAAGGCCTTCCAGCGCTCGGTGATGATTCTGGGAGTCGCCTTTCTGATCGTCTTCACACTTGTTGTCCTGTTCACCAAACGAGACCTGATCGGCCCGATCTCCCGACTCAGTTCGATTGCCAGGGAGATCGCCGGGGGCAATTTCAGGGTGGCCGTGCCGCCGATGACGACCCGGGATTTCAACGAACTGGGCGCGGCCCTGCAGGAGATGGCCAATTCGCTGCAAGATCGTGAAGAAAAGCTTCAGCTCGGTTATCGCGAGCTCGAGGAAACCAACAAGGAGTTGCAGGACTCCTATGAGCGCCAGGAGAAGATCAGCGCCGAGTTGGGGCGCAGCCGTGAAATGTACCGTTCCCTGCTCGAAGACGCCAGCGACGCCATTCTGGTCAGTGACGAGGAAGATCGCCTAGTGCTGATCAACAAGGCCGGCGAATCGTTTTTCGGCATCAGCCGGGAGCAGGTGGAAGGACGCAACCTGTTCTCCGTCCTGGAGTCGCTCGGCAACGAAGACCTCGAGGCGCAGTACGACATGCATCAGCGGGTCTTGCAGGGGGAATCGCGGGAGGCGGAAATCCATTTTCTGCACCCGACGGATCATCGGCGCGTCATCGGCTGGGTACGCGGCTCGCCGGTGCTCGGCCGGGACGGCAAGCGCATGGTACAGTCCATCATCCGCGACATCACCCGTGAACGGGAGATCAAGGAGAACCTGGAAAAGAGCACCCGGGAACTGGAGCGCCTCAACCAGATGAAGGACTCTTTCCTTGGTGTGGCCTCGCATGAGCTCAAAACCCCTCTGACGGTGATCATCGGTTA